>Ga0209310_1000287_pt1 | contig 64073 bp, 54 predicted proteins | sample AD_UKC030_MetaG_FD_184415 | JGI IMG/M metagenome (GOLD analysis project Ga0209310, IMG submission 184415) | Active sludge microbial communities of municipal wastewater-treating anaerobic digesters from USA - AD_UKC030_MetaG (SPAdes) (version 2) | ecosystem: Engineered > Bioreactor > Anaerobic >... | reverse complement strand
CCTTGCCACCTCGGTCAAGCACTCCTCGCGCTTCGCCTCCTACTGCCTCCTGGCCAAGGGCGACTACCGCTACGAGCTCGACATAGCCCTCCCCTTCTGCCTCGTCGACGACGACCGCTCGCGCGACCGCCTCGTCCTCGTCCCCGCCTACTGGTGGACGCACAACCTCTACGCCCTCATGCGCAACGAGTCGAAGTTCCGAGCCCGGGACCGCCGCGCCGTCAAGGTCCAGGAGGTCGAGCTCTCGCCCTTCGCCCCGGACAGCGCCGAGGAGATCGTCGCCGGCATCGGCATCCTCGAGTCGGCCCTGCGGGGCTCAGGCGAGGGCGACCCCGAGCACATCGAGCTCCCCCCGGGGCGCTTCGAGAACTCGAGCCGCCCCGTCGTCGCGCGCAGGCCCCGCCGGGCGATCGCGGCCTACCGCGAGATGCTCCTGTGGTACGCCGGCAACGCCCTCCTCGAGCGGCTCGAGGCCCCGCACCCCGACGCCGCGTTAGGCGACGCCATCGCCTCCCTCGACCTGCCGCGGGTCGGGGCTTGGGAGAACCTGGGCGGCCAGCTCGTCCCCCTCGCCGAGGTCGACGCCCTCGTGGCCAAGGCCCGCTCGGGCCGGCTGCCCGACTGGCGCGCGATGCACGCCGAGTACGCCCGCCTCGCCGCGGCCTACCCCGAGGCCAAGGCCAGCCACGCGATGGGAATCCTGCGCTGGCTCGAGGGCTCGGCGCCCGGCGCTGCCGGCGCCCCCGCGCCGCGGCCGGCGGCGGCCCTGGTCTCAAACGCGTTGGCCGAACTCGCGTCCCTCTCGGGCCGCGTGGCGGCCGCGGTGCGGGAGTCCCGCGCCAAGGACTACGGCAACGCCTTCCGCCGCGCCACCTTCCGCTGCGAGGCCGAGATGCGCGCCGTGGCCGGCGAGGCGGAGGGCAATCCCTTCGTGCGGAGCTCCGCCGCCGAGATGGCCCGCCTGGCCGAGCGCGCCCGGGCCATGGCCGCCCGCCTGGGCCCGCGCTAGCTCGGGAGCTCCTTCCGAGGCTCCCCGTAGGACTCGTATAGATCCTCGCCTATCTTGAAGCGCAGGTACTTGAGGGTCCTCGCGTAGCCCTCCTCGGGAACGGATCCCTCCCGCAGCCCGTCGGCCAGGGAGTCGAGCATCACCCGCAGGCATTCGCGGATAGCCGGATCAATGCTGCAGCAATCCCCCATGGGACCTCCTGGGCAGCCCTCGCGGCGCGGGCTGGGCGCGCCTATCCGGCGCGCACCAAGCATCCCCGCCCGCTCACATCAGGGCAGGATGGCGATGTCCTGGTGGGTCGTGGCGCCGCTCTCCACGGCGATATCGGCGTAGGTCGAGCTGTCAACGGCGGCGGTCCCCAGGTTCAGGACCACGAGGTCGTAGGTCCCCGGCTCGAGGAAGGCCAGCATGTAGCGGAAAACCCCCGATACGTCGTGGGGCGTCGCTCCCGTCACGGAATTCTCGAAGAGGATCCCGTCGGCGTCGCCGTCCGCCTCTTCCGCCGCCGCGTCGTAGCTCCCATCCTTATAAGCGTACACCGCGTATCCCTCGGCCAGCTCGCCGGCTATGGCCCCCGCCTCTCCCTCGGCCACCGCCCGCAGCGCGGGCTTCATCCGATATTCCCCCGACGTATAGACCAAGGACTTCCGGACGTCGAAGTCCACGGTCAAGGTGATGGAGCCGGTCGAGGGAACGGCGAAGGCGTTCACGATCTTGAGGCCCGTGGCGGAGGCGAGGACGCAGGGGATCCGCGTCGCCGGATCGGCCGTCTCGACGATCGCGATCTCCGGATCCAGGAAACGGATTTGGTTCACCTGGGTAGCCGGGGCGAGGGGGACCTCGCCGAGGAGGGCGGTGACTCCGGAAGTGAGGCTGAGCAGGTCGTACTCCGCCTCCGCGTCGATGGGCACCTCGATCCAGGACCCGTCGCCCTCGGCGGCGGTTCCCGATTCGTTGATCTCGAGGCCGCCGAATTTCACGAAGACGCTCTGCACGTCCTGGGTGCCGACCGGCGCGTCGGTCAATTCGAAGGAGACCGTCGCCGTGTCGGAGCCGGAGGAGCATGAGGCCAAGGCCAAGGCGGCGAGCGCCGCGCCGACTGCGAGCTTCCACGACTTCATAGGGATACCTCCATGACGCGAAGCTTGGGCCGCTTCCGGCCCTCGAACACGCCCTGGATACCCCCCGAGGCCCGGCCGGGTTGCTCCTCCCCGAGGATTTTTTCCGCGGGTCCGACGGAGGACAAACCGTCGGCCCCGTGCTACCATTTCCCCGCATGGGCCTCGAAGGCGGCCGCGACGGCCTCGACGACCTCGAAGCGATACACCGCGTCCTGGCGGGCGAGCGCGAAGCCTTCGGGCCCATCGTCGAGCGCTACGGAGCCCGGGTCCTCCGCTTCTGCCGCTCGCGGCTCGGCTCCGACGAGGAGGCGGACGACGCCGCGCAGGAGGTATTCCTCAGGGCCTACCGCTCCCTCGAGAGCTTCAGGCTCGGGGAAAGCTTCCCCGCCTGGCTCTTCTCGATCGCCGCGAACCGCGTGAGGACGAGGTCCCTGCGGCGCTTCGCCGACCGCGCCAAGGCCGGCAAGGCTGCTGCGGCGGCGCGGGCCGAGCCCGAGCCCGACCCGGCCTCGGAGGCGGAGCGATCACTCGAGGCGGCGGAGCTCCGGGAAGCGGTAGCCCGCCTTCCCGAGGAGCAGCGCGCGGCCGTGGAGCTCTACTATTTCGCCGAGCTCTCGGTCGCCCAGGCCGCCGGCGTCCTGGGCATCGGGGAGGAGGCGCTCAAGTCCCGCCTCTTTCGCGCCCGCGCGAGGCTGCGGGAACTCGTCGAGGGGCCGCAACCGGGACGCGGCCGGGAGGGTATAGGTAGATGATGGATTGCCGCGATGCCCTCGAGCGCATACGACGCTGGGAGGGGGAAGGCGAGGTCGACGAGCCGCTCGAGCTCATCGGCCATATCGAGGGCTGCCGGGAATGCTCGGCTTCGTTCTCGGGGCTCCTTCCCCTCCTGCGGCGCGACGCCGGGATGATGGCGGCTTCCCGCGGCCCCGAGGCCTCGGCCTTGGCGGCGGCGGTCCTGTCGCGCATCGAGCTGGAGGGGCTCGAGCCCGAAAGCCGCCGCGGCGCCTCGAGGCGGCCGCGCGCCCTCCTCGCCGGCATGGCCGCCCTCCTCGCCCTGGGGCTCGGCCTCGGCCTCATCCTCGCGTCCCGCCGCGGCGACACCGTCACGGTACGTTTCGTGCTGCTCGCGCCCGAGGCTCGGTCGGTCGGCCTCGCGGGCGACTTCAACGGCTGGTCGACCGAGGGGTACGAGCTGCGCCGCGGGGATAGCGGGACCTGGACCCTCGAAGTGAGGCTGCCGCGAGGCGGCTATTATTCGTACAACTTCGTCGTAGACGGCGAGCGATGGATAGCCGATCCCTCGAGTCCCGAGAGGGTCGATGACGGCTTCGGCGGATCGAGCAGCCTCTTGCGGATTTAGGAGGTCGGTATGGACGGCAGAACCACAGGCTCACCGATCGCGCGGCGGCCCGCGGCGATTCCGCGGCCCGCCATCCTCCTCCTCGCCCTCGCGTCCCTGGCGTTCCCCCTCGCCGCCGCCCCGGCGGAGCCGGCCCCGGGCCGGGACGCCTCCTACGAGGCGGCATACCGGGAGGCCTACGAGCTCGCGGCGGCCCGCTTCCGCCCCTCGCCCCTCGCCCTGCGGATGGCCCTCGCGGCCTGCGGGGAGGGCCTCTATCAGCTCCCCCCGGCCGAGGCGGCGGCGCTTGCGCACGCGCTCGCCATCAAGGCCGAACGCGTTATGCGATTCGGGGGCTCCGCGCAGGAGGCCCGCGCGACGCTCGCCCAGGAGCTCGCCCTCTCCGCCGGGGGTCGCCCCGCCCCTCACCGCTTCATGCGGGAGACCGGATCGCCCGGGCCTCGGGAAGGACGGGGATACGAACGGGCCTCGGCGACGCCACCCGGCGGGTCGGGCGCCCCGGGGCGAGGAGGCGGCAAGCCGTGATCCGGGGACTTGCCGGCGCGATCCTCTCGATAGCCCTCCTCGCGCTGGCCGCGGCGCCCTCCTCGGGCCAGGAGGCGGCGGCATGGTTCGAGCGCGCCCCGGGCGCCGCTGGCTACGCCTCGATCCGCGGCGCCGCCGAGGCCGCGGCGGCGAGGCTGCGCGCCGCGGGCCTCCCGGACGGCCTCCTCGCGGCTCGGCTCGAGGAGGGCGCCCGGAAGCGGATCGCCCCGGAGCGCCTCGCGGCCGCCCTCGCGGACGAGGCCGTCCGGTACGAGGCCATCGCAGCCGAGCTCTCCTCGCGGGGCCTCCTGCCCGAGCTTCCCTCCGAGGCGGGCGGGCTCGCGGAGCGGGCGGGGCTCCTCATGCGGGGAGGCACAGCCCTCGCGGAAATAGCCGCCGCCCTCGACGCGGCCCCGCGGGGATCGGCGGCGCGGGCCGAGCGCGCCTTATCGGCCGTGGCGGCCGAGTTCTCGATCCATGCCCGCTTTCCCCTCGCGCCGGCGGAACGGATCGCGCTCGCCGCGGCCCTGGCCGGCAGCGCGCTCGGCGAGGAGCGCTTCGCCTCCCTCCTCGCGGTCTTCGCGAGGTACCGGGCCGAGGGGCTCCCGGCGTCCCGGATCTGCTCGCTCAGCGTCGATATCCTCGGAGCCGGCGGCTCCGTCGAGGGCGTCGAGCGCGAACTGCAACGGAGGATTCGCAGGCCATGAAGCACGACATTCGCCGTCCCGCCCCGCGCGGAGCCCTCCTGCGCGCTGCCTGGCTCGCCGCGATCCTCGCCGCGATCCCTCCCGCCCTCCCCGCGGAGGCGAAGAGCTCCGCGCTCGCCGTCTTCGGGACGGAATCGGGCGCGGCGTTCGAGACGAGCGCCTGGGGGAGCGCGGAGGCGCTCGGGAAGAGCCTGGCTGCGCGGCTGTCCGGCGGGGCGACCGCCTCCATCGGCCTTCCCGGCGCCGAGAGCTCCGGCGAGGCGGGGCTCTCGGCGGAGCTCTCCGCGTCCGGGGGCCGGACGGTGGCCCTGCTCAGGGTGGATGGAGGCATAGCCGACGGCGCCGCCTTCGACGCTGAGGCGGGGAGCGTCGGGACCTTCGGCGCCGAGATCCTCCTGACGCTCAACGGCCCGCGCTGCTCCTTCTCGCTATCGCCCCGCCTCGAGCGGCGCTCCGGCGACGAAGGCAGGACGGAATACGGCGGCGGCATCGGGGCATCGGCCTCGGCCGGCGGCTTCGTCCTCAAGCCGAAGGCCGACGCCTCGTGGACGGAGTGGGACGACGGCGGCGAGAGCCTCCAGCTGCTGCCGAGCTTCGGGCTCTCCTGGTACCCGGGCTTCCCCCTCTCCCTTTCGGCCGACGCGGGCTTCAGGCGAAGCTGGCTCTCCTCGGGGGAGGTGCTCGACGAGCTCCCCTGCGGCATCTCCTGCTACGGTGCCGCGGGCGACCGGCTCTTCTTCTCGCTGGACGCTTACGCGCTCATCGACCTCGAGGACGGCGACTTCAGCGAGGCCGGCGTCGCGGGCGAGCTCTCGCTCATGCTCCGGCGGCTGTCCCGCGGCGAGCTCAGGCTCCCTATCGGCCTCTCCTGGGACTCGGAGGGCCCGGAAGGCTGGGATGGGATCGCGATCCGCCTCGGCCTCGAGCTGCTGCTGGATTGAGGGCCTAGAGCGCCGCCCGCCGCCTGAGGTAGCGGCGGTAGATGAGCCAGGAGCCCGGCAAGGCGAGGGTGACGGCGGGGTAGAGGATCTCGGCGTAGAGGGGAGTGGCGTAGGAGAGGGCGAGGAAGAGCCCGGCGCCGAGGGCCCTGCCGGCGTTGAGGGTGAGCTCCATGGCGACGCTGCGGCCGGCCAGGTCCCCCTCGGCCTCCAGGTACCTGGCCAGGAGGCCGAAGTAGGCGGCGTTGTAGGGCAGGAGGAGGAGGGCCTCGCCGACCTTCCACAAGCTTCCGGACAGCAGGGCTCCGAGGGGCGTGGCGGCGGCGACGAGGAGGCCGGAGGCTCCCAGGGCGAGGAGGGAGCCGAAGCCCCAGAAGGCCGAGCCGCGCCGGTCGAGGAAGGCACGCCCCGCCGCGTAGTTCGCGCCGATGCCGACCAAGGCGAAGATGACCGAGAGGCGGCCGGCCGCGGCGTCGGAGCCCGCGGCCTTGAGCACGAGGATGCTCATGACGGACCAGCTCGCCCCGTCGCGGATGCCCCACACGAGGTTGGCGCGGAGGACGAAGGCCCAGCCGGGATCCCCGCGCGAGCGCAGCCTCGGCAGGACGCGGATCGGCCCCCCTCTGTCGCGGGGCAGCCGCAGGGCGAGGGCCGCCGCGCCCATGGCGAGGGAGAGGGCGACGATCGAGGCGAAGATTATTGCGTAGCCGGCCTCTACCCGGGGCGAGAGGACGAGGGCCGCGGTCGAGGCGAGGGGAGCGAGGGCGCTCGCCGCCGCGCCGAGGGCGCCGTAGAGGCCGAAGAAGCGCCCCTCGCCCTCGCCCCGCTGGACCTGGGCTATGGCTATGTTGAAGGGGTACCAGAAGGCCCCGGTCGCCAGGCCGTTCACCGCGCCGAGGATGGGGAGGAATCCCCCCGAGCGCTCGCCGAGGGCGAGGAGGAGGCCGTAGAAGGCCACGAAGAGCCAGAGGGCGGAGACGAGGACCGGGACCTTGCCGTGCCTGCGCGCGGCGAGGGCGGCGAGGTGGAAGCCTATGGGGATGAGGGCGAACTGGAAGAGGTTGAAGACCGTGATCTCGGCCAGGCCCTCGAGGAAGCGGTAGAGGTACATGTTGACGAAGACCGTGGACACGGCGTTCGAGAAGGCCATGCCGGCGTGGATGAAGAGGACGGTCTTGGCCGAGCGGGAGATCACGCCGCGAGTCTAGCGGCTCCGGGCCGGCTTGGGCAAGCCGCGGGGCCGGCGGCGCGGGGGCCGGGTGCGAAAAAGGCCGCCCCGGGGAACCGGGGCGGCCTCGCGCGGCTCGGGCTCGGGAGGAGCTCAGCCGTTGCGCTTGCGGAAGTCCTCCATGAAGGAGACGGTGGTCTCCACGTCCTTGAGGCTCACCGCGTTGTAGCAGGAAAGGCGGATGCCGCCCATCGTGCGGTAGCCCTTGGTCTGGACGATGCCGGCGGCCTTGGCGTCCTTCACGAACTTGTCGTCGAGCTCGGGGCTGGGGAGCTTGAAGTCGATGTTCATCCAGGAGCGGGAATCCTTGTCCGCGAGGCCCGTGAAGAAGCCGCCCGAGCCGTCGATCGCGGCGTAGAGGAGCCTTTGCTTCTGCTCGTTGATCTTGCCGCGGGCCTCGAGGCCCCCGTTCCTCTTCAGCCACTGCAGCACCAGGTTGAGGATGTAGATCGAGAAGCAGGGCGGCGTGTTGTGCATCGACTGCTTCTCCTTGAACACCTTGTAGGACATCATCGTCGGGACGTCGGCGTTGGCCCGCTCGAGGAAGCCGTCCTTGATGGCGACGACGGTGACGCCGGAGGGGCCGAGGTTCTTCTGCGCGCCGGCGTAGATCATGGCGTGCTTGCCGAACTCCGCGGGGCGGCTGAAGATGTCGCTCGACATGTCGGCGACGAGGCTCTTGCCCTTCGCGTCGGGGGTGTAGTGCCACTGGGTGCCGCAGACCGTGTTGTTCGAGGTGTAGTGCACGTACTCGGCCGCCGGGTTGAGCTTGAGCTCGCCCTGCTTCGGTATGGACTTGAAGACCTCGCCGGGGAGCTCCATGTCGGCCGGGAAGGTGACGGCGCCGAAGCGCTTGGCCTCCTTGACCGCGGCCTTGGACCAGTTGCCGGTGACGATGTAGTCGGCCTGCTTGCCGGGGCCGAGGTAGTTGAAGGGGAGCATGAGGAACTGGGTCGAGGCGCCGCCGGTGCAGAAGAGGACGTTCCACTCCTTGCCCATGCCGGCGATCTCCCGGAAGAGGTCCATCGTCTCAAGGTGCATGGCCTCGTATTCCTTGCCGCGGTGCGAGACCTCCATGACGGAGCAGCCCGTGCCCTTCCAGTCGAGCATCTCGTCCCGGGCCTGCTCGAGGACCTCGAGGGGGATGGCCGCCGGCCCCGCAGCGAAATTGATGACGCGCTTCATATCTCTCGTCTCCTTACTTCTTGCAGTACTTCTTCATGCGATCGACGATGCAGTCGCCTAACCTGAGGAGGTTCTCCTCCGTCGAGGCGCCGAGGTGGGGGGTGAGGAGGACGCGGGGGGCGGAGAGGAGGGGAGAGCCCTCGGGCGGCTCCTTGTCGTAGACGTCGGTCGCGTAGCCGCCCAGCCGCCCCTCCTTCAGGGCCGCCGCGACGTCCTCGGCCGCGACCACGGGGCCCCGGCAGGTGTTGACGAGGTAGGCGCCCTTGCGCATCTTGGCGATCGCGGCGGCGTTGATCATGCCCTTGGTCTCGTCGGTCAGGGGCGTGTGGATGGAGATGTAGTCGGAGCGGGCGTAGACCTCGTCCAGGCTCACCATCTCGGCGGCGTCGGAGGCCGGCACGTACTTGTCGTAGGCGATGACCTTCATGCCGAAGGCCTTGGCCCGGACGGCGAGCTCGCGGGCGATGCGGCCGATGCCGACGAGGCCGAGGGTCTTGCCGCCGAGCTCCGTGCGCTCGAGCTCCTTCTTGAGCCACTTGCCCTGCTTCATCGAGGCGTCGGCCTCGGCGATGTGGTTGGGCAGGGCGATCATGAGGGCGAAGGCGAGCTCGGCCACCGCGAGGCTCGAGGCCTCGGGGGTGTTGTCCACGGCGATCCCCTTCTGCTTGGCGTAGTCCACGTCGATGGTATCGACGCCCACGCCCCCGCGGATGACGTACTTGAGCTTCGGCGCGCGGTCGATCATCGCCCGGTCGACCTTGGTCTTGGAGCGGACGATGACGACCTCCGCCTCGCCGACGCGGCCGAGGTCGGAGCTGACTTCGCCGAAGGGCGCGAGCCTTCCGGGCAGGTCCGACGCGAAGGCGTCGGCCAGCAGGATGACCATGGAAACCTCCCTTTCCTGTGACGGTACTGGATATCGATGCCCGTTTCGGGCGAGAGCTGTGCAGGATGATTCTAGCACAGGGCTGGCAAGAGTCAAGCCGGCGGTATTCGTTACTAGATGGAGAACTACGAGCCCATTAGGCGCGGCCTGCGAAGCCCGGGGAGGATCCCGCCCGAGCCCCCCGGCGCGGCCTCAGCTCAGGGGCCCCTCGCGCGCGACGAGGTAGCTGCCTCCCCCGAGCCCGGGGGCCCAGAAGAGGTCGTAGTAGGTGAAGACGCCACCGACATCGGGCAGCTCCTGCTCGAAGGACCAGAGCTCCCCGTCGGTCGTGGAGAAGAGGGTTCCCGCCTGGGTGATGAAGACGAAGGAGCTCCCGTCGAAGACCAGGCCCTCGCAGGCCGGCATGCTCGGATCGAGGATCTCGGCCGCCGACCAGGTCGCCCCGTCGGCGCTCTTGCCGAGGAAGCCGCCCTCGTCGAGGAGGAGGTAGCGCCCGTTCCCGTAGGCGACGCCGACCGGGTTGTTGGTGGCTATGCCCGTAAGCGAGGTCGGGCCGAGCCAGGAGATGCCGTCGGCGCTCGAATAGAGCTCCGGCCCGCTCGCGCCGGCGAAGAAGCTCCCGTTCGCGTAGTCGACGCTGCAGAACTGGGGAGTGCCCGCGACCGCGTAGGCGCCCCAGGAGCCCGTGCCGTCGATGCTGTGCAGGAGCGAGGAAGCGGCGGCCAAGCTGTACGAGACGGCGACGAAGCGGCCCTCGCCGTAGGCTATGTCCGCGATGGGGACGGATACCCCGCTCGCCGCGGCATTCCAGCTCTCGCCTCCGTCCGAGCTATAATAGATGGCCCCGTCGTTTGCGCCCGCCACGAAGGTCCCGTTGCCGTAGGCGACCGCGTTCAGCCTTGCGCTCCCGACCGCCACCGAGCTCCAATCCTCGCCGAGGGCCTTGTAGAGGACCACGCCGGAGCTCTCGCCTCCGGCCGCCACGACCCTCCCGGCCCCGTAGCAGATGGCGCGGCAGTGGCCGTCGGCGGGGCTGAGGAGGTAGGAAGCCTCGGTGAGATCCACGCCGTCGGACCCGGCCTCGCCGGCGGAGGGGGAGCAGGAGCCGAGGAGGAAGATGACGAGGAGGCCCGCGATGGAGAGAAGGAGGGGACGAGCGCGCATCATGGCATTCCTTTCGACGCCGCCGACCTGGATTGCCCGGGCGGCCGAGGGGGCCTCGGGGGCATCGACGGTGGGCCTGAGGAGCGCCGAGACGAGCCGCGCTGCAGGAACTCGAAGTCGCAATCCTTCGCGGCCCCGGGGCGGCCGATCAGGACGATGGGTAATAATAGACTAACTATATCGCGGCGGGACCGGCTGTCAAATTCGGGGCTCGGCGATCGGGAGCCGGCAGAAGCGAAAAACCGCGGGCCGGAGCCCGCGGCGAGGTGCGGGCGGCCTCGCGGCCGCCCCTCCGGAGGGGTGCCTTACTCCGTGATGCGGCGCGCCTCGATATGGAAACGCTCATCGGGCGCTATCGGCCGCGCCCGATGAGCCTCATTCGGTAATGCGCCTGGCTTCGACGTAGAAGCGCTTCTCGGGCGCTATCGGCCGCGCTCCGCGCGTCCGAGATCGCGGGCCGCTTCGCGTCCCGCGATACGCCCCTCCGCGCCCGAAAAGCCTCACTCGGTTATTCGTCTTGCTTCTATATAAAAACGCTTTTCGGGCGCTTCGCCCATACTAAAGGTCTTGCGGGGCATGACCCCGTCGCGGATCACCGTGCCGAAGAAGCTGGCCTTGTCGATGGGGGGGAGGTAGAGGCCGAGGTTGCCCGGCTTCTTGGCCAGGGCGACGAGGCTCTCGGTGCCGTGGATGTAGTCGATCGCGACCTTGGGGCGGGCCTTGAGGTAGGAGTCGAGGTACTCCTGGATCGTGCCCGCGGCGAGCTTGGCGCGGGGCCTGGGGAAGGAGAGGAGGCCCGCGCCCTTCGCGGAGACCAGGCCGATCCGATGGGCGCTCGCCGCGGGCGCCGAGGGAGAGTCGACCTCGGCGAAGGCCTGGGCCTCGTCGCGGCGGCGCTCGAAGGCGTGCTCCTGGTAGGAGGCGAGGCCGGCGAGGAACTCGGCCTCGTCGGCCCCGAAGAGGACCCGGTGGATGGGGTGGAAGGGCAGGCCCTCGTCGTAGATGTTGACGAGTTCGACTAACGCGAATCGGGCCGGATGGGACTCCAGGCGCGGATCCCCCGCGGGGATGGCCTTCTTCGTCTCCTCCCAGATGGCCTTTGCCGTGGCGAGGGAATGGTTGCCGTCGCCCACCGCGAACAGGAGGGGGTCGTCCGAGCCGTACCTGGCCTTGAAGGCCGCGGGATCGGCCAGCTTCCCGAGGGCGGCGGCGAACGCGGAGAGGGAAGCGTCGTCGGCTACCTTCCAGCCCCTGACCCGGCCCGAGCCGAGCATGAGCTCGAAGTCGTAGAGCTTGGGCAGCCGCTCCCGCGCGGCGTAGAGGGGCTCGACGAGGCTCCTCCCCGGATCGTCGACGAGGAGCATGATGTGGGGCAGCTCGAGCTCGGCCCCGCGGCGGATCTGCATGCGCGGGGGCAGGCGCTCGACGATGGTGCCCTCGGTGGGCCGGATGAGGGAGCGCGAGTCCTTCCCGTACTGGTACTTCTCGAGGTCCACGGCGATCATGAGCCCGACGCGGGGCTTCTTCTCGTAGGGAGTAAAGCGCTCGACGAGGACGAAGCCCCTTCCCTTGGGCTCGACGAGGCCCCGCGCGAGGTAGTCGCGCATGGCCGCCTGGATGCGCCCGACCCGCTCGGCCTTGTCCGCGTCCTCGAGGTAGCACTCGGGGAAGATCAGGTTGAGGGTCGAGGGCGCGCCGGCCACGGCCGACTCGACCTTGGCCCAGTACTCGCGCTCGGAGGAGTACTGGTCGCAGGCTACGACGGCCCATTTCCTGAGGTCGAGGCCGGCGGCGGGGAGATGGACCTCGGGCAGGCGGAGGCCGAGCCGTTCGAGGAGGGATTCGTATCCGGGCATGGGTGGGCTCCTTGGGGGAATCGGGGCGGGCGGCCGGAGGGCCCGGCGCCCCGCCCTTCCTTGGCCTCGAGTATGCCCCGGAAAGCCCGGCTCGTCAAACGAGGGCGGAGGGCGGCCCGCGTTTCTATCCGGCGAGGCCCCGCGCGAGGCGGGCGAAGTCGAGCCCCGCCGGCTCGCCCCGGGCCACGATGCCGACCAGGGCGCGGAGGAGGGGGAGCTCGCCCGGGCCGACGGCGCCCCGCGCCTCGAGGGCGGGCAGGATCCTCGCCATGGCCTTCACGATCTCCGCGGCCTCGAGGGTCTCGCCCTCGAGGATGCTCCGCGCCTCGGCGAAGCTCTTGCCCGAGCCGAGGAGGCGGCCGAGCTTGACGGTCCGCCCCCCCATGGCCGTGACGTAGAGGTCGCCCGCGGCGGGGAGCATGTAGGCCAGCTCGCGGCGGCGCCCCAGGGCCCCGAGGAGGCGCGCCATCTCGGTGGTGCCCTCGGCGAAGAGGGCGGCCGCGAGGTTGTGCATGTGGGCCTCGGCCCCGTCGACCCCCCCGGCCGCCTCGAGCATGCCCGCGGCCAGGCCGACGCCGAGGGTGTAGGCGTTCTTGAGGGCCGCGCAGAGCTCGAGGCCGGCGAGGTCGGCCGTCGGGATCGGGTGGTAGTAGTCCGTGGCGAAGGCCCGGACGAGGAGCTCGAGGGCCGCGGCGTCGGGGCAGCCGAACATGACGAAGCTCTGCCTGCGGCCGGCGAGCTCGCCCGCTATGCAGGGGCCGCCGATGGCTGCGATGGGGATGCTCTCCCGGATGGCCGGGGGCAGCTCGCCGCGGAGGACCTCGGGGAGGATGAGCGGCTCGCCGTCGGGTGCGGCCTCGAGGCCCTTGGTCACGGCGATGAGGACCTGCCCCGCGCGCAGGCGCGGCCCGAGCTCGCGGCCCGCCCAATGCACGCCGAGGGAGTTCACGCCGCTCACCACGATCGATGCCCCCTCGAGGGCCTCGTCGAGCCGCGCGTGCGGGAAGGCCGACGCGTTGGGCGGCAGCTCCCGGCGTAGCCGCGGATGGAAGCGCCTCGACCGGCAGGACTCGATGGTCGGGCCGTCGAGATGGGTGCCGACGAGCCTGACCTCGTGGCCCTTGTCCGAGAGGGGGTAGGCCAGGGCCGAGCCCATGAGGCCCGCGCCGAGGATCGTGACGATGCTCATGCTGCTCTTCCTCCGCGTACGCGTTGCGCGATCTTGATCGAGGAGCGGGCCGGCGGGCCGGGGCGGCCCGCGCGCCGGCCCGCCGGCGCCCGAGCGCCTATTCCTTCATGAAGCCCGCGATCTGCGCGGCCACCTCGTCGCAGACCTTCTTGACGTCCTCGTTCGCGACGAAGATCCGCTCCCACAGGACGTTGAGCGCCGGCTCGGTCTTGGGATTCATCTTGATGCCGGGGAAGGCGCTCACCCAGCGCATCTGCTCCACGGCGACCTTGAAGGCGGGGTTCGTCTCGAAGTACTTCGTCATCTGCGGGTCGCCCAGGGCCGAGAGCCTTAAGGGCATGTAGCCGGTCTGCATGGCCCACTTCGAGGTCTGGGGCGTGTCCGACAGCCACATGAGGAACTTGAAGGCGGCGTCCTGGTTCTTGGCCTTGGCCTTGGCGGGGATCACGATGCCGTTGCCCCCCGTGGGCGCCTTGCGCAGGCCGCCGGGGCCGACGGGCAGCATGCCCACGCCGACGTCGAACTTGGAGTTCTTCACGATGTTGCCCATCCAGCCCGTAGTGATGAACATCATGCCGACCTTGCCGGAGATGAAGTCGGCCTGGAGGGCCTCCCAGGTCGCCAGGCCCTGGCCGGGGTAGATCCTCCCGCCGCCGTCGGCGTTGACGAGGTCGTACCAGAACTTGAGGCCGGCCACGCCCGCGGGGTCGTTGAAGGTCGGCGTGTCGACGCCGTTCTTCCGGACGGAGATCGTCCCCCCGTTCCCCTCGACCGCGTTGGAGAAGTACCAGAAGGGATTGCCGATCTGGAGGCCGAAGCCGTAGCGGCCCTCGGCCTTGTTCGTCATGGCGATCGCCGCTTTGCGCAGCTCGGCCCAGGTCTCGGGGGCCTTGTCCGGCAGCCCCGCGGCGCGGAGCATGTCCTTGTTGTAGTAGAAGACGGGCATGGAGCGGGACTGGGGCAGGCTATAGAGCTTGCCGTCGATCGTGCTCTCGCCCAGGAGGGCGGCCGGGATGTCCTCCTTGGGGAGCTTGTACTTCTTCGCGAGGTCGTCGAGGGGCTTGATCGCCTTGCGGTAGGCGAAGCCGGGGATGCGGGAGATCTCGAGCATGACGAGGTCGGGCACCGCGCCGGCGGCGATGGCCGCGGCGAACTTCTGCTCGGTCGCCGTGTAGTCGCCCTGGAACTCGTACTTGACGAAGACCTCCTTTTGCGAGGCGTTGTACTCGCTCACCGCCGCCTCGAGGAGCTTCCCGTTGTTGCCGCCGAGGGCGGCCCAGAAGACGACCTGCTGGGGACCGGCCGCGAAGGCGGCCTGGGCGCCCGCGGCGAGCAGCGCCGCGCAGGCGATCGAGAGAGCCGTGATTCTCTTCATACGCGTACCTCCTATCGTCTTCAGCCTCCGCCATCGGAGGCGCCATGCCCCGCGCTCAGCCTTTCAGGCCCGAGCTCATGATTCCCTCGACGAAATAGCGCTGGAAAAGGAGGAAGAGGAGAATGATCGGCAGTATCACGAAGACCGAGGCGGCCATCACGACGTTCCACTCGATGCTGCCCTCGCTGGTCCTGAGGAACACCAGCCCCACCGGCAAGGTCCGCATCTCCGGCGAGCTGGTCATGATGAGGGGCCAGAAGTAGTCGTTCCACCTCCAGGTGAAGGAGAGGAGGACGAAGCTCACGTAGGCGGGCCTGGACATGGGCATCATGACGTTGCGGATGACCGAGAGGTCCCCCGCCCCGTCGATCCTCGCGGCGTCGACGAGATCGTCCGGGATCTCGAGGAAGCTCTGCCGCAGGAGGAAGGTCCCGAAGGCGCTCGCCGCGAAGGGCAGGACGAGGGCCTCGTAGCTGTCGAGGAGGGAGGCCTTGCTCAGCATGATGAAGACCGGCACGACGACGACCTGGGTCGGCACCATCATCGTGGCGAGGAAGAGGAGGAAGAGGGCCTCGCGGCCGCGGAAGCGGAGCTTCGAGAAGGCGTAGGCCGCGAGCGAGGCGAGGCCCGTCTGCAGGGCGATGATGGCGACCGTGACGGCCGAGCTGTTGATCGCGTAGCGCGCGAAGGGCGCGGCCGCCCAGGCCCGGGCGTAGTTGCTCCACTGCGGGTGCCGCGGCACCCAGTTCGGGGGATAGGCGTAGACCTCCTCGAGGGGCTTGAGCGAGGTCGAGAAGGTCCAGGCGACGGGTATGACCGCGAGGACGAAGGCGAGGGCGAGGGCGGCATGGAGGGCCGCCCGGGCCAGGGCCCGGCGGGGGCTCACGCGCAGAACCCCCGGCCCCGGAGCCAGGGCAGGGCGAAGCCCGGCCGGTTGGTCGTGATCATCTCGACCCCCCAATCCAGGAGGGCCTCGAGCTGGGGCTCGGAGTCGCCGAGCCAGCCGGTGACCGTCATGCCGGCGGCGTGGGCCGCGTCGACGGCGGCCTTGGAGCTCGTCATCACGGGGATGCAGGCGTTATAGGCCCCGAGCCGCCGCGCCGTCGCGAGGTCCTCCTCGGCCGAGCGGGGCGGGGCCGCGGTGGCCACGCGCTCGGGCGCGGGGCTCGAGCCCGAGCGGTACCAGCCGATGAAGCCCCGGCGGATCCGCGGGTAGCGCTCGAGCATGATCTCGAGGGCGACCGGATCCCAGGAGGTGACGACGGCCCGGCCTTCGAGCCCCTCGGCCTCGACGAGGTCGGCGACCAGGCCGCAGACCGCCTCGAGCCGGGCGGGCGCGTCGGTCTTGATCTCGATCTGCCAGTCCCTGACCGGGCCGCGGAACTCGGCGAGGACCTCCTCGAGGCCCGGGATGCCGACGTCGCCCGCGCCCGTCCAGCCAGCGGGGAGGAGGGAGGCGCGCATCGCGCGGAGCTCGGCGCGGGTGAACTCGCCCACCTCGCGCTCGAGGCCTACCGTGCGCCTGAGCGAGGCGTCGTGGACCACGGCGAGGCGGCCGTCGCGGCTGAGGTGGACGTCGAGCTCGATGGCGCGGACGCCCTCGGCGACGGCGTGGCGGAAGCCGGCCATGGTGTTCTCGGGGGCCTCGAAGGCCGCGCCGCGATGCCCGAATACGATCCCGTCCATAGCTGTCCGTTCCTTTCTAGGCGTAGTGGACCCAGCGCTTCGAGGCCCACATCTGCAGGGCCGTGGCCGCGACGACGATGGCGAACAGGACGCTCGCGATGGCCGAGGCGTAGCCGGCCTCGTAGAACTGGAACGCGTTCTGGTAGAGGTAGAAGACGAGCATGTTGGTGGAGTTGACCGGACCGCCCTGGGTCATGACCGCGACGGTCTCGAAGTTCTGGAACATCGTGATGAAGGTCGTGACGACCACGAAGAGGGTCGTCGGGGACAGGAGGGGAAGCGTTATGCGGAAGAAGATCCTCGCCTTCCCCGCGCCGTCGATGTAGGCGGCCTCCTTGAGCTCGCGCGGCACTCCCTGCAGCCCGCCGAGGAAGAGGAGCATGTCGTAGCCCGCGAAGCGCCAGACCGTCATGATCATCAGGGCGGGCAGGGCCCAGTCGATGGAGGCGATCCAAGCCGGCCCCGCGATCCCCAGGCGGGAGAGGGCGCTGTTGATGAGCCCGTACTGGGGGTCGAAGATCCACAGCCAGACGAGGGCCATGGCGGCGGTGCTCGTCAGGTAGGGCGCGAAGATGCCGGCCCGGTAGGCCGCCCGCCCGAAGATCGGCTTGTCGAGGGCCAGGGCCAGGGCGAGGCCCGCGGCGGCGGCGGCCGCGACGACGACGAGCGAGAACAGGGCCGTGTTGGCGAGGGCCTTGAGGAAGACCTTGTCGGAGAAGAGCCGCGCGTAGTTGCCCAGGCCCGCGAAGGGCCGCTCGCCGGAGAGGAGGTCCCACTTCGTGAGGCTCAGCATCCCGCTGAAGGCCAGGGGGAAGAAGACGAAGAGGGCGAAGACGAGGAGGGAGGGCGCGAGGAAGAGGAGGGCCTTCGGCCCGTCGCCCCTAGTTCTCATGCGGCTTCCCCTGCCCGGCGGCGAGGAGGGCCCGGGCCGTCTCCTCGGTCGTGACGAGGACGCTGCAGTAGCCGCCGCGGAGGAGGCCGAGGAGGGCCTCGACCTTGCGCTCCCCGCCGGCCAGGGCGATCGAGAGCTTGCGCTGGCGCAGGGACTCCAGGGGGACGGCGATGGTCGAGTCGTCGAGGCTCGGGATGCAGATCCGGCCCGCGGCGTCGTAGAACTTGCCGCAGACCTCCCCGACCGCGCCCGCGGCCTTGAGCCGCGCGAGGAGCTCGGCGCTCACGTAGCCCGTCTGGTAGAGGGAGGAGCGCTCCGAGATCTCGCCCACGCCGAAGACGCAGTAGTCGGCGCGGCAGGCGGCCTCGTAGATCGAGCCGAAGCGCGAGTCGGAGAGGAGGCTCCGCTTGATGCCGGGCGAGTCCACGATCATGGGGGCGGGGAGGATGAAGGATTGGCCGCCGAAGGAGTCGGCGAAGGCCTTGATGATGCGCTCGCCCCCGGTGGGGATATCGGTGCGGTCGAGGCTCCCGTTGAGCATGACGACGGAGGCGCCGAGCGCTCGGTTGTCGGGCAGGGCCCGGGCGCACTCGTAGACCGTGCTGCTCCAGGAGACCGCGATGGTCGAGCCCTCGGCGACGCGCTGGCTGACGAGGCTGGCGGCGGCCTCGCCGATGGCGGCCTTGATAGCGGCCTCCGAGTCGTCGAGGGGCGAGACGACGACCGCCTCCCGCAGGCCGAAGCGGCGCTCGAGGGCGGCCTCGCTGCCGTCGATGCTCCGCAGGAGGGGCGAGTTGATCGAGACGGAGACGATGCCTTCCTCCTCGGCCTTCTTGAGGATGCGCCCTACCGATTGGCGTGAGACCTCGAGGCGGTCGGCTATGCCCTGCTGGGTCAGCCCCTCGCGGTAGTAGAGGTAGGCGATTTTCGTGTAGAGCCGGAGGTGGTCCACGGCAGGGAGCTCCTTGTCGCAATCTGAGCAAATGCTCAATGATTGAGCATTTGCATCACGAGGTAAAGTGTACTCCCGCTTCCACAGATCTGTCAAATGAGAATCGCGTTCAGGGCTTGCTCCTCGCGGTGAAGCCTCTTCGGGGAGGGCCTTTCGCTTGGAAGGGTGGGGGGCGGGGAGCGGGAACCTTCCGAAGGTTCCCCTCCCCGCAGGGCTTCAGGAGCCCAACAATCCTCGAGCCACGGGCCTCAGCCCTTTCGTCGCGGCGCCCCGGGGCCGAAACCGAGCTTCTCCTCGAGCTTCCACCTCGTCCGCGCCCAGTCCAGGCCCTTCTTATAGATGAAGGCGGAGGCGAGGACGGCGAGGAGGAAGGCGACCAGGATGGCGGGGGCGGCGCTCCCCGAGGGGAGGACCCGGCCGAGGGTGAGGCCGTAGAGCACGAGGAGGAGGATGAAGGCTATGGCGGTGACGAGGATATTCGCCGCGGTGGCCGCGAGCATGAACAGGACGGTCCGGGTTCCCTTGGTCATGTGGCGGCCTTCGCCTCGGCGGCGATGACGGAGGCGGAGAGGAGGATCACCGAGACGACGACGCTGGCGTCGGCCACGTTGAAGGTGGGCCAGCGCTCCATGCCGAAGAGGCCGTAGAACTTGAAGGAGAGGAAGTCCACGACCCCCTCGGGCCGGAAGATCCGGTCGATGACGTTGCCCAGCCCCCCCCCGACGATGCCGCAGAGGGCCCAGCGCTGGAAGGGCGTGACCTCGTCGCTCTTGAAGTAGTAGACGAGGACGAAGGCGACCAGGCCGAGGGGGAGGAGGATGAGAATAGGCAGGCGGAGGTAGGGCGGCAGGTTGTCCAGGAGGCTGAAGGCCATGCCGAGGTTCTGCTGGCGGACGAGCCAGAAGAAGTCCCCGAAGGCCGACCAGGCGATGCTGCCCGGATTGACCCGGGCCTGGACCAGGGCCTTCGTGGCCTGGTCGAGGAGGATGATCGCCGCGGAGAGGGCGAAGGGCGCGATCGCGCGGTGGGGGGCTCGTTCCATGTCCTGTAGCCTCACAGGCCGGTAGGCAGGTCGACGAAGAAGGTCTGGACCCCGCGCTCGCGGGCGAGCTTCTCGGCCACGGCCTTGACGCCCCAGACCTCGGTCGCGTAGTGCCCCGCGGCGAGGAAATTGATGCCGCCCTCCAGGGCGGCGTGGTAGACCGAATGGGAGCTCTCGCCCGTGACGTAGAGGTCGTAGCCCTTCTCGATGGCCTCGAAGGCCTCGCGGGCGGCCCCGCCGGAGACGACGGCGGCGCTCCTGATCTCCGTTGGCCCTCCGGGAAGGAGGGAGAGGGGGGCGGAGCCGTCGGGCAGGACGCGGCGGAGGGCCTCGTCGAGGCCGATGGGCGGATCGAGGCTACCCGCGAAGCCGAGGGCCTGGCCGTGATAGTAGCCGAAGGCCTCGAGGGAGGAGAGGCCGAGCATCCGGGCCAGGACGGCGTTGTTGCCGACCTCGGGATGCTTGTCCAGGGGGAGGTGGCAGGCGTAGAGGGCGAGGTCGGCGGAGAGGAGGAGAGCGACGCGCTCGCGGAGGGCGCCCTCGATCCGCGAGGCCCGGCCCCAGAAGAGGCCGTGGTGGACGAAGAGGACCTGGGCCCCGCCCTCGGCGGCCCGGCGTATGGTCTCGGCGCAGGCGTCGACCGCGAAGGCGACCCGGTCGATAGGGCCGGGCCCCCTGCCGACCTGGACCCCGTTGAGCGAGTCGTCGAGCTCGCGGAGGGCGCCGATCTCGAGGAAGGAGCGGCACCAGGCGTCGAATTCCTGCAAATTCTGCATCGGTCGGAGTATATACGGAAGGCCGGGGCGAAAAAAGCCCTCGAAGGGGGCGGCGCCGAGCTCACGCGGGCATAAAAAAGGGCCTTCCGGGGAAGGAGGCAACTGACCCCGGAAGGCCCAACGACGAAATAAGCTACGAGAGCCTATCCGCCGTCCAAGAAGGAGAGTCGCCGGCCCGTTTCGGCGCCGGACCGGCGTTTCCGTACCTGATATATCAACCATACGGAATTCAGCTAAAAGAATCAAGTGAAAGGCCTGACATTCTTTGCGCTAAAACGAAAACGCTGTAAAACAAAACGAAGTTCCGTAATTTCATGTTTCATAGACAGTAAAGAGTAGACAGAGCCCTTCAGAGCGCGGCGGCGAGGGCAGCGCGCAGCTCCGCGGGGCTCAGGGCGATCGGGTTCCCCTGCATGGAGCTCGCCGTGGCGGCCTTCTCGACGATGGCGCCGAGGTCGGCCGAGCCGATGCCGAAGCCCGCGAGGGGGGCGATGCCGAGGCGCTTGGCCAGGCAGGCCAGGACCGGGGCGGCGTCCTCGGCCTCGAAGCGGCGGGCTTCCCCGCCTCGGCCGCCCTCCCCGCCCCCGAGGATCCGGGCGGCCTCGGCGTAGCGGCCGAGGGCGGGGGAGTCGGGAGCCCGGTCCCGGAGGGCGGCGACGTTGACGGCCGTGACCGGGGCGAGGAGGGCCGCGCAGAGGGCCCCGTGGGGGGCGGCGAAGGCCCCGCCCAGGGGAGCGGCGAAGCCGTGGACGGCCCCGAGCCGGGCGTTGGCCAGGGCGAGGCCCCCGAAGAGGCTCGCGAGGGACATATCCTCCCGGGCGCGGAGATTCCCTCCCTCGCGGCAGGCGGTCTCGAGGGAGGAGGCGACCCGGGCGAGGCCCTCGCGGCAGAGGGCGTCGACCAGGGGATTAGGCTTGTTGCAGGTGAAGGGCTCGAGGAGCTGGGCGAGGGCGTCCATGCCGCTCGCGGCCGTGACCGCGGGAGGGCAGCCCAGGCAGAGCTCGGGGTCGACGAGGGCGAGGCGGGGGAGCATCGAGGGGGAGCGGAGGCTCGCCTTGAGGCCCCGCTCCCGCGAGGCGAGGACGGCGTTCTTCGTGACCTCGGAGCCGGTGCCTGCCGTCGTCGGGATGGCGATGCAGGGCAGGGAGGGCCGGGAGAGGGGCTTGCCCGCCCCGATGACCTCGAGGTAGTCGAGGACGGGCCCCGGGTTGGCCAGGAGCGCGGCCACGGCCTTGGCCGCGTCGAGGGCCGAGCCTCCGCCGAAGCCGATGACGAGGTCGGCTCCGAAGGCCCGGGCGGCGCCCAAGGCAGCGTCGGCCAGCTCGAGGCTCGGCTCGCCCCCGACGGGGTAGGCCGTGGCCGCGAGCCCCGCCTCGTCCAGGGAGGCGAGGAGGGGCGCGGCCCGGGAGGGATCGGAGCCCGTGAGGACGAAGGCGCGCGAGCCGAGGGCGGCAGCCGCCGGCCCCGCGCCGCGCAGGGCGCCGGAGCCGAAGGAGATCCTGCCCGCGGAGAGGAACTCGAAGGCCGGGACCGAGGCCTCAGCGGGCATCGACGAGCTCGTACCAGGCCCGGCTCCGGGGCTCGGCCATCATGGGCTCGGCCGCGGCGAGCCACTTCTTATAGTGGGCCGTCTCCTTGTGCCGGGCCGGCGCCGCCTCGTCCCGGTAGACCTCGTAGAGGAGGAAGGCGACCGGGTCCTCCGGATCCTGGAGGAGGTCGAAGCGCTCGATCCCCGGCTCCTGGCGGCTGGCCCGGGCGTTCTCCATCGTGGCGGCGCGGAAGGCCTCCACCTGGTCGGGCTTGATCTTGATGGTGACGACGAGGGCTCTCATGTGCTTCCTCCTGAACGGATGATTCCCTTAGGGCAGGCTCCAGAATACCACGCGGTCGCGGCCCCGCGCCTTAGCGGCGTAGAGGGCCTCGTCGGCCCGGCGCAGGTAGCGGTCCACGCCCTCCTCCGCCTCCGGCACGGCGGAGTAGGCCCCGACGCTGATGGTCACGGGGATGCCGCCGCCCTCCCAGGGGAAGGGCGAGCCGCCGACCGCCCCGCGGAGCCGCTCGCCCGCGGCGACGGTGCCCTCCCGGTCGGACTCGGGGAGGAAGACCGCGAACTCCTCGCCGCCGTAGCGGGAGAAGGCGTCGGTGCCGCGGAGCTCGGCCTTGCAGCGGCGGCAGACCTCCTTGAGGACCTCGTCCCCGGCCGCGTGGCCCCGCTCGTCGTTGACCTTCTTGAAGAGGTCGAGGTCGAGCATGAGGACGCCGACGGAATAGCCCGCCCGCCGGGCCAGCTCGAAATCCCGCGCGCAGACCTCGTCGAAGCGGCGGCGGTTCAGGGCGCCGGTCAGGCCGTCGAGGCAGGCGAGCTCGGCGAGGCGGTCGAGGAGGAGGGCCGTCTCGGTGACGTCGGTGAGGAGGAGGGAGGAGCCGAGGCGGCGGCCCCGGGCGTCGGACACGCGGAAGGCGCGGGCCTTGAGCCGCCTCGGCCCGCCCACCCACCGCCCCTCGGGAGCGAGGGCGAGCTCGCCCTCCCCCTCGGCCGCCACCAGGCGCTCGAGCTCCGGCAGCTCGAGGGCCTCCGCCATCTCCTCGCCGCCGGCCCCGGGGCCGAGGCCGAAGAGGCGGGCGGCCGCCGGGTTGAAGTCGACCACGGCCCCCTCGAGGTCGAGGATCACCAGGCCCTCGTGGAGGCTCTCGAGGACCCGCTCGCGGGCCACGGGGAGGAGGTCGAGGAAGCGCCGCTTCGCCATGGCCCAGCCGCAGAGCCCGCCGCTGAGGAGGACGGAGAAGGGCCCGAGGTCGATGCCGTAGGGCGTCGCACCGGCGATGATGAGGATGTTCGTCGCGAAGGGGACGAACATGGCGCCCAAGACGATGAGGGCGCTCCGCCGCAGGGCCTGGGACGAGGAGGCGGCGTAGCGGACGAGGATGACGACCCCCGAGCAGAGCATGAGCCACATCGCCGCGCTGTGGAGCCAGTAGGCCGGCCCGTGCTCGATGGCGACCAGGGGGAAGGGGGCCTCGGGCCTGAGCCGGCAGCGGGCGTAGAAGAGGCCGTGGAGCTCGGTCGTCCACAGGAGGCCGAGGCTGAGGGCCGGCTCGAGGAAGAGGAGGGCCAGGAGGCGGGGGCGGGCTACGCGGCTCTGCGTGAAGTCGAGGGCGAAGAGGAGCCACAGGGGGGGGATGAGGACGATGCCGACGTACTCGACCTTGACCCAGAAGACGATGCGCTGAAGGCTCCCCCCCGAGAGCTCGAAGGCCGAGCCCGCGGCGTAGACGGCGAAGGCGAACATGAGGAAGGAGAAGGGCGTGGCCCCCGGCACCCGGAAGCGCAGGGCGCCGGCGATGCCGAGGAAGGAGCAGAAGAAGGCGACGACGATCAGGACGGCGGTCAGGAACGAGGGTGAAATCATTTTAGCTCGATACTACACGCTTCCCGGGCTCCGCGCAAAGGTTTTTTACCATCTGCCTCGAATCCTGTTGGAGCCGGGAGGGAAACGAGAGGGAGACCTTCCCCAAGGTCTCCCTCTCGCGCTCTCTCATCCAAGGGCGGCCCGGCCCCCCCCCCCCGAGCCATCACCCGGCCTTCCCGCTCGCCTCCCAACAGGCTTCGAGGCAGTCGCCGCGCCCGAAGGCGCGGCGCGAGAGGCCTCGTGCGCCTCACATCCTTCGCTGTCCCGCGACGCGCAGGCGCGTCGCGAGAGGCTTGGTGCGCGGCGTATCAAGGAAGTTTCGCGATTATCTCTTTCAGGTAGGGCTTCTTCTCCAAGTCGCGCACCAAGCCTTCGGCCCTCGACTTGTTGACGTAGCTGCGGTCCTGGAAGAAGTAGCGGTACTTCGTGTGGACCTCGTAGCTCCCCTTCATGAGGGCGTAGGAATCCTCGGTCATGACGAGCTCCTCGTCCGTGGGGATCACGAAGACCCTGACCTTGGAGCCCTTGCCGGTGATGTCGAGCTCGGCGTTGCGGCACTTGGCTTTGGCGTTCTTGTCCTGGTCGATGACGATGCCGAGCTCCTCGAGGCCGGCGGTGGAGAGCTGCCGGGTGACGGGGCCCATCTCGCCGACGCCGGCGGTGAAGACCAGGGCGTCCAGGCGCCCGAGGGCGGCGTAGTAGGCGCCGATGTACTTCTTGATGCGGTAGGACTCGATCTCCTGGGCGAGCTTGGCGACGGGGTCGCCCTTCTCGGCGGCCTGCTCGATGTCGCGGCGGTCGGCCCACTTGCCCGTGATGCCCAGGACGCCCGACTCCTTGTTGAGCTTCTTCTCGACGTCGGAGGCGTGCAGCCCCGCCTTGCGCATCATGTGGAAGACGATGCCGGGGTCGATGTCGCCGGAGCGGGTGCCCATGACCAGGCCCTCGAGCGGGGTCATGCCCATCGAGGTATCGTAGGAGACGCCGTTCTTCACGGCGTTGATCGAGGAGCCGTTGCCGATGTGGGCGATGACGAGGTTGGCCTCGAAGGGATCCTTCCCGAGGAGGACGGCGGCGCGCTTGGCGTTGTACAGGAAGCTCGTGCCGTGGAAGCCGTAGCGCCGCACCATGTACTTCTCCTCCCATTCCTTCGGGAGGGCGTAGGTGTAGGCCAGCCCGGGCATGGTCTGGTGCCAGGCCGTGTCCATGATGGCGCAATGGGGCACGTTCGGCAGGACGGCCTTGGCCGCCTCGACGCCCATGAGGTTGGCGGGGTTGTGCAGGGGGGCGAGGTCGGTCAGCTCGCGGAAGGTGGCGAGGAAGTCGTCGGTGATGAGGCTCGAGCGGGCGAACTTGGAGCCGCCGTGGACCATGCGGTGGCCGACGGCCTTGATGCCCGACATGTCCTTGATGACGCCCGCCTCGGGGTGGACGAGGGTGTTGAGGATGAGCTCGATGGCGACCGTGTGGGTCGGGCACTCGTGCTCGACGGTGTAGTCGGCCTTGCCCCGGGCCTTGTGGGTGATGGAGGAGCCGCTCTGGGTGACGCGCTCGACGATGCCCGTCGCGAGGACGTCCTTGCGGTCCCAGTCGTAGACCTGGTACTTGACCGAGGAGGAGCCGCAATTGAGGGTGAGTATGACCATGGTTTCTCCTTGCAGAAGTAAGGCATTGTAGCAGAAGGGCCGCCCCTCGTTCCAGCGGTCGCCCGGCTCGGGGGCGGCCGCGCGGGAGGCCCGGCCCGCACGTCGATGGCGCCCGGGCCGGGCATCGGCTATAGTATCCCACTTGGGAGGACGACATGGTAGTACTGCCTTTCCGCCGCGCCGGGGCCGCCGCCTCGGAACAGGGGAGCCTCGAGCTCCGCCCCTCCAAGATCATCGCCGTGGGCCTCAATTACCGCGAGCACGTCGACGAGAGCCCCAGCATCCTCACCCGGCCCACGGACCGCGCCGTCGCGCCTCCCGAGCCCATCCTCTTCGCCAAGACGCCCAACGTACTCGTCGGGCCGGACTGCCCCATCGTCCTGCCGAGCTCCCTGCTCTCGGCCGCGGGCATCGCCGCGCCCCGCACCGACTACGAGGCCGAGCTCGCCGTCGTCATCGGGCGCCGCTGCCGGAACGTCTCGGCGGCCGAGGCCCTCGACTACGTCCTCGGCTACACCTGCTTCAACGACGTGAGCCAGCGCGACATACAGAACTCCGATCGCTCCGGCTGGTTCCGCGGCAAGAGCTTCGACAGCTTCGGCCCCGTCGGGCCGGTCGTCGTCGCCCGCGAGCTCGTCCCCGACCCGAACGACCTCGCCATCGAGTGCCGGCTGAACGGCGCGGCCGTCCAGCGCTCGCGCACCTCGGCCATGATCTTCGGCGTCCGCGAGCTCATCGCCTACATATCGCGCAACCTCAGCCTCGAGCCCGGCGACCTCATAGCGACCGGGACCCCGAGCGGGGTCGGATCCCTCAAGGCGGGGGACGAGGTCGAGGTCGAGATCGAGGGCATCGGCGTCCTGCGCAATCCCGTCATCGAGGAATGAGGAAAAACGGAGGTAAAAGGCATGGAACACGAGATCGTCGCTCCCGGCAGCCTGCTCGACGCGAGGGGGAACCTCCGCGAGCCCGGCTTCGCCCGGAGCCTCCTCCTGGCCTACGACCGCTCCGCGGTCAAGGCCCCGGCCTGGCGCGTCAAGGAGTGGGACTACTACTGCGTCCTGTGCGGGGACTACGCCCTCGCCTGCACCATCGCGGACAACGGCTACATGGGCTTCGTCTCGGCCTCGGTCCTCGACTTCGCCGCCGGCACGAACGCCACCGACGAGATCATGACAGCCTTCCCCATGGGCCGCACCGGCCTGCCCTCGAGCTCGGCCTCGGGCGTCACCGCCTTCCAGGCGAACGGCGCGAGCCTCCGCTTCGAGTCCTCGGGCGGGACGCGGAAGCTCGCGATCTCCTGGCCCTCCTTCTGCGCGGAGAAGCCGCCCCGCCCCGCCGGCCCGCCCTCGCGGCCCGGCGCCTCCCCCTCCCCCGCCCCGGTCGGCCTCGAGGCCGAGCTCGTCCTGACCGAGCAGCCCGGCGGCCAGTCCATGGTGATCGCGACGCCCTTCGCCAAGGCCCGCCACTTCTACTACAACCAGAAGATCAACTGCCAGGGCGCCGAGGGCTCCTTCCGCTTCGGGGGCCGCGAGTATCCGGTCAAGAGGGGCTCGGCCTTCGGCTGCCTCGACTGGGGCCGCGGCGTCTGGACCTGGTCCAACACCTGGTATTGGGGGTCTGCAAGCGGGCTCGCCGGGGGCAAAAGTTTCGGTTTCAACATCGGCCACGGCTTCGGCGACACGAGGGCCGCGAGCGAGAACATGGTCTTCTACGAGGGGAAGGCCCACAAGGTCGGCCGCCTCGGCGTCGAGCTCGACCATAGCGACTTCTTCAAGCCCTGGCGCGCGGTCTCCGAGGACGGCCGCTTCGACATGGTCCTCGCGCCCGACTTCGACCGTGCCTCGGCCACGGACCTCGGCCTCATCGCCTCGATCCAGCACCAGGTCTTCGGGCTCTGGTCGGGCAGGGCGGTCCTCGAGGACGGGCGGGAGATCAGGGTCGAGGGGCTGCGGGGCTGGTGCGAGAAGGTCGTGAACCGCTGGTGAGGCGCCTCAAGGAAACCTACGAGCGTATGCACTTGTATTGAACGGCTCCGTGGATGGGGCCCCGCTCGCGAAAAAAGGGCCCTCGTACACGAGGGTCCTTTTTTCACGGCGCCCCATCTCGGCGACGAACGACACAAAATGCGGTCGCTCGTTCATCCCCGCGGGCCTCGCAGCGGGCGACAGGGCACCGGAAAGCGTCCATGCTCCGCGGGCGGGGCCCCGCTCGCGCTTCGGGCCATCGCGCGACGGCTCGCCGCGCGGCGCCCCGCCTCGGCGACGGGATGGACAAGGTGCGGGAGCTCGTTCACCCAACCAGGCCGCGCCGCCTGGAAAACCGCGCGTGGCTGCGCCGCGCGGCGGCTCAGCACGGTGATGGGACGGAGGGGAGGCGGGGACTCGTTCACCCAACCGGGCCGCGCGGGCGGGAACGGGTACCTCATACATTGTCCGTAACGGCTCCGCGGGCGGGGCCCCGCTCGCGCTTCGGGCCATCGCGCTAGGATCGCGCGATGGTCCGCCGCGCGGCGCCCCGCCTCGGCGACGGGATTGGCAAGGTGCGGGCGCTCGTGTGCCCAACCAAGCCGCGCGTGGCTACGCCGCGCGGCACCACAGCGGGGGGACGGGGCGGATGGGTGGCGGGGGCTCGCTCACCCAACCAGGCCGCGCCGCGCGGCGCGTCGAGCCGCTGCTCGCCGCAGGATCATGCATAAAAATACTAAACCTATACAAACCGGAGCCGATGCCGTACAGTCTCCGCCATCCCGATACTCGGAGGAACTGCAGGTATGAAACGAAGAATCGAGGCGGCGGCGGCTCTCATGCTCATAGCCCTCTGCGTGGCGGCGGCCGGAGCCCAGCCAGCCGCGGGCAGGCGAGAGGTCAAGGTGCTCGTCATGGGCATGTTCGAGGTGGGCAAGAACGAGGGCGACTTCGCCGGGGAGTTCCAGCACTACTACGAGGCCTATTTCGACGGCGCGGCGAGTTACGCGATTCCCGGCTTCCCCGGGACCCTCTTCCTGAACGGCGAGGGCGTCGCCGGCTGCGTCGCCGGCATGGGCAAGGCCCAGGCCGCGTCCACGCTGACGGCCATCCTCGCCGATCCCCGCTTCGACTTCTCCCGGGCCTACATCCTCGTCTCCGGCTGCGCCGGAATGCCGCCCCTCCGCGGGACCCTGGGCGACGTGGTCTGGGCCGAGGAGCTCGTCGACTTCGAGCTCGGCCACGCCTGGGCCGAATCGGACATCGCGCCCGGGACGAAGGCCACCTTCCAGCGCAGCGAGGGCTACGACCGCTCGGGCTACGTCAAGCTGAACAAGGGCCTCGTGGACTGGGCCTACGGCCTAACCAAGGGCCTCGCCCTGGCCGACGACCCGAAGGCCGCCGCCTACCGCGCGAACTACGGCGCCAAGGAGGCGGCCGAGAAGCCCGCGGTGCGCCGGGGCGTCTCGGTGACCGGCGACAGCTACTGGCACGGGGCCCGCTCCTCCGCCCATGCCGACGAGGTCTGCGCGGCCTACGGCGCCGGGCCCTACCTGGCGACCCAGATGGAGGACAACGGCTTCGGCGTGGCGGCCCTGAACTTCGGCCTCCTCGACCGCCTCCTGATCTGCCGCGACATCGTCAACTTCGACCAGCCCTATCCCGGGCAGACCGTCCCGGAGAGCCTCGCGGCGAGCTCCGGCGGGTTCTCCATGGGCATGACCAACGGCTTCATGGCCGGGTCCACGGTCATCAACGCGGTCCTCGCGGATTGGGCGAGCTTCAAGGCGGCGCCGCCAGCGGCGAAGTAAGTCCGCCCTTCGAGGAACCGGCGGGAACGGGCACTTCATACATTGTCCATGACGGCTCCTCGGGCGGGGCCCCGCTCGCGCTTCGAGCCATCGCGCTAGATCGCGCGACGGCTCGCCGCGCGGCGCCCCGCCACGGTGACGTACCGACGCAGTGCGGTCGCTCGTTCGTCCCCGTGGACCGGCGGGTGAATTCGGCAGCGGATCCGACGCGGAGCGGTCGCTGATTCACTTTACAGGATTCACTGATACTCGCCGGGGGCGCGGCCGCGGATCACGCAAAAGCCTTCGGGGATGAACGAGCGACCGCATCCGTGATATCAGTCACCGTGGCGGGGCGCCGCGAAAAATGACCCTCGCGTGCCGAGGGCCATTTTTCGCGAGCGGGGCCCCGACCACGGAGACGTATATCACACGTGGATTCACTCGCTAGCCAATCTCTTCCCGAGCTCGTAGGCGCGGGCCATGAGCTCGGCGTTCCCCGCGATCTCGCCGGCCTTGTCCGCGCTGCCGTAGAGGAACTCCGGCCTGGCAGCGCCGAGGAAGCGGCACATGTCCTCGACGCTGCGGACCGCGTTGATGCCGCCCGACTCGTAGATGTCGCGGTCGCCGAAGACGAGGATGGCGGCGAAGCGCTTGCCCGCGAGGGCGGCGTACTTCTCCGCGCCGAAGGCGTAGAGGCGGTCGATGAGGGCCTTGAGCTGGGCGTTGACCGAGAACCAGTAGACGGGGCTCGCGAGGACGACGGCCTCCGCGGCGCGGATGGCGGCGTAGATGGCCTGCATGTCGTCCGGGACGACGCAGCCGCGCGCTCCCGGGCGGCGGCAGGAGTCGCAGGCGATGCAGGGCCCGACCTTGAGGCCGCGGAGGGCGAACTCCTCGACCCGGGCGCCCGCGGAGCCGGCCCCCTCGATCAGGCGCCTCGCCAGGAGGCTGCTGTTCCCCGCCTTCCGCGGGCTCGACTCGACGACGACGATGCTGCGCTGGTCCATGGCTTCCCCTTTTCGCTTCGCGCGGCTGCGGCTGAGCGGGGACCGGGGGCGCGAGGCCCCGGTCCGGGCCCTAGGGTATCACAGGGGGAAGCGGAGGACGAAGGAGGCGCCGCGGCAGCCGCCGCCCGGCGGGCCGCCGGACGCCCGGTCGAGGCCGACGCCGGCCTCGATCTCGCCCTCGAGCTGCTTGGCGAGGGTCCTGAGGATGAGGAAGCCCAGGCTCTCCTCGGAATCGAGGCAGAAGCCGGCGGGCAGGCCCGGGCCGTCGTCGGCGACCGAGAGCAGGCCCCCGCCGCCCTCGGCGCGGAGCTCGATCCGGAGCCGGCCCGGCCGGCCCTCGGCGAAGGCGTACTTGAGGGCGTTGACGACGAGCTCGTTGACGACGAGGCCGAGGTAGATGGCGCGGCGCGAGTCCATCCGCAGGGGGGCGCAGTCGAGCTCGAGCAGGGGGGCGGCCCCCGCGAGGCTCGCGATCGAGGCCCGGGCAGCCTCCGAGAGGTAGGGCCCGAGCTCGACGCTCTCCGCCGAGCCCGTCCGGTAGAGCCGCTCGTACAGGAGGGCGATCGACCGGATCCTCCCCTTGGCGTCATCGAAGGCGCGGCGGGCCCGCTCGTCCTCCTGCGAGGCCGCCTCGAGGGAGAGGAGGCTCGCGATGAGGGAGAGGCTGTTCTTGACCCGGTGCTGGAGCTCGGCGAAGAGGAAGTTCTTCTGCTCGAGGGCGCCGGCCAGGGCCTTCTCGACCTCGAGGTAGTGCCGCGCGAGGCGGCGCTCCCGGTAGTAGCCGTGGTTGAGCCGGGAGACGAGGTCGCCGAAGGCCACGCAGAAGCCGAGGGCGCGCTCCACCTCCTCGCGGGAGAAGCGCGGCACCGCCCGGGCGGCCTCGAGGAAGGAGGCCGCGTCCCAGCCGAGCTCCCCGGCCTCGCGGGCGAGGCCGGCCTCGTCCGGCTCCTCGTCGCCGTAGAGGAACTGCCCGATGTAGATCGTGGCCCAGTGGCAGCCCTCGATGAAGAGAGGTTGGGCGATCTCGCGCAGGCCGTTGGCGCAGTGGTAGCGGTAGGGCCCGGGAGCCGGGCCGGCCCCGGGAGCCGAGGCCGCGATGACGGCCGCGTTCACGGCCTGGTCGGTCTCCTCGCAGGCCCGGCGCGTCCGGGGGTGGGCCCGGTAGAACCCGCTGCAGATGGGCTGCCACCTCGTCGCGACGAGGAGCTCGCCCGAGGAGGAGACGAGGGCCATGGCCATGCCGCTGACCTCGGAGAAGGAGTCCAGGGCGCGGCGCACCGAGCCCAGGTCGAGGCCCTCGACCAGGCCGGCGACGAAGGCCCGCCGGGCCGGCTCGTCGGCCTCCCCCTCGCCCAGCTCGGGGAGGCGGGCGCTGGCGGCCGCCGATCCGGGGCCGAAGGCCCCCTTGAGCAATTCCTCGATGCGCCGCTCGTCCTCGGCCCCGAGCCGGCCGCTCCCCCGCTCTTCCACCGTATCGAGTCTAGTCCGGCGCCCGGGCCGGCGCAAGCGAAGGGAGGAGGCGGGCCGAGGCGCCGCGGGGAGGGGGGCCGCTAGTTCCGCGCGGCCTTGCGCGCGAGCTTATCGGCGTACATGCGGCGGTCGGCGAGCTCGAGGAGGCTCGCGGCATCGGGCCCGCCGGCCTGGGAGGGCAGCTCGCCGAGGGAGGCGAGGCCCCAGCTCAGCGAGTAGGCGTAGCTCTTGCCCTCGGCCGCGGAGCGCGCGGCGGCGGCCTGGGCGATCCGGGCCATGACGGCCGAGGCGGGGCCCGGCTCGCAGTCCGGGAAGACGACGAGGAACTCGTCGCCGCCGAGGCGGCCGACGAGGTCGGAGCCGCGGACCGAGGAGGCGAGGAGCTCGGAGACGGCCGCGATGTAGGCGTCGCCCTCGGCGTGGCCGTGGCGGTCGTTCACGGCCTTGAGGCCGTCGAGGTCGACGTAGGCCACCGAGAGGGGGGAGCGGGAGCGGGAGGCGAGGCCGAGCTGCTTGTCGAGGAACAGGAGGCTGACGCGGCGGTTCATGACGCCGGTGAGGCTGTCGGTCGTGGCCTCCCGCTTGAGCTCCTCGGCTTCGCGGGCCCGGCTGACGAGGTGGCCCACGGTCCGGGCGTAGAGGACGAGGAGCTCGAGGGAGCCCCCGTCGAGGGGGCGGCCGCTCGGGAGATTGTCGGCGCCCAGCTCGCCGAGGGCCCGCTCCCCGTCCCAGAGCAGGGCCACGGCCCGGTCGGCCCGGCCGAGGAAGGCGCCCGCGGCGTCGCGGCACTCGGCCTCCTCGTAGTAGCGCAGGGGGCAGCGGCGGTTGTTCGCCCGCCAGTCGGGGAAGAGCTTGAGCTCGAGCCGGTCGAAGCCGAGGCGCTCGTGGCCGAGCTCGGCGGCGAGGCGGAGGAGCTCCTCCTCGTCCCCGGCCTTGGAGAGCTCGAGGCTGAGGTCGGTGATCGCGGCGAGCTGGATGGCGAAAAGGCCGCGCCCGGGCGCGGCGAGCTGCTGGTATGGCATGGGCTTCCCCTCCCGTTTTTTCGATCGCTCCGTCGGCGGGCGCCTCCCCAGGCTCCCGCCGGCGGACATTCTAGCGGATATCGCCCCGGCCGCCAAGGATCCTATCGACGAAAACAACGGGGGCCCGAGGGAAGCCCCCGCGAGCCTATCAGCTATTCGAGAACCGCGTATATCCTGCGGACGCCCGCCGAGCTGGATTGCTCCTTCTGGATGCGGAACTTGCCCAGGATCCCGGTGCGCTCAACGTGGGGGCCGCCGCAGACTTCCTTGGAGAAATCGCCTATCGCGTAGACCTTTACCGTCTCCTCGTACTTCTCGCCGAAGAGGGCGCGGGCCCCGGAGGCCTTCGCGTCCTCGAGCCGCATCATGGTCATGACGACGGGGAGGTCGCGGCCGATCTGCTCGTTGACGAGGGCCTCGACCTTCTCGAGCTCCTCCTTGCTCATCGGGGCCCCGTGGACGAAGTCGAAGCGCAGGCGCTCGGCGGTGATGTTCGAGCCCTTCTGGGCGACGTGGGGGCCGAGGATCCGGGTCAGGGCCTCCTGGAGGAGGTGGGTGGCCGTGTGGTACCTCGTGGCGGCCTCGCCCGTGTCGGCCAGGCCGCCCTTGAAGAGCTGCTCGGCCCCGGCCCGGGAGAGCTCCTGGTGCTTCTTGAAGGCCTCGTCGTACTCGGCGCGGTTGACCTTCATGCCGCTCTCGGCGGCGAGCTCCTCGGTCAGCTCGATGGGGAAGCCGTAGGTGTCGTAGAGCTTGAAGGCCAGGCGGCCGGACATGACCTTCTGGGGATTCTTGAGGAGGTTGGGGAGCATCTTCTCGTACTCGCGCTCCCCCTTCTCGAGGGTCTCGAGGAACTTGGCCTCCTCGGCGGCGAGGGCCTCGAGGATCTTCTGGCGGTTCTCCTCGAGCTCGGGGTAGGCGGCCATGAAGCTCTCGATGACGACGGCCGCGGGCTTGGGCAGGAAGGTACCCTCGATGCCGAGCTTGCGGCCGTGGCGCACGGCGCGGCGGATGAGGCGGCGGAGCACGTAGCCCGCGCCCACGTTGGAGGGGAGGACGCCCTTGGGGTCGCCGATGATGAAGGTGGCCGAGCGGATATGGTCGGCGACGATCCGCACCGATCGGTCCTTCTCCGAGTCGGAGCCGTAGACGTAGCCGGCCGCCTCGCCGATGGCCGCGATGACCGGGCCGAAGATCTCGGTCTGGTAGACGCTCGTCTTGCCCTGGAGGACGGTGACCGTGCGCTCGAGGCCCATGCCCGTGTCGACGTTCTGCTTGGGGAGCTTGGCGAGGGTCCTCTCGTCGACGCGGTTGAACTGCATGAAGACGTTGTTCCAGATCTCCATCCAGTTCTTGGAGTCAGTGCCCTTGTTCGAGCCGGCCGGGGGCATGCCGGGGCCGACCCAGTAGAAGATCTCGGTGTCGGGGCCGCAGGGGCCGGTCGGGCCGGCGGCCCACCAGTTGTCCGAGGCGGGGAGGTAGGCGATGCGCTCCTCGGGCATGCCGACGGACTTCCAGTAGGCGGCCGACTCCTCGTCGCGGGGGGCGTTCTCGTCGCCGGCGAAGACGGTCACGGAGAGCTTCTTCGGATCGAGGGCGAGCCAGGCGGGGCTGGTGAGGAACTCGTAGCTGTAGGCGATCGACTCTTTCTTGAAGTAGTCGCCGAGGGACCAGTTCCCCAGCATCTCGAAGCAGGTAAGGTGGGCCGGGTCGCCGACCTCGTCGATATCCCCGGTGCGGACGCACTTCTGGTAGTCGACCAGGCGGGCGCCGGCCGGGTGGGGTTCGCCCAGGAGGTAGGGCACGAGGGGGTGCATGCCCGCGGTGGTGAAGAGGACCGTGGGGTCGTTCTCGGGGATGAGGGACTTGCCGGAGATCTCGGCGTGGCCCTTGGTCTTGAAGAAGTCGATGTATTTCCTGCGGAGCTCGTTGGCGCTGATCATGGGGGCGAGTGTAATTGAGCCCCGCCGGGCACGTCAATCATACCTACTCGTCGGGGTAGCGGCTGCGGATATCCTCGATGCGGGGACGGATCTCGAAGAAGGCCGTCACGATCTCGGGATCGAACTTCTTGCCCGAGAGGGAGCGGATCTCCTCGTAGACCTTCTCGACCTCCCAGACTTCCTTGTACACGCGCTTGGAGACCAGGGCGTCGTAGACGTCGGCGACGGACACGATGCGGCCGCCCAGGGGGATCTCCTCGCCCTTGAGGCGGCGGGGCGCGCCGTCGGGGCCGGTCTCGAGGGGCGCGTTGACCGGGTCGTCGGCGAAGATGTCCACCTTGCCCGGGTAGCCCGAGCCGTCCCAGTTCTCGTGGTGGGTCAGGGCCACCTCGGCTGAGATCCGGTCGAGCTCGGACTGGGGATCGTCGAAGAGCCGGGCGCCGAAGCAGGTGTGGTTCTGCATGATCTTGTACTCTTCGGGGGTGAAGCGGGCCGGCTTCTTGAGGATGAGGTCCGAGATGGCCACCTTGCCCACGTCGTGGAGCATGGCCGCCATCTTGAGGGTGTCCTTGGTCTTGTCGCGCTCCTTCTCGGGGATGCCCCGGTTGAAGGCCCAGCGCTCGTAGATCTCGGCCGCGTAGCCGGCCACCCGGTTGACGTGGGCGCCGGTCTCCTTGGGGTCGCGGAGCTCGGCCATGCGGTTCATGCGCAGGACCATGGCCCTGGTCATGTAGGCCCGCTGGAGGGCGCCCGTGGCCGAGGCGGCGAAGTGGCCCACCAGGGTCTCGTCGCCCTTGGTGAAGGGGATGACCTTCCCCTCCTCGTCCATGGCGTTGATGACCTGGATGACGCCGAGGAGGTTCCCGGCCGAGGAGACCAGGGGGACGGCGAGCATGGAGCCGGTCTTCCAGTCGTTCTGCTTGTCGAAGGAGGGGTTGAAGCTGTAGGGCCGGCCGGGGGGTATGGCGTAGGCGTCGTCGATGCGGAGGACCTTCTTGTTGTTGGCCGCGTAGCCGGCGATCCGGGAGTCGTCGATCGGGATGGTCATGTTGGAGAGAGGGAGCTTCTCGCCGGGGGGAAGGCGCTTCTCGAGGGTCGCGTTCTGGGTGTACTTGAAGGCGAGGAGGCCGCCCTCGACGACGTAGATGGTGCCCGCCTCGGCGTTGACGACGCGCCGGGCCTCCAGGAGTATGTGCTCGAGGAGGATGTCGGCATCCTGGATCTTGCTGAGCTCGGAGTCGATCTCGAAGATCAGGTTCCGATAATCGCGCCGTTTAGAAGACATCGTTGCTCCGTACGCCGATCATGCTCATCATACTGTATCTCATAAGCCGGTAGACCGCAATGCGTGACGCGTACATATCGTCCCGGAAGGGTATTAGTCCCCCTCGAAGACCCCGAGCTCCCGGTTCTTCCGCACCCTGTCCCAGGGAAAGACCCGGCCGTTCATGACGATATAGACGCCCCGGGGCAGGAGCTGGACCGCCGAGAAGGCCGTGCCGAAGTTGAACAGGGCGTCGGAGCCCTGGATCTTGTAGGGCACCATGGCCCCGGTGAGCACGATCGTCTTCTCCATGCCCGCCGGGCCGAGGAGGCGGGCCGTCTCGGCCATCGTGTCCGTGCCGTGGGTGACGATGATCCGCTCCTCGGAGGCCCTCCGGCAGGCTTCGAGGACGGACTGGCGGTTGGCGTCCTGCATCTGGAGGCTGTCGATGAGCTGGTTGAGCTCGATCTGGACGGGAACCGTCACCCGGGTGAGGCGGAGGATCTCCGGAAGGTGGCTCTCTTTGAAGGTGAGCTCCCCGCGCAGCTCGTCGTAGTGCTTGTCGAAGGTGCCGCCGGTCACGATGACGCGGATGGGCTTCTGTTCCATGCCCACGACTATGCACCCGCGCCCCCGATCTTGGCAAGCCGAGGGACTCAGCCGGGCTACGACTACCCCTAGTGGCCATCCCGAGCGACCCGACTACCCTTCGTGGGCCCCTTGACCATTCCCGCTATACCGCTACAATGTCGCCGAACCGCGAGCCTGGGCGATCGACGCATCCCCGCCGCGCTTCCCCCAGCACAAAGGCCTTCCATACACCCCGACAAGGAGCTTCCTTCCGCATGAGACGACAGATAGTTCTTGTAACGATAATACTATGCCTTTCCGGCATAGCCGCGGCCTCCCTAGCGTCCTGCTCGAGGCTCGCCTTCCACCCCGACCTCGAGCGGGAGCTCATCGAGCTGGCCAGCCTCGACGCGAAGGAGATGCCGCGCTACCTCCAGGCCCTCGATCGGGAGGATTCGATCGGCGCCTTTTATAAGGACGAGCGGACCCGGGCGGCCACCCTCGAGTTCTTCGCCTCGGTGACGGGCTCCGAGCCCGTGGCCAAGTTCATACTGGACAACGCGGAGCGCTACGAGGTCCCGGCCTCCCTCGCCTTCGCCCTCGCCTACGAGGAGAGCAAGTTCTCGGTCAGCGCCGTCAACAAGAACGCCGACTCGATCGACCGGGGCCTCTTCCAGCTCAACTCCAAGTCCTTCCCCAAGCTCAGCGTCCAGGAATTCTACGACCCGGAGACGAACGCGAAGTACGGCCTCTCCCACCTCCAGCACTGCCTCCGCTCCGGGGGCAACGAGGTGGCGGCCCTCGCCATGTACAACGCAGGCAACGGCCGCGTCGACCGGGGGGCCACGCCCCGGAGGACCCTCGACTACGTCTACCGCATCCTGAAGTACCAGGAGAACATCGACAGCCTCTTCGCCGCCAAGGTCGCGGCCGCGCCGCGCCGCGCCTGGCCCCGCCTTCCCCTGGCCGACGCCTCCCTCGGCGCGGGGGCGGGCGCGGCCCGCTAGCGCCGTCGCGGAGGCCGGCGCCGCGGCGGCTCTCCGCCGGCGCGCGGCGGCCTTCTTCTAGCGACGCCGGTTCCAGGCCTCGGAGGAGAACTTCTCCGCGGCGATGCGGCGGCCCTCGGCCAGCTCGTCGGCCCGGAGCTCCCCGCGCTCGAGCTCGACGCCCCGGGGCCCGTAGGCCGCGGCGAAGCCCGCCGCGAGGGCCCGGGCAGCCTCGGCGTAGCCCGGCTCGCGCCCCAGGAGGCTGCCCAGGCTGGTGACCCGCTCCTTGGCCTGGGCGATGAGCTTCCCCGCGAGCTTCTCCTTGGGCACCTTGAGCAGGGAGAACATCTTCTCGAGGTCGAGCCCGAGGAGGACCGTCCCGTGCTGGAGGAGGCAGCCGAGCTTGCGCGTCTGCGCGTTGCCCGAGACCTTGCGCCCCCCCGCCCGTATGTCGTTGATCGGCTCGAAGGCGGCCTCGACCCCGAGGAGGCCCAGGCCCGCGACGAGGCCCCCGCAGAGGAGCTCGTAGGACTCGAGGATGCCCGCCGGCGCGAGGGGATGCCCCTCGGGCAGGACGATGGAGTAGGTGATCTCGGCCTCGTGGAAGACCGCGCCGCCCCCCGTGATGCGCCGCACCGCGTCGACGCCCGCGGCGCGGCAGGCCTCGAGGTCCACCTCGTCCTCGAGGGACTGGAAGTAGCCGACGGTGACGCAGGCGGGGGACCAGGAATACAGGCGCAGGGTCGGGGGCGAGGAGCCCCCGGCCACGGCGCGGAGGACGGCCTCGTCGATGCCCATGTTGAGGGCCCCGGGGGCCGGCCCCGAGTCAACGAGCCGCAAGCGCACGGGCGGCCTCCCCGAGGGCCTCGGCTATGCCGGCCGCGCTCGCCCCGTAGAGGACGAGGCCCGGCCGCGAGAAGAGGCCGAGGGCGGTCTCCGAGGCGCGCGCAAGCTCGGTCCCGGCCAGCTCGGCCTCGGCGGCCTCGAAGAGCTCCTCGGGATGGGCGAAGAAGTCGCCCCGGACCCGGGCGCGGAGGACGCGTCCCTCCTCGGCCTCGAGCTCTATCCGCAGGAGCTTCCCGCCCGCGGGCTTGCGGTCCATCCGCACGATCATCTCGGCCCTCCTCCGGTTGGCCGCCGAATCGGCGTTAGCCGATTCAGCGCCGCGGCTCGCCCTCGAGGGCCCCGCGCTCGCCTTCGAAGCTTCCGCGCGCGTGGTAGCTCGTGCGCGCCAGGGGGGCGGCGACCACGGCCGAGAAGCCGCGGGAGCGGGCCTCGGCGGCGTACTCGGCGAAGGCCTCGGGGCGGAGGTACTCGGCGACCTCGACCTGGGCCGCCGTGGGCCTGAGGTACTGGCCGAGCACGAGGCTCCGGCAGCCGGCGGCGCGCAGGCGGTCCATGGCCGCGAGGACCTCGTCCCGGCGCTCGCCCAGGCCGAGCATGATGCTCGACTTGACCAGGGGGCGGCCGGAGCGGCCGGCCCGGTCGGCCGCGAGCTCGAGGGTGTGGAGGCTCGCGGCGAAGGAAGCCCGGCGGTCGCGCAGGTGCTGGAGGCGCTCGACGGTCTCCACGTTGTGCGCCACCACGTCGGGGCCGGCGTCGAGGACGCTCTTGATCTCGCCCTGCCGGTAGTCGGGGATGAGGACCTCGACCCTGACCCCGGGGTCGGCTTCCTTGATGGCGCGGACGCAGGCGGCGAAGTGGGCGGCCCCCCGGTCGGGCAGGTCGTCGCGGTCGACGCTCGTCAGGACGGCGTAGCGGATCCCCAGCTCGGCGACCGCGGCGGCGAGCTCGGCGGGCTCCTCGGCGCGGACGCTCTCGCCGGCGGGCGCCCGCTCGACGGCGCAGAAGCGGCAGCCCCGCGTGCAGGTCGCGCCGAGGACCATGAAGGTGGCGGTGGCCTGGCCCCAGCACTCGGCCTTGTTCGGGCAGCGCGCGGAGTCGCAGACCGTGTGGAGGCCGCGGCGCTCGAGGACGGCCGACACGCGCCGCCAGTTCTCGCCGGAGGGGAGGGCGACCTTGAGCCAGTCGGGCTTACGCACGGCCGGCCTCCCCGGCGGGGGCCGGCCGGGCGAGGAGGCCCGTGACGAGGAGGCCGGCCTGGGCGGCGAGGCCCCCGTCGTCGGGCCGGTCCAAGACGGCGATGCGGAAGATGGCCGCCTCGATGAGGGAGTACAGGAGGTCGCCGGCCTGCTTGACGGGGAAGCTCCCGAACTCGCCGGAGCGCTGGCCCTCGATGAGGACGCCGGCGAGGATGTGCCGCATGCGGATCGTCCGCCTCCTGACCCGCTCGTCGGGGCTCCCGCCGGCGGTGCGCTGGTGCCCGAGGTAATCCAGGAGGATGAGGAGGAGGCGCCGGTTCCGGGCGCAGCTCTCGGATACGAGGGCGAGGATGGCCTCGAGCTTGGCGGCCTGGGAGCGGGCCTCGTCGGCGCTGACCGCGCGGATGTCGGCCTCGATCCGCTCGGTGAAGAGCTTGATGCTGAAGGAGAAGATCTCGCGCTTGTTCTTGAAGTAGAGGTAGAGTATGGTGCGGGTGATCCCGCAGCGCTCGGCTATCTTCTGGAAGGTCGTGTCCTCGTAGCCTTCGTCGATGAATACGTCGAGTGCCTTCTCCAGTATCTCGCGCTTGCGCTTCTCGTGCTCGATGGCGATTGACAAGTTCACCCCCCGCGTCGGGGTGTTAGTATACAGCAAAGCGGGGCGGGCGGAAAGCGTCGCCTTGCCGGGGAGGCCGAATCCGGGTATCGTGGGAGCGAAAGGGGAACGCGCCCTGATGGCCCTCGCCGACGCCCGCCTGGATACCTACTACCTTCCCGCCCGCCGGCGCGCCGCGGCCGAGGTCGCCGAGTCGGCGCGCCTCTTCGCCCGCGGCCTGGCGGCCCGCTTCTTCGACGAGCACCCCCTCCCCACCCTCGTCCTCGACGACAGCCGCCAGATCCTCTACGCCAACCGCTCCGCCTCGTCCCTCTTCGGCCTGGCGCCCGAGCTGGCCCTCGGCCGGCGCCTAGGCGAGGCCCTGGGCTGCGCCCGCTGCCCCGAGGCCCCGAACGGCTGCGGCACCGGCTCCTTCTGCCGCTACTGCGGGGCGGCCCGGGCCATCGAGGCCAGCGCCTCCGGCTCCTCCGCCCACGAGGAATGCTACGTGAGCCGGGAGGCCTCGGAAGGCGGGGGCGACTCGATCGAGCTCTTGGTCTGGACCAGCCCCCTCGAGCTCGAGGGGAGGGCCTGCACGCTCCTCACCGCCCGCGACATCTCCGAGCAGAAGCGCCGGGAGGTCCTCGAGCGGGTCTTCTATCACGACATAGCCAACACGGCCACGGGCATCGGCGTCCTGGTCGAGCTTCTCCGCGCGGCGCCCGACCGGGAGGAGGCCCGGCGCCTCGAGCTCCTCCGCGCGGCCTCGGCCCAGCTCGTCGAGGAGATCGACTCCCAGCGGGCCCTGCGCGCGGCCGAGGAGGGGAGCCTCGCCCTCGCCCTCGACGAGGTGGACAGCCTCGAGGCCCTCCGCGGGGCCGTCGGCTGCTTCGAGTACTTCCTGTACAACCGCGAGGCCGAGGCGAGGATCGAGCCCGGCTCGGAGCGCTTCTCCCTGAGGACCGACCCCGTCCTCCTCCGGAGGGTCCTCGCCAACATGGTGAAGAACGCCCTCGAGGCGGCGGAGCGGGGCGAGGCCGTCCTCCTCCGCTCGGAGCGCTCGGGGGGCCTCGCCCGCTTCTCCGTGAGCAACCGGGCGGTCATGGCCGAGGAGGTCCGGGCCCGGGTCTTCCAGCGCTCCTTCTCCACCAAGGGCCCGGGCCGGGGCCTGGGCAGCTACGGCATGCGCCTCCTCGGGGAGCGCTACCTCGGCGGCAAGGTCGAGTTCTCCTCCGCCGAGGGCGCGGGCACGACCTTCACGCTGAGCCTCCCGCTCGAGCCGGGCCCGTGACGCCGGCCTCGCTTGTCCCCGGGCTCCTCGTGGTTTAGTATCGTTCCCCGTGGAGGCAGCCATGAGCGACCGTTCCGCCGCCCTCGTCGCGAGGCTCGCGGCCCTCGAGGGCCCCGGGCCCCTCGAGCCGCGGCCGGGCGACCGCCTCATGGAGTTCCACCTCTCCCGCCCGGCCCGCGAGGGCCTGGGCATCGAGGACTCCCTCTTCCAGAGCACGGGCAACCTCATCCTCCCCGACTTCCGCGCGGCCCGGGCCCTCGCCCGCCGCATCAACGAGTCGGTCGACGCGGCCCTCCTCCCCGAGCGCGCCGTCAAGGCCGGCCGGCTCAACGCGATGGCCCTGATCGACGAGATCCTCCACGACGTCGCCCGCCTCTACCGCGAGCAGGTCGAGCCCCGGGCCTTCTCCCTGGCCCTCGCCGACCTCGAGGCCGAGCTCGGCGCCGCCCCGGCGCGGGCCCTCCTCGCGGCCTTCGCCGAGCGCTTCCCCCCCCTGGCCGTCTACCGGGGCGAGCTCACGGCCGCCGCCTGGCTCGACGGCGCCGGGGAGGGGCCCGCGGCCGCGGCGACGCGCCGCGAGCAGGCCCTCGAGGAGCTCCTCCTCCTCCGCCTCGCCAACGAGGATCCCGCCTTCGGCCCCTTCCGCTTCCTCTTCGACGAGACCCTCCTCGCGGGACCGGGGCTGCCCGAGGCTCCGGCCTACCGCGCCGCGATAGGCGCCCTCGAGCGCCGCTTCGCCGCCCTCCCCCCCTTCGGCCCCGACGCCCAGGACCTCGTGACCATGCTGCGCAGCCCGGCCGCGGCCGCCCCCCTCTCCCTGCCCGGCCAGCTCGAGTACATCCGCGCGCGCTGGGGCCTCCTCCTCGGGGAGCGCCTCCTCCGCCTCCTGGGCGGCCTCGACCTCATCCGCGAGGAGGAGAAGCCCCGCTTCCCCGGCCCCGGCCCGACCCGAGCCTACGCCTACGCGGGCATGGAGCGCGAGTACGAGCGCTTCAGCCAGGACAAGGACTGGATGCCCCGGGTCGTCATGATGGCGAAGAGCGTCCTGGTCTGGCTCTCCCAGCTCTCGGCCTCCTACGGCCGCGGCATACGGACTCTGGACGCCATACCCGACGAGGAGCTCGACCTCCTCGCCTCCCGGGGCTTCAACGCCCTGTGGCTCATCGGCCTGTGGGAGCGGAGCGCCGCGAGCGCCGAGATCAAGCGCCGCTGCGGCAATCCCGAGGCCGCGCCGAGCGCCTACTCGCTCTTCGACTACGAGATCGCCGCCGAGCTCGGCGGCTGGCCGGCCCTGGAGCGGCTGCGCGAGAAATGCTCCTGGCGGGGCATCCGCCTCGCGGCCGACATGGTCCCGAACCACGTCGGCATCGACTCCGCCTGGGTGCGCGAGCGGCCCGAGCTCCTGATGAGCTCCGACTGGAGCCCCTTCCCCGGCTACTCCTTCGGCGGCGCCGACCTCTCCGGCGACGGCCGCGTGGAGCTCAAGCTCGAGGACCACTACTACTCCCGCACGGACGCGGCAGTCGTCTTCCGCCGCGTCGACCGCGCCTCGGGCAAGACCCTCTACGTCTACCACGGCAACGACGGCACGGGCCTGCCCTGGAGCGACACGGCCCAGATCGACTTCCTCAAGCCCGAGGCGCGCGCGGCCGTCCGCGAGCGCATCCTCCACGTGGCGCGCAACTTCCCCATCGTCCGCTTCGACGCGGCCATGGTCCTCGCGCGCAAATCCTTCCGCCGCCTGTGGTACCCCGAGCCCGGCTCGGGCGGCGACGTGCCCTCCCGGGCCGAGCGCGCCCTGCCGGGGCCGGACTTCGAGCGCGCCATGCCCGAGGAGTTCTGGCGCGAGGTCGTGGACGAGTGCGCCCGCGAGGCCCCCGACACCCTCCTCCTCGCCGAGGCCTTCTGGATGATGGAGGGCTACTTCGTCCGCACCCTGGGCATGCACCGCGTGTACAACTCCGCCTTCATGAACATGCTCAAGAACGAGGAGAACGCGAAGTACCGCGAGACGATCCGCAACACCCAGGAGTTCGACCGGGACATCCTCAAGCGCTTCGTCAACTTCATGAACAACCCCGACGAGGAGACCGCGGTCGCCCAGTTCGGCTCGGGAGACAAGTACTTCGGCGTCTGCGCCATGATGGCCACCATGCCGGGCCTGCCCATGTTCGGCCACGGCCAGCTCGAGGGCTTCACGGAGAAGTACGGCATGGAGTACCGGCGCGCCTACAAGGACGAGTCGCCGGACCGGGCCCTCCTCGAGCGCCACGAGCGGGAGATCTTCCCCCTCCTGAAGCGGCGCGCCCTCTTCGCCGGGGTCGAGGAGTTCCGGCTCTACGACCTCGTCGCCGAGGACGGCTCGGTGGCCGAGAACGCCTTCGTCTACTCCAACGGCCACGAGGGCGAGCGGGCCCTGGTGGCCTACAACAACTCCTTCGCCCGGGCCGCCGGCCGCGTCCGCCTCGCCTGCCCCTACGCCGAGAAGCTCCCCGGCGGGGGCAAGCGCCTGGCCAGGCCGAGCCTGGCCCAGTCCCTCGGGCTCGCCCCCGAGCATCCCCGCGGCGGCCGCGAGCGCTTCCTGGTCATGCGCGAGCAGCGCTCCGAGCTCTGGTTCCTCCGTCCCTCGCGCGAGATAGCCGAGCGGGGCCTCGCCCTCCTCCTCGAGGGCTTCCAGTGCCAGGTCTTCCTCGACATCTTCGAGGTCGAGGACGACGAGGCCGGCCTGTACCGCGCGGTGCACGACGCCTTGGGCGGCGCCGGGACCCCCGACCTGGCCGCGGCGGTCCAGGACGTGGCTCTCGCCGAGCTGTACGCCTCCCTCTCGGCCCTCCTCCGCCCCGAGCTCCTGGCCTGGGCCAGGGGCCTGGCCTCCCGGGCCGGCCTCGCCTCCGCCGGGCGGGGCGCCGCGGCGAGCGCGGGGCGGGCGCCCGCGGGGAGCTCCCCCCTCCGCCCTCCCCCGGGCCGCGCCGCCGCCCTCGCCTTCTACGCCACGGCCCGCTCATTCCTCCGCGAGGCCGCCGCCGAGGAGGGCCTCCCCGGAGACCCCGCCTGGGCGCCGGAGGGCGACCGGCCGGGATCGGCGGGTCCCGGCGCCCCCGCGAGCCGCCCGGCCTCGGGCGCGGCCCGCTCCGAGGCCAGGGCGGCGGCCAGGGCCCGGGCCCTGGCTAAACGGGACCAAGCGGCGGCCAAGGCCGCGGCCGCCCGCTTCCAGGCCTCCCTCGCGGCCCTCGCCTCCCTCCCCCGGCGCCTCCGGGCCTCCCCCTCCGGGCCCCGGGAGGCCGAGGCCCTCGCCCTCCTCGCGCGGGAGCTCGCCGCCCCCGGCAAGGCCGAGCTCGCCCTCTGCTACGCCCTCCTCGACGGCCTGGTCGAGCTCTGCGCCCCGGGCGAGCCGCCTGAGGGCGCGGCGGGAGCCGCCCGGCCCGCCGAGGCCCGGCTCGCGGCCGAGGCGGCCAGGCGCGTCGTCGACCGCTACTGCCTCGACCGGAAGCTCCGCGAGGCCCTGCGCGAGGCCGGCATGCGCGGGGACGAGGCCTTCCGCGGCCTGGCCCTCGTCAAGGCCCTCCTCGCGCGGCTGGGCGCCGGCCCGGGAAGCCCCGCGGGCGCTCCCGCCCCGGCGCCGGGCGTGCCGCGGTCCGAGGGCGAGCGGCGGAGGGAGGCGGCGGCCCTCGTCGCCGAGCTCTCGGCCGACGAGGAGCTCCGCTCCCTCCTCGGCGTCAACCTCTTCGACGGGGTGACCTGGATCAACAAGGAGCGCCTCGAGGAGGCCGCCTCCCTGGCCTCCCTCCTCGCGGCGGCGCGCGGGGCCGCCGGCGGCGAGGCTCCCTCGGGCGGCATCGCCGAACCGGCCCGCCTGGCCCTCGACCTCATGGAGGCCGCGCGCCGCGCGGGCTACAGCCTCGACGCCCTGCGGGAGGCCCTCGAGCCCCCGAAACCGATCGGCGGGGAAGGATGACCCCGGCCGCCCCCATGGCCCGCGGCGGCCCGGGCGGGGAGACGCGCTAGCCGATGGATCCCATCCCCGACCAGGTCATAGCCTCCCTCGCCGCCGACCGCTCGGCGCGCTTCGTCTTTCCCAGCGAGATCTGCGCCGAGGCCTGGCTCCGCCGCTCGCTGCGCCTGGGCTTAGGCGGCCGGCGCGCCCTCGAGTCCGACCGCTTCCTCGGCTGGGACCGGCTCAAGGAGGAGGCCTCCGCCGCCGACGGCCGGAGGCCGGCCGACGACTGCCTCCGCCGGATCTTCGCCGCGAGGCTCCTCGCCGACAACGCCCGCAGGCCCTTCCTCTCGGCCCTGATCCCCCCCCAGCACGCCGCCTCCTGGCGCCCCTTCGCCGCCTACCTCGCCTCGCGCCTGCCCCGCCTCGGCCTCCTGCCCGAGGCCCTCGCGGCCGCGGGCCTGCCGGGCGCGGAGGGGGAGCCCGAGGCTGCCGACTGGCTCGAGGCCAGGCGCCGCTACGAGGCCTTCCTCGCCGAGAAGGGCCGCTTCGAGCCCTCCTACGAGCCGCGCTCCCTCCGCCTCCCGCGGGGGAGCTCCGTCATCTTCTACCCCGAGCTCATCGAGGACTTCGAGGAGTATCGAACCGCCCTCGTGCGGGGCTCGGCCGAGGGCGCCGCGGCCCGGCTCGTGGCCCTCCCCGCTGAAATGCCGCGGGCCCGCCTGCGCCGGCCGGGGACGGCCCTCGCCGAGCTGCGCGGGACCCTGTCGGAGATCGGCGCTCTCCTCGACGCCGGCGCCGAGGCCTCGGAGATAGCCGTCACCGTCGCGGGGCTCGAGCGCTACCGCCCCTACCTCGAGCGCGAGGCGGCCCTCCTCTCCGTCCCCATCGCCGCGCGCTCGGGCGGCAGCCTGAGCGCCAGCCCCGGGGGCCGCCTCTTCGCCGCGTTGCGCGACGCCTACTCCTCGGGCTTCTCCTACGACTCGCTGCGCGACCTCCTTTCCTCGCCGGCCTGGCCCTGGAAGGAGCCCGGCTACGGCCGCGCCCTCCTGGAGGCCGGCCGCCGGCTCCACGCGATAGCGCCCTGGCCCGAGGGGGGAAGGCCGGTCGACGCCTGGGAGCGCAGCCTCGAGGGCCAGCTCCTGCGCTGGTACGGCGGCCTCAAGCGCCGGGTCTCCGCCATCGCCCAGGCCCCCGGCTTCGGCTCCCTGCTCAAGGCCTACGGCGCCTTCAAGGGCGAGTTCCTCTCCGCGGAGGGCTGGGACCCGGCCGCCGACCTCACCCTCGCCCGCTGCGTCGTCGAGCTCGAGAAGCTCGCGGCCGCGCAGGAGGAGCTGGGGATCGAGGTGGAGGACGCCTTCGGCATCTTCGCGCGCGGCCTGGAGTCCGCGCGCTACGTCGAGGCCGGCTCCCGCGCGGGGGTCCCCGTCTACGAGTGGCGGGTCGCGGCCGGCTCCTACCCGGAGCGGCACTACCTCCTGGGCGCCTCGCAGGACGCCCTCGAGACCCCCGCGCGGAGCTTCGACTTCCTCGGCGAGTCCCTCCGGCGGAAGCTCTCCTCCGCCCTCTACCGGGATCCCGAGGCCGCCGGCCGCGACGCGGCCCCCGACTTCATCAAGGCCTACGCCCTCTCCGGCTCGCGCGTCGTCTTCTCCTGCCCCGAGTCCGGCTGGGACGGGGACCAGGCGGTGAACGGCCTGCTCGCCCAGGCGGCCGAGCCCGAGCCGGAGGCCGCGATCGACCCCTCCTACCGGGAGGAGGCCGCCTACCTGGCGGGCGAGGGCCCCCGCCCCGAGCGGACGCACCGGATCCAGGCCGCGGGCCGGGCCGCGGCCGCGGAGGCGGGCAGCCCGGGCTCGGGCGAGGGGGCCTTCCTCGCGCCGGCGGCGGCCCGGGCGGTCTTCGATCGCCTAACGCGCGCCGCGTCGGACGGCCGCGTCATGCGCTGCATCGACTCGACGGCCATCGACTACTACCTCGCGTGCCCCTACGCCTACCTCTACCTCCGCCTCCTGGGCGCCGGGGCCGAGGCCTCGGGCATCGAGTTCGCCGACGCCTTCTTCCTCGGGGACGCCTACCACGAGGCCCTCGCCCTCCTCTTCGCCCGGGTGCGCGAGGAGGACGGGAGCTTCCGGCCGGAACGGGTCGGGGCCTACCGCTCCCTCCTCGGCCCCTGCCTCGACGAGGCCTTCGCCCGCCTCGCCCGCCAGCGGGGAGCCTTCGTCCGGGTCGTCCTCGCGGCCTACCGCGGCCGGCTCGAGGCCTACCTCGCGAACCTCCTCGAGCGGGAGGCCGAGCGCTTCGGCGCGCTCGAGGTGGGCCCCCTCGAGGCCGAGCTCGAGCTCGAGTACCCCGAGGCGGCCGGGGGAGTCCTCCTCCGCGGCCGGATCGACCGCATATCGCGCTCCGCGCGGGGCGCCGTCATCGTCGACTACAAGAAGGGCCGCCTGCCCGACAAGCGCTCGGTCGCCCCCGACGGCTCGGGCTCCATAGCCGAGGCCCAGCTGCCCTGCTACCTCCGCCTGGCCTCGGCCTCGGGGGAGGAGCTGGACTCGGCCTGGTACCTCACGATCGAGGGGGACGGGCGGAGGGCGCCGGGCTCGGGAGCCTGCGCCTTCGGCGACCGGGAGGGGGCCTACGTCCCCCGCGAGGAGCTCGACGCCCTCCTCAAGGCCTTCGACGCGGCCCTCGAGCGGACGGTCGAGGGGATCGCGGCGGGCAGCTTCCCCTTCGCGCCCAAGGACGAGCAGCGCGAGGCCTGCCGCGACTGCGGGGCCCGGGGCATCTGCCGGGAGCGCTACGCCCTGCGCTTCGCCCCGGCCGCCGGGGCGGGAGGCAGGCCGTGACCGGAGGCCGCGCCTACAAGCGGGCCGAGGAGCTCGAGGGCGCCCAGCGCGAGGCCGCCTGCGCCGCGGCCAACGCCGTGGTCGCCGCCGGGGCCGGCTCGGGCAAGACCACCGTCCTCGCCGCGCGCTTCGTCCGCCTCCTCGAGACCGGCCGGATGGAGTCGGGGGAGCGCGTCCACGCCCGCAACGTCCTCGTCCTCACCTTCACGCGCAAGGCCCAGGCCGAGATGTACGCGCGCATCCACGGCAGCCTCGCCCAGGCCGCCGCCCGCGCCGCCGGCGCGGAGGCCCGGGCCGGCGAGCCGGGCTCGCCCCCCCCCGAGCCCGGCCTGGCCGCGCATCTCGCCGCCAGCCTCGCCGAGTTCTCCCAGGCGCAGATCTCCACCTTCGACGCCTTCGCCGCGCGCGTCGCCCGCTCGGGCTGCGCCCGCTACGGGATAGCCCCCGACTTCGCCGTCGACGAGGAGCGGGCCCGGGAGGCCGCAGCGGACCTGGCCCTGGGCTTCATCCTCGAGCGCCGCGAGGAGGAGGAGCTGCGCGAGCTCGTCTCGGCCCTCGGGCTCTCCGGCGCCCGCGACGATCTCCTGGCCGAGCTCGCGGTCCGGCGCATGGCCCTATCCTCGCCCCCGGACTTCGCGGCCTGCCACGCCGCCCAGGCCGCCCGCCTCGAGGAGCTGGCCGCAGCCTCCCGCGAGGGCCTCCTCGCGATGCGCGCCGCGGCCCTCGACTACGCGGGCGCCAAGACCACCGAGACCTCGGCCCGCTGGCTCGCGGCCCTCGCGGCCGATCCCGGGGAGGACGAGGCCTCCCTCCTGGCCTTCCTCGGCGGCCTCGAGGGCCTGCGCAAGCCCGGGGCCAACTCCCGGGACGAGGCCTCCCTCTTCCTCTCCGAGGCCGTGCCGGGCATCAGGAAGGCCGCGGAGGAGTGCCGCGGCATCGCGGCCACCCGGGCGGCCCACCCCGGGCGCCTCGCCCTGTACCGCCGCCTGGACGAGTTCCGCGCCCGCTGGGACGAGTCCCGGCGGGCCGGCAAGGTCCTCGGCTTCCGCGACGTGGCCGAGCTGGCCCTCGACACGCTCAAATCGGATTCGAGCGTTAGGCGGCATTATCAGCGGCTCTACCGCTTCGTGATGATCGACGAGTTCCAGGACGACGACGAGCTCCAGAAGCGCGTCCTCTACCTCCTCGCCGCCCGCCCCGGCTGGGAGCCCTCGCCGGGGGCTCCCGAGCCCTCCGCCGCCGACCTCTGCCCCGACAAGCTCTTCTTCGTGGGCGACGAGAAGCAGTCGATCTACCTCTTCCGCGGGGCCGACGTCTCGGTCTTCCGCTCCCTCGCCGTGGAGCTCGGCGGCCCGGGCGGGGCCGGGGCCCTCGGCCTTTCGCGCAACTTCCGCTCGGAGCCGGGCCTCATCGCCCTGCTCAACGCGATCTTCCCCTCGGTCATGGCCCCCCGCGACCCCGACCGCGGCCCCGAGCCCTTCGAGGCCGAGTTCGTCCCCCTCGAGTCGAGGCCGCCCACCCCCGGGGTCGAGCCGCGCCTGGCCTACCTCGAGTTGCCCCGCCGCGAGGAGGGCGGCGAGGGCCTGCGCGAGGCCGCCGAGTGCGAGGCCTGGGAGGTGGCGCGCATCGTGCGCGACGCCGTCGAGGGGCGCAGCCTCCTCGTGGCCGACCGCGCCTCGGGCCTGGCCCGGCCCGCGCGCTACGGGGACTTCGCCCTCCTCCTGCGCTCCACGGGCAAGCAGGTCCACTTCGAGAAGTACTTCCGCCTCCTCGGGGTGCCCTACGGGGCCGAGAACGCCTGCGGCCTCTTCTCCGAGGCGGTCGCCTGCGACCTCTACTACGCCCTGCGCCTCGCCGCCCTCCCCGGGGACCGCAACGCCCTCGCCGCCTACCTCCGCTCCCCCTTCGCTGCCATCCCCGACGAGTCGGTCGTCCTCGCCCTCCTCGCCCTCGCGGCCGAGGGCCGGGAAGCCTCGCCCTTCTCGCCCGAGGCCTCGTCCCGGATCGAGGGCCTCGTCGCCGAGAGCGCGCGCCCCGCCTGGCGCCGCGCCTGCGCGACGATCCGGACCGTCCAGGCGATGGCCGACCGCGCGAGCGTCGCGCGCTGCCTGTGCTACCTCTGGTACGAGGCCGGCTATCGCGCCTCCCTCCTCGCCGACCCCGTCGCCTCGGCCTTCGAGGAGCACTTCGAGCTCCTCCACTCCCTCGCGGTCGAGGCCGACTCCCGCGGCAGGCCCCTGGCCGCCTTCGTCGCGGGCCTCGAGGGCCTGGTCGGCGCCCCGGACAAGCTCGAGATCGACCTGCCCCGGGAGCAACGTCCCGGGGTCAGGATCATGACCATCCACAAGTCCAAGGGCCTCGAGTTCCCCGTCGTCATCCTCCCCCAGGCCAACAACGTCGGGCGCGACGGCGGCTCGGGCGCGGCCTGGTACTGGGAGGAGGGACTGGGACCCACCTTCAAGCCGCCCGAGGCCCTCGGATCGAAGTCGCGCAACGCCTTCTTCGAGGCCTCCCGGGAGCGCAGGGAGGCCATGGAGTCGGCCGAGCTCAAGCGCCTGCTCTACGTGGCCCTGACGCGCGCCGAGTCCCACCTCATCGTGACCGCCGTGGCCCCCCGGGGCGAGGACGCGCGGGGACGGAGCTTCCGCTCCCTCCTGGCCGGCCCCTTGGGCCTCTTCGAGCCCCCCTCCCCCCTCGCCCCCGGCGGCGCCCCGGCCCCCGGCGGCGCGGAGCTCCCGCCCTTCGGCCCCCTCTCCCGCCTCGCCAGCGGGGCCCTCGTCGGCCTCATACCCGAGCGCAGCGACCTCGAGTACTACGCCCTCGTCGCCCGGGCCCGAGGCTCGGGCGGCGCCGCCGCGGGGGGCGCGGCCCCGGCGCCCGCGGCCCCGCCCCCCTCGCGGCCCGCCCTGCCCCCCTCCGAGGCCCTCACCGCCATAGCCGAGCGCTTCCGGGCCCGGAGGGCCGCGGGCCGCGTCCCGGCGGCCCCTCCCGGCGAGGCCCTCGAGGCCGGGCCCGGCCTCGAGCCGCCCCCCGGCCTGGCCCCGGAGCTCTTCGGCAGCCTGGTCCACGCCCGCCTCGAGGCGCGGCTCTCGACCGCCCCCGCCCCGCCCTCCCTCCCCCCCGCCCTCCTCGCCGCGCTGGAAGGCGAGCTGGGCGAAGGGGCGGGAAGGGAAGCGGCGATCGCGGCGGCGGATCGCCTCGCCGAGCTCTTCCTTGGCTCCGAGCTCGGCCGCCGCGCCCTGGCCTCGGCCGAGCGCTACGTCGAGTGGCGGATAGCGATCGCCTACCGGAGCCCCTCGGGGGCCGAGCGGATCGCCAAGGCGAGCGTAGACCTCGCCTTCGTCGAGCGCGGCGAAGGGGGGGAAGGCCGCGTCGTCGTCGTCGACTACAAGACCGACGAGCGCCTCGAGCCGGAGCGCCACGAGCTCCAGGTCGCCGCCTACCGCCGCGCCGCCGCCGAGATCCTCGGCCTCCCGGCCGAGGCCTGGATCTTCTACCTGTACGGGGGCGGCCGGGCCGTCCCCGTGGACGCCGACGGCGCCGCGCCCTCCCTTTCGGAGGCTCCCGAGCCTGAATTCCCGGATTGCCCCTTCACTTTCTCTCCCGTCTTGCCAGCTTGAGGCCCCGCCGGGTACCATAGGCCGCCATGCCCATACTTGGAGAAGACTCAGGAAGGCCCGCCGCCGGGCAGGAGGCCCGAGCCGCCCTCCCGCGCGAGCCGAGCCCCGGGGAGCTCTTCCGCGTCTTCTTCGGCATCTCGGCGGTCACCGTGGGCGGGGGCTACGCCATGGTCCCCGTCATCGGGAGGGCCCTCGAGAAGCGCCGCTGGCTCGACGAGGACGAGTTCTACCGCCTCTTCGCCCGGGCCCAGTCCTTCCCGGGCCCCAACGCCTTCACCATAGCCCTCGTCGCGGGGGGAAGGCTCGCGGGGACGCGGGGCGCCGCGGCCGCGGCGGCCGGGGTCGTCCTCCCCCCCTTCGGGGCCCTGCTCCTCGTCGGGGCCGCCCTGGGCCGCTTCGGCCAGCTGGCCCCGGTGCGGAGCTTCCTCGCGGGAGCCGGCGCCACGGTCCCCGGCCTCGTCGCCGCCATGATATGGAAGATAGCGCGCAAGCGCTCCTGGACCGCTGCCCGCGCGGCCGCCACCCTCGGCCTCGCCGCGGCCCTCGCCCTCCTCCCCGGCCTCACCCTCCCGGTCTTCCTCGGCGCGGCCACGATCCTCTACCTCGCGGAGCGCCGATGGAAATCCTGAGCATAGCCTGGGCCTTCTTCAAGGTCGGGATCGTCTCCTTCGGGGGGGGCTGGTCCATCGTAGGCCTGATCAAGCACGAGGTCGTGCCCCGCTGGCTCGACGACGAGGGCTTCCGCTCCCTGGTCGCCATAGCCCAGTCCACCCCCGGGCCTATAGCGCTCAACGCCGCCACCCTCGTCGGCTGGGAGCGGGGAGGCATCCTCGGGGCCCTGCTGGCGACGGGCTCGGTCCTCGCCTTCCCGGTCCTGGCGGTCGCCTCGGCGGGCTTCATAGCCTCGCGCCTGGCCGCCCGGGGCCGCGGCCTCGACCAGGGCGCCCTCGACGAGGCCCTCCGGACCGCCACCCTCGCCATGATGCTCATGACCCTCTGGACCCTCCGCCCCGCCTCCCTCGACCCCCTCGTCCTGGGCCTGGCACTGGCCTCCTTCGCCCTCGCGGCCTTCACCAAGCTCTCGCCCCTCTGGGCCATCCTCGGGGCGGGGGCCGCCAAGGCGGCCTGGGACCTCCTCGCGGGCCTATGAGCCGATCGGCGATGGCTCCTTGCGCCCCGCCCTTCCTCGGCTATACTAGAGGGAGCGGCACATGAACAACGAACGAATCCTGATCGTCGAGGACGAGAAGATCATCGCCCTCGACCTGCAGCGCCGGCTCGAGCGCTTCGGCTACTCCGTGGTGGGGATGGCCTCCGACGGCATGGAGGCGGTGGCCCTCGCCAAGGAGCGCGCGCCCGACATCATCCTCATGGACATCATGCTCGCGGGGGGGATGGACGGGATCGAGGCGGCCGGCCAGATCCGCGACCGCTACGGCGTCCCGGTCATCTTCCTCACCGCCTACACCGACGAGAAGACCCTCGAGCGGGCCAAGGAAGTGGAGCCCTTCGGCTACATCCTCAAGCCCTTCAAGGAGCGCGAGCTCTACACGACCATCGACATAGCCCTCTACAAGAACAGCATAGACCGCAAGCTCCGCAAGCAGGAGCGGCTCTTCTCGGCCATCCTCCACTCGATCAACGACGGCATCGTGGCCACCGACATAGACCTCCGGGTCCTGTTCATGAACCCGGTGGCCGAGGAGATCACCGGCTGGAAGGAGGCCGCGGCCAAGGGCCGCCCGGCCGCGGAGGTCATCTCCATCATGGACGGCCGCACCCAGCGCGAGCTCCTCGTGGGAGTGCCGCCCAACGTGGACGAGAAGCCCTACTTCTTCAACGAGGTCCTCGTCAAGAACGCCCTCGGCCAGGCCCTCGTCGTCGACGGCTCGCTCACGCGCATCCACGAGAAGGAGAACGCGGTCGACGGCTTCCTCCTCGCCCTCCGCGACATCACCGAGATCAAGCGGATGTCGGAGACCATCAACTACCAGGCCAGCCACGACGCCCTCACCGGCCTGTCCAACCGCGAGGAATTCTCCTTCAAGCTCGGCGAGCTGCTCAAGACCCTGAAGACCGGCGAGGCGAGGCACGCCCTCGTCGTCATCGACGTCGACCGCTTCAAGGCCGTCAACGACACCGCCGGCGCCCTGGCGGGCGACGAGCTCCTGCGGCAGGTGGCCTCCCACGTCCAGGCCAACATCTCCCGCAAGGACATCTCGGCGCGCATCGGCGGGGACGAGTTCGCGATCATCCTCCAGGACTGCGAGCCGGAGGACTCGGTCAACGTCGCCCGGCGCCTCCAGGAGGCGGTCGAGTCCCGCAAGTTCAGCTGGCAGGCCTCGGCCTTCCCCGTGACCCTCTCCGTCGGCATCGTCCCCCTCTCGCGCGAGAGCGAGGACATCCACGCGGTCCTCGCGGCCGCCGACGACGCCTGCCACCTCTCCAAGGAGGAGGGCGGCAACAAGATCAACGTCTTCCACGTCCAGGACTCGAAGTTCCAGAAGCGCCGCGGCGACATGGAGTGGATCGCCAAGATCAACCGGGCCGCGGAGGAGAACCGCTTCGTCCTCTACCACCAGGAGATCGAGCCCCTCGACGCGGCCGCCGGCCTCCGCCCCAAGACCGAGATCCTCGTCCGCCTCGTCAACGAGGACGGGAGCATCGCCCGGCCCGGCGACTTCATCCCCGCCGCCGAGCGCTACAACCTCATGCCCCTCATCGACCGCTGGGTCCTCCGCAACGCCCTCGCGGCCTACCGCCTCCTCGCCGACCGGGGCTCGCCCCTGGCCGAGCGGATGATCTCCATCAACCTCTCCGGCCCCTCCCTCCTCGACGACTCCCTCGTCGACCTCATCCTCGCCGAGGCCGCCGCCCAGGCGGTGCCCTCCTCGAAGGTCTGCTTCGAGATCACCGAGACCGCGGCCATCCAGAACCTCTCCTACGCGACCCGCTTCATGAAGCGGCTCAAGGACGAGGGCTTCACCTTCGCCCTCGACGACTTCGGCTCGGGCTTCTCCTCCTTCGGCTACCTCAAGAACCTCCCCGTCGACTACCTCAAGATCGACGGCTCCCTCGTCCAGAGCGTCGACGAGTCCCAGGTGAGCTACGCCATGGTCGAGGCCATCAACTCGATCGGCCACGTCATGGGGATCAAGACCATAGCGGAGTTCGTGAAGAGCCTCGAGATCAAGCGGCGGCTCTCCGAGATCGGCGTGGACTTCGCCCAGGGCTACTTCGTCCACCAGCCCGAGAGCCTCCTCTAGCGCCGGGAGCCTCCGCGGCGGGAGAAGCTCGGCCGCGCGCATTGAACTCGATACAGATCTGGAAGTATTTTATTTACAAAACGCAAGTACTTTGCGTATATTCGTAGTCGGCTCGCCGCGAGAGGGCGGCGGCGCCCGGGCCGGCGGACAGGCTTAGGCTTCGGGGAAGGGGGAACGCATGCCCGTCGTCGAGCTGAGGAAGGCGCGGAAGGAATACCGCTTGGGCCAGACGAGGGTCGAGGCCCTCCGCGGCGTCGACCTCGAGATCGAGCGGGGCGAGTTCCTCGCCGTGGCGGGGCCCTCGGGCTCGGGCAAGAGCACGATGCTCAACCTCGTGGGCTGCATCGACGTCCCGAGCTCGGGGCAGGTCCTCGTCGACGGGGTCGAGGTCGGGAGCCTCGGGGACCGGGAGCTCACGCGCTACCGCCGGGAGAAGATCGGCTTCATCTTCCAGTCCTTCAACCTCATCCCCGTCCTCGACGTCTACGAGAACATCGAGTTCCCCCTCCTGCTCAAGAAGGGCTTCGCCAAGAAAGAGCGCGAGGCCCTGGTCATGCGCTTCGTCGAGGAGGTGGGCCTCGCCGACCGGCTCAGGAACAAGCCCGGGGAGCTCTCCGGCGGCCAGCGCCAGCGCGTCGCCATCGCGAGAGCCCTCGTCTCGAAGCCCCTCATCGTCCTCGCCGACGAGCCCACGGCCAACCTCGACTCGGAGACCGGCGCGCGGATCGTCGAGCTCATGCGCCAGATCAACGAGGAGGAGGGGACGACCTTCATCTTCTCCACCCACGACGCCCATATCATGGGCAAGGCGCGCCGCGTCGTGCGGATCCTCGACGGCCGCGTCGAGGACGCCGGGGCCGCCCCCGGAACGGGGAAGGAGTAGGGCCGTGCTCACCCTGAAGCTGGCCCTCAGGACCCTCGCGAGGCGCTCCGGCCGCATGGCCCTCATCGGCTCCCTCGTGGCCCTCGGCACCTTCGTCGTCGTCTTCGGCGCGACCTTCGCCTCCTCGGCGGCCGAGGCCTCGCGCGACGCGATCGTCGAGCACTTCACCGGGGACCTCATCGTCTACTCGTCGAAGGCCAAGGACCTCCCCTCGCCCTTCGCCTTCAACACCCCCCTGCCGCGGATCCGCGACGCGGAGGCGGTCGAGGCCTTCCTCCGCGCCCTGCCCGGGGTGCGGGCCATCGCCCCCTACGCCCAGAACTACGGCATCGTCCAGGCCGAGCGGGAGGGCCGGAAGGTCGACCTCCCCTTCGTCTTCTACGCCATCGAGCCGGCTTCCTACGCCGAGGTCTTCGGGCCGATCCGCCCCTCCTCGGGCTCGGCCCTCGGCGGGAGCGGCGGGGAGCGGGGCCTCATGATCTCCGAGTACCAGAACGGCCAGTACGAGGAGAACTACGGCCTCAGGCTCGCGCCGGGGGAGCGGGTCACCCTCCTGGGCGTGACCGAGGGCGGGGTCGGCGCCGCGGCCTCGACGGTGCTCGGGACCTTCGCGCCCGAGCGCTACGCGTCGGTCTTCAACTACATCAACTTCCTCGACGCCGGGAGCTACGCCGAGCTCTACTCCTTCGCCGGGGTCGAGGCCCTGCCCGAGGCCTTCGAGCGGGGGCTGGCCGCCGCCGAGGCCGGCGAGGACGCGATCTTCGGCCTGGCCGGGGACGCGTCCCTGTCGAGCCTCGACCTGGGCGGCCTCGTCGCCGCCCCCCTCTCGGGCGCGACCATGATCGCGGTCAGGCTCGAGGGCCGCGGGCGGCTCCGGGAGGTCATGGGCGCTATCGAGGGCGCCGGCGCGGGCCTCGAGATCAAGGCGGCCCCCTGGGACGCCGCCTCCGGCTTCTACGCCCAGATATCCCGGGCCCTCCAGGCCTTCATCTTCGCGGCCACCGCCCTCATCTTCCTCGTCGTGGCCCTCATCTTCACGAACACCCTCATCATCAACGTCACCGAGCGCGCCGCCGAGATCGGCACGATGCGCGCCTTAGGCGCCGACCGCTCCTTCGTGGGCGGCCTCTTCGTGGCCGAGGCCCTGGCCCTCAACCTGGCATCGGCCGCGGTCGGCATGCTGGCCGCCGGGGCCGCGATCCTGGCCTTCGCCGGCCGCGGCCTCCCCCTGCCGGAGACGGTCTCGCAGTTCCTCATCGGCGGGGGCCCCCTGCCCCTCCGCCCGGCCGCCTGGCCCTTCGCCCTGGGGACGGCCGTCGCGGTCCTCGTCTCGATCCTCGCCACCGCCTACCCGGTGCGCGTAGCCGCTTCCATCGCGCCGGTCAAGGCGATGGGCGACAAGTAGGAGGACCGCGGTGCGCTACCTCGGCCTGGCCTTCAAGAACCTCTTCCGCAGCCCCAAGCGGAGCCTGACCCTCGGGGTCAACTACGCCATCGTCGCCTTCGTCATGACCGCCCTCCTCGCCTTCGCCCGCGGGGCGGCGAGCAACGTGTCCACGAGCCTCGTGCGGGCCTCGGCCGGCCACCTGACCGTCTCGGGCCAGTACGCGGCCTCGGGGAGGGTCTACGGGGGCATGCTCAGGGCCCCGGAGGTCGCCTCCATCGCGCGGCGGGAGCTCGGCGAGGGCGCCCAGGTCCTCCCCCGCTACCTCGTCAGGTCGGCGGTCTACAAGGGCGGCCTGTCCAAGCGCCTGTCCTTCACCGGGATCGACGCCTCGATCGACCGGGGCTTCGAGACCCAGATGCGCTTCTCCCAGGGGAGCTGGGCCGAGTGGGCGGCCGACCCGAACGGCGTGGCCCTGACCGAGGCCCAGGCAGCCTACTTCGGCATCGGGGCCGGGGACGAGCTGGTGATCTCCCTGCGCAGCCGCTTCGGCGCCTTCAACACCGGCATCGCCAGGGTGCGCGGGGTCTACGCCACCGACAACTACTTCATGCGCGACCTCGCCCTGGCCCACTTCGCCTTCCTGCGCGGCCTGGACCTCGCGCCCGAGGACGCCGCCACGGCGATCTACGCCTACCTGCCCCGGGCCTCGGAGGCGGGAGCGGCCCGGGAACGGCTGGAGGCGGCCCTCGCGGCCGCGGGCTTCGAGACCTCGCGGCCCGCGAGCGATGCCGAGGCCATCTCGGCCGTCTCCGCGGCGAGCATCCGCTACGAGACCGACAAGGAGGGCCGCGACCGCGTCATGCTCACCCTCTCCACCCTGGACGAGGTCCTGGGCCTGGTGCGGAGCGTCCTCGGGGCGGTGAGCGCGGTCGGCGCCCTCGTCGCGGCCGTCATGCTCCTGGTCATCGCGGCCTCCATCTTCATCAACCTCCGCATGAGCGTGAACGAGCGCCTGCGCGAGATCGGCACGATGCGCGCCATAGGGGTCGAGTCCTCCGCGGTCTCGGGCCTCTTCGTCCTCGAGGCCGCCCTCCTCGCCCTCTCCTTCTCGCTCGCGGGCTCGGCCCTCGGGGCCCTCGCCTGCCTCGCCTTCCGCCTCGCGGCCAGCTTCCCACCCGGCGGCAGCCTGGCCGTCTTCCTCGACGCGGGGCGCCTGGCCCTCGAGCCCCGGCTCGGGGACATGGCGGCCATCTCCGCCGCGATAGCCGCCTTCGCGGCGGCCTTCGCCTGGCTTCCGGCCCGGCGCGGGGGGCGCGTGGCCCCGGTCGAGGCCCTGAACTCCGCCTTCTAGGGCGGGAAAGGAAGCGCCCATGGTACGCGTTGTGCGGTTTAGCATGGCGGCCGCCCTCCTCCTCGGCGCGGCCCTCGGGCTCGGGGCCCAGTCCCCGGCCAAGCCCGGCAAGACCGATCCCGCTGCCGCCGAGCTCGTCCGGGCCTTCGAGGCCAAGCTCGACCTCGCCGGCCTGGACGTCACCAACGACTTCACCCTCGTGCAGAAGAAGGAGGGGGAGGCCGACCGGGTCCTGCGCGTGCGGGTCTACCGCCGCGACGCGGCCGAGACCTTCACCCTGGTCTTCCAGTACCCCGACAGCGAGCGGGGCAAGGGCTACTGGAGGAGCGGGGCCGACCTCTACCTCTACCTGCCCTCCACCCGGGAGTTCGTGTACCGCAACCGCAAGGACGACGTCGGCTCCACCGACATCCGCACCGACCTCTTCGGCAGGCCCGACGCCCTGGGCCAGTTCTGGGCGACCATGGCCGGGACCGCGAAGGTCGCCTCCTGGGAATGCGACGTGGTCAGGCTCGACGCGAAGAAGCTCGACGTCTCCTACCCCGTGCAGAAGTGGTACCTGCGGCGCGGCGACGGCCTGCCGGTCAAGGTCGAGAACTTCTCGGCCGGCGAGACCCTGCTCCGCACGGTCTACTACGTGGAGTACAAGGAGGTGGCCAAGGGCAAATTCATCTTCGCCAAGCTCCTGTCCACCGACGCCCTGGAGAAGGGCCGCAGGACCCTCCTGTCCAACGAGGGCATCACGACGGCCCGGATAGCCGACTACAAATTCTCGAAGGCCTTCCTCGAGGAGCAGTCGCGGTAGGCGACGGAGGTCAGCGATGAGCGGGAAAGCCCGGATTGCCCTGGCCCTGGCCCTGGCCCTCGCCGGGGCCCTCTTCGCCTCCGCCCAGGCGGCCCCGGCCGGGGCCGCGCCGGGAGCCGAGGCCGAGGATCCCTTCGACGCGGCCGCCTTCGAGGCCGAGGCCGCGGCGGCCGAGTCCTCCGCGGGCGCCGGGCCGGCCTCGGGCGCGGCCTCCGGAGCGGCGCCGAGCCGCCTCGTCGGGGGCTCGGCCCTCGTCTCGGCCCAGGCCTACCTCGACCCGGGCCTCGAAGGCTACGCGGCGAGCTCCTACGCCGCGGGCAAGGTCTTCGCCAAGGTCGCCGTGCCCGACTACGGCTCCCTCTTCGTCTCCTGGTCGGGCCGGCAGCAGTTCCTCGCCGGCCTCGCGGGGGAGGGACCCTCCCTGGGCGGGGCCGCCTACGACCTCGAGGAGCCCGAGCTCGAGCTCTCTGAGCTCCACTACAGCTTCGACCTGCGCAAGAAGCTCTTCCTCCGCCTGGGCAAGCAGCTGGTCGCCTGGGGGCCCTCGCGGGTCTGGAGCCCCGTCGACTTCGTCAACGCCGAGCGCGAGGACTTCTTCGCCCCGATCGACCTGCGGGCCGGCAAGGCGGGGCTCCGCGCCCACCTTCCCCTGGGCTCGGCCAACGCCTTCCTCTTCGCGGACTTCTCCGGCACGGTCTCGGAATCAGGCGAGGCCCTCGACCCCCTGAAGACCGCGGCCCTCTCCGGCCGGCTCGACGCCGCGTTAGGCGGCTTCGAGTTCGGCCTCTCGGGCAGGGCCTCGGGCCGGGAAGCCGAGCTTGCCGGCGGGGACTTCTCCGGCTACCTCCTGGGGACCGCGGTCTACGGCGAGCTGGCCTGGGCCCCCGCCGAAGGCTCGGTCGAGGCCTCCCTCGGGGCCTCGCGGGCCCTGGGCGAGCTCCGGAAGTGGAAGCTCTCGGCCGAGGGCTTCTACAACTCGGAAGGCGGCGACCTGCGGGGAGACCCGGCCGCGATGGCCGCGGCCGGCTCCCTGTACATGGGCCGCTTCTACGCCTACGCCGGCCTCGAGGCCGAGGACTTCCCCCTCGCCGGCCTGGACAGCTCCCTCTCCGCGACGGCCAACCTCTCGGATCGCAGCTTCTACGCCCGCCTCGCGGAGGACTTCTCGATCCCCGGCGCGCCGCCCTTCAGCCTCGTCCTCGGCTGCTACGGAGGGGAGGGGCAAGGCGAGTTCACCCTGCCCTTCGGGGCCGGGGCCTGGTCGATCGGGCTCCAGGCGCGGATGGAGTTCTGAGCCGGGGCCGCCCCCGGCGCCCCTAGATCCCGAACGAGAAGCTGAACCGCGCTCCCTCCGCGCTCTCCGCCTTCGCCTCGCCGGAGAGCTGGCCGGCGAGGGCGCGCAGGAGGACGCTGCCCAGGCTCTTCGCGGAGGCGAGGTCGAAGGAGGGAGGCAGCCCCACCCCGTTGTCGCGGTACTCGAGCGAGAGCCTCCCGTCCGGGAGGCGGGCGGCCCGCAGCGAGACGCGCCGCTTCCCGCCCTCGGGGAAGGCGTGCTTGAGCGTGTTGGTCAGGAGCTCCGCGACGATGAGGGCGATGGGGAGCAGCCGCTCCGGGGCGAGGACGAGGGGCTCGATGTCGTAGGCCTGCTCGATCTCCCCCTCCGAGAGGTCCCCGATGATATGGCCGCAGAGCTGCCTGAGGTAGAGATCGAGGGTGGGCGCCGAGGCGGAGGAGCCCTTGTACAGGGCCTCGTGGATCGCCGAGACCGCGAAGACCCGGTGCTGTATCTCCTTGAGCAGCTCCTTGGTGCCGGGATCGGAGCTGGAGCTGGCCCGGATCCTGATATAGCTGATGAGGAGGTTGAGCTGGTTCTTGAGGCGGTGGCGCGTCTCGCGGAGCTCGAGCTCCTTGGCCGAGAGCCGCCGCTCGAGCTCGTCCTGCAAAAGGAGGCAGCGGAGGTCCGACTCGATGATCTCCTTGAACTGCCGCATGAGCTCGAGGTACTCGTCCTCGAAGGCGTTGGCCCGGTCGTTGAGCATGCAGAAGGTGCCGAAGAGCTCGCCGTCCTCCCAGGCGATCGGCACGCCCAGGTAGGACCTCATGCCCAAGGCCGCGTGGGGATTGGCCGCCCAGTAGCTCGAGGCCGAGGAATCGTCCACCCGCATCTCGCGGCGCCGCCCCGCGACCGTCTCGCAGAACATCCCGATGCCCAGGCGATCGCGGTCGTCGCGCTTGTAGGGATTGCCCGCGCCGCGGCTCGCCACGAGGATCTCCAGGTTCTCCTCGGTGAATCTCGTGATGAGGCCCGTGGGCACGCGCATGATCCTCGCCACGAGGTCGACGATCCCCTGCCACCTGTCCAGGATCCGGCCGGAGATGGCCGGCTTGCCGCTCGTGATCGAGACCAGGACGGGGCTCGGCTCGCCCTCGACCTTTACCGCCGCGAAGGCGCCAGCTGATTCGGGCATCGACGCTCCTCGCCCACAGTATCGGGCACGGGGCATCGCGCCGCAAGCTCGGCTCCAGGCCCGGGAATCGCGGTCCTCAGTCCGGCGCTCCGCCGGACTCAGTCCGGCGCTCCGCCGGCCTCGGCGGCCACGCGGGCCATCGCGGCCTCGAAGGCGGGGATGTCGCCGTAGTTCTTGGCCGGGGTGAGCTCCTCCGGCCGGGCGGCCGCGAGGATCCGCGCCCGCCCCTCCGCGGCGAGCTCGGCGTCGACGTTGTCGAGGGCGAACTCGCGGCCGGCGGGATCGTTGCCGGGGATCGCGTAGCCCGAGCCCTCGGCCCAGAAGCGGCGGCGGATCGACTCGACCTTCTCGAGGAGGGCCCCGGCCCGGTAGACCCTGATCCCGACGTTGGTGTAGCCCGCCTCGACCTCGACCTTCCGGCCCTGGAGCTTGGCCTGGCCGAAGGAGCTGGGCAGGCCGCCCGCGTCGAGCTCGATCGGGTAGGCCGGCAGGCGGACGGGGGCCGCCGGCACGAGGAGGTCGACGGCCCCGGCCGGCCCGCCGCCCCCGGGGCCGGAGAGGGCGTCGAGGACGAGGAGGGAGGCGAGGGCGGTCCGCCGCGAGTTGGCGTCGCCGCCGAAGTTCGCCAGGACGTAGTCGGCCCGGGCCCAGCGCGAGCGGCACTGCCAGGCCGCGTCCCCGTGGCCCAGGGGCTTGCCGAAGGGAGCCTCCTGGGTGAAGAACTCGCGCTCCCCGGGCCCGATCCCGAGGGGAGCCAGGATCTCGGCGTCGATCGCCTCCTCCCAGCCCCGCACCACGAGGAGATGGCGCCCCAGGCCCCGGACCGCGGCGAGGGCGTAGGCCGCCACGGGCAGGCTCCCGCGCCGGGGCCCGTCCGAGGCCGAGCCGGGAGCCGGGGGCCGCAGGTAGTCGGCCACCGGGAAGAGGCCCCGGGGCCGCTCGGGATCGAAGGCCAGGGCCGCCGGGTCGCCCCGGCCGCGGGCCTCGGCGAGGGAGGCGAGCCAGCGCGAGCCCGAGCCGGCGAGGAGGGTGAGGCAGACCGTGCGCCGCGCGAGCTCGGCGGCGTAGGCCTCGACCGAGCCGAGGGGCGGGAGCCCCGCCGCCTCGGCCGAGGCGTTGCGCGCTTCCAAGGCGAGCGCGGCGAGTCGGCCCCGCGCGGCGGCGGCCTGGGCGTGGCCGGGGCCGGCCAGGGCGGCCAGCTCCTCCCGCGCGGCGGCGCCCCGGCGGGCGGGGCTCCCCGGGCCCCCGCTCACGGGCGCGTCACCCGGTGCTTCTCGACGAAGCCGTAGGGCCGGTAGGTCATCTTGGCCTGCCGGAGGCCCTCGTCCCCGAGGTCCTGCTCGCGGTTGATCGAGCGGAAGTAGGCCGGGAGGGCCTGGGCGAAGGCCTGGTTGATGAACTGGTAGATCCCCTTGTACTGCTCGCTGCCCTTCTCGAAGTGGACCGCGAACATGCGGGCCTTGGCGATGGGCTCGCCGAGGCACCAGCCGGCGGGACGGCCGTCCACGTAGTAGACGCAGCCCCGCATGCCCAGGATCCGGAAGCGCTCGAGGCCCTCGCGCGAGGCGGCGTAGTCCCCCTCGATGCCCTTGGAGTCCCGCCACTCGTCCAGGACGGCGATCGCGTCGGGGACGTTGGCCTCGGTCAGGGGCTTCTGCTCGTAGCTGTAGGAGTTCAGGAAGGCGTTCACGAGGTTGCGCTTCTTGTGGTAGGCCTTGCCCGAGAGCTCGGCCAGGTCGGCGCGGCGGTAGAGGTAGTCGAAGTTGTCCCTATCCTCCTCGACCCGGTAGCCCCACTGCTCGAGGGCCACCCGGCAGCGCTCGTGCTGGCTGGGTGAGAGGTTCTTGAGGTAGTCGTGGCTCGCCATGAGCTCGTCGAAGACCTCCCGCTCCGGCAGGTCGCAGGGGAGGTAGAAGAAGGACCTCCCGTTCTTGGAGCCCTCGATCACCAGGGTCCGGCCCGGCACCCGCGAGACGCGGTAGCCGTAGGCCTCGCGGAAGAGGTAGAGGTTCGAGAAGGTGAACTCGGATATCCCGTCCCGGAGGAGGTTCAGGGAGGGATAGAGGCAGTCCCGCATCTCGAGGGAGATCGGGGCGAACTCGGGGTACTCGGGGATGTTCATGCGCATGACTAGAAGGATACGTAATCGGCGCGGCATTGGGCAAGCGCGGAGCCCCCCGCCCCGGCCTTGATGGCGGTCCGGGGCGGCGATACAATTACCTGCAAAAGCTCGATTCCGGAGAGGCACCGTGTCAGACGAGATCGATCCCGAGATAGCGGCACTCATTGGCGGCTCGGTCGAGGAGTATCGCCCCTCGGGTCCCCAGGCCAAGGCCGCGCCCGGGGCCCGGCCCGGCCCCGGCGGCCTCCCCCCCGCCCCGGACTTCGGCACCCTCTTCGGCGAGCTCGGCGTCGACGGGGACCACAAGGAGAAGCGGGAGTCCGACGTCGACCTCTCCCGCAAGGGCTTCGCCCCCATCGAGCGCCTCGAGGCCGAGAAGCCCGCCTCCTGGTTCTCGGACCCCGCCTACTACAAGACCGCCCTGAACGGCGAGGGCGAGGAGGCCCAGCGCGTCCACGAGCTGCTGGGCAAGTACGTCAAGGCCACCGACCCCAAGG
>Ga0209310_1000286_pt1 | contig 64389 bp, 50 predicted proteins | sample AD_UKC030_MetaG_FD_184415 | JGI IMG/M metagenome (GOLD analysis project Ga0209310, IMG submission 184415) | Active sludge microbial communities of municipal wastewater-treating anaerobic digesters from USA - AD_UKC030_MetaG (SPAdes) (version 2) | ecosystem: Engineered > Bioreactor > Anaerobic >... | reverse complement strand
CGCGCATATCCGGAATGGATCTGTAAGGGAGGCGCAACGAAGTGCCTGGCCAAAAGAACGGCCGCCCCGAGGGTTGCGCCGAAAATGGCCCGCTGACTTCGTTACGCGTCGGTTACAGCCCCACGAATGGGATGCGCCCTCCGCGTGCCTCGTCATCGGGCCATTTTGGGCGCAACAGAATGCATCGTATTTCGCAAACACCACACTAGCCTTCGCCGCATGTTTTCCACAAGCAGCACCTTGGCCGCGTGACTGCTGCCTCAAATTCCGAAGAAATCTCTGCGGGCGCAAAAAAAAAGGCCGGCTTTCGCCGGCCTTTTGATATTTCTTGGACTATCGCAGTTCTTTCAATTCACATCGACAGAACCGCGGCCAACTTACGGGCTGAAGTTCTTGAAGTTACGATACTCAGCGTAAGTGGTGTTCCCCGGATTGTTATTATGAGCGGTTGTTGCCAACCCCAGGTAAACAGTCTGCGGGAACTCAATCGTGATCGTCGCAATCTGTTGCCAGGCAAGGCCATCGTTACCGCGATAAGCGGTAAACACATTGCCCGCGCGTTTCAGTCGCATCCAGGCGTTCGGATACGGCACGTCCGAATTGTTGGCGAGTCCCGGCCAGGCCGAGCTAGCACCACCTTTGGTCGGACGATGATTGGCTTCATAAACGTTGGCACCGCTGCCCGAGCCATCCGGAGCGGGCGTGGCACTCTTCGGATCGACCACCAGGTTCAGGTTCCGGCTATCGCCCGTGAGTTCCTCGCGCATCATCAATCCGCCCTTGGTCCAGTTATTAGCGATGTCCAAACGCGCCACTTGAACAACAACATCGAAGTCGCCCGAGCGTTGTTCGTAGACGAAGTGGAATCCATCCGAATTATCCCAGATGTCCGTTCCGCCGGCGACGACATCAAAGTCTGTCGCGCTGCGCGCCCAGGTGGCACCCGGTTCGAGCGGGTTCGTGAACTGCAAGGTATTGGGATCTTGCGTGCCGACATCCTGAGCGGCGAGCTTGCTCAATGGCGCCGCGAGGATCTTGACTGCGGGCATTGCATTGCCGGCCAAGTCTTGGACCTTGTTGACCGCCACGTTGACGGTCGTGCCTGTCAAACCGGCAACCGATAGCACAACCGACTTGCCGTCGGTCGCAACCATGGCGTCTTTGACCACAGCTCCCGACACGCCGTAGTTGTCCGCGGTCGAGCCGGTCACAGGATCAATGACTTCGTCGAAGTAGAGATGAACTTCGCCACTCCCGATCATGCCGGCCGCTGATTGCGGCACTGGGGGCACGGTGTCAGGGGTCACGGTCAGTGTTGCCTCGGCGCTGGTGGCCGACTTCGAAGGCACGTTGACGATGCAACGGAACTTCGCTCCATTGTCGGCGAGATCAGCGGCCGCGATCGTCAGGGTCGCGGCGGTTGCCCCGGCGATGTCCGCGCCATTCTTCTGCCATTGGTAACCCACGGTTGTCGAGATATCCGATTTTCCAGTGGCCACCACGGTGAAGGTTGCCTTGCGGCCTTGCTGGACAGTCGCATCGACGGGCTGCTGCGTAATCTGCACCGACGAATTATCCGGGTTGTAGTAAACCCCGAAATACTCGCTGGAGATCGGAGCATCGCCGTTGTTGATGGTCGCCGGCTGCCCTGGCGCGGTCGCGGCAACGGCCAAGTTATCGCCGCCGCCGCCTTCCTTCATCAGGGCCTCGACATAGTACATCTTGCCGGCTTCCAGGTTGATGGGAGCGGATTTCTGCCCGGCTTCCTTGTTGTACTCACGGATACCGGCCCAACCGGAAACGGCTGCGATTGGTGTCGTGCCTTTGTTTGCCGGATTATCGTTGCTGCTCAGGAAGAGCTGGCCGGCGTCATCCGTCGCAATCCAGAACGTGTAAGCGCCGCTGATCGGCGGAATCAGCAGACCATAGACCCTGAGGCCGTAATTGTCGGCCACGTTGCTGGGCGTCTCGAAGACTCCCGTCACTGCGGACACCGAGGTGGGCTTGCCATCCTTGAAGATCTGGCTGTTGGTCAGGTCGGGAATCGTGGTGCCACCGCCAATGTTGCCGTAGAACTCGCTCACGAGGTAACCCTTCGCAAAGACCCAGCCGCTGAAGTTCTTCGTGACGGTATCGACGAGGTTGCCCGCGACATCCGGCACATTGCTGATCTTCAGGGAATAGGCCGCTCCCTGAGTCTGCGCAGTGGTCTTGATCGACACGACCGATTTGCTCGAACTCAGGGTTGCGCTTTGGAGGGTAATCCCGCCGGTCGCCACGTAATTGGATAGGGCGGTCGCGGCGGCTTCGTTCACCGGTTCGGAGAACGTGACCTTGATCTCGTTCATCGCAGTGCTGCCGGTCACCGAGACCACCGTCGGTTTGACGAAGTCAGGATCGATGGAGAGCACGGCTTCCCGTGTCGTGAGGACTTCTCCGTAAAGATTGGAGATGACGCAGCTGTACTTGGCGCCGTTATCGGCGGCATAAGTCAGCGTGGGAGTCGTGTAGGTCGCCTTGGTGGCTCCGGAGATTGCCGTTCCGTTTCGCATCCATTGGAAGGTGTAGGGCTGCGAACCGGTCGGAGTGGCGGTGAACGTCGCCGTCTTGCCTTGGAGCGTGTAAGCATCCAACGGCTGGGTGCCAATCGCCAGAGGCGTGCGCGGCACAGGCCCGTAATTGCGGAACTCCGCATAGGTGGTCTGTCCTGCCGCGTTATTATGCGCCGTGAGGGCCAAGCCCACATACATGTCGGCCGGGTATTCCGCCGTCATCCGGGCAATCTCGATCCAATCTACCCCGTTGCTGCCGCGGTAAGCCACGAAGGTGTTCCCCACGCGCTGCAACCGCAGCCAGGCATTCGGATATGGCACATCCAGATTGTTGGCCAGATTCGGCCACGCCGAGCTGTCACCGCCTTCGGTGGGACGATTGTTCGCCTCGTAACGATTGGCGCCGGTGCCGGACCCGTCGGGAGCCTGGACGGTGCCCTTCGGATCTACCACAAGGTTCACATTGCGGCTGCCCGCCGTAATCTTCTCGCGAGCCATGATGCCTGCCTTGCTCCAATTATTGGCGATGTCCAGCCGTGCCACTTGAACGGCCATATCGAAGTCACCGGTCTTGCGCTCGTAAGCGAAGTGGAATCCGTCTGCCTTATTCCAGATATCACTGCCGCCGGCGATCACGTTGAAGTCCTTCGTGGTGAGGGCAATTGTCTGGCCCTTCTCGAGAGGATCGGTGAACAGGAAGGTCGTTGAATCCTGGGTACCCACATCGCGCGCCGTGAGCTGGCTCAAAGGAGCAGTGATATAGGCAGCCGTGGTCATGGTGTTGCCCTTAAGATCCTGGATGTTATTGACCCAGACTTGGGCGGAATCACCCGCCAACCATTCCACCGTCAGTAGAACGGTCTTGCCATCGCGGGCCATCTCGGCATCACTCACCAGACCGCCGAGGACACCGTAATTGGCGATATCGGTAGCCGTGTCAGGATCAACCAGTTCATCGAAGAACACGTTGATCTGCCAGCTGCCCACCAGGCCGGCGGCGCCACTGACGACTGGCGGCGCATTGTCGGCATTGACCGTCAGTGTGGCTTCCTCGCTATTGACCGTGAGGGCCGGCACCGACAACACGCAACGGAACTTCGCGCCAGAATCGGCCGTTGTCAGCAATGGAGTCGTGTAGCTGGCGCCTGTGGCTCCGGGAATATCCACACCATCGCGCTGCCATTGATAGCTCGGCGCGCTCGAGTATTGCGATCCGCCCGTTGCCGTCACCGAGAAGGTCACCGTCCGGTTTTCGACAACGGTGGCGCTAGTCGGATGCTGCGTAATATTGATGAAGGATTTATCCGGATTGACGTAGAAGGCGATATACTGCGAGCCAATCGCCGCATCGCCATCGCCGAAGACCTTCTCGGTCGTGTTGGCGCCCGTCGCATCGATCAGCTCGATCTCCGACAACTGCACGGAGTTGGCTGTGGCGGGATTCTTCACGGAGTCAATCACCAATCGATAGCCTCGATATTCCTGCGTATTGGCGATCGGATAGGTGTTTCGAGAATAACGGGCCGCAAACGACTGGCCGGTCTGCGTATCCAGCAGATCCATGGATCCGTCTTCATTCACGCCGTAGAACTTCCAATCCATCGGATCGCGCTCGGGCGCGTCGTTGGCGGAGACGACGTTGTATTGCGTAACGGCCTTGGTTCCGGTGCCCGCGTACAGGTATTGGATCCAGCTGGCGCGCTTGCTGATGCCATTCTTGATCTCGAGGAAGGCAATCTTGGCATTGGCCGCACCGGGAGCCACGGAGATGGTCAGTTTGCCATCCTTCAAGTCCACGAGGCCGGTTCCTTCGCGGAACCGTTGATCGGTGGTGCAAGGATCGCCGTTGACGATCAGAACGTCCTCGGCCATAAGCTTGATCGTGGAGTCGAAGTTGCTGGGATCGCCGCCAACAATGTGGATTTGATAGAGGTCGTTCGGGAGTTCAATTTCCCAAATCCACGGACCGCCGGGTTTCTCCATGTGATTGAACGTGTCATACCGTTCGTCTTGCGACGCCGTATTGTTGCGGTCACGGGCGTTGGCGGAGTTGTCCTGGTTCCAGCCATAACTGTAACCGTTGCCCTGATCGGCAAATACGAAACCATTATCAGGCAGGTAACCAGCGTAGCCTGCCGAATTGGTATTTTGGAAGTTGATCTTAACATCCACGGTGCCCGCTGCGACATTGGCGAAATCCAGCCACTTGGTGCTGGTGCTCTTGTCGAATGCCTTCGGAGCGGTTTCGCCTGAACCTGAGTTTTCTCCCTGGGCACTGTAGCTCGGGCTGATCTGCTGGCTAGGAGCGACCCAGGCGATACCCACATGATCGCCGCCACCGCCTTCTTTAACGAGCGCTTCGATATAATACTGCTTGCCAGCCTCGAGGCTGACCGCAGCGGACTTCTGGTTTGGCTCTTTGGTCCACTGCTTCACATTCGTCCAGGTATTTACTTTGGCTATTGGCGTGGTGCCTTTGTTGGCGGGGTTCTCGTCCGTGCTGATATACAGCTCAGACGCGTCATCTGAGTAAACGTAGAAGAAGTAGTCCCCGGTTTCCGGCGGGGTCACGATGGTCGCCAATCGGGCACCATAATTGTCCGCAATGCCGGAAGCCGATTCGGCCTTATTATAGGCGAAGGATCGATCGGGGGTGTTATTTTTATATTTGTCCGTCTTGGTCAGATCAGCAACAGCGGTTCCGCTGATGTTGTCGAACACATCCAACACCGCCAGGTTTGGCACCAGAACCCAACCGGAGAAACTTACCTTCGAATTGGCGGGAATCTTATAACCCACCAAGTCAGTTACGTTATTGATCGTGAGGTTGTATTTCTTGCCCGGGGTTTGAGCGCTGGTGGTCAGCATAACACTGGCGCCATTGACTTGAGCCGCCTCGAGGGTCAGGCCGCCGTCAACGGCGTAGTTGGCCAGGTTGCCGCCGGATGCAGGATCCACCGGTTCCGAGAAGACCACCGTGGCCTTGTTGAAGAACATGCTGCCAGTGGCCGATACGACTGTGGGCGCGTTAGTGTCGCTCGGGACGGTCAATTTCGCCTCGTCGCTGGTGAGCACGCTGCCCAGGAGATTAGAGATGATGCAGCGATAAATCGCGCCGTCGTCCAAGTTATACTTCAGGGCGGGTGTCGTGTAGGAGCCGCTCGTGGCTCCCGAGATGTTCTGTCCGTTTCTCTGCCACTGATAGAAATAGGGCGGATTGCCGGCAATACTCACGCTAAAGGTGGCCTTGTTGCCTTGGAGCGCGGTCTGGCTCTGCGGCTGGGCCTTGAGTTCAAACGGAACCGATGGCGGCACCGCGAAACCGGTCATGATCGCTTTTGTCGTCTTGGTCGTGGAATGGCTGCAGACCGCCAAACCGACGTACAGCGTATCCGGCATCGCGCCTTCAGTGCTGGTGGCGGAATCCTTCTTGTTGTGTTGGATCCAATCCACGCCATTCGGGCTGTAATAGCAATAGAAGACGCTTCCGATGCGCTGCATGCGCAACCAGGCGTTCGGATACTGGAAGCTCGGGGGCTTGATCTGGACCGTCGGAGAATCCGAGCTAGCCCCACCCGTCGTGTCGCGGTACTGCATGGTTAGCAGGTTATTGCCCGCGCCCGGAGTGCCGGCGTTGATCACATGCCGGCTGCCGGCGTCCAACGTGGCCCGCGCCATCAGACCCGCTTTCGCCCAAGGATCCGAATTGTCGAGGGATTCCAGCTTGACCACATAGTCGAAGTTCCCGGTCACCTGCTTGTAGGTGAATACGAACTGATCGGAGTTGCCCCAGATATCGGCGCCACCGGCGATCGTTTCGATCCTGTCGCCCAAGGCAACGGCGCTGTAAGCCTGGGTGTTGTTGATTCGCACGGTTTGCCAGAGGTTGATGGGCTTGAACATCACCGTGACGTTGGTCATCACATTGCCGGCCTGGGCGGCATCCTTCACATTGCTGATCGCCAATTCATACTCGGTGTCGCTCACCAGATCCGCGGTTTTGAGCAGGACAGTGCTGGGGTTGAGCAGCTCGGCGCTATTGACGTTGACCGCCGCGCCATCGCCGCGTTTCAGAACGTAGTTCGCTTTGGTTGTGGCGGTCGCCGAGTCAACGCCTTCGTTGAAGACCACGTGAACGACATTGGTCGTCAGACTGCCGGCCCCGACGACGGTCGGTGAGTCAAGATCCAGCACGACATTGATATTCACAATGTCGCTGGTTGCTTCACTGAACTGGTTATTCACCACAACCCAGTATTTGTCTGTGGCGCGCGCCGCGGTGGCTTTGACGGAATAGGAAGCCCCGGTGGCGCCCGCAATCGCAACACCATCCTGATACCATTGGTAATTGTAGGACGGCATTCCCGTAACCTTGACCGAGAAGGTTGCGGTCTCGTTTTCGTTCACGGTGACATTCACTGGCTGTTCAGTGATCGTGATGGGACCCGTCGGGCCGTAGTAAGCGAGCGCGGCACCGCTGATGACAACGCTTTGGTCTCCATTGGTGACTTCGGCGGGTTCGCCGGGTTTTCTCCAAGCAACGCCAATGCCGTCACCGCCGCTGCCTTCGATCACCACGGCTTCCAGGTAATAACGTCTGCCGGCTTCCAGAGTGATCGGGGCGGACTTCTGGTAGGCGCCACCTGCCACATCGTTGTATTTGTCGTATTGCCGCTCGTCGGTCCAGCCATTGAAACCGGCGATGACTTTCTTGTTGGCGGGGGAATCGTCGGAGCTCAGGTAAAGGAGACAGCCGTCATCGGCGTAGACCCAGAAGGTGTAATCACCGGTGGTCGGAGGGATGAGGTAAGCCTCCAACTGCCCGATGTAATATTCCCCGAAGTTCCAGGGAACCGCCAAGCCATTGACCCAGACAGAACGATCAAAAGACTTGGCCTTGTATTTCGCGTTGTTGAGGAAATCATTGGTGCCGGTGCCGCTGGTACCGTCGATGACATTAAACTTAACTTGGGACGCAATGCTGAATTCCTTGGAAGAATTGGAGCCGTTGGGAACGGTGGCCTTGTCGAGCACACCCACGGCCGTGAGGGTATAGCTGCCGCCGATCATCAGCTCCGAGGTCTTCAGGACAACCGTGGTATCGTTGGCGCCCATTTTGGCTTCGGTGACTGTGGCCCCTTTATCGAGGGCGAAGTTGGCCGCTGTGGGAACCTGGATGGGTTCCGAGAAGCTGACCTTGATTTCATAAGGATTAAACATCGAGGACTCGACCGATGCGATCGTCGCGGGGGTAGTATCGGGAACGACGGTGATGGTGGCGGGATCGCTGACGAGCAGGCCGCGGCCGTTTCCGGCGATCAAATAAAACACCGTGCCGTTATCGGCGAGGGTGACCTTGAACGTATAGGAGGACATCACGGCGCCCGGCACCGGGAGACCATTTCTGAGCCACTGGTAATTGACGGGGTGCGATGCGTTGAGATTGGCAAAGATGGTCACGAACGAATTTTCAGGGACCGTCATCGACCGGGGTTGGGTCAGGAAGCTCGGGTCCGGAAACTCGGCCATGGGGTAGCCCTGCAGGTAGAGCGCCGGGATGGGGGCAATGCCGGTGCCCGGGCGCTGCCATCCCACCGCGATGTTATCGCCACCGCCACCTTCCTTTTGGAGAACCTCCACATAGTACTTTTGGCCGGCGGTCAACTTGACTGGCGCGGATTTTTGGCTGGCGTATTTGGTCCATTCGCGGGCTCCAGTCCAACCGGTCACGCTGGAAATCAGCTTTTTATTGGCCGGATTGGAATCGGTGCTCAGCCATAATTGGGAATCATCATCGCTGGCAATATAGAAAGTGTAGTCGTCCGTGGCTGGGACTTCCAGGAAACCTCGGATCCAACTGCCGTAATTATCCGCGCCATTGCCGGAGATGGGCAATCCCTCGAACAGATCGGTCAGCATTTCGGTCTGCAGCGGGCTGCCGTCTGGGTTAGGTCCGTTAGGAAAACTCGGGGCGCTGGTGAGGTCGGAGACCGCACTCCCGGGAATCCCGTCGTAAAAAACTCGGAGGATGTATCCCGCTTGGACGCGGGCATTTAGACCCACCAAGAGTAATACCAAGGTTAAGGCTTTCATGAAGGAGCTTCGCATATTATATCCTCTGCTTTTCATCGTTACACCCCAACCGAGGCCGGGCGCACCGCTGACCAACGCCAGCGACAAACCCGACCTCCACCCGCTGTACACGGGAGGATCGGTCGGTCAGGAACAAACATCAACTTGTTGCGATGGAGCAAATTCAACCAAAACCGCGGCGGCTTGGCAATATAATTATTGCCCCAGGGCGCTTTTTTCAACCGGATCGAGTCGAAATTCCGATACCGACAACTCGCCGGAAGCTTTTGATCAGGCATCCATCCGTTTAAACAAGGCCACCGAATCCACCACGCTGATATTGTTGCTTTGCATGGCGCGGATGGCGCCGTCGGCATCATCGAAGCGGAACACCAGGACGCCTTTGTCCTCCTGTTTTGAGGTGAAGGCGTACATGTATTCGACATTGATCCGGTATTTTTCAAGGACGTCGAGGATCCTCATCATGCCTCCGGGGCGGTCATCCACCTCGATGGCGACCACATCGGAGACCTTGACGACGCAGCCATGGTCTTCCAGGATTTTTTTGGCCTTTTCCCAATCGCGGACGACAATGCGCAAAATACCAAACTGAAGGGTATCGGCCACGGTTAAAGTGAGGAGGTTGATCCCGGCTTCGGCCAGGATTCGGCAGGGCGCGGAGAGCGTGCCGGGTTTGTTTTCAAGAAACAGAGACAGTTGTTTAAGTTTCATACCGTTCCTTTCATAAGCGGACCAAGACGACGAGGGTTCCCGAGCGTGGGGCGCCTACATTTTACGTTTATCGATGACCCGTTTGGCTTTGCCCTCACTGCGCTGCAGGGTGTGGGGTTGGACCAGACGGACCTCCATGCGCAGACCGGTGATTCGCTCAATGGAATGGGCCAATTGGGATTGAAGGCCCTCCAAGGCGCTGACTTTGTCGCTGAAGAACTCGGGGGTTACCTCGACTTGGACTTCAACGGAATCGAGGCCTTTCTGGCGATCCACGATGATCTGGTAATGCGGCAGGGTGCCTTCGACAGCGAGCAAGGCGGCTTCGACCTGGGAGGGATAGAGGTTGACGCCGCGGATGATGAGCATGTCGTCGCTGCGGCGCGCGATGCGAAGGATCCGGCGGAGGCTTCGTCCGCAGGCACAGGGCTCGGAGGTGATGGCGGTGATATCGTGAGTCCGATAGCGGATCATTGGCATGGCGCGTTTGCACAGGGTTGTCAGGACAAGTTCGCCTTCCTGCCCATCGGCGCAGGGTTCGCCCGTCTTCAGATCGATAATCTCCGGATAGAAGAGGTCCTCAAAAAGATGCGGACCGGCCTGGCAGCGGCATTCCATGGCCACGCCGGGGCCCGTGATTTCAGAAAGGCCATAGATATCGTAGGCCTTGATACCGGACTCGGCTTGGATGCGCTGCCGCATGGCTTCGGTCCAGGGTTCGGCGCCGAAGATGCCGGCCTTGAGGGGCAGATCCCGGAGTTTCACTCCCAATTCACCGGCCCGCTCGACAACATGGAGGAAATAGCTGGGTGTGCAGCAGATGGCCGTCACGCCAAAATCCTTGAGGACCATGATCTGGCGGTCGGTATTGCCCCCGGAAATGGGGATGACGGTGGCCCCCAGGGCTTCAGCGCCGTAATGCGCGCCCAGGCCGCCGGTGAACAGGCCGTACCCGTAAGCATTTTGGATGATATCTCCCCGGTGGAGGCCGCACGCCGCAAAACTTCGCATCATGGCGTTGGTCCAATCGTCCACGTCCTCCTGGGTATAGGCGACCACGATGGGTTTGCCTGTGGTCCCGCTGGAGGCATGCAGCCGGACGATCTCGGTCATGGGACTGGCGAACAAACCAAAAGGATAGGTATCCCGGAGATCGGCTTTTTCGGTGAAAGGCAGACGAACGATGTCCTCCAAGGTGCCAAGATCGGCGGGGGTTACTCCCCTGGCTTCCATCCGTTGACGGAACAGCGGGACGTTTTGATAGGCTCGCGCGACGATGGCTTGGAGGCGCTGCAGTTGGACTTGCCGCAACTGGGGCACCGGCAGGAAATCCATGGCGCTGACCGGTTGGAAATCGGTGGCGGTTTGACTTTTCATGCTGGTCATAACAGTAGAATTGCATCACCGCGGATTGTCCAACCCACGACTCGGCGCTGCCGACAAAAGGGCATCCACAGTCCCAACCGTCCGGATCGTCAGTTGCATTCGATTCCTGATCTCAGCCGGCGGCCTTCGAACAATCCCCAGCGACGCCGGGATTCTGTCCAAAAAGGAACCGCATGGCAATCTTTAATCGCCGGCCGGGCAAGGTTCAAGCGGCTGGCGGGCGAATACACGCCCGGATCGCAGCCGTTCAACGCGGGTTCGCGCTGAGCCGAGACCAGAGGCCGACGCCCAAACGCATCCCGTGGCGAAAACAGGCGAGATCAAATTTTTCGTTGGGGGAATGGGGATTGTCGTCGGGCAGGGACAATCCCAGCAGCAAGGTCTCCGCGCCGAGAATGGTCTTGAAATCATTGACGATCGGGATGGATCCTCCCTCGCGCAACAACACCGGTTCGCATCCAAAAGCCTCTTGCAGCGCTTTCATGGCGGCCCGAGCCATGGGTCCTTGCGGAGAAACCCAATAAGGATCTCCGCAGTGCCCGAGCTTGACAATCAACCGGACAGTCGGAGGACAAATCTTGCGCAGATGCCGTCGGACAAGCTCGAGGACGCGTCTCGGTTTTTGATTGGGCACCAGTCTCAGGGTGAGCTTGGCGCTTGCCCAGGCGGGGACGATGGTCTTGCTGCCCTCGCCTTGATAACCGCTGGTCAAGCCGTTGATTTCGAGGGTAGGCCGGGCGGTGCGTTGTTCATTGGGGGTAAAGCCTTTTTCGCCAAAGAGCCTGGGCACACCCAACAGCCGGCGGTAATGGCGTTCGGAGAAGGGAACGCGAGCCATGGCTTGACGCTCGAATCGGGACAAGGGTTGAACCTCATCATAAAGTCCGGGAATCGTGAGATGTCCGTGACCATCGCGCAACGAGGCCAGGAGCTGGCAAAGCACCAGGGCTGGATTATCCACCGAGCCTCCAAAGAGCCCGGAATGCAGGTCTCGCGCCGGCCCTTCGACGCGCACTTCGAGCGCCGCAATCCCCCGAAGGGCGTAGGTCAATCCCGGATGCTTCAGGTCCGGAATGCCGTTATCGGAGATGACGACGGCATCGCACCGCAGGTCGGATCGGTGCTCTCGCAGGAAGCCGGGCAAGGAAACACCGCCGGTTTCTTCTTCGCCTTCGATCAGCAGGGTGAGATCGCACGGGAGGGCCGTCCCGGTTTTCAGATAGGCCTCCACAGCCTTGAGATGGGCGAAGTGCTGCCCTTTGTTGTCACTGGCGCCCCGGCCATACAGGACGCCGTTGGTGATTCGGGGTTCGAAGGGCGGATGTTTCCATAGATTCAGCGGATCGACAGGCTGGACATCGTAATGACCGTAGAGGAGAAAATGAGGGCGGCCCGGAGTGCGGCGATCGAAGGTGCGGGCCAGGACGATCGGGTGACCGGCCGTGGGATGCAAGGTCGTCTTGATGCCAATTTGGCGGCAGTGCTTGACCAGCCAGTCGGCGCATGCCCGCACATCTCCGCGATGCTGGGGCTGAGCGGAAATGCTGGGAAACCGGACATAATCGCAGAGTTCCCGGATGAATCGCTTTTCGTTTTTCTTAAGGTAAGCAAGGATTTTGTCCATAAGATCGACTCGCTGTTACTGATTGTTCTTGGAGGGTGAACTGGGGGCGGGGCTCCTTGGAGGATTGGCGGGAGCTCCTCGTAAAAAAGGAGATCGACGGGCCGGGCCGGGCTGGTTCGTCGATGCAGATGGTCGAACCGTCGTCGAAGGAACCGTCAGCGGCCGAACCACGTTGGTTCGAGCTGAACCGGGCAGCGAAAAACGTGAGGAGGGCGTAACCGGACTCTCGGAATCGCTCGAGGGGGTTGCAGACGGATCGGTCGTGCCTTCGGCATCTTCGGCGGGCGGGGCTTCGGTCGGGGTTGTTTCTGAAGTCTTGCCGTCGGCAGCCGGCGTGGCAGAGGGGGATGCCGCCGCAGGTGCGGGGCCTAAGAGCAGATCACTGATCTTTCCCAGCGTATTGGTGGCTCCATGACCCCGTATTCCCGGCAGATTGATGGCCGAACGGGCGATCAGGCCGGCGATCACCATCTTGTCGGCACGGGTTTCGGGTTTGCCGAGAGTGCCCCGGACTCGCGCAAAGGCGGGCAGACTAACGAAGGCCTGGTTGGTCGGCGTGTTGGCCGGCAGGAGCCCCGATTTGCCGGCCAGTCCGCGTTCGAGGGCAAACTCGACTGGCAAATCGAGAGGAGAATTTTCGATCATATCGGCAATCGGGATTCCACCCTTCATCGAGGCCTGGAAGGCATCGCCATCCACCTGCAAGGGTTGGAGGAGAACTTCTCCGGATCCCATCTGGAGGCGGGCTTGGAGGCCCAGGATTTGAGCCTTGACCAGCTCGTCAAGGCGGAGCAACGCGGCCACAGGCTCGAGGAGCCGGTTGGACTTCGGAGCGAGCCGGATCTGGGCATTGGTCAGGGTGAAGTCGGCATGGCCTGCCAGGGTCTTTCGCAGGTTGGCTCCTGTTGTTCCGGCACCCTTAACTTGAACGTTAAGGCTCAGATCTCCCTGGGTCTCTGCGGCAAGCTCGGGCTTGATCACGCTCATGAAAGGCCGAAGGGGCAAGCGGTCACCTTTCAGAACAAAATCATAGGTGTAACCGGGCGTCCCGAGGTTCAAGAGGAGCGTGCTATGGACCGGCACGCCGTTCATCACAAGCTGGCAGGGATTCAGGCTGATTTCATCACCGCGGACTCTGGCGGTGGCCACCCAGTTGGAAATCGCGAGGTCCCGCAGGTAAACGCGGTCCAATTTGAGTTCAACGACGGCATCGGTTACTGGCAGATGGATAGCGTCGGGCTCCACGCCTGCCTTGGCCTTTGGGGGGACAGCAGCGGATGCTTGAGGGGTCGGATTCAGCGTTTCCCATGCGTCATACCAAGGGGTGAGATCCAAGGCTTCGCTCTGCAGAGTCACGCGAGGAGATTCCTGGCCGCCCGCTCCGGAACCAAACCGCCCCCGGATATCGAGGCGATTTGACGCTCGGGCTGTCGGACCCAACGCGAGGCTCAATTCCCGCAAATCCATCTGTTGGCCGGCCAGGGATCCATCCAGTCGAAGGTCCAAGGAAAGGGGCGATGTGCGAGCGGTGGCCGTTTCGCCTTGGAGCACCAGATTGGTAATCTGACAGGTTGCCGTGATCTGAGAGTTGCTTCCCCATCGCGCGGAGCCCGCGCTATGAATCTGGATCGAGGCAAGGGTTTGTGGAGTCAGGAACGGATTCAACCAGGGCGCCAGGAGGTTCTGGTTGACATGGGTCACCTGGTAAGCGACCTGGCCCGTGGAATTGCCTAGGTCAAGGGAAGCGTTCAGGCGAAGGGCTCCGGCGGGTTGGCCCTGCGATTGAGTCTGGATTTCGAGGTTCTTGAATTGAAAATTCATCGTGAACGGCAACACGGCGTCGATGGATCCCCGCAGGTCCAACGGCATGACGGGAATCCGATGCTGGGGATCGGACAGCTTGAGATTAGCGGCCTGGAAATCGGCCTTCAGGCTGGCGATGCCCTGGGAATCGCCCACCGCCGTGCCCGTGGCATCGAGGATCACCGCCTCCAACACCCGCGGAGCGATCCAAGGTTTGAGGAAAGGATTTAAAGCGCCCTGAGTTAGCTTTTGACCTTTGAACGCAAGTTGGCCGCCCGCCTTGTCCAGGTCCCAATGCCCGCTGAGATCCAGCCGGCCATCCCGGCCGGAATCCCCCAACGACAGGCCGGAATTTCGCACCTCAATCCTTTGCCCCCGCATCTCCATGTCGAGATCTCCGGCCGCCTGGAATCCCTGGAACTGGTAATTAGTGGTATAGGCGCCCGTCAGGCTGGCGAGAGAAATCCTGCCGTTGAAGTTTTGGATCTGGTTGGTTTGAGAAATCCGGCCGTTGAATTGCAGCTGTCCCGAGCTCAGACGCAAATCGGGAACAGGAATCCAGGAGAGCATCTCGCTCAAGCTGGTTGTGAGGTTCACTTGGGCTTGCAGGTTGGTCTGGGCGAAATCTACAGATCCAGCTCCCTCCAACTCGGTCAGACGACGGTTTTGTTGCGCGACCTCAAACTGGAGGGCGTCCAAACGAAGCTGCGCAAGATTGGCGAGCTGGCCCGCGGTTTTCAGACGGATGGCCAAGCCATCCATGAGCTGGGTTCCCATCCGGGTGGACAATCCGGTCAGGTTCGCGGACAAGTCGAAGCCCAGCTTTTGCCCGGCCTGCTGGGATTGGAGACGCATATTCGCTGTGGCAGAGCCCGCCCGGACTTTGCCGTCACTCAAGGCCTGCCAATCCGCCAGGTTCAAATTGGTGACCACGAGTTCGAAAGCCGAGTCCGGCAGGGTCGTGGCGTTGGTGTTCCACACGAGAATCATGGGCCGATCCAGGGCCGCGCGCACGAGATCGCGTTCCTGCTGCCGGGCCAAAAAACTAAGCCGTTCGACCTGGAGCTTCTGGTTCCCCCAATCCACGGAAACCTGGAAAGCCCCGGTCATATCCAACTCCGGACTCGCAAAGTTTGTCTGCTTGACGCTCACCTGCCGCGCCAGCAATTCGCCGGTCACTGCCACCCTGTTGCCGCCCTCGGTGATTTTGACCGCGTGGGTGCCGGACAGAACGGACCGACCTAGATCCCAGCCTCTGGCCGCGCCCAACACGTTCAGCAACCGACGATCGATTCCGCCCAGCTCGGCCCTCACATCGGCTTCGCGCTTGTCCAAATCATAGGAGCCGGCCACGCTTAAGCGCGCCAGATCTTCCGCCCCTTGTTTGAAGGCCAACGTCGCCCTTCGAATCAAGTTCGTCGTGGCGTCACAGTCCCACGTCATCGACAAGCCCTGCGCGGCCCGCCAGGCCCCGACAGCCTGAGTCACATCCACATCGACTCGTCCCTGCAAGGCTTCGGGCCAGAGGGCGTTGTTAAGGGAAAACGCAAATTCACTCCTCAAATCCGCGGCCACAGTCCCCGACGAGGAGGTCAGCGTCGCCGCACCGGCCAGATTCTCGGCCCTGAGACTGGCATTCAGGCTGGCTTTGCCGGATTGACGGTTCGCCAACTGCTCCAGCGAGAAGTCCAGATTGTCCACTGTCACAGTCTGCCGGCTGCTGTATTTCTGATATCGGAGCATGCGCAGGTTGGCTTGCGAAACACGAGCCTGGTCGATCGCAATCCGCAAGGGCTCGGCAACGGGAGGTTTCTCCGGAGCACCCGGCTTAGGTTCCATCGCCTTGAATAAAGGATCCAGATTTGAGGTTCCATCGGCATTTTGCGTCCATACAATAGCCGGTCCGACCAGGTCAACCTGCCGGATTCGAATGCCGCCCCCAAGCAACTCCGGCAAACGATAATTCACACGGGCTTCCTTCACCCGCAAGAGCGGCTCGGCGCCCGTCGTGTGCACCGACAGCTCCTGAATCGCAAGCTGCGACCAGGGACTGAGCCGAATGGACCCTGCCGTCACCTTCGCCCCCAGGGCGGCGCTGAGCCTGGGCAAAACAAGGGCCTTTAAAACCGGCGATGTCGTGGCGATAAAACCTCCCGCAACCAGGAGCGCCACCAGGATTGCCAAACCGATGAGCAGTCTGCGCCCCCGGGGAGGCCGCTCACTGATAGGAGCGGCTTTGTTGTTGTTCAACGTATCCGACATAAAAGAAAAACCGATAAACCGCCGCCCTCGAAAGAGGACAACTTAACCAATATGTCTTATGGGAGGATTAAAAGCAAAGCCTGCGCCTTCAAGCGGGCGCGCGATTGAACTCCTCTAATGACCCTTCAACAACGCCACATAATCCGCAATGCCTTCGGCCGGTTTCCGCGGTTGGTATTTCAAATCCCGGTGGATCAACGTCAGATCGGCCTCCGTATGCGTTTGGTAGAAATTCTCGTAAGGATTCTCGATATACTCCGGCTCCAGCTGGGTTCCGAGGCACTTGTTCAATTCGGCAATGACCTGGTTAAAGGAAATCGGCTGGCCTGAACCCACGTTGTAAACCGTGCTTGCCGGGGCGTTCACCGCACTGAGCGTTGCAGCCACAACATCTTTGACGTAGACAAAATCGCGCTTCTGTTCCCCGGCACGAAACACCCGCGGTCGCCGGCCCGCTTTCATCTGGCAATAGAGCTGATACACCATGCTGGCGGCCGCCTTCTTATGGGCTTCCCGCGGACCGTAGACATTGAAATAACGCACCCCCACAATCCGCCAGGACGGGTGACGACGCGCGTATTGCCGAGCCAGATTATCCAACTGCACTTTCGCAAACGCATATACGTTGGCCGGCGCCGGCGCCTGATCCTCCTTCATCCGCCCCGATCCCTGGCCATACGTGGCCGCCGATGACGCGTATACCACCGGCATCTGATGCGGCGTCGCGTATTCCAGCAAACGGCGAAATCCCTCCACATTGTCGTGCACCTGCAATCGCTGGTCGTGTTCCGTCGTGTCCGTGATCGAAGCCTCATGGAATATGACATCGAACTGCACATCCTTGAATTGGGACTGCCAGTCCAGTCGCGACACATCCGCCGCGACGACATCTCCCCGATAACCCCGCAGATTCCGAAAATCCCCAGACCGGAAATCGTCCACCACCACCAGATAACTGTCCGGATATCGCTCCTGCAGAGCCAGCACCAGGTTCGATCCGATGAATCCCGCGCCGCCAGTGACCAAGATGTTCTTCATCGAACCCATCATCGGATGACGCCTCCCCGGCGTCAATAGGCGATCGCGCAAACCCGATTTGCTGAATCCCCAAACTTGTGTTAAATCAGTTCAGTTTATGTAAACCGTAAATCACTCTGATGAAAACGAGATCTCTGGATTCTTTCCCGTGGGTTCTGGTCATCCTCGGACTTGCGATCACCTTTCCTCCAATGTCCCGAGGACAAACAGGTCCGCCCCGAAAAGCGGCGGATCTTTACGGTTATTACTGTAAGGGCTGCCATGGCGCGACCGGTAAAGGGGATACCAAACTCGGCCAGAAACTGGGTGTTCCCGATTTCACCTCCGTCAAGATCCAGGAGAAGATGGCCGATGACCAAATGTTCAAGGCCATCAAGGACGGGATAAAGAAAGAGTCAGTTGAGCGGATGAAGCCGTATGGCGACAAACTGAATGAGGAGCAAATCAAGGGCTTGGTTGCCTACATTCGAACATTGAAAACTCCCTAACGAAGCTGCGCCTCTTATTCCGATCTCGGAATAAGAGGCGCAGCTTCGTTAGTTGATGTTCCGCTGCGCGGAACGGGAATAGCAAAACACTGCACTTCAATCCGGTGGGCTGAGAGGTTAAGTTTTCGGGCGACAAAACCATGAAAACTCAACCACAACCTCGGCCCACCGTCAAAGCGATCCTCGATGAATAGGTCACGCTGGGCGTCGAATGTCTAGCTCACTTCGGATCGCGGCTGTATTTGAAGGATCCGCCGCAGCGCTAAAGTGCCGCTGGGGTGGCAAGTCCTGAATCCTTTGTCCGCAGGACCACCTTCTATTTGTTCTGAAGACGCTCGATGAGAGCCACCGGGTCGGCGATGGAACCAAATTCCAGTTCGGCTGTTCCGTGTTTTACGCGGATCGTTTTTGCGGTCTTCAGGGCCTCGGCCCAGAAGATCTCGGGTGTCAAATCAGGCCGGACCTGGGAAGCCAGAGCATACAAACCTGAAATCCAGGGCACAGACCAACTCCAGCCTCCGCTGGAATAAAACACGTAGTCGTTTGTGCCCGTCGGACTGGCAGTGCAACGGCTGTCCATCGGCACTAACAGCCGTTTGCCCGGAGAAAACTGCTGGTGGCCGCCCCAAAACATCTTGGCCCACCACGATCCTGGACCATAGGAACCCGCCAGGTTGGGATCGGACAGCGCGTCACGTCCCAGTCCGTGAAAGGCCAGACGGTAGGATTGCTCGATCGAAGTGGAGACCACAAACACCGCCTCCCGCTTGGCCCGCTCGACAGCCGCCTGGGCTTCGGCAAATCCTTTCTGCGACGGCGACCAACCCACGGAAATGGAGATCACTCGGATCTTGTTCGTCAGAGGCAGTCGCGCGTTCACATCGAGGAGCCGGTGGATCGACTGGGCCAGCCAGGTAAAATCCCATTCAAAGTCCCCCTGGGAACGGCTTGTACCGTGCATTTCAGCAATATAGTAAAGATCCGCCTCAGGTGCGACTCCCACATTTCTGCCCACGGCAATACTGGCCACGGCAGGTCCATGCATCTGGGCCGGGGCATTCTTTGGGCTGTGTATCTCCTCGTAGAACCGCAGGCGATCAGCGTATTCCACATGATCCACCAACAAGGTCTGATCAATGATCCCGACGCTGATTCCCTTGCCTGTGATCCCGCGACGATGCAGTTCACGGATCCCCAGGCCGGGATCTTTACCCAGTTCCATGATCCGATCCCGGTCAAAACCGCTCGGCAATGAGGACGGCCAGTGCGTCCGACTGTCAAAGTTGGAGTGCAGGAGGTCATTCAAGCGATCGCTGAGATCAAGCTGGCGAAGGTCATAACCCCGCAAATCCACCTGCCATTGCCTCGAGGAATCCGAATCATAACGCGGCAGGACTTCCATGCGATCCCGCCTGAAATCAGCGACGGGCGGGCGGCGCACAATTTCGAGAGCACCGGAGGTCGATTGAAGCGTCTCATACGCCGGACCCGGCATCGCCTCGGCGAGCCTTGTGGCGGACTTGTCGGAGGGTTTTTCAAAGAGGCTGTCTTCGAGTGGCGCATTAAACGCCACCTCTTTGACCCGGATCACGACTTGGTCGCCCTCTCGAGCGAGAAAGGGCACTTTGACCCCCTCCACCTCGCGGTAATCCTCGGCCGTCACACGCCCCACTTTAGACAACAACCCCGTTTGCTTGTCGAAAAACAGCCGGGGAAATGGACTGGATTCACCGGCCTTGCCGATCACGACGAAGTCCCGATCTTCCACTCTTTCTTACTGACACACGGCCTCGGTTAACACCTCATTCCAAAAGAGCTGGCTAGCCCCAAAAAACACCAGAGCCAAGTCCATAAACTCGCTCGCACTGGCACCGGTCATGTCCTGAAGGCCCTCCGGCCCTAAGCGCCAACACTGTGCCCGAGGATCGCGTCCCTGAAGAACCCGTATCCTGGCATTGGAGGCTTCAGCCAGGATCTTGCCGGGACGTTTTATCTTGAGGGTGAAGTCGAAAACGTCCTGGCGTTCACGGCCCTCGGCCTTGACAACCATGGTTTGGATTTTTTCGAGCTTCGAAGTCCCACCGAGGGCCGTGAAATGTCGCGCCAACACCTCGGCAGCCCGAGGTCCCTCAGCCCGCAAAACGGCACTGGACGGCAGGAGCATGAAACCGGTCGCCAAGACAGTTGGTAAGATGAGTCCTTTATTCATAGCATGTTGTTTTGTTATCAGTGGTATCTGTCGCATCTGTCCTATCGGTCGAATAGGACCAATCAAATCCGAGCGCCCCGCGCAAACCTTATCGGTAGCGGTTGGCCGCCATGGCCAAGGGACATGCGGCCAGCCTGGCCAAGGGCATCAAGACAGCCACCCCACAGGCCTGGATCCAACCTCCCACCGGGACGACTGGCAGGAAACCTATGAGGCTCCCGGTGGTCAGTAGCCAGCCCCCAAAGAGGACAGCGGGAAATCGCCAGTTAATCAGCCCCTGGCGGCAACTCACGACGGACATTGCGATTGCCGTTCCCACCTTGAAAACCAGCAAACAACCGAGAAGCCACCCCCCCCAGTCGGGCGGTGTTTCCTGATTGGCAAATCTCGCCAACACCCAGGTCCAGATCCAGGCAACCAGGGTTGCCAGAAACAGATTGGGGAATCCATCGAACCGGCCGCGCAACAGCAAGGGCAAGGCTCCCACCATAACATTCGCGCTGAATGCCATGCGCGCCGCCATGAGTGCGGCGGCGGAACGGTTCAGTTCCTCCCCCATGCGCGCGGGAAGCCCCTGGTAATCGTGGAGCAAACAATGATGCAGTAACACCAGCGGCAACCACAGGCAAAGCCAGGACAGCCAGAATGGCGCGAGCCGCATGCCCGCCAACAGTCCCACACTCACCGGGCGCGTCGCGCGGAAGGCGGAGAGCCGGGTGACAAATCCCATCCCGGGTTCGCCGCCCATCAAAAGCCCCCAAACCATCAACCAGAGGATCCCAAAAAACGGCATCGCTTCCAGCAAGCCCCGACCGATCATGATCCAGTTGATTTTGAGATCGGGCCGCCGGAGCCAGAAGCTCACACAAGCCCAGCCACCGACCAGCAGGACCAGACCAATCCAGCTTGCGATGAAAGTTCGCACTGCGGGAAAAACATCATTCCAAAACAAGGCAGCCGTGGGAGAATACCCCCGATGCCGGAACAGCCAAGGGCGTCGCAGAAAATCTAGTATCCCTATGAATGGAATTTCTCCTGTCCAGTCTCCGCAGCGGTTGCGGCCCGCGGCCCACCAGCACCCAAAACCCATCACCGGCAACAGAGCTCCCAGGGCCCAAAGGGTGGTTGTCCGTCGGGCTTGCCAATCATGGCTTTCCTGCAACATCACCGATGTCAGCAGGCTGCTCAGAAAGAGGAAGGCGACCATGACCCAAAATGGAGTGGGTTTGCGGGGAATCGACCAGGCCAACATTTGGATCGCGGTGATGCCAACGAGAAATACCAGCGTAAAACAGGCCATGTCCACCCCGCCAAAAGCCCGATGCAATACCAGGCTCCAAACGACTAAAAGCAGACTCACCATCCCCCACGCAAATCCCAGGGGCACCCCCACCAAAAACAACGTGCGCACCGGCAAAACAAACCATCGAGTCACCATCGAATTCATCCGCCAACCCGCCTGATTCTCCATCAGAGTGAACGGCGCCATTCCTAATAACAACGACGCCAGAAAGGCCGCCAGAGTGGCCCCTCGCGCCTGGCCAATCCACCAGGCGTCCGGCGCCGCATGCGACAAGGCGCTGGCCAGTCCCCCTCCCATGAACAGGAGCAAAAGCAGTGCCGGAAAAATCACGCGGTTCTTCCAGACGAGTTCCCAAAAAATCGCGAGGATTGCCGTGTTCATAAGCATCCTATCCAATCCTTAACCCGCGTGATTCTCCGTCGTTTCCACGGCGTGCCTCGACGCTCGCGCGTGGAAAATCTCCTCCAGTGTGGCCTGTCCCTCCTCCACGACCTCACCGCGGACTTCGTGCAGCGCATTGAGAAAGGCCTCCTGTCCGCCATTGCGGATCACCGTCCATTCCTCGGGCCCTCCTTGGATCGCCAGGGCGCCCGGCATGGCCAAAAGCCGATCCTTAGACTGGGGAAAACGCACCACCAGCCGCCGGTGAGATTCCAATACTTCATGGAGGGGACCGTTCAATACCACCCGCCCCTGAACCATCATCGCAATACGGTCTGAAACCCGGCCAATCTCATCGAGCATGTGCGAGGAAAACAAGACCGTCCGCCCCTCTTCCGCCACCGATCGCACCACCGCCTCCAACAACTCGCGTCGCACAAGTGGATCGAGCCCCGAACTGGGCTCGTCCAGCACCAGCAACTCGGGCCGATGGGCCAGCGCCACCAATAATCCCGCCTTCGCCAACTCGCCCTTTGATAAGGTCCGAATCCGCGAGGAATCGGATAACTGGAATTGCTGCCGCAACCTTTCGGCGTAGGCCGAATCCCAGCGTGGATAAAAGGCCCGACTGTAACGCATCAGCTCGCCCACAGACATCCAGGGCGGCAGATCGCGGTCTTCCGAAAGATAGCCCAGGCGGCTCAGCACCTCCACGGACTGCTTGACCGGATCCAGTCCAAAAACACGCACGCTCCCCCGCTGGGCCCGTAATAATCCCAGCACGTGCTTGATCAGGGTGGTCTTTCCAGCCCCGTTCGCTCCCACCAAACCCAAAACAACCCCCGAGGGTATCTCAAGTGAGACCCCATCCAGGGCAAGCTTGGCCCCATACCGGCGAGAGACTTGTTCCAGCTTGATGATCCTATCCATGTTCATAGAGCATTCTCCGTTCAGGCATGATCGATGCCATTGGATGTATTCTGATTTTTCTTCAGCAACCGGTGACGCTGGGCAATCAGTTGCAGCAGTGGCCCCAATCCCAGATTCAAATGCGCCGCATCCACCAGCAGAGAGTCCACCCGGGCGGCCAACGCCTGAACCCCATCCCTCCCCGGCTGCCTGGAAACAGATTCGGCCACGAAAGTGCCGGAACCATGGCGGCATACAATAACCCCCTCTTTTTCCAGCTCGGCATACGCATGCACCACCGTGTTCGGATTGATCAGCAAACGTTCGGCCAACGCGCGGATCGTTGGCATTTCCTGCCCCGCCCTCAGCCGTCCCGAGGCAATCAGGTATTTGACCTGGTTAACGATTTGGCGATAAACAGGAACGCCGTCGCTTGTGGATAATCGGATTTCCATCGCTTGTTATTTTCTGGCCATCCGGTGTCCGGCCTTGGCCTGGCCCGATCGGCCAATTCCTGGCTTGCGCCTTTTCGATCCAGACTCGCGGCTCTGACAGAATACTCGCAGCAAAGTGTTCTATCTTACTAGAACACTTTGTTTTTGCGATCGGATTTCTTTGGCCCGGCAAAATCAGCCTGCGAATACCATCCACGAGTTTACTCAGCAGACCCCCAGATGGACTACAAATGAAGGGCCACAAAAAGGAAGAAAACAACCTTCGTTTCCTTCTGTGAGATTTTACGGCTTTCCTCACGGCAGTGGCGGGCCTGCCATCAACCTCACCAGTTCGTCACCAGACTTGTCGATTCGGGCATCCCCGACACCTTCAATTTTTTCGTAATATCCCCGCTCCGCTACCGGTCGTCGTCTCGGTCTGCCTTCGTCGCTCAGGCAGCCCGGACAACGCCCACAGCTCCGTTCACGTTCCTCTTTCAGTTCTTGCTGTTAAGGACCTGGGGCTAGAACCACGCGGAAGCCCATGCGGTTGAAGTCTTGGTTGTAGGCGCTGCGGTACGCTGTCCGGCAGAGCCTGCCGCCGCTGCCCCAACTGCCCCCGCGAATCACACGCACAGGGATCCACCAGCCCGAACTCGGATCCTGGGGATCTGTCACGCTCCCACCAGGATACGATCCATACCAGTCCTGACACCATTCCCATACGTTCCCATGCATGTCATAGAGTCCCCACGCATTGGACGGAAAACTGCCCACTTTAGTCGTGGTCTTCAGATACGGCCCTTTGGCCGCCCCATTGTAAGCAGAATCCCCGTTAAAATTCGCATGCGTCGAACTTAAACTGTCCCCAAACGCCGTCGCCGTGGTTGTCCCCGCGCCACAACCATATTCCCACTCCGCTTCCGTCGGCAGTCGGTAAACATACCCACTTGGCAACCGACCAGCTGACCGCTCGCTCGTTGTCAGCTTGGCGCAGTAGTTCGTCGCGTCATGCCAATCCACCCGTTCCACAGGCCGGTCCAGGTCCCCTGTGAACCAGGATGGATTGCTCCCTATCACCGCCTGGTATTCTCTCTGCGTCACCTCACATTTCCCCATCCAGAAACCTTTAGACAGTGTAACAGTATGCTGAGTTTCATCCGATTGTCTGTTCGGTTCGCTGTCCGGACTCCCCATCGTGAAGGTGCCCGGCGGGATCCAAACCATGTCCGGCGGGGCAGCCAACGCGACTAACGCGACTTCGTGCCCAGAAGCTTGGCAAACATATAGACCGGGCCGTTGTTAGTTGCCGTCGGAGACGCCTTGACGAAGAGGTTCTTTCCAGGGTGCTGCCGCGTCAACCCAAACTCCTCGACTCGCGGTAATGCGGTTCCTGCCGCCACAGCGAACATGCCCGGCGTCTGCAGAGGATCTTGCGCGCTGCCTGGCTGGGGGGTCTCCCATGCCGCTTGATCCGTCCCGTGCCGAACCTCGAAATGCAGGTGAGTAGGCCACTTGCCGACTGCGTAGAGACCGGTTGCCAGCGGCGTGGTCCGGCTCACAGCCTGACCTGAATGCACGACGATCTTGTCGGCGTCCAGGTGCAAATACCGCGAGAACCAACCGCGGCCATGATCCACGACCAGGTAGTCCCCCATGTTATCCAGTCTTCCGCGATGTGACACCACTCCTGCTCGCGATGGCGTGACTGTGCTGCCAGCTGGGGCGGCGAAGTCCACTCCGCGATGGACGTTGTTGTTGTCCCTTCCGCGCCACTCGCCAAAAGTGCCGCTAACGGAAGGAGCACCGCCTGCCAATGGGCAACTCCAGGAGGGACCCTCATCGATGTTGTCCTGGCGCCGCTGCTCGAGTTTCGCTTTGAGGTCGGTTCGTTGGGGTGGTGTGAGCGCAGCAGGCCCAAGACCAAAGGCGATCTTCAGAAACGTGTCGGAGGCGTGTAGCCCCAACCTCTTCACCAGCCCCGATGAGATCCTCAGGCCCAGCGTGTATCCAGCAACCGAAGTGGTTGCCTTCACGGCGATTTCGACGCGCATAACGCCATTGATCATCTGCCCTGTCGGCGGAACAACAGTAGCGTCGGGATGGACCATGCCGTCGGTCTCTCGAACCACCAAAATCGATCGGTGACTTCCTGGAACTTCCGACGCAGGAGTTCCCAATGGCGGAGGGATTTCTTGAGTTTGAAATCCTGGACCCGGTTACAGACTAACTCCAACCGCAGAAAGGTGGCCGCTTTCTCATACTGTTTGAGGAAGGAGTTGCGGCAGTAGGTGCGAAAGACATGCATCCCATGGTCCATCCGTTCCATGACATTCTGGAGTTTGCCCTGGATCCGGCGCATCTGTCGGCCCCCAAACAGGACGGTGGGACACGATCAGCGTCCAATAATCGATCCGTTGCTGAAGGACCTGGGCGCTTAAGCCATCGGCCGCCGCCTGGAGTTTGGCGGGATTCTCGGTCGAAACAAACCGGTTGTCATCCTTAACATAACCCACGCCTTGGCGGTCCAGTTCTTGGGCAATGTAGTTATGCCCATTGAGGTAAGCGGTTACCGAGAACGGCAGAATCGATCCCACCCGCAGCACCATTGGTCCGACGACTTCGTCCAGGATGAGAAATAGTAGTGGGTGTAACGGCTCCGCTGTTTTCTCAGGATCTGGTCGTGGGGATCTTGGGCCGCATACTTAGGGGGGATCACCCGGAAGGTCCAACCCTGTTCCAGGCTTTGCAGGATGTAATAGACGCCATAGTGTCCGGCTCGGAGCCAGCGGTTTTGTCGGGGCCGGACCAACTCCTCTTTGCGCGTTCCCTTGACAGGCCATTCCAAGGGTAATCGGTGATTGCGAGCATACTGCCGCACCCATTGCTGATAGTCGCGGGTGCGTTGACGCAGGAGCTCTTGGGTGAGTTGAGGATGGCCGCAGACCTGGCGAAAGAAATACACCACCTGGTTTTCCCGCAACAAGCCCAACAGATGGCCGTGGATGACGATGCGGTCAAAACCATGATCAACCCATTGCAGATAGGGTCCAAAGAGTTTAAGAAAGAGTTGCATCGGCGGTTTCTTCGGGCTGGGCAGCCTGAAGTTTGGTTTAATTGTTCAACCGCCGATGCTCTCATAAAACGGGCGAAGAGGTGGAGCTCGAAAATAATCCCTGGTGACCGATGAATCGCCGCTTCAAACTCAATAGTTGAAGTTTTGCGGTCGCCGACGGTTCCACGAATTCTCGAAAATTCCAAAGCGGTCAGGAGATGGCGTCGGAAGACCGATCCGGAGCGCAAACCATCGGGTCAGGACAGGATCGGATGTGGTAAAGAGAGGAAGGTTGGATGGCTCATCGGAGCCCGCATTGCCGAGCACGATGTTGGCATCGTTGGCGGTCGCGTCAGCGCCGCGAACCAGCCAATTCCATCGATAGCGTCGTAGGGATGGGTATTGTAGAGCTCGAGAAACTCGAGTTGCTTGCCGTCGGTGCGGCCAGCGGGATGATACAAGATCTCGGAAATGACATAGGATTGGTTAATGGGTCATGGCAAAAAAGAGGATGTTGATCCCCAGCGGATAGGCTTTGGGCTCGGAGAATTCCGCGAAATAGTAAGGATCGGTCGATTCCTCCTCCCATCCGTCGCCCAGGTCGGTATTATGACAAATCATGACGAGGATGCGCCCGTGGTCGTCGAAGATCGCCCGGTAATGAGGTTCGCGGGCATCGGAACGCTCCCAGGTGATGCCAGTTTCGCGAAAGCGCATGGCATGGAACACGTTGGGAATCTGCGGTTTTTCTCGGAGGTCAAAAACGGTATGAAAAATGGGGTGATCCAAAGACAGGTCGATGGGCTCGCGTTCGGGAAACACGCGTTTGATTTCCCGGTAGAAGTTGGCCCATTCGGCTTCGCCCCAGAAATCGTCGACGAGTAAAAAGCCACCGCTGTTGAGGTGGCGGCGGAGCGCTCGGACCTCTTGATCATCGAGCATGAGACCGCCGACACCGCTCATAAACAGGAAGGGGCAATGGGCCATTTCGGGATCGGTCAGGGAAACGACCTGTCCTTCGGGATCGACTTTCATGGCCGTGGTATGGTGGAGGCGATAAGAAAGGTTCAGGTCAGCATCCCGGTAATCTGTATCCCAAACCTGACTTCGCCGGCCGGTGCGGGAAGTGTATTGGACGCGAGTGAACGTAAAACAATCGCGGTTGAAACCCTCCGGCAGTTGCCATTGTGGCACGTTGCCGCGATCGGGAACGCCTCCCTGGAAACGCGACCGGCGCGACTGGGCGATAGCCATCCCCACCATCAAGCCAATCAGGCCGAACAGAAGCAGGATGTTCCGATAACGGCGCATCACAATGGCAAGACAAGTCCTCCGATCATGGAGAGGTTATTCTCTGTGTTTGCCTTTCAAGAAAAAAGGCCGGTGTGGGAACTCCATAACCCACACCGGCGCACGATCCCCCAAGCCCAACGCCGTACTAATGGGGGATCAAATCTCATCAAAGCCTCGCCGCTGCAACTGCACGCTTTGGACGCCATCGAGCCGGTTGAGGGCCTTAAGCAAGGCTTCTGCAGAACCACCCGGCCGTAATCGGGTTTCGTAGACCGCATCTAGGGATATGCCCTGGCGGGCGGTTTCCAGAGACATCAATTCATGTTCTTCAACATAGGCATTGAGCGTGGGACCGAGCCGCTGATCCAAGTCATAACCCAAGCCCAATCGAAGGCTGAGTAAATAAGGAGGTTGCGCTTGGGGAATGACTCCAGGAAACCGACGACGCAAAGCGAATGCCGCCAACCCGATCACGGCAATGCCCAGGACAGCCACCCAGGGATTGTGCGCGCCTACAGCCATGCCAACCGCCACAGCAAAAATGACATAAGCCGTGTCCTGGGTGTCTCTGACCACGGTGCGGAATCGCACGATGGAAAGGGCGCCCACAAGGCTGAAGGCCCGGGCTACATTATCCCCGATCACCTGGGTGACCATGGCAATCAAAACAGACAACAACACCAAGGTGAGAGGAAAAGAGGATGTCAGGTCAGTATTCCTGCGTGTCCGGCAGTAAACCCATGCCACAACGCAACCCAATCCCAAAGCGGCCAGCAACCGCCAGAGGATATCGATGGGCGTCCCGGCAAGCAAATGGGTCGTGGGCGATTTCAGGAAATCAGGCATAGAACTGGGTCTGGATAGTCCGATGTATTCCTTCGGTCAGTCGTCTCGGAGGTCAATCCCAAGGCGGTCACCGCCAATCGATACTTCGACACAGGTTGCGGATTGAGAGCGAACTCCTCGACGAGCAGCTTGAACAACACCGGCATCTCATGAAAATATTTCAACTCAAGAATGTAACGATTCTCGAGTAATGAGAGGCCCCATCGATCGTCGACGTATCCCAGATCTCCGACAGGTGCTGAGCGAAGGCCCTCATCCAATGTCAGCCGGATAGGACCGCGGTCGGTCATGGCAACACGCGCGATGCGTTCGTAGGAAATCTGGCAAACCGGGCGAAATCGCCGCAATCGGAGACGCTGCCAATACCAATAACCCGGCCAAGTGTTGAGCCGCTCGGGCTCGGACAGACGGGATAGCTCGTGAAGGCGGATGGCGGAGCGTCTTTTGGTGACAAGTCCTCGTGTTTTCAGCTTTCGCTCCAGGAAAACGATCTCGCTCTGATCGTAACGGCGAATCCGGTATTTTGCTCGCCGGTAAGATCCGCGGCGGTGAAAAACATCAAACTGGTCGGTATCGAAGTAAAGGCTGGTGATCTGGTAGTTGTTGCCCTGGTTAATGACGGCATTGGGATCGGGCGCCAAACGGGCGTGAGCCCAATTCCGCACCTGCGCGGCAACAGCCGGAGTCAGAATGAACTTGGTCTCCGCAGCAAACTCGCGATTCTCACGTTGTTCGGTAGACGGTGACATCGTGTGGCTTTTTTCAGGGGTTCATGGAATCACTCCCCACGTTTTCGCAGCCCCATTGACAACACATGTTTCATAGATTTTGACCTATTGCGGCCTTTCATTCATGCATGCGAAAACCGCCGCCGCAGTCCGCCAATTTTTTTCGACATGGGACTCAACCGACTGTGGCCTGCCGGCGAATATCGCGGTGCAACCAGGCGCGGGCATAAGTCCAGAGCCGTTCCGCGGTTCGAACGGGCAGCCCGATCGCCTCGGCGGATTCCTCCATAGTCATTCCGACAAAGTACCGAAACTTGACCAGTTCGGCAGCCTGGGGGTCATGACACGCCAAGCTGTCCAAGGCCTCATGAACCGCCAGCAACTCGTCCGGGGGGGCGCAGAGGACCAGGGCGGATTCGTTGTATTCCTCTCGAGGTGAGTTTCCTCCTCGTTTGAGGCTCCGTTTGCGCCGGGCATGATCGACGAGAATCCGGCGCATAGCCTCGGCTGCGGCGCTGAAAAAGTGGGCTCGGCTTTCCCAGTTTTGATCCCGGACAGTCACGAGTCGAAGCCAGGCTTCATGCACAAGGGCAGTAGCCTGAAGAGTATGACCGGGCGCTTCGTGAGCCATCTTGCTGGCGGCAAGTCGACGCAGTTCCTCGTAAACCAACGGAAGCAGTTCTTCCGCAGCCCTCGAATCACCCTGTTGAATCGCATTCAGGACCCGCGTGACATCGTTCATGCCAAGTATTTCGGTGCCAGGCGGCCCGGCAGGCTGTCCACAAGAGATGGATCTTCCGCAGAGAGCACACTCAACCTTATGGCCGGCTGGCTACCCCAAATAAGACTTGGGTCCCAAAGGGATGGTTACATCCAGAGTGGATGTATATGGATGACAGTCCATTCCGTTATTGCTGTCCTCTGCGGGTATGTCCGCGGCTCGCGCCTCGTTTGCCCAGAAGACTCCTTGCCGGGAATGTATCGCCAGTTGCGGGTCACCACCCTACGAATTGTCTTTGGTTGCGAACTTCTTTTCCAGATCCTGTTTCCAGCCATCGTTCAATTCCTCAACGGCGCGGCCAGTGAGTTCGCGCCAGAGGTTAGGGTGGTATTCACCGGTCCGCATGGCGGCATTGAGCTTTGGCACTACGGTCGTTCCAAATTTTCTTGTGACCCAATCGATGAAATTGGCTGAGATCCGGTAGTTGCCATCATAGCGAGCCCGGGCGAGGCCTGCCTGCGTGATTTCAGCCCCCCGGGACTCGGGTTCAAACTGGAACCATCGGATATAATCGGCGATACCCTCGACCAACCATCCCGGATTGGGGGATGCGTCAGAACCGCGCTTTCGCGTTCGGCCATAGCTCTGAACAACATGCACCAATTCATGAACGACGGATCCCTTAGCCTCGGTCTTGAGGTTCTGACGATACCAGGGTGCCGCACAACGGATGCGGACTCCTGCCGTATCCGCCACCCCTTTCATATTCGCTTTCATTTGGATGAACACCTTTCGGGGGGCATCGAAGTCATCACTCGCCAGCATGCGGGCGATGCGGGGATACCATTCCAGGACGACTGGGGCGAGTTCCTGGTTGACCCAAGCGGTGAGATCGGGCGTTTCGGTGGTGTCGAAGGTAATTTGGTATTTGCCGCCGTCAGCCTCCAAAACAACGCGTCCGGATTGATCGTGGGCAAACCGGATGGGCTCAGGCTCGGGTCCTTGGGCATCGATCACGTCCACTTCGCTATAGAAAGTATTGCCGAAGCCGTCCCGGTCCTCGGTTCGCATCATGTCGAAGAGCAAAAATTGATTGGAACCGATCAATCCCCTCGAATGGCTGATAACCACCCCGTATTGGCCGCCGTTTTCGCCTGTCTTGGATCGGGTATCGACTTGGGCCAGTAGTGTCCATCCGCAACGCTCAGGATCTGATCCGCGTTTGGGCTGCGGGTTAAAATCGGGCGTCTTTCCGTCACTGGCATAAAGTCGATACACTTGTGGACCGCGATCGCCCGGATGCCAGGAGTAGGTTCGAATCTGTTGAATCTCCACGGGGCGGCCCAAATCAATCAACAAGCGTCCCCCTTCAGTCCCAGCAGCAAAGAAGAAGTTCTTCGCGGGTTCATCATCCTCGGATGGAACGAGCCCGTCATGCAGTTGCTCCAGACGGCCGCCGTTTGAATCGGGGCGTCCATCGACCAGAACGAATCGGGCGCTCGTGGCGCTGTCGTTTCTTGCAGGAGAAGGCACGGTTTTGAACTCGAAACCGGGTGCAGCCTCATCAACAGGATTACACTCGGTTACAATCTTGATTTCGCTTCGAGCATGGATTCCCGATAAAAACAACGTGGTTGCCACAGCAACGGATAAAACAAATTTCATAGTATTCGCTCACTGGCCAAACCGAGTTCAGAACTGACCAAGATCAGGCTGTAACAGCGGTTCGGCGCGCGGAAGAATTGTTGGGGATCGTGCGTATTTCTGGCAAGGCTCGAATGAATTGGGCCTTCACGAAAGTTGGGATGGTGAATTCAATCAGACGAAAAGGAGACGTTGAGAATGAGGTTCTGAAGTTTCCCGAGCAAATTTCTGGGCTCAAATGGTTTGGCGATAAAAGCCTCCGAAAGATGAGCCTGCGGTTCGACACCCTGCTCCTTGGGATCGCCGCTGCTGGTGTAAATAATCGCCAAAGAGGGGATTTCTTTGCGGAGTTCGTTGACAAACCTCAAAGGAGGAACAACCGTGCCCACCCTATCCAAGTCCAAGATAAGGACTTGGAGTTGGTTGTTGAGGAGGTATAGGGCATGATCGATCTCGTCCTGAGTGGAGGCGGTTAAGACATAGAAGCCTTTTGATTCTAACAACTTCTGGATCAGCGACAGCACCGAAGGATCCTCATCCACCACCAATATGGCAGGGCGTCGTTCAGGTTTCAGAACAGGCTCAGACACCTCAGGAGCAGTCGCCGAGAGCCCGAAAACAGGGAAGTAGACGCGAAAAGTGCTGCCAACGTCGATTTGGCTTTCCACATCGATCCACCCATGATGCTGTTGAACAATGCCATAGGCGGCCGCGAGTCCGAGACCACAGCCTTTGCCGACTTCTTTTGTTGTGAAAAACGGCTCGAACAATCGCGCCTGGGTTATGGAATCCATGCCGTAGCCCTCATCAACGACCTCGAGGCAGACAAAGGGTCCTGCGGAAGCATCCGAGGGGGCCGAGGCGGGGAGCTGGTCCAAGGCGATGAGTTTTGTGTTTAACTGGATGAAGCCACCCTTGGGCATTGCGTCGCGCGCATTAAAGACCAAATTGGTGATGAGTTGTTCGATCATGGCCTGATCAGCTTGCACGCGAGGGAGTTGTGGGGTTAGATTGTTGCGCAGGGCGATGGTCTCACCCAGGACACGCTGCAGCAGGCGGGAAAGATGACGTACCACCTCGTTGAAATCCAGAGGGCGCGGCTGCATAATCTGCTTGCGGGAGAAAGTCAGCAATTGGCGGGTCAGGTTGACCGCTCGATCGACTCCCTTATTGATCTCCTGGAGAAAGAGGCAGGCCTCGTCGGACACATGAGGTTCGCCCAGGAGCAGGCTGACATAACCCCGGACGACCGTCATGATGTTGTTGAACTCATGGGCCACGCCTCCCGCCAACTGTCCCACCGCAGCCAAACGCTCCTGACGGACCTGTTTTTGCTGCGACTCACGTAAGCTCTCCAAGGCCTTTTGCAGCTCGCGGGTCCGATCCGCCACCATCCACTCCAGGTCGGCCGTTCGGGTTCGAGCCAGGCGGGCGAGATTCCATTTCTCGGTCAGCGCATTCGCCAATTGACGCACTTCCAGGTTGTCGAAAGGCTTTTTCAGGATCAGGAGACGCTCGGACTCGCCCAACTCATCCCGGATCTGCTTCCAAGTATAATCGGAATGGGCCGTACAAAGAACGACCTGCAAATGAGGATCGGCCCGCCAGAGGTTACGGATGGTTTCAACTCCGTCCCAACCGGGCGGCATTCGAACATCCACGAAGGCCAGCGCATAAGGATGCCCCGAAAGGACGGCTTGCTTGATTCTGCCGAGGCCTTCCTGTCCCTGGTAAGCGGAATCGATTTGAAAGGGCTCCGGCGAGAGCGAAGACGGGGGATCCCAAAAGAGCTCCTGTTCCGCAGCTTCGAGACGACGAATAGGTTCACTGTCCTCATTGAGGACCTTGCGAAAATCCTCGTGGATCGACCGATTGTCGTCGATCACGAGTATTCGTCGATTCGCGAGCTTCAGAGTCTCGGGGTACTTTGGCACGCCGCACACACTTCAGTTATCGTCAGTGTCTGTCGATAGTAAAATGGTTTTTGAGCGGGAACGGGCCCTGAAGGGGCCGATGTCATTCTCCGTCAACTCCCGGGATTCGAACCGGGGGATGAACGGTGGCGATATCGGAAATAGGCGGCGCAGGCGCCTTCTGAAGAAACCATGGTCGCCCCCAGGGGATGCTCCGGCGTGCAGCGAGATCCGAACGCGGGACAATCGACCGGTTTTTTTAAGCCTTGAAGCACCCATCCGCTGATGCACTCGGGCGGTTCATCGACGGTGATGTGATCCACCTTAAATCGGCGGTCCGCATCGAACATGGCGTAGCGTTCATTAAGCCCAAGGCCGCTATGAGGAATGGTTCCTATCCCGCGCCATTTTCGGTCAATCACCTCAAAAACCTGGCGCATCGCCTGCCGGGCGGAAAGATTCCCCTCGCGACGGACGAAGCGCGGATAGGCGTTTTGCACCTGGCATAGACCTTCCTCGAGTTGTTTCAGGCAAAGATAAATCCCCTGCAGGATATCCACCGGTTCAAAACCGGTAATCACAATAGGAACATGGTAACGGGCGGCCACTGGCTCGTATTCGGCAAACCCCATGACGGCGCACACATGACCGGCGGCAAGGAAGCCCTGAACCTGGTTCGTGGGCGATCCCAGAATGGCCTCCATCGCCGGGGGCACCAAGACATGGGAAACCAGGAGTGAAAAGTTCTTCAAAGAAAGTCTTTCGGCCTGCAAAACGGCCATGGCATTGGCGGGAGCGGTGGTTTCGAAGCCGATGGCAAAGAACACCACCTCCTTGTCGGGATGGTTCTGAGCGATCCGCAATGCATCCAGGGGGGAATACACGATTCGCACATCGCCCCCGCTGGCCTTGACGGATAACAAATCGAAATGGGATCCGGGAACCCGTAACATATCTCCAAACGAGCAAAGAATAACCTCAGGACGCCGGGCCAATAGAACGGCTTTGTCGATCAATTCGGCGGGGGTAACGCAAACGGGACAACCCGGGCCATGGACGAGATTCAGGGAAAGCGGCAGGAGTTCCGTCAGGCCATGCCGCAGGATGGCGTGGGTTTGGCCGCCGCAGATTTCCATGAGGGTCCACGAACGGCGAACCAGGCGGCGGATCGCATCGGCGTAACGATGGGCGGCGCCGGCATCTCGGTATTCATCAATGAATTCCATGAACGTCAGCAATGTCCATCCAACGCCCAAATCTGCAAGGCTTTTTCACTTTTTCATCTCATCGCCGCGCAGGAATTCCAGCCGGGAAAACAGGAGGGCGCCCAGTCCAAGGAAACCTACGGCGGCCGTGAGGATAGCGAGGACTGAAGTCGCAGTACCGGTGGGATCATACTGGAAGGCATCGTGAAAGATCGGGTGGTTCCCAAGAAGAATCTTGAGATGACGCGTCATCGAAAGGTTGTTCACGTTGGTGGGAATCTGACCGATGCCGATCTCGACCACCAGGCCGTAAAGAACGCCCAGAACCAGGAAGCGCTTGTGGATCAATCCCATCAACGCGCTGAGAGCGCCAAACACAAGAACAGCCAGGAATTGGGCCGTGAGCAACAAGGGGAGGAGCGGGCCCATGGCTTCGATCTTGTGCGCGCAGCCCGCTAACCAGAGAAAAACGCCCTGCGCCAACATCAGCAGTTGGATCCAGGCCATCAGACAAAGATACTTGATCAGGAACAACCGAGCCCGACTCAAAGGGCGGGTCGTCAGGAAGACCAGGGTGTTCGATTGGATCTCATCCCGAATCAGGTCGCCAAAGGAAACCAAAGCGTAAAAGGGAAGGATAATCCTCAGGTATACGCCGATTAACATGTAGTAACCGCTGGTTCCTTCGACGTCGAAAACCAAAAGAACAAACAATGGCAAGGCAAAGACGGACGCCAACAGGGCAGGCAGCGATCCCGGAACCGTTTTCTTTCGCCACGTCAGCAGCCACATGCCCTGGAACAAAGAAAGCCAGGATCCAGATCGATCGCCAGTCGCCAATGGAGCGCAAGCAGCTGTCCCCTGCCCGGTTCCGCCCGGTTCTGCGCCGCCGCCTGGCCGCTCGTCGATCATGTGGTCACCTTTTCGTAAATCTGTTTGAGGGAACGGCTCAAGCTGCGGATTTCGTAGACTTGGACACCACTCCGTTCGATCAACTCCAGCCACTGCGCGTAAAAAACGAGCGGATCCTGCACGCGAAAATTCAGGATCCCATCGGCAGCCTGCAAGTCAAAACCGGTCAGCATGCCCGCCGCAAAAAGCACACTCGCGAGCTTGCCCGGATCGTCGCAGCGCACGGTCAGTTCCTCCGGCCAATTCTTGATGTCCGCACGAATGTCGGCGGGCCGGCCCGAGGCGAGGATTCGTCCCCAGTTTAACATCAACATGCTCTCGCACAGCGATTCAAGCTCCGCCAGAATATGACTGGAAATGAGAATGGCCGTTCCATGGGCCGCCAGATCTTTCAAGATCTGGGCCATCTCCTGTCTGCCCATGGGATCCAGGCCGTTCATCGGTTCGTCCAGCACCAGTAACTCCGGTTCATGCATAAGGGCCTGCGCCAGTTTGACCCGTTGACGCATTCCTTTCGAGTAACGCGACATTCTCTTGGACCAGTGTTCCCGGGATAACTTGACCCGATTCAATGCGGTCTCCCCTTTCTTTCGAGCCTCGATCGGAGTGAATCCTGTCAATGCGCCTAATCCGGTCAGCCAGTCGAGGGGACGCAGTTCTCCGGGCAATGCCTCGTCCTCGGGACAATAGCCAAGGCGTCGCAGCAAGCGGGGATTATTCCAGGGGACTTGATCGAAGACGGTCAAGGAACCGGAGCTCGGCTGCAATTGACCGGTGAGGATTTGCATGAGAGTGCTTTTGCCGGCGCCATTGGGCCCCACCAAGCCGGTCAATCCGGGGCCAATCTCGAAGGACACATTGTTCAGGCCCATGACCATGCCGTACCATCGGCTGAGTTCGCGCGCTTGGACGACGGAATTCATTGGGGTTTCACCCTCCAAATCAGGACGGCGGCCGCCAGAATCAACAGGATGACAAGTGCGATCGCGGCTCCCATCCAATCAGGGTGTTGGAGACGTTCGACCGTATGGGATTTCAGGCCATCCAGCATGCTGCCGAAAACCGGGATGTTGTCCCGGGCCAGGTTTAGATCCCGTCCGAGTCTGAAAATGGCCAACGCCAGCTGATCCAGATTGTAGGAGAGACTGAGGTGCTTGAGCCAGGGTCTGCCGTGTTGGGCCAGGTTGACGAAAGTACCGCCGAGCAGCCAGAGGGCGAGCCAGAGGCCGACGGAGGCCTTCTCGCGGGGGGAAATTGCCGAAACCCCCAGGGCCATCAGGCTCAGGATGGCCATGGTCGTCAGCGAGAAAAGCAGCACGTGAACCAGCGCCACGCGCGCATGCCAGAAAAAGTGCCAGCGCGGAGCGAGCAAATTACCAATGAACCATGAGGCCAGCAATGGCCCCAACCAGGTTAAGACCAGCAGCCCGAAGACAGTCCCGCACTTGCCTATCAGGTAATCGAGTCTGGATACGGCTTTGGAGGAGTAAATGACAATGGCGTTACTGGAAAGATCCCGGGATACCAGATGAGGAATGACCATGGCGATGGCCGCAAAACTGAGTCCCAGAAGCGCGGTGGTGTAATAATAAAACAGCAGATTCTGGGCGCATCGAACCGAAATCTCCGGGTGTTGCTCCAACCACGAGGTCAGGCCGCCGGCAAAGAGTTGGAGCTGCGAGTTCAACGAGCCGGTCCAACGCACAACCGCACTGTCCTTGACCAATAGCTGTCCGACGACAAACAGCAAGCCGATCTGGAGGAGGGCGCCCGTCCAGCAGACCACCACCAGGTGACGCATCCACTTGTTGCGCAGACAACCATTCAGGCCGTTGGCGGCGATCGTCATTCGGCGATACCAGATTCCCCGATGCTCGCCTTTCCAATGTTGATAGCCCGCGTTATGGAGAGGCATGGGCAGTCTCCAAGGCCTGGACAAAAAATTCCTCAAGCGCGTTCGGGCTTGGGATGATTTCCAGGAGGGTGAGTTGTTGTGTGCGAATCAAGGCTAACAGGGGGCCCAAGTTTTCGGCATGATGTTCGACCTTGACGTGTCCGTTGGGCAAGATCTCACATGGCCATCCCTCGCGCTGGCAGGCGGCGACCAGGTCGGTTTGCCCCCGGGTCAGCACCACCTCGGCCCAGCCTCGGCGGCGGGATTTGAGGTTGCTCAAGGTATCGTGCACGATCAGGCGCCCCCGGGCAATAATGATCACTTGGTCACAGATCTGGTCAACGTCATGAAGCAGGTGCGAGGACAGAACCACGCTGATGCCATGAAGTTTCCACAGGTCCTGGACCAGTTCCAAGATCTGAACGCGTCCCTTGGGATCCAACCCATTGGTCGGTTCATCCAGGAAAAGGACTTCGGGATCATGCACAATGGACTGGGCGAGCTTCAGCCGTTGTTTCATGCCGGTCGAGTAAGTATCGATGCGACGATAACGTTCCTGTCCCATGCCGACAAAATCGAGCATTTCATGAGCTCGCTGGCGCGCGGCACGAAAGGGCAGGCCCGACAATTGGGCGCAATAGGTGACGTATTCGCAGCCTGCCATGCCGGGAATATGGCAATCCATTTCGGGGGTGAATCCGACGCGTTTGCGAATCTCGCGTCCTTCCGTGCCGACTTCCCGGCCCAGAAGCCAGGCCTTGCCCGAGGTCATGGGCTGCAATTGCAGCAGGCACTTCATCAGGGTGGTTTTTCCGGCTCCATTGGGCCCCAGCAAACCGATGGCCCCTGGCCCGACTTTTACGCTGACGCGATCCAAGGCCTTTTGGGGGCCGTATGCCTTGCACAACTCATCAGTTTGAATGACACAATCTGACACAGTCTCGGTTTATCCAAGGTTATCGTCAGGATACCATCCGGGCGTTCACGCCTTTAACTACCCGGGTGACACTCGGGAAGTTACGGGCCTGGAGGTAATTTGGATGAAAAAATCCGTTGCCGGGTGGCAGCCCGCGGTTGAAGCAATTCGAAATTGCACAGCCGCACTTCCGGTTGTCCTTCCGCATCCAGGACCATGGTATTATCGGGCGCATAGGACAGCAGGAGATGTTCGGGCCGTAGATCGAGGTGTTCGAAACCGCACTGATTCAGCTGTTGCGCCATGCGGCCGATGAGGAATTCCACGGAGTTATGTCCTATCACCTGCTGTTGGGAGGCCTGCCGCAGATCCATACTGCGGTAGTATTGGCCGTCGTGAATCGCCAGGAGTTCATCGGGTCCATTCCAGAATCCCCAGATGGTGATGTAATCATGCCGCCGGCAGACGGCTGGCTGGCCGTCCGGTGTCAATAAGCCTGCCAGGCGGCGATAACGCCGGGTGTCCTCGGCTTTTTGCGAGCGCGGGTATTTGTGGCCTGTCATGTAGATGGCCCGAGGATAAACCGTCTTAACGCCGGCCCGCGTAAGTTCCAGGGCAAAGGCAAACTCTTCAAAGGGACTGTTGTAGCCGTGTTGAATTTGGGCCTCCTGCAGGACGGGGTTCGAGGAAACACTGGGGGTTTCTCCCATGCGGCTGACGCGCCACACCAGGTTGACGTTGTCCTTGGTCAGAGTCCAGTAGACTTCGCTATGAGAGGAGAGCCGTGTTTTTGGTGTCCGCCGCCAGCGCTCCGGGAGGAAGTAGTTGAACAAGTCGGGGTCCTGACCCACCACCCAAAGCCAGCCCCCGGTGCTTTCCGCCCGGCCAAACAGGTAATCCACCCCCAGAAGGACACTGGCTTTCAAATGCGGAGGCATGGGATTGCCGGAACCGACCTGGAACCGGCGGGCGATGTGTTGCAGGTAATGCTGGCGATTCGTGCGGCGCACCACTTCTTCATGCACCGGCGTTCGTTCCATCAGTTCGTAGTCCACCATGGCGTAGGCGATCTGCCCGTGGCGATCCCGCAGCAAGGTCCGATCGGGACGAGGGCGCACAATGACATGCGCCGGCTTCATGTCGATGACGCGATACCCCTTGAGTCCCAGTTCATGAATGACCATGCTGGTCGCCCCGGCCAGAAAACGTTCGCGAGTCTCACCCTGAATTTCCCAAAGGTCTGCCACTTGCACCAAATCCAGCCCCTTGACCCAGGCATACAACACCACGTATTGCCGCAACATATCCAGCTCCACCGTGGGATGCCGGGCCAGTTTCGCCGCAATCCGCGATTCCGAGCGTCCTGTCTGCCAGAGCTGCAGCCGCTCTGAAGGCACATAGATCGCCAGCGGTTTCTGAGCGCGGATCCGGACGCCGGGAGGGCCGTATTCGCCCCGGCGCATCTCCATGAGCAGGGCGAACTCCTCAAAAGGACTGTTGAATTCCGCGTGAATGAACTTATTGATGGTGATCGTTTCCAGCGGCACTTCCTCGCCAACACGCGACCATTTGACGACCAGCGGCAGCGAGGTATTGCGCAATTGCCGGGTGGGCACCCTGTAAACGGTGCTGGTTCCCTGCAACCGCCGGCGCTTGGCCTCGAACCACTCGGGGGCATACCAGTTCTCCGGTTGCAAGTGTTCCCAAAAGGGGGCTCCATACCGGGTCAGAAACAGATCGCCCCCGTCCGGGGTCTTCAGATGCATGTAGTCCACGCCCAGAATGCAGCGGGTGGATGCGGTCGCGGGCAGTCGCCGGATTTGCCTGAGAGGCTCCAGCCAGGAGGCCCCTGCCGCCGGAGCCTTTGCCTCTCCCAAAACGGGGGATTCTCGGGGGTCCATGGCGGAAAGATACCCCAAACTAACGGGCTGTCACCACAACGTAATTGCGCTTGCCTTTCCGAAGAAGAAGATGCTTGCCAAACAGCAGATCGCCAGCCGTGATCTGGCGATGGAGATCGGACTCGCGCACATTGTTCAGGTAAATGCCGCCGCCCTCGACATCTTTGCGGGCCTGACCTTTCGAGGCGGACAATCCGCTGAACACCAGCACATCAATCAGAGACATGCCCGCGCCATCCAGTTGAATCTTGTCCAGGTTCTTGGACGGGACCTCGCCCACGACATCGTTGAACGTGGACTCGCTCACGCCTTCCAGACCGCCGCCAAACAGGATTTCACTCGCGCGAATGGCGTCGGCCGTGGCGGATTCTCCGTGGATGAGGCTGGTCATGGCCTTGGCGAGCGCCTTGTGGGCGTCCCGCGATTCGGGTTTCTGGGCATTCAGGGCATCCAGATGGTCGATCTCCTCCGCAGGCAAAAAACTGAATAACTTGAGCAGTTTGACCACCTGCCGGTCATCGGACCGGATCCAAAACTGGTAGAATCGGTAGATGCTGGTCTTGCGTGGATCGAGCCAGACCGCGCCCGTCACGCTTTTTCCGAACTTGGTTCCATCCGGATTCGTGAGCAATGGCAGCGTCAATCCAAAGGCTCCCAGTTCGAGCTTGCGGCGGATCAGGTCAATCCCGGCTGTGATGTTCCCCCATTGATCGCTGCCGCCAATCTGCAGCTCGCACTGCTGGGTGTTGCGCAGATGGAAAAAATCATAGGCCTGAAGCAGCATGTAACTAAACTCGGTGTAACTGATGCCAGATTCACGATCTTCCATCCGGGCTCGGACGCTTTCCTTGGCGACCATGACGTTGACGGAAAAATGCTTGCCCACGTCCCGAAGGAAATCCAGGAAGCTGATCGGAGCGATCCAGCTCGCATTATCCAACAACCGGGCGGGATTCTTGGCCGTGTCGAAATCCAGAAGCCGACGGAGCTGCTCCTTGACCGAGGCAATATTGGTTTCCAGAATCTCGCGCGTTAACAGCTGGCGTTCGGCCTTTTTTCCGCTGGGATCTCCAATCAATCCCGTCGCCCCTCCGGCCAAAGCGATCGGGCAATGTCCCCATTGCTGAAAACGACGGAGAGTCAGCAACGGAATCAGATTCCCCACATGCAGGCTGTCCGCCGTCGGATCGAAGCCACAGTACAAAGTGGTCGGCCCTCCTGCCAGCCGCTGGGACAATCCCTCGCGATCCGTGCAATCCGCAATCAAGCCCCGCCAATGTAACTCGTCAATAATGCTCATGGTGCCAAAAGGCGTTTCGGGCAGTCTGGCGGCGAATCCAGTCGAGCTCAAGGGGAAAAGAAATGGACTCGGCTAGTATGACTCCCACCATCGCTTACAAAAACCGCCGCACTTTGTTTACCACCTTTCCGTTTGTCGGGAGTATCATGGAAACCTATGATTACAACCACGACTCCATCGATCGAAGGCAAGGCGATTCAACAATACCTGGGGATTGTGACCGGCGAATCGGTCATTGGCGCCAACATCTTTCGGGACCTGTTCGCATCGGTCCGCGATATCGTGGGCGGCCGATCGGCGTCCTATGAAAAAGTGCTGGCCGGCGCCCGCACGACAGCCCTCAGGGAAATGGAAGAGGCGGCGGCGGCCCTGGGCGCGCATGCGGTTGTCGGTGTGAATCTGGACTACGAAGTCCTGGGCACAAACAACGGCATGCTCATGGTCACGGCCAGCGGAACAGCTGTTCAATTAGCCTAAATTAACGGAAATGCCAGACCCGCGGAGAAAGCGGGTCTGGCTGCGAGCTCGAAAACGCGCCGGAATCTCAGCCCAGGATGGCCTGGAGATCCTTTTCGGGGGTCGAGATAGGCATCAGATTGAATTTTTCGACCAGAACCTTCAGAACGTTTGGAGTCACAAAGGCGGGCAATGTGGGCCCGAGACGGATGTTCTTGATTCCCAAGTATAACAGGGTCAACAGAATACAAACAGCCTTCTGTTCGTACCACGACAGCACCAGCGAGAGGGGCAGATCGTTAACCCCGCAATTGAACGCCTTCGACAGCGCGACAGCGACTTGTATGGCGGAGTAGGCGTCGTTGCATTGTCCCATGTCGAGCAACCGAGGCAGGCCCGCTACCGTTCCGAAGTCGTTTTTATTAAACCGGTACTTGCCGCAGGCTAACGTCAGGACCAGGCAATCCTTGGGGACGAGTTCGGTGAACTGGGTGTAGTAATCGCGACCGGTCCGGGCGCCATCACATCCGCCCACCAGGAAGAAATGGCGAATGGACTTGTTCTTCACCGCCTCGATGACCTGCGGCGCCACACTGAGGACCGTTTGATGTCCGAAACCAACGAGAATGGTCTTGTCGGGGCCGTCTTGCTCAAAGCCAGGGGCCGCCAATGCGGCTTCAATCACGGGACTGAAATCGCGGTTCTTGATGTGTGTAACACCGGGCCAAGCCACCAAACCGGAGGTAAAAATCCGATTCTTATAGCTGGATTGGGGTTCCTGGATGCAATTGGTGGTCATCAGGATCGCCCCGGGAAAAGCGGCAAACTCGTCTTTTTGATCCTGCCAGGCGCCACCATAATTCCCGACGAGGTGGGGATAGGCTTTGAGTTTAGGATAGCCGTGGGCGGGCAGCATCTCGCCATGTGTGTAAACATGGATTCCTTTGCCCTGGGTTTGCTTCAGCAACTCCTCCAGATCAGCGAGATCATGGCCAGAAATCAGGATGGCCTTGCCTTTCAGCGGTTCGATGCGGACGGGAGTTGGGACCGGATGACCGAATTTGCTGGTGTGGGCGCCATCGAGCATCGCCATAACCTTGAGGTTGACTTCGCCACAGCGCATGCAAGCACCGTATACGGCCTCGACGGTAGCAGGGCCTTCGGCCAAAAGACAGAGAGCCTCATGGAAAAACGCATAGACGGATGAATCCTCCTGTCCAAGAACCAAAGCGTGATCGGCGTAAGCCGCCGTCCCCTTGAGGCCGTAAATCAACAATTCCTGCAGGCCGACGATGTCATCGCCCAACAACGCCTTGCGTTTGGGGATGGAGGACTCCTGTCCCTGAAGGAGCAGTCCGGTCATTTCAGGGGCCGGTTGCCAGGTGGCTGGGCCTTGGAGGCTTTCGATCGGGGAGCCCTGGTCTCGGCATGCTTGTTCATAAAGCCCGCGGGCCTGATCACGAACCTGGGCGGCGCGCATGACCCAGTCTCGAATCTCATCGGCACTGAAATTCACGTTGGTAACCGTCGTGAAGAGGGCTTCGGTTACGAAAATATCAATCGCCCGATCGCGGGCGCCGAGTTTCTGTGCCCGATGGGCGTATTGGGCGATTCCTTTGCAAGCGTGCACCAGCAGATCCTGCAATTGGGCGGTTTGTTCATCCTTGCCACATACGGATAACGCACTGCAACCGATTCCTTTGGAGGTTTGCTCGCACTGATAACAAAACATGCTCATTATTTTCCCGGGTTGATTGTTGAGGACCGGCTCATGCCGGTCGCGGTAACTTAGCTCATATCACCGAATGGCTGCAACCCTACCTGAGCGAAAACCGGAAGACATTGACCTGTGTCAAAAAGGATTGCTTATCAGAGAAACAAAGACCTGCCGGCTAGACCGGTTGCCATAATAAATTTCCGAATGGCAGGAGGAATTTTGGCCTGGGTCAAGGCGGCAAGGCCGGCGCATCCCTGAAATGGGCTGTAACGGCCGAGCCAACGCAGGCCCAGGCCAAAAGGACCCTGTCTCAACGAGATGGAGCCGAAGGAAGGCGGGGGCTTCGTTCCGTGCTCAGTCAGAGACCGCTGCGGGTATCCTCCTTCGCGCGCGCCTCGCCCGCACCCTCCTCGGCTCCACCATTCTGGAAATCTATTATGGCAATCGGTCTATCCACCGGATGCGTCCGGCTTATTGATGGACGAGGGAGACCTTAACCGGCGAGGTAATCCCGGATCAGCCGGATGTTTTCGGGAGGTGTCTCGAATGGCAGAGCGCCGGTGCCCATGACACACTGGGGTCTACCCCCGGCAATCTCGAGCGCGCGATCGATGCCTTGATACAGGAGTTGGGGCTCATGACAGGCCACAACCGCAGGATCGAGGTTCACACGGATTTTGACATGAGGATGAGAGCGGTTCACGTCGTGAACAAAGGCGGCCTGATTGGTTTCCACGTTGCAGACAACATAATTTGTGCCGGTCGAAAGGATATCCCGGACAATGGGATGGGTGTTGCCACCCATAATGCATGGCACTGGATGTCCAACCGCCTCGGCGGCCAGAACCAGGATCCGCTTCAAAGCAGGCAACTCGACCTCGTGAAAGTGGCGGGGCGACAACAACGGTGGAGCGGCGGCCGACTCAAAGAAAGCGACGTCGAGGCCGGCTTGGGCCACAGCTCGGCAGAACACCGCCTGGTTTTCGGCCAGGCGCATCAGAAACCGTGCCGTTTCGGCGGAGCGCAAGATGACATCTTCACACAGACGATTAATCCCGCGCAGGTTGAAGGCGATCGAAAAGGGCCCGGCGACGGGGACGCGGACATCAGCCTCGGGAAATTCGCACTTCAGTCGCCGAGCGGTTTCGATCACCATGGCAATGCGTCCGTCGCGAACCGGATCGAAGGGGGCGAGATCCATGCCTTCCTCCAATGAGGTTAGCAGGGGTTGGTGGATTCCTGGAATCGCATTATCCTCGGGTATTTCTATTTTGGCTCCATAGGCCTCGGCCTCGAGATTGTAAATGTCGATGCCCACTGCAATCACCTGGTGGTGATACTCTCGATAGGCGGCGCAATGGGCGGCGAAGAGCAAGTCGGGATCTCTTGAGACCTCGCCGGGAGACCTTCCGACAAACCGGGCGGCATGCTCGTAAACCACTGGCGTAAAGGGAATTTTCATGCAATAACGAATCTAACAGGATAGATCGACTTGTTCAAGAGGCGGCCCTCAGGGTTTGGCTCGCAACCGGACGATGTGCTTCTCCAAATCCGGGCCTAAATCCTCCTGGTAGAAATAGGCATCGCGCCCCCCGCCGGGATTCCAGCTGTGTATGAACAACATCTCTTCGAATTTCACCCAGCGCGCGGAACCGTCCATAAAAGTCTGGTTGCCTCCCGCGGGTCTTCCCTGGGTGCCACGATGGGGTGGGATATTCTTGAAGGCGGAGTCCCGGCCCCCGCCCCACTTGCCGTCAATCTTCATCACGGCATCGGCGGCCAGCACCCATTGGGGTTTGGATTGGCCAATTTTAATCGGGCTTCTTGAATTGAAAGTTCCAGCGGGGTTTTTCCATTTCGGGATCCCGCCAAAATATTGAAAGCCGATCACCCACTGGTCGTAATCCGCTTCGTATTGAGGAAAACCAGGCCGGCTGGGACAGGTCCAGATTTGGGGAGCTGAATTGCTGGTCATCACCAGTCCCACAGTGGCGGCCGCACTGCGCTCGGGCGGGTTCAGGCAAATCTGAACCTCACCCAAACGGGCTTCGACCACCTTGTCATCGTTGTCCAACGCGTAGACGGTCATGCCCAAGGTGAGTTGCCTCAGGTTGTTAATGCAGGCAACTCGGCGACCGGATTCCTTGGCGCGGCCCAGGGCAGGCAACAACATTCCCGCCAGAATGGCAATGATCGCGATCACCACAAGGAGTTCGATCAAGGTAAAGGCCCGGCGGTCGGGAATCCGAGAGGGAATTCGTGGATTCATGATTCGCTTTCTCCCGCAAGTTCAAGGTCTGCGAGCAGGCCCGGCAGGCACAGAGGTCTTTCCCTGAACCGCGGGCCCCTGGATCACATTACTCATCCCCCGCCGGATCATCAACTGCGTCGTCAGTCCATAAAGATCCTGCACGGATCGGATGTTCTTCAAAATCTCATTCCGCAATCCCAGATTCCATTCGCTGGGCCGGGCCGGATTCTTCATGTCGGTGAACCGAATGCGGCCCACACTGATGTTCAAGACATCGATGCTGTCAAACACCCAGCCATTCAGCTCTTTGGACGAGGGGATTCCCAAACCGGTCTTTTGCTGCAAGTACTCGAAGTTGCTTTTCCCGGCCTGATTTCGAACGACGTTGACCTCGGCAAGGTTTAACCGGACCAAGTCAAACCGCAGTCTTCGACGGGCCATTGCGACCGGATCGTATTCCACCCGCAGTTCGGCCACGTGGATCAAGGGCGCCCCCCCAAATTCGGCGGGATTGAAGATCACCAGGTCGGCCAACCGAAGACTGGGCGAAAACACTCCGAGCTCCACCTGTCCAACTCTCACTTCCATCCCGGTCTGAGTCCGCAAGCGATGCTCGATGTAGGACTTCAATAGGGAGTCTTTGGTCAGAAACAGAGCCACGACCAGGACAATCCCCAGTATTAGAAAACGAAACAGCCAACGGATCAAAAAACGCATGGTTTGGAACTCGACTCTATTTTGAGGCCCTATTTTAAAGATGCAAAGCCAATATTACGAGTTTACTGATTGACGATTCGTTTGCCGGGACCATACTTTTTGATCGTGCGCTTGCTTATCATCATCGTGATGACGTGTTTGTGCGTTTCGGGTTGTGCCACCCGTCAGCCTTCCCCTCCGGAATCCTCGGACGCCGTGGCGAACCCTGCCGACAGGAAAACCGCGCCCGCCCGAAGCAAAAGCGTTCCCGGAAAGCCGTCCCCGCCGAAGCCTCCCCCTTCACAAGGCGAACATTCCATCACCAACGCCAATGGGGTGCTGACGCTGGTCAATCCCCTGCAAGGCCGGGTAGCGTCAGTCAACATGAGCCTGCGATTTGTTGTGCTGGATTTTGCCCTCAAACAGTTGCCCTCCATCGATCAGAGACTGGGGGTTTATCGCCAGGGCCTGAAGGTTGGTGAACTGAAAGTCACCGGTCCCGAACGCGGAGGAAACATTGTAGCGGACTTGGTGGCGGGGGAAGCCCGGGTGGGAGACGAAGTCAGGCCTGACTGAGTCCCCTGGTTTGGAGGGGGGGGGGACAGGTCGTGTTCTCGATCTCACTACGCCTGAAAGGGTGACTGGAATATTTTTGCATTTTCTGGCGGCTTGCGACAATTTCTTCGCTATGACGAAACCGATGGCCTTGATTCTGTATGAGAATTTGATGCCAGGCAGCAAGCTGGCAAACCGCATGCAAGACCTCGGCTACCGGGTGAAATCCTTGTCGCAACCCGCGCAATTGCCCGAAATGGCCGAAAGCGAAAAACCGATGGTTGTATTTGCGGATTTAGTCCCCCATTCCGCCGAAGTCTGCGCCGCCATCACCTCGATGAAACAGAATCCGGCGACGCAGCATATCCCTGTGCTGGCCTTTTCAGGCCAAAAGAACGCCAAACTCCTGTCTCAAGCCACCGCCGCAGGGGCTAACCTGGTGGCCAGCAGCGCCGGGCTTCTTGACCAGCTGCCGCATCTCCTGGAACAGATCCTTTTGGTCGAATAAGAAACGTCGGTCCAAAACTTGACTCGATGAGGTCCGGGGAGCAGGCTGGATCACATAACCGTTTTACCCTTATGATGAAAACTGGTGCTCTCCTTAATCAATGGACGGCAATCCTGCTGGTTGCGTCGTGGCTGATTGCCCCTTTCGAGGCGTTCTCGGCCGCAGAGAATAGATATGAACCCAATTGGGAGTCGTTGGACAAGCGCCCAACCCCGAAGTGGTTCCATGACGCCAAGTTCGGCATTTTCATCCACTGGGGAGTCTATTCGGTGCCCGGATGGGGCGCACCCAAGTCCTATGCCGAGTGGTATTGGAACAACATGCACAATAAAAAGGAAGACAACGTCTGGTGGCAATACCACAAGAAGCAGTTCGGGGAAAATTTCGATTATCCCGAGTTTGCGCCCCAGTTTCGGGCGGAGTTTTTTAATCCGAAGCAATGGGCGGAGCTTTTTCGACGCGCGGGCGCGCGCTATGTCGTTCTCACCTCAAAACACCACGAAGGGTATTGCCTCTGGCCCAGCGCCGAGGCCAATCGCGCTTGGAATCGTCCCTGGACCAGCGTAGACATTGGGCCCAAGCGAGACTTGTTGGGAGACTTATCGACCGCCGTCCGCGACCAAGGGCTCAGGATGGGCTTTTATTATTCGCTATACGAGTGGTTTAATCCCTTGTGGTTGAGCGACCGCAAACGTTATGTCTCGGAACATATGATCCCGCAGTTCAAGGACGTCGTCACCCGGTATCGCCCTGCGGTCATCTTCAGTGATGGAGAATGGGATCTGCCCTCCTCGGATTGGCGAAGCGAGGAATTGCTGGCCTGGCTGTATAACGAATCGCCCTGCCGCGACGAAGTGGTGGTGAATGACCGTTGGGGCAAGGAAACCCGGCACAAGCATGGCGGTTATTATACCACCGAGTATGGCGCCGGCATGAAGGACGCCTCGCATGCCTGGGAAGAAAATCGGGGAATGGGCTATTCGTACGGCTATAATCGAGCCGAAAACCTTGAAGACTACAAGAGCGCGGGTGAATTGATCCTGGTCCTCTGCGACCTGGTGAGTCGCGGGGGCAACTTCCTGTTGGACATCGGGCCGACGGGCGACGGGCGAATTCCGGTCATCATGCAGCAACGACTGGCGGAGATTGGAGACTGGCTTCGAGTCAATGGGGAAGCCATCTATGGCACTCGATATGCCGGACGAGACTGCCAATGGAGCTCGGGCAACCGCCCCAAGCAAGGCTACAAAGAATATCGTGAAGACTACAACTTAATGCAACAAGTCGGGCGAGCCGCCAAGGAGGGCCGGGCCGTGAAACAGGCGTTCTTCACACGGAACTCGAACGCTCTGTATGCCATTACTCCCGGCTGGCCCGGTGAGACGCTCGTTATTCGCGATGTCACGGCATCCAACAATACCCAAGTGACAATGCTCGGCCTGTCGGGCGAATTGAAATATCGGACCCGGGGAAAAAACCTGGAGATCCAAATCCCGGCGGTAGATATCGATCATGTCCCCTGCCTGCATGCTTACGCATTCAAAATGACCGGAGCTGAACTGCTGCCGGAATCCAATCCCGCCCTTCAGAGCCCTTGAGGACACCCGTTCCTGGAAATTCAATCAGACTTAACGGGGCCAGAGGCCCTATCAAAGGTTTCGCCGGCGTCGTATCCCCTGGCCGGTTGGTGAATTCTGCCAAGGATGCCGATGACGACCGGGTTAGTCGAATTTGCGCAAGTAATCGAAAAGCGGACGGTGGACCTCGCCAAACCGATCCGTACCCCGCGCGGCACAGGGCAAACAACCGGTCAGAGCAAGAGCGTTCATTTCGATCGGCTCTCTCAAAGAGAAGTCGCATCCTGACGAAGGACAGGGCCTGCTGCGAACCCACCGGGCTGAACGACCGCGTCGGTTGCCGGAGTCCGGAAATTTTGGTGTTCTTCTGGTCGTGGTGGATCTCATCGTTTTCTTAAGATTGTCCCGTCAATGTCATCGCGTCTTGTTCATCCTATCGGCAGAGGGATTCCTGGACTTAAGTTTTTGAAGGGGACTCGCGCCGGAAATCGAAGCAGGCGCGCAACTACCGCCTGGGAGTGGTGTTCAGCTTAAGCATGGCTGGCAGCAAAACAGATTCCATGAAGATCATCGTTACGATTTTTGTGACGGCGGTTGTCACGTGGGGAATCAACTGGGTAATTACGTCGTCCCTCAAGCCCGCTCCCGATCCGAAAACCGGCGTATCTGCCGCAGCGCATTCAAATCAGACCGTTGCGGGCGGAACGACTGCCAATCCGTCGAAGCTTGCTCCCCCCAAAAGCGGCGAGCCCAGAATGACCAACGCCCATGCCGTGGCGCAGCAGTGTCTCCAAAAATTGACCTTGTTGCGCCCCGCCGCCGGGCCAACCCGCCAACTGTTTGTCCGCCAAATCATCCACCAACTCGAGACGTTGGTCGACTTGGGCGAGGGCTCTCTGCCTGCTATCAAGGAATTCCTCGATCAACTGCAGGAAGTGGACTACGCCGTTGACAGCGTGCGCGCTCCGGATCTGGCGAATCCCGACGGGAAGGTGGCGGGAGTCGTGCCCGGATGGACGCAACTCCGGTCGCGAGGGGATTCCTTGCTTCCTCCCACCCTGCGCCTAGGCCTGGTGGATGTCCTGAAGAGGATCGGAACTCCGCAGGCCCAGCAGGTGCTTGCCGACATGCTTTCCAAGACGGGTCGAGGAGTCGAGGTCGCCTATGTGGTCAAGGCGTTGCAGGAACTGGCTCCGGACCACTACCGTGAACTGGCTTTGACTGTAACAAGAGATTTGCTGAACAATCCGCCTCGGATCCCAAATCCCTCACGCCTGGATGACAACAGCAAAGGGTACCTGCTCGAAGTCCTCGCTTTGTTCAACGACCAGTCCTTCATCAATAACGTCAACACTCAAATCATGACCCCCTCGGGCCAACTGGATCGTTCGGCCCTGGATTACCTGACCAAATCCATGAAAGAACAGGCCATGCCGGCCGTTTATCAGGCTTTCCGCGATCCGCGCCTCACCAACCACTGGGAAAAGGCCGCTCTAGTGAACGTGGCGTTGAATTACGTCGGGCAAAGCGCCGACGCCAACACCATGTTTGCCGATTTGGTGACGAACTCGTCCTTGCCTTTGTCGATGCGCACCATGGCCATCCAAAACATCCTCGGCACCCAACAAACCCAGGGCCGGACTGAAGACGAAGCCCGTCAAGCTCAACAGCACCTGCTCAGTCTGCTCGAGTCGATCCGTGGAAATGCCTCCGAAGAAACCCTTACCCGGGCTCTGGATGACGGAATTATGCTCCTGGAAAACCGAATCTCAGGAGGGCTGACCAACCTCCATTCGCAAACGAAACCGGATTGAAATTATCGGCTGGCACGGCATAGTAAGCCCATGGCAAATGAACCACTCCTTAAGCTTGACCTTCCCGGAATTCCCAAAGTCCGATCCGGCAAGGTTCGTGACATCTTTGACCTGGGAGAACATCTCTTATTTGTGGCCACGGATCGGATCTCCGCTTTCGACTGTGTCATGCCGAATGGCATCCCGCGCAAGGGCGAAGTCCTCACTCAGCTTTCCCATTTCTGGTTCGATCAAACGGAAAGTTTGGTCCCTAACCATCGGGCGGCGAAAGCAATCGATCCACTACCCGACCGTCTCCAACCTTATGCAGATGCCCTGAAACGCAGGTCCATGATTGTCGTCAAAGCGAAACCTTTGACCATTGAATGCGTTGTCCGAGGTTACCTGGCCGGTTCCGGCTGGAAAGAATACCAGGCCCGCCAAACAGTCTGCGGCATTCAACTGCCGGCAGGTCTCCAGGAATCCTCTGAACTCCCCGAACCGATCTTTACACCATCCACCAAAGCTGAGACCGGACATGACGAGAACATCTCCTTTTCGCAAGCCGCTCAGATGATCGGAGATACGCTGGCAGAGAAGGCCTGCGCCGCAAGCCTTCAACTTTATAAATTTGCGCGAAATTATGCCCGGCAGCGTGGCATCATCATCGCCGACACCAAGTTCGAGTTTGGCTTGTGCAACGATCAGCTTGTTTTGATCGACGAGGTCTTGACACCGGATTCGTCAAGGTTCTGGCCCATGGACCAATACCAGCCCGGTCGAGGCCAGCCGAGTTTTGACAAACAATTTGTCCGCGATTATCTGGAGTCGCTCGACTGGAACAAAACGCCACCCGCCCCCACGCTGCCTCCTGACGTTGTGTCCAAAACCCAGGCCAAGTATCTGGAGGCCTACCAAAGACTGACCGGCCGCTCCTTGTGATGCGGGAGTCCGCAGGCCCCGTCCATCTCCGCCGATCAAAGACATATCCTCATGTCAGAAAGCACCTCCGCGGAGGATAACACGGAACGCTTGGGGGTTCTGATCGAGGAATTCCTCCAGAACCTTCGTCATGAACGAGGACAGTCTGATCAGACGCAGAAAACCTACCAGGGCCTGTTGAATCGGTTGGCGTGCTGGCTGGCCTCCAGAGGTCTGCAGGCATGGAGCCAGGTCGAGCTCAGTCACCTGACGGACTTCCTCCAGAAGGAACGTCAACGTCCCCCGGAGAATCCTCCCGCCGATCCGCTGCGCCGGCTCAGTCCGGAAAGCATCTACCTGGAAATCGCCGCCATGCGCGCCTTTTTCAAGTTTGCTGAGGCCGAGGGATTCGTCCGGGTTAACCCAGCCGAAAACCTCTCTTTACCCCGGAGATGGCAACGGCTGCCCAAGTCGCTTTCGGGCGAGGAAATCGATCGCTTGCTGACTCCCATGCCCCCGGACAATCCCTCGAACCTTGCGGACCAAGCCGTCCTCGAACTGGCTTATGCGTCCGGCCTCCGGCTCTCCGAACTCTGTGCCTTGCGATTGGAGCAGCTTCACCTGGACGCCGGATTCCTGAATGTCATCGGAAAAGGCAACAAGGAACGGGTCGTGCCGGTCGGACGGCAGGCGGTTGCCGCAATCCAGCGCTATTTGGAGGCGGGCAGGCCCAAGCTCCTCAAGCCCTCCACCACCGCACACGTTTTCCTGAATCGCCGCGGCCGGCCCTTTGCTCCGGTCACTCTTTGGCTGCGGATCAAAAAGCGGGTCCGTTCAGCCGGAATCCAACGCAATATCACGCCGCATATGCTCCGACACAGCTTTGCCACCCACCTCCTGGAGCACGGAGCCGATTTGCGGGTGATCCAGGAACTGCTCGGACACGCCAACATCAGCACAACAGAGGTCTACACCCACGTGGCCCGTTCCCGGCTTCGAGATATCCACCAACGATTCCATCCGCGCCACTGATCCCTGATTCCAATACGCCACTGACGTTCCGCCTGGCCTCCCCAAAAGAAAAGGGCGGCGCCCCGGAGAAACGCCGCTCTTGGAAACCAACACGACTTATTGACCCAATAGGTGCTCGATGACCATTTGATCAAGCGCCTGGTAATTGCGATCCGCAATATACTTTTGAGCCATTGGCTCGTCGAACGTCCTGACTTTCTCAACCAACTTGAGGAAGGTTCGCCGGCTGTTGACCAAATGATCCACAGTATGCTCAACTTTGGTCGTTCTAAAGGGATGAACGTCAAACGCCACAAACTCGCCGCGACGCCCATAACCATTACGTTCCAAGGCGCGAACCTGATTGAATGCCAGACGTAAATTATTGCTGCCAAATGGCTTGTCCTGGTCAAACTTCAGGCCGTTTTGATCGTTCAGATGCAGGGACCAAAGTTTCCCGAACGACATGGCAAAGTCAATTTCGTCGGCCGGATCGAGCCCAGCCAGTATGGCATGCGCCGTTTCGATCAGGGCCCCCACGCGTTTGGGCTCCTGAGTCAGCGACGCAAGAGCCAAAGCGTGACCGATCGTCGGGATATACGCAATATCCATGGGTTCGTTCGGTTTGGGCTCGATGGCAATCCGGATCTTCTTATCGTGGGCCAGCATTTTGTCGATGGCTTGAACCAGGTATTCAACACTGCGCTTGCCGTTTTTGGATTCGCGCAGGTAGGTGCCTTCGCGCGCGAGCCATAGAACGATTAAATCGCTGCCAATAATCTTGGCAATATCGATGCAACGCAGCGACCGTTCGATGGCATACTGTCGCGCTTTAGGATCGTTGCTGGTGTAGGCGCCGTCAATCGTCATGGGACTGAACCAAAGGCGGGGCGCCACAATTTCGGCGGCGATACCGGCGTCCTTGAGTTTCTTGCGGAGTTCCTTGGCTTCCTTGGTGATTTGGGCGTCGGACTTGCTGTCGACATCGGGAACAGCATCGTCGTCGTGAAACATCATCGCATCAAAACCCAATTCCTTGAGTTTCGCGAGTTTCCAGTCAAAGGACTGCGTGGGACGTGTCGTGGGGCCGTAAGGATCAGCGCCTTCGCTGATGTTCCATGGGCCGAAACAAAAACGGTATGTTTGAGGTTTGATAGCCATAGTCATAGGATTATGGATTCACGTCAAAAAAGGAAACTGAAAAAAGAAAAATCCGGATTGCATGATCAGGAAACGGCCTGACTTACCTTCCGGCAAGCTGACTCAGGCCTTGATTTCAGGCCGTTTTGTGACTGCAATCCGGATCGAAATCAGAATTTCCGCTTGGGCACTTCCAGCACGGCCGGCCGCGGTTTCATTAATCGGCTTTCAGCGGGGGCGGCGATGGCCGGAGCCAGCGTTGATGATCCCAGGATCTGCTGGGTCAACGCATCTCCCCGGCGCTCGATCCGGTCTGCCGATGGCGCTAAATCCAAAAGGCCGGCCGTACCGTGGCTCCGGTTCAAGTCCGACGGATTTTGGCCGACGACCGGCTGCAAAGGCTCGCTGTTGGCATCCGGCAGTAGATTAATGTTGTAGTCCAGAGGAGTAATCATTCGTTTGACGGGACTGATCGCGGCACTGCTTAGAGTCTTGGAGTTCGAAGCCGAGGCCGACGAAGTATTGGGGTAGACCAAGGGGCTTAAGACAGATCCGCTGGACGATTTTCCCTCACGCAGCCGATCCATGGGAGAAGCCAGGTTGCTAATCGGCAGCGGCTGGGTCAAGGCAACGTCCAATTCAACGGAACGGTTCATCTCGGACCGGTAGTCAGGGCCGCTCAACTGGGGACCCGCTATGCTCAGGCTCCTTCTCGAGGTCGCGTTGATGTCGAAAGTCTCCGCCGACGAGGGTTGGTTTTGACTTTCGATATAGGCCTCCATAGCCCGTCGGGGCGGCCGACTGCTGGGAGCCGTCAAATCCTCCGTAGAATCTTCGATCCCGGGAGCTCTCACAAAGGCCGTCTCCGGAGTGAGGAAAACCCAGTTGCGGTGACGATCGATCAGCTCTTGCAGGGCTTTGCTCGGCACAGCCGCGGGTTTGTTAACGATGACCGGAGGGGCCTCAACCGGTTCGGGGATTCCCGAGGAAAAAGTCGAGTTGACTCCAGGCAATTCTCGTCTTTCTTTCAGAGCACTTCCCGGTGTCACCACGGAGTTTGTAGGTGTCGAAAAAACCACACGATCGCCCGCCCATCCAAAGGTGGATCCTAGCAGGAAACAAACTCCCAGCCCAGCCGCAGTGGCCGAAAGCGTTTTCTTTCTTTTCTCGGATCGTGACACCATCGGTTCCTAGAATAAGGTCAATCTGAGGATTCCGTCAAAGGACAATAATACGTAAACGCACTGACGTCCGCTTTGACTGGTCTCGAGTGGGGGATGTTCAAAATGAATTTCCCCTGTTGCAGGGAAAGAACGAGTTGGCTAGGGTCATGAAATATGACGCTTACAGAAAAGGTTATGGCCAGAGCGGCCGGCAAGTCCCAGGTAGAGGCCGGAGAAAACGTCTGGGTATCCGCCGACATTTTACTGACCCATGACGTATGCGGGCCTGGAACCATCGGGGTCTTCAAACGCGAGTTTGGCGCTCAGGCCAAGGTTTGGGACCCGCGAAAGATTGTCATCATGCCCGACCATTACATTTTCACGGCCGATTCCAAATCGAATCGAAACGTGGATCTCCTGCGCGACTTTGCCAAAGAACAAAAGCTGCCGTATTTCTATGATGTGATCGACGATCCCAACGGCCAATGGGTCTTTGACGTTAACCAGGGCCCCTTTAAGCGGCAGCACGGAACAAAATATGCCGGTGTGTGCCACACGGCCCTGCCTCAAAAAGGCCATACCCGCCCCGGCGAAGTGTTGTTCGGCACCGATTCGCACACCTGCATGGCCGGGGCGTTCAATCAATTCGCCACAGGAATTGGCAACACCGACGCCGGATTCGTCATGGGCACCGGCAAATTGCTGCTGAAAGTGCCGGCAACCATGCACTTCCGACTGGAAGGCAAACTCCAGCCCGGCGTGATGGCGAAGGATGTCATCCTCCATGTGATTGGTGAGATTGGATTCGACGGAGCGACTTATCGGGCGTTGCAATTCGACGGGCCAGGAGTGGCCAGTCTCTCCATGGACGACCGCATGACCGTCGCCAACATGGCCATTGAAGCCGGAGGCAAAAACGGGATCTTCGAGTTTGATGCGCAGACTCAGGCCTACGTCGATTCCCGATGCCGGTTGAATGGCACAAAATCCACTTATGAACCGGTGGAACGAGACCGGGATGAGAAGTTCTTTTATGACAAGGTGGTGGATCTGACTGCGCTCGAACCCACCGTGGCCTGTCATCCGGATCCCGGCCAACGCAAAGCCGCCAAGGCACTGGGACATGTCAAACTGGACCGCGCTTACATGGGCTCCTGCACGGGAGGCAAGACCAGCGATTTCCTCGAGTTCGCCCGGCTTCTGCAAGGCCGCAGGGTGGTCATTGACACCTTTGGCGTTCCCGCCACTCCGGAAGTCGTCCACGATCTCCAGACGGCTCGCTGGGGAGAAAAAACCGTCTGGCAAATCCTGGTCGATGCGGGTGTGCAGATGACCGAGAACGCGGGTTGTGCCGCTTGCCTGGGCGGACCTGTCGATACCTTCGGGCGGATGAACCAGCCTCTGAAGTGCATCAGCGCGACCAATCGCAACTTCCCCGGCAGGATGGGCCACAAGGAATCCCAGGTCTTTCTTGCGTCCCCCGCCACCGTCGCCGCAAGCGCCTTGAGAGGAAAAATCACCGATCCACGCGAGTTTATTTAAGGCCAACCGTTGGTCATGACCATCGATTGGCCCACGGGGGTGCCACCATGAAATCCACGGAATCACGTGCTGCCCGGGTGCTCATCGCCGACGATCAGAGCGATGTCCGCGAAGCACTAAGATTGCTCCTCAAGGGGGAAGGTTTTGAGACGGAAACCGCCGGATCCCCCGCCACGCTCTGGGCGGCTCTGGAGAGCGGGCAGTTTGACGTGATCCTGATGGATCTCAACTACACCCGCGACACGACTTCCGGCCAGGAAGGACTGGATCTATTGCAGCGGATCCAGTCGATGGACAGCACCCTGCCTGTCGTCGTCATGACCGCCTGGAGCAGCGTCGAACTGGTCGTGGAAGCCATGCGCCGCGGTGCCCGTGACTTCATTCCAAAACCATGGGACAACAGCCGCCTGATCACCATTCTCCGCAATCAGGTCGACTTAAGACGCGCCCTGAAACGCGGGCAGATGCTCGAAGCCGAAAACCGGCTTTTGCGCGAGGAAGCTCCCGCGATGATTGCCGAATCACCCGTAATGCGGCCGGTTCTGGAACTGATCGCCCGGGTGGGCCCCGCGGATGCCAACGTGCTCATTACAGGCGAGAACGGCTCGGGCAAAGGCTTGGTGGCCCAGGCCTTGCATGCGGCATCTCCACGATCCTCCCGTCCGCTGGTCACCGTCAACGCTGGCGGCCTCTCCGAAGGCGTCTTCGAAAGCGAATTGTTCGGCCACGTCAAAGGCGCGTTTACGGACGCAAAAACCGATCGGGTGGGCCGGTTTGAACTGGCCGACGGCGGCACCTTGTTTCTGGATGAAATTGCCAACGTCCCCCTGGGCCAACAGACTAAATTGTTGCGAGTGATGGAAACCGGTCTGTTTGAACGTGTCGGCTCCTCCAAGACTCTCCACGTGGACGTGCGCCTGATCACCGCCACAAATGCGGATCTTTCGGCGGAGGTGGCCGGCGGCCGATTTCGACAGGACCTCCTGTTTCGCCTGAACACCGTCGAGATCCACCTGCCCCCCTTGAGGGATCGCCGGGAGGATATCCCGCTGCTTGCCGCCCACTTTTTGAACCAGCATGCCCGGCACTACCGCAAATCGATAGACCATTTCGAGCCCGCCGCCATGCAGCTGCTGATCGAACATGCCTGGCCGGGAAATGTGCGCGAACTCAACCACGTCATCGAGCGAGCCGTGCTGATGTCTCAACTCAAACGGATCCAGCCGGGGGATCTGGGTTTACGCGCGGCCACCCCGGCAGGCGCCCTCCGTTTGGAGGATATGAGCCTGGACGAAGTGGAGTCGTATCTTGTGAAAAAGACGCTGGCGCGATTCGACGGCAGCGCCCGCAAGGCCGCCGAGGCCCTCGGATTAAGCCGCAGCGCGTTCTATCGGCGTCTGGAAAAATATGGCCTTTGAAAACCGGCTGCTGCTGCTGGCCCTGGCCGCGGGGGCGCCGGCCCTGGCCCTCGCCTTGATTCTCACTTGGAGCAGCTCCCTCTCCCTGATCGGCAGAATCACAGTCACCCTCTGCTGCATCGGCCCCTGGTTCTATCTGGCCTTTTCGCTTCGCAACCGGGTGGTCCGTCCGCTCCAAACCGTCTCAAACCTCCTGGCCGCCCTCCGACAAGAGGATTTTTCCACCCGGGCACGCGATCCAGGTGTTAAGGACGCCTTGAGTGACGTGTTTCGCGAGATCAATGAACTGAGCGAGATTCTAAGCGAACAACGCCTGGGGGCCCTCGAGGCCACCGCATTGCTGCGAACCGTGATGGAAGAGATCGAGGTGGCCGTCTTCACGTTCGACGCCGAAAACAAGCTGCGTCTGGTCAACCGATCGGGCGAACGGCTCTTGGCCCAGCCCTTCGAACGATTAATGGGAAGGACCGCCGCGGAACTGAACTTGGCAGAATGCCTCGAAGGCGAGCCAAACCGGACGCTTCAGATGGCGTTTCCTGGCGGATTGGGTCGTTGGGGCATGCGCCGGACCAGTTTTCGACAACATGGCCTGCCTCATCAGTTGATCGTCCTGGCCGATCTCAGCCGGGCGTTACGCGAGGAAGAGCGCCAGGCCTGGCAACGCCTGCTTCGCGTCCTCGGGCATGAGCTCAATAATTCCCTGGCCCCAATCAAATCCATCTCGGGCAGCCTCTCGAGCCTCCTCACAAAAAATCCGTTGCCGGATGATTGGAGAGAAGACATGCAGGGCGGGCTGGGCATTATCGCGGCAAGATCGGATGCGCTCAGCCGTTTCATGACATCCTACACTCGGTTGGCCCGGTTGCCCCCGCCGAAGCTTGAGCCCCTGGCTGTCACCCCCTGGCTGCAGCGCGTCGCCAACCTGGAAACGCGGGTGGCCGTGACGCTTGTTCCCGGACCCGATCTGATCCTCCGGGCGGATGGTGATCAGCTGGACCAACTTCTCATTAATCTCCTCCGTAATGCCGCCGATGCCGTCTGCGAATCCCCCGTCCCTCCCCAATTACCCGCCGGATCTGATCTCCCCCGGGAGTCACCCCAGGTGGTTTTGTCCTGGGAAAAGAGCGGTCATCACGTGGAAATCCGCATTGAAGACAACGGTCCCGGACTCGCCAACACCACCAACCTCTTTGTCCCCTTCTTCACGACCAAACCGGGTGGGTCCGGAATCGGACTCGTTCTCTGCCGGCAAATTGCCGAGGCCCACGGCGGGAATCTTATGCTCGAAAACCGCTCGGGGCAACACGGCTGTCTGGCGCGACTCCGACTGCCTCTGGGTTGACCGCCGGCCACAAGCGGATGTCTGCGTTCAGCGGCTTCAGGGCGTTTCCCCGCGCTGAAACCCATCGCGGATGTCGCAGGCCAAGGCATTCGTTCTTTCCATCCACTGAAGGCTTGTCAAGAAAAGCGGTTGTTTTACTCTGCCTGAAATGGACTTTTCTGAAAACCTTGCGGCCATCCATCGACGGATCAGCACCGCCTGCGAGCGCGCCCGGCGACTGCCCGCCTCCGTCATCCTCCTGGCGGTCAGCAAAAGCCAGAGACCCGAGGAAGTGCGCGATATGGCCGCGGCCGGCCAGGTCCTCTTTGGAGAAAACCGGGTCCAGGAGGCCCGCGCCAAGATCGCTCAATGCCCAAGCCGGCTGCATTGGCACATGATCGGGCATCTTCAGTCCAACAAGTGCCGGGATGCGGTCCAGCTTTTTGAAATGATTCAGAGTGTCGACAGCCTCGATTTGGCGTCGGAGATCAATCGACGGGCCGATCTGGCAGCCAAGACCATGCCCGTCCTGCTCGAAGTCAACGTCGCCGGGGAATCATCCAAGTTCGGTTATCCCCCTGACAAAGTCTTGGCCGAAATCGGCCGCATCAATCAACTGCCCCGGATCGAGATTCACGGCCTAATGACTGTGGCGCCTTATGCGACAGATCCCGAGAAGGTCCGTCCGGTTTTCCGGCGCCTCCGCGAACTCAAGTTGCGCTGCGAAGATCTGCTGGGCGCCCCCCTGCCCCACCTGAGCATGGGCATGAGCGGCGATTTCGAGGTCGCCATCGAGGAAGGCGCCACCCTCGTCCGTATCGGCAGCGCCCTGTTCGGTCCGCGTCAGCGTCCCGTCGGTGAATCGGATGGGCCTTAAGGATTTTTCCTTTCGACCGATGCGAAGGACCCGTTATTCTTAGTGCTCATGTCTTTAGATGCCCAACTGACACCGATGATGGCGCAATACCGGCGCATCAAAACCGAGCTGCCGCCGGATGCCTTGCTGCTGTTCCGCCTGGGCGATTTCTACGAGATGTTTTTTGAGGACGCCCAGGCAGGCGCGCATCTCCTCAATGTGGCGCTGACCAAACGGGGTGTCGTCCCGATGTGCGGCATCCCCTACCATGCCGCCCACAGTTATATCGCCAAACTGCTCAAGGCCGGACGCAAGGTCGCCATCTGCGATCAGATGGAAGACGCGCGCCCCGGTCAATTGGTCAAACGCGAGGTCACCCAGATTCTGAGTCCCGGCACTCACTTTGACGAGCGCCTGCTCCAGGCCGAGCGCAATAATTTTCTGGCGGCCCTCTGTCCCCTCTCCAGCCTGTATGGGCTGGCGGTGATCGATCTCAGCACAGGCGATTTTCAGGCCACCGAAATGACCGAAGAGTCCGCGCTGTTTACCGAACTGGAGCGTCTGCGGCCCGCCGAACTGATTTTCCCGGCCGAATCCAAAGACCTACGGCCAAAACTGGCCGGCTCTTGCCCGGTCGTGATCGATTACGAAGACTGGGTCTTCGCGCCCGAAACCGCGCAGTTTGCCATCCGGGAACACTTCAAGGTGTCGTCGTTGGACGGCTTTGGATTGCGGGAACGCCCCGCCGCCATTGGCGCCATTGGCGCCGCCCTCCACTATCTCACCCAACATCTTCGGCGCGATATCTCCCACCTGAACCGGCTTTCCTTCTATCAAAGCCGCGATTTTCTGATCCTCGACGGCGTCTCCTTGCGCAACCTAGAAATCCTGGAACCGCAGCATCGGAATTCCCTCTCTCCCGCCACACTCTACGAGGCCCTGAACCGAACTGTCACCCCCATGGGCGCCCGGCGATTGCGCGATTGGCTGTCGCAACCCCTTGCTTCGATCGAGGCCATCCACCGGCGTCAAGACGCCGTGCAAACCTGGATTCATCATCCGGAGTTGCTGCGCAAATTCCGAGATAGACTCGCCGAAGCCCGCGACCTGGAGCGCACCATCGGACGGCTCAGCATGGGCTCAGGCAATGGACGTGATCTGATCTCCCTGCGTCAAGCCCTGGAACATGTCCCCGCCCTCCGCCAAGTCCTTGCTCAAATCTCCAGTTCCCCGGTCACGCCCATAGAGGGTGTTTTGCAGGAGGAGATTTTCGATCCTGTCCCCCCATTGTCCGAATCCCCCATGCAAGCTGCCGCCCGGTTGTTGGACGAACTCAGAGGCCAACTCGTCGACCAACCCGAATTGGTCAGCCTGATCCTGAAAGCGATCGCAGAAGAACCCCCGCTCGCCCTCAAAGAGGGCGGCCTCATCAAAGACGGTTTTAATCCCGATCTGGATGAACTCCGCTCCGCGGCCCGCGAGGGCAAAAACTGGATCGCCCGCCTGCAACAGGAGGAAATCCAGCGTACCGGCATTCCGTCCCTCAAGATCCGGTTCAACTCCGTGTTCGGTTACTTCATTGAAATCACCAAATCCAATCTCGACAAGGTTCCCCCGCATTATCATCGAAAACAGACCGTCGCCACCGGCGAAAGATTCATCACGCCTGAACTCAAGGATATGGAAGGCAAAATCCTGGGCGCCGAGGAACGCAGTGTCCAGTTGGAATACGAACTGTTTCTTCAGGTCCGGGAGGCGGTCATCGCCCGCGTCCCGGTAATTCAAGAAACCGCCCAAGCCCTGGCCCAATTGGATGTGCTGCAATCCTTCGCCGAAACCGCGCGGCTTTTCAATTACTGCCGGCCGATGGTCGGCGACGAAGGCCGCCTCGAAATCCGGGATGGACGCCACCCCGTGCTCGACCAGTGCCTCACCAACGAGCGCTTCGTTCCCAACGACACCGATCTGAATCCCGATCAGCAAATCATGCTGATTACCGGCCCAAACATGGCCGGCAAAAGCACCGCCATCCGCCAGGTGGCCCTGCTGGCTGTCCTCGCCCATACCGGCTCGTTCCTGCCCGCCCAACAGGCCAGAATCGATTTGCTCGACCGCATTTTCACCCGAATCGGCGCCAGCGATGACCTCTCCCGCGGACAGTCCACTTTCATGGTCGAAATGAGCGAGACCGCCAATATCCTCAATAATGCCACTGCCCGGAGTCTGGTGATCCTGGACGAAATCGGGCGCGGCACCAGCACCTTTGACGGCTTGAGCCTGGCATGGTCGATCGTGGAACATTTGCACAACCAGGTGGGGGCCAAGGTTCTTTTCGCCACCCATTACCACGAACTGACCGAACTGGCCGGCCGGTTGCCCCGGTTGCGCAATTTTAATGTCGCCGTTCGCGAGTGGAACGACCAGATCATTTTCCTCCGAAAAATCGTGCCCGGAGGAACCGACAAGAGCTACGGCATCCAAGTGGCCCGCCTGGCCGGAGTCCCCCGCAGCGTCATCGAACGCGCCAAGGTCATCCTGCGCAATCTCGAGGAATCCGAACTGACGCCGGAAGGCAACATTCGCGCCTCAGCCCGACACCGCGCCGAACGCGATAAACTTAAGCAACTCCCCCCCTCTCCTCAGCTGGATCTGTTCAGCGACTCCTCCGAAGCATCCTAACCCATTCCATCGACAATTCGTTCCCGAAGTGCCGCTGTCGGGTTCAGTTGTTTTTTGCACGGTTTTTGGGCCCCCTTTTTCTCTTGTCTCCCCTCACGCAGTGCCGATACAGTTCTGTAAATCCTGTGAACATATCCCCGAAAACCACGGTTCCGAATCCTCGGAATGCCGGGTGGCGTTCCACCGTGAGTTACGGCATCAACCCGAGATAAGGTCCTTCATGAAACAGAATCCGTTGTCGCTTGTCCAAACCACGATCCAGGCCGTCCAAACACCCCATTCCGATCCGTCACGCAGCGGCTTCAGCCGCCGCAAGTTTCTCCGCAGGGCGGCCCTGGCCGGCGGTGTGATATCGACGCCCTGGCTGGTTCCCTTCAACGTTCTGGGACGCAATGGCGCGGTTCCTCCCAGCGAAAAGATCCTCCTGGGTGGGCTGGGCATCGGCGGACGCGGATCGGGAGTGTTGAACTGGATGCTGGGCGAATCGGATGTTCATTTTGTCGCGGTGTGCGATGCGAAAAAGTCCCAACGCGAAAACGTCAAACGCATGGTCGATAATCGTTACGGCAATAAGGACTGCGCCGTGCACCAGGATATTCGCGAGTTTTTGGCCACCCGCACCGATATTGATGCCTTGCTGATTGCCACCGGTGATCGCTGGCACGCCACCGCCTCCGTCCTCGCCATGCGCGCCGGCAAGGATGTTTACTCGGAAAAGCCCTCGTCGATGACGATTGCCGAAGGCCAGGCGGTCGTCGACACAGCGCGTCGTTACAGCCGAGTCTACCAGACGGGTGTTCAACGGCTCAGCGAGGCCAATTTCGCCTTCGCCATCGAACTGGCTCGGTCCGGACGCCTGGGCAAGGTCCACACCGCCCGCGCTCACATCGCCCCGTGGGATGCCGCCGAAATGCGCCACGACTGGCTGCCCGCGGAACCCGAGCCCCCCAAAGATGAGGTCGACTGGGACGCCTGGTTGGGACCGTGTCCGTGGCGCCCCTACAACTCAGCTTATGTGCGGGGTGGCTGGCGCGGTTTTTACGATTTCCACACCAGCTGCATCGGGGAATGGGGCGCCCATACCTTCGCCCAAAGCCAGGCCGGCCTGGATACACTGGATACTTCCGCTGTGGAATACCATTACGTCAACAATCCAACGGGCGATGGCATGGTCACGGTCTTTGCCAATGGCACGCGAATGATCCTGCATCGCGGAGATGAATGGTGGCACGGTTCCTGTGGCATGCGGTTCGAAGGCCCTGAA
>Ga0209310_1000281_pt1 | contig 65950 bp, 45 predicted proteins | sample AD_UKC030_MetaG_FD_184415 | JGI IMG/M metagenome (GOLD analysis project Ga0209310, IMG submission 184415) | Active sludge microbial communities of municipal wastewater-treating anaerobic digesters from USA - AD_UKC030_MetaG (SPAdes) (version 2) | ecosystem: Engineered > Bioreactor > Anaerobic >... | reverse complement strand
CCCATAGTATTTGCGGTTACAGGCGGTGGCAACTATTGTGCAGGCGGCGCCGGACTGGCCGTCGGTCTCGACGGTTCTGAAAACGGCGTGAATTACGAACTTTACCTCGATGGCGCCACTACAGGCAACATCCTTGCCGGGGACGGCAACGCCCTCGGCTTCGGTCTGCAAACCCTCGCCGGAACCTATACCATCATGGCTACCAATGCCTGCGCTACCCTCAGCATGGACGGCAATGCCGTAATCGGCATCGATCCCCTGCCCCTGGTCTTCAATGTTACCGGAGGCGGCAACTACTGTGCAGGCGGTGCCGGACTGGCTGTCGGACTCGACGGTTCTGAAAACGGCGTGAATTACGAGCTTTACCTCGACGGCGCCACTACAGGCAACATCCTTGGCGGTGACGGCAATGCCCTCGACTTCGGTCTGCAAACCCTCGCCGGAACCTATACCGTCATGGGCACCAATGCTTGCGCTACCCTCAGCATGGACGGCAATGCCTTGATCGGCATCGATCCCCTGCCCCTGGTCTTCAATGTGACCGGAGGCGGAAACTACTGTGCGGGTGGTGCCGGACTGGCCGTAGGACTCGACGGTTCTGAAAACGGCGTGAATTACGAGCTTTACCTCGATGGCGCCACTACAGGCAACATCCTCGCCGGTGACGGCAACGCCCTCGACTTCGGTCTGCAAACCCTCGCCGGAACCTATACCGTCATGGCCACCAATGCCTGCGCTACCCTCAGCATGAACGGCAATGCAGTGATCGGTATCGATCCCCTGCCCCTGGTCTTCAATGTTACCGGAGGCGGCAACTACTGTGCAGGCGGTGCCGGACTGGCTGTCGGACTCGACGGTTCTGAAAACGGCGTGAATTATGAACTTTACCTCGACGGCGCCACTACAGGCAACATCCTTGCCGGTGACGGCAACGCCCTCGGCTTCGGCCTGCAAACCCTCGCCGGAACCTATACCATCATGGCCACCAATGCCTGCGCTACCCTCAGCATGGACGGCAATGCCTTGATCGGCATCGATCCCCTGCCCCTGGTCTTCAATGTGACCGGAGGCGGCAACTACTGTGCAGGCGGTGCCGGACTGGCTGTCGGCCTCGACGGTTCTGAAAACGGCGTGAATTACGAACTCTACCTCGACGGCGCCAGCACGGGCAACATCCTTGCCGGTGACGGCAACGCCCTCGGCTTCGGTCTGCAAACCCTCGCCGGAACCTATACCATCATGGCTACCAATGCCTGCGCTACCCTCAGCATGATCGGCAATGCCGTGATCGGTATCGATCCCCTGCCCCTGGTCTTCAATGTTACCGGAGGCGGCAACTACTGTGCAGGCGGGGCCGGACTGGCCGTAGGACTCGACGGTTCTGAAAACGGCGTGAATTACGAACTCTACCTCGACGGAGCCGGCACGGGCAACATCCTTACCGGTGACGGCAACGCCCTCGGCTTCGGTCTGCAAACCCTCGCCGGAACCTATACCATCATGGCCACCAATGCCTGCGCTACCCTGAGCATGAACGGCAATGCCGTGATCGGTATCGATCCCCTGCCCCTGTTCTTCAATGTTACCGGAGGCGGAAACTACTGTGCAGGTGGTGCCGGACTGGCTGTCGGACTCGACGGTTCTGAAATCGGCGTGAATTACGAACTCTACCTCGACGGAGCCGGCACGGGCAACATCCTTGCCGGTGACGGCAACGCCCTCGGCTTCGGTCTGCAAACCCTCGCCGGAAGCTATACCATCATGGCCACCAATGCCTGCGCTACCCTCAGCATGAACGGCAATGCCGTGATCGGTATCGATCCCCTGCCCCTGGTCTTCAGTGTTACCGGAGGCGGCAACTACTGTGCAGGCGGTGCCGGACTGGCCGTAGGACTCGACGGGTCTGAAAACGGCGTGAATTACGAACTCTACCTCGACGGCGCCACTACGGGCAACATCCTTGCCGGTGACGGCAACGCCCTCGGCTTCGGTCTGCAAACCCTCGCCGGAACCTATACTATTACCGCCACCAATGCCTGCGGTACCATTTCCATGAACGGTAATGCCTTGATTGGACTGGCTCCCATGCCGGCCTTCTTCAATGTAACGGGCGGAGGCAGCTACCCTGCAGGAGGTGCCGGTGTTGCCATCGGACTTGACGGTTCTGAAACCGGAACCCAGTACGATCTTTACATGGATGGCTTTGCCACAGGACTGAGTTTTGCCGGGACCGGCGCTGCCATTAACTTTGGTTTCCAGACAACAGCCGGAACATACACGGTTTTGGCAACCAACACGGTCTCCCTCTGCAGCCAGATGATGAGTGGCGGAGCCATTGTAATCGTAATCCCTGTCATCACCGGACAACCCGAAGACACGACTATCTTCAGCGGTTACGCCGCATCTTTCAGCATCACCGCGCTTGGTGGTGTTTTCTTCCAGTGGCAGGTAAGCACCGACGGCGGACTGACCTTTACCAATATTGTCAGCGGCGCTCCCTATTACAATGTCAATACCAATGAGCTTCAAATACTCGGAGCTCCTCTCAGCTTTGATGGATACAAGTATCGCTGTGCCGTGAGTGCCCCGGGTTCTCCGGTTGTTTATTCCAATGCTGGCACACTGATCGTTGTGACAGCACCTGCACTCACAACCATCGCTCCCACCATGACTGCCGCACCCGGAACACAGATCGTTGTTCCTATCAATGTGATTGGATTTGTCGACATTGCAGCCTTCAACATCACCATGAACTATGATCCTTCGGTAATGACCTATGCCGGTATCGGATATCAGAACGAAAATCCCGCCCTGAATACGGGAGCAGAATTCCAGTTCTTCAATACCTCGATACCCGGTCAGTTCTACATGACATGGTTCAGCATGATACCAGCCAGCATTGGAAGCGGAACTTTGGTTGAACTTGTCTTCGACTTTATTGACGGTTCCACACCCCTGATCTGGCAGCTCACTCCTGCCGAAGGAGCACAGTATGGAAGCATTTTCGGTGGCGTCCTTCCGGCTATTTGGGTAAACGGCCAGATTAATTCAACGAACAGCATCGTAATCACAGACCAGCCCAACAATGCCACAGCCTGCGAAGGTGCTTCTGCAAACTTCTCCCTCACCGCTCCCGGTGCCACCACTTACCAGTGGATGGTAACCATGGACTGGGGTTATTCCTATAATGACCTGATTGAATCACCCATGTTTGTAGGAGTTGCCACAAATTCACTCACGGTGAACAATGTTTCCGGTTCCATGAGCGACTACCTCTTCGCCTGTAAGGTGGATGAAGGCTTGCCAACTGCTGTGACTTCATACGCCGTATCTCTGAATGTCATTTCTTACACCACCGTACCTGCCACCATCGTCGCTGTACCTGGTACTACCATTTGTCCGGGCAATAATGTTACATTCAGCGTCACCTCCCCGGTGGATCTGACGGGTGCCAGTTATATATGGTATGTCAACAGCATTCCTGTCGGTTCATCACCCACCTATTCAACCTCAGGCCTTGCCCAGGGCGATGTGGTGAAAGTGGATGTGAGCCTGCCCGGAACCTGTGCTGTTGCCAATGTACCCACCGTCAGTATGATCGTTGATCCCTATCCCGTAATTACCGGTCACCCGGTGGATGCAATCGCCGTTGTGGGCGACGATCCCACCTTCAGCGTTACTGCTGTCGGCGGAGACTTCTACCAGTGGCAGCTAAGTACAGACGGAGGACTCAGCTTTGCTGACCTTGTCCCTTCAGCACTCTATTCAGGTGTGAATACTCCCACACTTCAGATCACCGATGCTGTTATCGGCATGGATGGCTATTTATACAGATGTGTTGTGACAGAAGCCCTTTGCGGCAATTTTGTGATTTCAAACAGTGCAGAACTCTTTATGTTCCTCGCCCCTGTGATCACCTATGCACCTGATCTTGAGATTTGTACCGGTGAGCAGATTGTTGTTCCCATTACTGCAGACAATTTCTACCAGATCGGTTCCATGTCACTCAAACTGAATTACGATCCTGCCGTACTCGCTTACACGGGATATCAGAATGTGAATCCGGCCCTTGAACCACCTGCTCCGAGCAGTTACCTGTTCTCGGTTTCTCCGAGTGCTCCCGACCAGCTTGCAGCATTCTGGTTTGCACTGACGCCTGCCACTGTTGTAAACGGAGGAACCCTGTTTGAACTCGTCTTCACGGCAACAACAGGATATTCAGCCCTCACATGGGATCCGACCTTCGGCAGTTGCATGTATGGCGACCAATTTGGCACCATTATACCGGATAATTATGTAAACGGCAGTGTCACCGTACATCCCCTTCCGCTGGTATTTAATGTAACCGGTGGTGGTGAATATTGTATCGGAGGAATCGGAGTGGAAGTAGGTTTGGATGGTTCAGAAATCGGTGTGAACTATGAACTCTTCCTCGACGGTGTGTCTACCGGTCAGATCCTTGCCGGAACCGGTGCTGTACTGTCGTTTGGGAACCAGCTGCTTGCAGGTATCTATACCGTTGTCGGCACCAACCCCGTCACTACCTGTGTGAGCAATATGGCCGGCAGTGCAGAAGTGATCATCAATCCCCTGCCTGTGGTTACCTGGACAAACGTTCTTGCCGTACAGTGCCAGGCTGACACCGTTTACACGCTGACCGGCGGCATGCCGCTTGGTGGTACGTACAGCGGACCGGGTGTGGTTCATCCCAACTTCAATGCCAATCTGGCTGGTCCCGGTGTTTTCACCCTTACTTACACTTATATCGATGCCAATGGCTGCGAGAACTTTGCCACCAACACCATCACGGTCCTCGACGGACCCGATCCCTTCCTTGTAACCGGTGGAGGCACCTTCTGCCAGGGTGAAGCAGGAGTACCTGTCGGCCTGGTGGATTCCGAGCCTGCCATCGTTTATCAACTCTTTATTAACGGAATTAACTCAGGTTCACCGGTATTCGGTACCGGTGGTGTCATAGACTTTGGTCTGCAGACTGTTCCGGGAGTGTATACGGTAGTCGGACTGAATATTTTCAACGGATGCACTGCGCTCATGATAGGCAGTGTGACTGTAACTGAAATTATTCCCAACGTTACATGGACCAATGACCTGGGCGTGATCTGTGAAAACAGCAGCCCGCTTGCACTCAGCGGCGGACTTCCCCTGGGTGGTACGTACAGCGGAAACGGAGTAGTGAACAATGCCTTCGATCCGGTAATCGCCGGTAACGGAGTGCATATCCTGACCTATACCTATACCGACGGTTTCAACTGCACTGGCTCAGCAACCAATACGATTACTGTCCAGCCGGGACCAGTGGTTGAATTCTCACCGCTTCCCGACATTTGTGTGAATGCCCCTGCTTTCGACCTTGCCACTTATGTCACCCCGACAGGCGGTACCTTCTCCGGAAGTCCCGCCATTACGGGTAGCATGTTTGATCCTGCAGTTGCAGGTGCAGGTACTCATACGGTAACCTACAGCTTTATTGCCAGTGGTTGTACCACCGTCATCACCCGCAGCATCAACGTGTTGCCGCTGCCGGTACTGACATGGGGCAATGTGCTGACGAACCTCTGCATCGATGCTCCCGGTTACTTCCTCTTAGGCGCCACCCCTGCTGGTGGTGTGTACAGCGGTCCAGGTGTTGCCGGCGGTGTCTTTACCGCTGCCCTTGCCGGTGCCGGAACCCATACGCTGACGTACACTTTCACTGATGCCAACGGCTGTACCAATGCGATCACTAACACCATCACTGTGTATAACCTGCCTGTGGTGACCTGGGCCAATGTACTTACAACCCAGTGTGCCGATGCCACAGTATATGCACTTACCGGCGGTACTCCTCCCGGTGTGGGTGGTGTGTACAGCGGACCCGGCGTTACAGGATCCAACTTCAGCGCCGTGCTGGCCGGAGTGGGAATCCACACCCTCACCTACACCTATACCGATGCCAATGGTTGCGTCAACAGCGCTACCAATACTATCGAAGTGGTGCCGGTGCCTGTGGTTACTTTCAGCCCGCTGCCCGATGTCTGTGTGAATGCTCCCGCCTTTGACCTGGCCACTTACGTAACCCCGACCGGCGGCACCTTCAGCGGAAGCCCCGCCATCAGCGGTTCTGTCTTTGACCCGGCCACAGCCGGTGCTGGCACACACAATATTACCTATACTTACACATCAGGCGGTTGTACCACAACAGTGACACGCAGCATCAATGTGCTGCCCTTACCGGTGGTAAGCTGGACCAATGTGCTGACTAACCAGTGCATCGACGCTCCCGGCTACTTCCTCGGAGGCGCCACCCCTGCCGGTGGTGTATACAGCGGTCCAGGCGTTGCCGGCGGTGTCTTTACCGCTGCCCTTGCCGGTGCCGGTACTCATACGCTGACGTACACCTACACTGACGCCAACGGTTGTGCCAATGCGACCACTAACACCATCACAGTGTATAACCTGCCTGTGGTGACCTGGGCCAATGTGCTTGCAACCCAGTGTGCCGATGCCACGGTGTATGCACTTACCGGCGGAACTCCTGCCCTACCGGCTGGTGTGTACAGCGGACCCGGTGTCAGCGGAACCAACTTCAATGCTGTGGCAGCCGGCGTGGGAATCCACACCCTCACTTACACCTACACCGATGCCAATGGCTGTGTCAACAGCGCTACCAACACCATCGAAGTGGTGCCTGTGCCTGTGGTTACCTTCAGCCCGCTGCCCGATGTCTGTGTGAATGCTCCCGCCTTTGACCTGGCCACTTACGTAACCCCGACCGGAGGCACCTTCAGCGGTAGCCCCGCCATCAGCGGTTCCATGTTTGATCCGGCCACAGCCGGTGCTGGTACACACAACATTACCTATACTTACACATCAGGCGGCTGTACCACAACAGTGACCCGCAGCATCAATGTACTGCCCTTACCGGTAGTAAGCTGGACCAATGTACTGACTAACCAGTGCATCGACGCTCCCGGCTACTTCCTCACGGGTGCTACCCCTGCAGGCGGTGTGTACAGCGGTCCAGGCGTTGCCGGCGGTGTCTTTACCGCTGCGCTTGCCGGTGCCGGTACGCATACACTGACGTACACTTTCACCGATGCCAATGGCTGTATCAATGCCACCACCAACACCATTACTGTATATAACCTGCCGGTGGTGACCTGGGCCAATGTACTTACAACCCAGTGTGCCGATGCCACGGTGTATGCACTTACCGGAGGAACCCCTGCCGGAGCGGGTGGTGTTTACAGCGGTCCCGGCGTTACAGGATCCAACTTCAGCGCCGTGCTGGCCGGAGTGGGTATCCATACACTGACTTACACTTACACCGATGCCAACGGCTGTATCAACAGCGCTACCAACACCATCGAAGTGGTACCGGTGCCTGTGGTTACCTTCAGCCCGCTGCCCGATGTCTGTGTGAATGCTCCCGCCTTTGACCTGGCCGCTTACGTAACCCCGACCGGCGGCACCTTCAGCGGTAGCCCTGCCATCAGCGGTTCCATGTTTGACCCGGCCACAGCAGGTGCCGGTACACACAATATTACCTATACATACACATCAGGCGGCTGTACCACAACAGTGACCCGCAGCATCATTGTGCTGCCCTTACCTGTGGTAAGCTGGACCAATGTGCTGACTAACCAGTGCATCGACGCTCCCGCCTACTTCCTCACAGGTGCTACTCCTGCCGGCGGTATTTACAGTGGGCCGGGTGTCAACGGTACGACCTTCGATGCTTCTCTTGCCGGTGCCGGAACCCATACACTGACATACACCTACACTGACGCCAACGGCTGTACCAATGCGACCACTAACACCATCACGGTGTATAACCTGCCGGTGGTGACCTGGGCCAATGTACTCACAACCCAGTGTGCCGATGCCACGGTGTATGCACTTACCGGCGGAACCCCTGCCGGAGCGGGTGGTGTTTACAGCGGTCCCGGCGTTACAGGATCCAACTTCAGCGCCGTGCTGGCCGGAGTGGGAATCCACACCCTGACTTACACTTACACCGATGCCAATGGCTGTGTCAACAGCGCTACCAACACCATCGAAGTGGTACCGGTGCCTGTGGTTACCTTCAGCCCGCTGCCCGATGTCTGTGTGAATGCTCCCGCCTTTGACCTGGCCACTTACGTAACCCCGACCGGCGGCACCTTCAGCGGAAGCCCCGCCATCAGCGGTTCCATGTTTGACCCGGCCACAGCAGGTGTCGGTACCCATAATATCACTTATACCTACACTTCAGGCGGTTGTACCACAACAGTGACCCGCAGCATCATTGTGCTGCCCTTACCGGTGGTAAGCTGGACCAATGTGCTGACTAACCAGTGTATCGATGCTCCTGACTACTTCCTCACGGGTGCTACCCCTGCAGGCGGTGTGTACAGCGGTCCCGGTGTTGCCGGCGGCGTCTTTACCGCTGCCCTTGCCGGTGCCGGAACACACACACTGACGTACACTTACACTGATGCCAACGGCTGTACCAATGCGACTACTAACACCATCACTGTGTATAACCTGCCGGTGGTGACCTGGGCCAATGTACTCACAACCCAGTGTGCCGATGCCACGGTGTATGCACTTACAGGAGGAACCCCTGCCGGAGCGGGTGGTGTTTACAGCGGTCCCGGCGTTACAGGATCCAACTTCAGCGCCGTGCTCGCCGGAGTGGGAATCCACACCCTGACTTACACTTTCACCGATGCCAATGGCTGTGTCAACAGCGCTACCAACACCATCGAAGTGGTGCCTGTGCCTGTGGTTACCTTCAGCCCGCTGCCCGATGTCTGTGTGAATGCTCCCGCCTTTGACCTGGCCGCTTACGTAACCCCGACCGGAGGCACCTTCAGCGGTAGCCCTGCCATCAGCGGTTCCGTCTTTGACCCGGCCACAGCCGGTGCCGGTACACACAATATTACCTATACTTACACATCAGGCGGTTGTACCACAACAGTGACCCGCAGCATCATTGTGCTGCCCTTACCCGTGGTAAGCTGGACCAATGTGCTGACTAACCAGTGCATCGACGCTCCCGCCTACTTCCTCACAGGTGCTACTCCTGCCGGCGGTGTTTACAGTGGGCCCGGTGTCAACGGTACGACCTTCACTGCTTCACTTGCCGGTGCCGGTACACATACGCTGACGTACACCTACACTGACGCCAACGGTTGTACCAATGCGACCACTAACACCATTACTGTGTATAACCTGCCGGTGGTGACCTGGGCCAATGTACTCACAACCCAGTGTGCTGATGCCACGGTGTATGCACTTACCGGAGGAACTCCTGCCCTACCGGCTGGTGTGTACAGCGGACCCGGTGTCAGCGGAACCAACTTCAATGCTGTGGCAGCCGGAGTGGGTATCCACACCCTCACCTACACCTATACCGATGCCAATGGTTGCGTCAACAGCGCTACCAACACCATCGAAGTGGTGCCTGTGCCTGTGGTTACCTTCAGCCCGCTGCCCGATGTCTGTGTGAATGCTCCCGCCTTTGACCTGGCCGCTTACGTAACCCCGACCGGAGGCACCTTCAGCGGTAGCCCTGCCATCAGCGGTTCTGTCTTTGACCCGGCCATAGCAGGTGCTGGCACACACAATATTACCTATACTTACACATCAGGCGGTTGTACCACAACAGTGACCCGCAGCATCATTGTGCTGCCCATCCCGGTGGTAAGCTGGACCAATGTGCTGACGAACCAGTGCATCGACGCTCCCGGCTACTTCCTCACGGGTGCTACCCCTGCAGGCGGTGTGTACAGCGGTCCAGGCGTTGCCGGCGGCGTCTTTACTGCTGCCCTTGCCGGTGCCGGAACCCATACGCTGACGTACACTTACACTGATGCCAACGGCTGTACCAACGCGACTACCAACACCATCACCGTGTACAACCTGCCGGTGGTGACCTGGACCAATGCACTCACAACCCAGTGTGCCGATGCCACGGTGTATGCACTTACCGGAGGAACCCCTTCCGGAGTGGGCGGTGTTTACAGCGGTCCCGGTGTCAGCGGAACCAACTTCAATGCTGTGGCAGCCGGAGTGGGAATCCACACCCTCACTTACACCTACACCGATGCCAATGGCTGTGTCAACAGCGCTACCAACACCATCGAAGTGGTACCTGTGCCTGTGGTTAGCTTCAGCCCGCTGCCCGATGTCTGTGTGAATGCTCCCGCCTTTGACCTGGCCACTTACGTAACCCCGACCGGAGGCACCTTCAGCGGTAGCCCTGCCATCAGCGGTTCTGTCTTTGACCCGGCCACAGCCGGTGCTGGCACACACAATATTACCTATACTTACACATCAGGCGGTTGTACCACAACAGTGACCCGCAGCATCAACGTGCTGCCGCTGCCGGTGGTAAGCTGGACCAATGTGCTGACCAACCAGTGCATCGACGCTCCTGACTACTTCCTCACGGGTGCTACCCCTGCAGGCGGTGTGTACAGTGGACCCGGTGTCAACGGTACGACCTTCACTGCTTCACTTGCCGGTGCCGGTACACATACGCTGACATACACCTACACTGACGCCAACGGTTGTACCAATGCGACCACTAACACCATCACTGTGTATAACCTGCCGGTGGTGACCTGGACCAATGCACTCACAACCCAGTGTGCCGATGCCACGGTGTATGCACTTACCGGAGGAACCCCTGCCGGAGCAGGCGGTGTTTACAGCGGTCCCGGTGTCAGCGGAACCAACTTCAATGCTGTGGCAGCCGGAGTGGGAATCCACACCCTCACCTACACCTATACCGATGCCAATGGTTGCGTCAACAGCGCTGCCAATACTATCGAAGTGGTGCCGGTGCCTGTGGTTACCTTCAGCCCGCTGCCCGACGTTTGTATCAACGGCCTCACACTGAATCTTTCCCTGTATGTCACACCAGTCGGCGGGACATTTACCGGGACAGGAGTCAGCGGAACCACCTTTGATCCCGCAGTTGCCGGACTGGGCGTACATACCATTTCCTACGCATACAGCAACGGAAGTTGTTTAACAACAGTATCGAGGAATATCGCCGTAATCCCGGCACCCACTGTAAGCTGGACCACAGTCCTTCCTGATCAGTGTGTTGATGTAACTACCTACTTCCTCAGCGGCGGTACTCCCGTCGGAGGATTCTACACAGGCCCGGGAGTGACCGGCAATGTGTTCAATCCTGCCCTGGTGGGTGTTGGAACTTATACTATCACATACACATACTCAGATCCAGCCACCGGATGTACAGGCTCTGCCACCAATACCATCACTGTCAATCCGCTGCCGGCTCTGACCTGGCCAGGACCTCTGACAGCAGTGTGTATTGATGCTGCACCTGTCACCCTTACCGGAGCAGTTCCGGCAGGAGGTGTATACAGCGGTACAGGAGTCAGCGGCGGAGTATTTAATCCTGCTGTTGCAGGGGCAGGTACGCATACCCTGACTTACACTTATACCGATCCTGCAAGCAATTGTATGAATACCATAACCAATACCATCACGGTGAACCCGCTGCCTGTTGTTACCTTCGGAGGCGTGATCCCACCGCTTTGTGTTACATCCACGATTTATAACCTCTCCGGCGGCCTACCTGTCGGCGGTGTTTACAGCGGATCCGGCGTCACCGGTACCAACTTCAACGCTTCGCTTGCCGGTGTAGGTACCCATATCATCACTTACACCTATACTGATGCCAACGGTTGCATGAACAGTGCCACCAATACCATCGTAGTCAATCCTTCTCCGGTCGTGACCTGGGCTACCACCCTTCCGATCGTATGCGAGAACGTGGGCAACTTCATTCTCACAGGCGGATTACCTGCAGGTGGTATTTACAGCGGTCCCGGTGTGATTGGTAACGTATTTATGCCCAGCTTCGTCGGCCCGGGCACCTATACGCTGACGTACACTTATACGGATATTGCAACCGGATGCAGCGGTGTGGCTACAAACAGCATCACTGTCTCTGCTTTGCCTGTGGTCACATGGACCAGTATCCTGACCGCACAGTGTATTGATGCTGCAGCCTTTGCGCTGACAGGCGGTCTGCCGCTTGGAGGAACTTACAGCGGACCCGGTATCGTGGGTGGTAACTTCAACCCTGCCCTTGCCGGAACCGGCGTACATACACTGACCTATACATATCAGGATCCTGTGTCCCTCTGCGTGAACAGCACCACCAATGTGATCACTGTCAATCCCTTACCTATCGTTACCTTTGCCGGTAATTTCCCGGTGCTATGCAGCAGTTCGACTACCTTTAACCTGTCGACCGGTACACCTGCCGGCGGTACTTATTCCGGACCTGGTGTAACAGGAACCAACTTCAATGCTTCCGTTGCAGGAGTTGCCACCCATACGCTCACGTATACTTACACTGACGCCAATGGCTGTACTAATTCTGCCACCAACACCATCACCGTTGTAAATGGTCCTGCCGTTACATGGGCAGGAGCATTGCCTGATGTGTGCGTCGACAACAACAACGTTGCGCTGACTGGCGGTTTGCCTGCCGGTGGTGTTTACAGTGGCCCGGGCGTCATTGGTAATGTATTCAATGCTGCTATCACGGGTGCAGGCACCTTTACGCTTACCTACACATACACCGATATCGTATCGGGTTGTACTGGTACTGCCACGAACACCATCACGGTGCATTCTTTGCCTGTGGTTACTTTCGGAGGCACACTGGCTAACCAGTGTATCAATGCCACTGCCTATATGCTGACCGGCGGATTGCCTGCAGGCGGAATCTACAGCGGACCTGGCGTTACAGCCAACAACTTCAACGCTTCCGTTGCCGGACTGGGAACCCATGTAATCACTTATACATACAGTGATATCAACGGCTGTACCAACAGTGCCACCAATACCATCACGGTGGTGAACCTGCCGGTGGTTACCTTCAACAACCCGCTCACGCCACAATGTATCACATCCACTTCTTATGTGCTCACAGGTGGTGTACCCGCAGGAGGAGTCTATAGCGGTCCCGGTGTCAGCGGAACCAACTTTGATGCCTCTGTGGCAGGTGCCGGTACTCACATCATCACCTATACCTACACAGACGCCAACGGTTGTATCAACAGCGCCAGCAACACCATTACGGTATATCCGCTGCCTGTCGTTACATTTGGAGGTGTCCTTACCACACAGTGTGTAAACAATACCACATACTTCCTGACCGGTGGCCTGCCCGGCGGCGGAACATACAATGGCCCCGGCGTATCCGGTACCAATTTCAATGCATCTGTCGCTGGCGTGGGTATTCATACGATTACCTACACCTTCACCAATGGTAACGGTTGTACCAATTCTGCCACCAACACCATCACGGTTGTTCCCATGCCGGTTGTTACCTGGACCAACGCACTGCAGCAGCAGTGTATCACTGCTACTACTTACAGCCTAAGCGGAGGTTCTCCTGCCGGTGGTGTTTACAGCGGACCGGGCGTGAACGGCACCAACTTCAATGCCGCCCTTGCCGGTCTGGGTACACACGTATTGACCTATACCTATACGGACGCAAACGGATGTACCAGCACTGCCACCAATACCATTACCGTGAACCCGCTGCCGGTTGTCACCTGGGTTGCCACCCTGGCACCGCAGTGTATCAACGAAAGCGGATACGCCCTCACCGGCGGTAGCCCTGCAGGCGGTACCTACAGCGGACCCGGCGTCAACGGCAATCTGTTCAATGCCAATGCGATCGGTGTTGCCGGTGTATATACATTAACCTACACTTACCAGAATCCGCTTACCAATTGCATCAACTCGGCAACCAATACCATCGTAATCAACAACCTGCCTGCTGTAGGATTCCCGGGCATCCTGCCCGACCAGTGCGTAAACAGTACGGTACTCGTGCTGAATACAGGATTCCCTGCCGGCGGTACTTACAGCGGACCGGGAGTTGTGGGTAACAACTTCAATGCTTCCGTGGCTGGTGTGGGTGTCTGGACAATCACCTATACTTACGAAAGTGCACAGGGCTGTGTCAACTCGGCAACGAACACGGTAACGGTACATCCGCTGCCAGTTGTTACCTGGACCAACGCGCTCACCACCCAGTGCAATGCCAATACCTCCTACGCGCTCACCGGTGGTCTGCCCCTGGGCGGAACATACAGCGGTCCCGGTGTTATCGGCAGCAACTTTAATGCTTCTGCCCTGATTCCCGGCACCTACACCCTGACCTATACCTTCACAGATGGTAACAATTGCACCAATTCGGCAACCAACACCATTACGGTTGTCGAGATGCCCACTGTCAACATTGGTCCTGATCAATACGTATGTTTCGGTAGCAGTACAACCCTCACTGCCACGGCCACACCTCCGGGTGTCACCTACCTGTGGAGTACATCCGCAACCACTCAGAGTATCAGCGTGATTGCCGGAGATACCGCAACCTACAGTGTAACGGTGACTACTTCCTTTGGATGTACAGCTGTTGATCAGGTTATTGTGTACCCCTTACCCCTGCCTGTTGCAAGCGCAACAGCCATTCCGATCACGATCTGTGCCGGTGAAAGCACAAACCTGATCGCCGGAGGAGGTTCAGGGACCACTCCTTACCTGTGGAATACCGGACAGACCAATGATACCATCAGTACCGGTATCTTAATGGATACCACCTTCTTCACCGTCACTGTCATGAATGTTCAAGGTTGTACCGACATCGCAACAGTCAGGGTGAATGTTAACCCCATCCCCAACTGGGTTACCCTTGGTCCGGATGTGGTTGCCTGTGAAAACCATACCATCCAGCTTCAACCGCTTCCGGTTAATGGCTTTGACTATTACCTCTGGAACACCGGATCGGAAGATGAAGTACTCCAACTCGACTCAACGGGAATCGGACTAAACAATCCCACTACCTTCGTTGTCACAGTCACCCTCAATGGCTGCCAATGGAAAGACGACGTCGTTGTAACCTTCGTACCTTGTCCGGGTATCGAGGAGAACAGCAAGGAACAGAAGATCGTTGTGTATCCGAACCCGACTTCAGGTCAGTTTACCGTTACTGTCGAGAATTATGACAAACCGCTCACTTTCGACATCTACAACCAGATCGGACAGCATCTCTACAGCGAAAAACTGCAGAATGATGTCTTCTCCAAGTTCACCAAACAATTCGATGTTTCGAATTATCCGACAGGATTCTACATCCTGAGGTTTACCGACGGAGACCTGGTCAGATCGAAAAAGCTGATCGTACGGTAAGCGATCCAATCAGAAAAAAGGAGGCTGTCTTTCGGGACAGCCTCTTTTTTTTTTACATCTTGTCGGGAACGTCGATACCCAGCAATTTCATCCCCTCCCTGATAATATGCCCCATCAAACGGGAAAGCTGAAGCCGGAAAAGGATGATGGCTGCCGTTTCCGCCCTCAGTACCGGAGTGGTCTGGTAGAAGTAGTTATAATCCTTACATAATTGGTGCAGGTAATTGGCTATCAAGGCGGGACTGAGCTCCTCTGCGGCCTGGACAAGCAGGGCTGGATAAGCATAGCATTGCTTAATCAGTGAGACCTCCGTATCAGACAGTTGCAGATCCTTCATCCCTTCTGCTAAACGTCCGAGTAATGCATCCTCAGATGCCTTTCTGAGCAGGGATTGTATCCTTGCATGGGTATATTGAATGAATGGGCCGGTATTCCCGTTGAAATCAATAGATTCCTGGGGATTGAAAACCATATTCTTTTTGGGATCAACTTTCAGGATAAAATATTTCAATGCACCGAGCGCCAGCATCCAGAAAAGCGCTTCCGCATCATCAGCCGCTTCAATGTCGGATTTTCCAAGTTCCCTGGTATTCTGAACGGCAACATCATACATTTCCTGTAAAAGATCGTCGGCATCCACAACTGTCCCTTCCCTGGATTTCATCTTTCCCTCCGGCAACTCCACCATACCATAGGAGAAATGATGAATATTCCGGTACCAATCTTTTCCGAGTTTCTTCAGGATCAGCCTCAATACGTCGAAATGATAGTTTTGCTCGTTCCCGACGACATATATCAAACGATCGGGGTGAAACTCCCTTTGCCTGAGGCTGGCCGTCCCAAGATCCTGCGTAATGTAAACAGAAGTTCCGTCGGAACGCAACAGCAATTTCTCATCCAGGCCTTCATCTGTCAGATCACACCACACAGATCCATCAGCCCTCTTCATAAGAATACCGAAATCAAGCCCTTCGAGAACCAGATCCCTTCCTGACAGGTAAGTACCCGATTCATAATACGTTTTATCGAATACTATACCCAAACGATGATAGGTTTCAGCAAAACCTTCATATACCCAGCTGTTCATGGTTCGCCAAAGTGCGATTACCTCTGAATCACCATTTTCCCAGGCCCTCAGCATATTTTGTGCTTCCAGCATTAAAGGAGCAAGTTTCGCCGCTTCTTCCTCTTTCATGCCGGTGGCTGCCAAGGCTGCAACCTCCTCTTTATAATGCCGGTCGAACATTACATAATACTTCCCGACAAGGTGGTCTCCCTTTTCACCAGATGAGGCAGGCGTTTCGCCATTACCCCACTTTTGCCAGGCCAGCATGGACTTGCAAATATGAATCCCCCTGTCGTTCACAAGATTTACCCTCCTCACCTCATAACCGTTCGCCTCAAGAATACGGGCAAGAGAAGCGCCAAGCAGGTTATTCCTGATGTGACCCAGATGCAGCGGTTTGTTGGTATTTGGAGAAGAATACTCCAGAACGACGGTTTTGTCATTCTTTTCTGCAACACGTGAAAAATCCGATTGAAGGGCTTCCAGAAAGTATTCCTTCCAGAAATTCTGGCTGAGCTGAAGGTTCAGAAATCCCTTGATGACCTGATACGAACTCAGTTCCGCTAAGGTCGCAAGAAGGAAATCACCCAGGACGGCAGCTGTTTCTTCAGGTGATTTTTTGCTGAGCGGTGTCAAAGGGAAGACCACCACAGTAAAATCACCCGTAAATTCTTTCCGCGTCGGTTGAATCTGAATTTTCTCCTCCGGGCAATCAATTCCGTAAAGTGAACGGATAGCTTCTCCAACAGCATGCTTGATTCTGAGACTGATCATCTGCTTTTTTTTAATCCTGACAAAAATAGTGCAAAAGAAGCTTGACTCTCCAGGATACAATAATTACATCTACCTGAATATCAATGAATCATAAATAGCTTTTTATCAATCACTTAAATTTTGAAATTCATGGGTATTTACTACCTTTGCAAATGCTAATCTAGCCCTGTTTTTTACAAATAACTTAAAATCATTGTTTTATGGCGAGAAAGAATGTAATTATCATTGGTGCTGCCGGAAGAGATTTCCACAATTTCAACACCTATTTCAGGAACGACGATGCGTTCAATGTCATTGCCTTCACAGCTGCCCAGATTCCTGATATTGAAGGGCGCAAATACCCCGCTGAACTGGCAGGCAACCTTTATCCTGAAGGGATTCCGATTTATGCCCAGGATGAATTACCTGATCTCATCAAGGACTTGAAGGCAGATATCTGTGTGTTTTCCTATAGCGATGTCTCATATACCAGTGTAATGCGGCTCAGTTCCATTGTGAATGCAGCCGGAGCTGATTTCATGCTCATCGGGCCCAAGGATACCCAGATCAGGAGCAGCAAACCGGTAATTGCAATCGGAGCCATTCGCACCGGAGCCGGTAAGAGTCAGACTTCCCGAAGGATTATTGAACTTTTAATGAAGAAAGGACTTAAAGTGGTCGCCGTCAGGCATCCGATGCCATACGGTAACCTGGTGGAGCAAAAGGTTCAGCGTTTTGCCACAGTGGAAGATTTGCATAAACACAAATGTACCATTGAAGAAATGGAAGAGTATGAACCCCATGTGGTCAGGGGCAATGTAATTTATGCCGGAGTTGATTATGAGGCCATTCTCAGGGCAGCGGAAAAAGATCCGGCAGGATGTGATGTGGTTGTTTGGGATGGCGGGAACAATGATTTTCCTTTTTACAAGCCCGACCTGATGGTGACGGTGGTCGATCCGCACCGTCCCGGCCATGAAATCTCCTATTATCCCGGTGAAGTGAATCTCAGGATGGCAGATGTCGTGGTAATCAATAAGATGGATAGCGCTGCTCCGGATGACATACAGACAGTGAGGCAGAACATCGCTGATGTAAATCCCGGCGCTATTGTTGTTGACGGGGCGTCCCCGATTAAAGTTGACAATCCTGAACTGATCAAAGGGAAGAAAGTATTGGTGGTTGAAGATGGGCCCACCCTGACACACGGAGAAATGAAACTCGGTGCAGGCATCGTTGCTGCCATGAGATATGGTGCTGCCGAGTGGGTTGATCCCCGGCCCTGGGTTGTCGGCCGCCTTGCTGAAACTTTCCAGATTTATCCGAATATCGGCAAACTCCTTCCTGCCATGGGTTATGGAGAACAACAGGTAAAAGATCTTGAGACCAGCATCAACAATACCGAATGTGATTCCGTCATCATCGCAACCCCCATCGACCTGAACAGGATCATTCATATCAATAAGCCCAATACCAGGGTTTATTATGACCTTCAGGAAATAGGATCCCCGAATCTCGAGGATGTCATCGGGGATTTTGTGTTGAAACATAGGCTGTAGGCTGATTTCAGGTTTACAGGAACGGCAAAACGGAATTGGGATGTCATCCTGGCGTTGATTTAAATCAATGCCAGGATGACATCCCAATTTTTTCAACAAGCAGATTCCCCTTCGAAAAAATTGATACTTTTAAGCCGCCAATGTATCCAAATCCCCATGAAAAACCGCAGCCTCATTTCAATCAATGATTTCAGCAAAGAAGAGCAGATCGGCATCCTGGACCTTGCAGAGAGTTTTGAAAAACAGCCGACAAGAAAAATCCTCGAAGGCCATGTTGTTGCCAACCTCTTCTTCGAACCTTCAACAAGAACCAGGCTCAGTTTCGACACCGCAGTGAACCGGCTCGGCGGGAAAGTGATCGGGTTCGCCGACACTTCATCCACCAGTGTTCAGAAAGGCGAATCCCTGAAGGATACGATCATCATGGTCAGCAATTATTCCGACCTTATCGTGATGCGGCATCCGAAAGACGGAAGCGCCCGTTATGCAAGCGAAGTATCGTCTGTTCCGATTATCAATGCCGGTGACGGAGCAAACCAGCACCCGACACAGTGCCTTCTCGACATGTACTCGATCAGAAAAACCCAGGGTACCTTGGAAAACCTGGACATCGCCTTTGTCGGAGACCTGAAATACGGCCGTACCGTGCACTCCCTCGTGATGGCCCTCACCAACTTCAACTGCCGTTTCCACCTTGTCTCCCCTCCCGAACTCAAACTTCCCAGTGCCGTGAAAATGCATATCAAGGAAAAACAACTTGAATATACACAATACACTGAACTGCAAGATGTCCTGCCAATCGCTGACATAGTTTACATGACCCGTATCCAAAGGGAAAGATTCTCTGATCCGATAGAATACGAAAAAGTCAAAAATGCCTACATCCTCCGTAACAACATGCTGAAAGGTTCCAAGGAAAGCCTCAGGATATTGCATCCGCTGCCAAGGGTCAATGAGATCAATGTGGATATCGACGACAATCCCAAGGCGTATTATTTTCAACAGGCACTGAACGGCGTATATGTAAGACAAGCATTAGTAACCTCAATATTAGGAGTCATCTGATGGAGAACAACGACCCACGCAAAGAACTCAAAGTATCGGCCATCGAAAACGGTACCGTGATCGACCATATCCCGGCCAAAAGCGTCTTCCAGGTAATCCGGATGCTGGGACTGGAATCCATTGATAACCAGGTGCTTTTTGGTACCAACCTCGATAGCAGGAAATTTGGAAAAAAAGGGATTATCAAAGTCAGCAACCGCTATTTTGAAGCCGAAGAGATCAACAAAATCGCATTGGCAGCTCCATCGGCCACCCTTATCGTGATCCGGGATTTTCAGGTTGTGGAGAAAAAACATGTCAGTGTCCCTGACTATGTCGAAAAAATCGTGAAATGTTTCAACCCAAACTGCATTACGAACCACGAAGCCATCCCGACAAAATTCACCGTTCTGTCGAAAGACGACATCCGGCTTAAATGCCAGTACTGTGAAAAAATTACGGTTAAAGACGATATCATCTTCACCTGAGTTATCCATCATTATCCATATCATGAAAAAAGTCATACTGATCATCACTTGTGCGGTTCTTATGCTGAACCCGACACAAGCCCAGAACCAGGATAAGGCAGTATTTAAATTTTACGGAGAAGGTTATTACGACAAATATATCCTTTCCGGCATCCGTGATTTTGAGCAGGCTCAAAAGTCCGAACCAGAAAAAAAACCGGTCTTTAAAGTAGATATGAGTACCTTGAAAGTACCTTCCGACCGGAAAACATACACGACTTACTGGCACAATGAACCTGTTTCGCAGGGAGCCACCAATACCTGCTGGTGCTTTTCCGGAACTTCCTTCCTGGAGTCGGAAATATACAGGCTGACCAAACGCCGAATCAAGTTATCGGAGATGCACACTGTGTATTACGAATATATCGAAAGGGCCGTTTATTTTGTCGAACACAGGGGTGACATGGCTGTCGGCGAAGGCTCCGAATGCAATGCCGTAACAAAGATCTGGAAGAAATACGGCATTGTCCCTTATGAAGATTATACGGGACTGCTGCCCGGCCAGGTATATTATGATCATCAACAGCTTTTCGAAGAAGTGGACAGATTCTTCAAACACGTAAAAAGTGAAAACATCTGGAATGAAACCTTCGTGGTTTCAACCGTGAAAGACATCCTTCAATTCTATATGGGCGAACCTCCCCAAAAAATCAGTTTCGAGGGTAAAACATACAGTCCGGTGCAGTTTCTGCAGGAAATACTGAAGGTGAATCCCGATGATTTTGTGGACGTTCTTTCATATCTGCAACAACCATTCTGGAAAAAAGTGGAATATGAAGTACCCGATAACTGGTGGCACAGCAAGGATTATCATAACCTTCCGCTGGAGGACTATATGAAGATCATCAAAAAAGCATTGAGGGAAGGGTATACCGTTGCCATCGGCGGAGATGTATCCGAGGCAGGATTCGATGCACGTGATTTCCAGGCTGCCATTGTACCCACCTTCGATATTCCGCCTGCCTTTATCAACGATGATGCACGGCAGTTCCGGTTCACCAATAAAACCACCACCGACGACCATGGGATGCACATCGTGGGATACATTGAGAAAGAAGGAGTTACATGGTTCCTGGTCAAAGATTCCGGATCAGGCTCACGGACCGGCGGTAAAGAAAACAACCCAAATTTCGGGTACTATTTCTTCCGTGAAGACTTCGTGAAATTAAAAATGATGGATTTTATGGTCCACAAGGACATGCTCAAAGAATACCTTCCAAAATTCAACTGATTCCTTGCCCCCCACACCCACACTCACACCCACACCCACTTGCGGAGAGAGAGGGATTCGAACCCCCGGAGGTGTTACCCTCAACGGTTTTCAAGACCGCCGCAATCGACCACTCTGCCATCTCTCCGCGGCAAAAATACAACAATTTCAATTCACGGCAAGCGGAGTCTTTCTATACAAACCGGTCAAACACCAAGACATATGCCCGGTTCCGGGATTGCCAGGACTGCTTTTTCGCAGTATCTTTGTATATTGACTAATCCCAACCGCCATGAAAAAGTTGATCTTTCTACTGCTGCTGCTGCCTGTCTGCAGCTTTTCTTCAGCACAGAATATACAGGCTGCCCTTTCCTATTGTTCCTTTTACAGCGTGGATGACGGGCCTTTCCTGGAAACCTACCTCTCGGTGTACGCCGGCAGCATTGTGTTTCAAGCTGTCGAACCGGGAGCTTACCAGGGCCTGGTCGGAGTAACCATGATCTTCAGGAACGAAGAGAACATTGTCAACTTTAAAAAGTACGAATTAAAAAGCCCCGTCATCAGCGATACCTTGCAGCGCGACTTCAGTTTTATCGACCAGCAGCGCTTTACCCTGCCCAATGGTGACTATGAATTTGAGATCCAGATCCGGGATCTCCACACCGCCGCTGACCCCATCAGGGATGTGGAGAGCCTAAAGATCGACTTTCCACAGGGACAGGTCAGCATCTCGGGGATAGAACTCCTTGAGAGTTTTAAAAAATCTGAGGAAATCAATGTGCTGTCGAAAAGCGGTTACGACCTGGTACCTTATCTGCAGAACTTCTATCCCAGGGAAGTGAACAAGCTTGCTTTCTATTCCGAAATCTACGGCAGCGACCAGGTGCTTGGTTCCGGGCAGGCTTACCTGCTTTCATGGCACATCAGATCAAATGAAACGGGTAAAACACTGAGTGAATTCGCCCGCAACAAAAAAGAAACTGCAAGGCCGGTAAATGTTATCCTCCACGAATTCGACATCAGCAAACTGCCTTCAGGTAATTACGACCTGGTGGTTGAAGCCAGAAACCAGCAAAACCAGGTATTTGCATCCAACAGCCTGTTTTTCCAGAGAAGCAATCCCGAAGTGAAGCTCGATATGAAAGATGTTGCAGCCCTCGACATCCGGGGCAGTTTCGTGGAACAAATTACCAACACAGACAGCCTCTCAGAATACATCCGTTCTCTGGCACCCGTTTCCACGGAAATGGAAATTGTTTTTGCCCAGAACCAATTGCGCACGGCCGACCTGCTTACCATGCAGCAGTATTTCCTGAATTTCTGGATTAAAAGAGATGAGTTCTTCCCGGAACGTGCCTGGCTGAAATACAAGGAACAGGTTAATATCGTCAACCATTCGTATAAAACACCGATAAAAAAGGGTTATGAAACCGACCGGGGAAGAATTTACCTGAAATACGGAGCACCCAATACCATCACCGACCAGCCTTTCGAATCCAGCAGCAGCGGCCTCACCATCGTCGACGGACGCCGCGATGGCGATATGGGCACCGTTCCTTACCAGATCTGGCACTATTACCAGCTGACCAACGACCAGCGGGATAAAAAATTCGTATTCGCCAATCCAAGCCTGGCCACCAACGATTATGCCCTTATCCATTCCAACGTCAGGGGTGAAATCAACAATCCCAACTGGCAGTCGGACCTGATCAGGCAGATCGGCTTATGGGATAAAGATGAAATCTCACCCAGAGGGAGGTTTGGCAATAAATCGGGTGAACTTTTCAATAACCCGAGATAGTTTTCCGTTGTTTTTTACCTTTGTTTTTTCCATCCCTACGATTCATTCGCATGAAGATCGTTTATCTCTTATTCAGGTGTCTCGCCAGGCTGATATCATTACTCCCTTTTCGCGTCCTGTATTTCGTTTCCGGCTGCCTTGCATTCAAATTAGCCTATGTGTTCAGATATCGCAGGTCTGTCATTGACAAGAACCTGCTGAATTCCTTCCCCCATCTCACTGCACATGAAAGAAAACGGATCAGAAAACAATACTACAGGCATATCGCCGACCTGGTGATGGAGGTGATCAAGACCAGGGGGATGAAAATTTCATCCTTTCATCAGCGGTTCCGCATCGTGAATATCGAATTAATGGAGAAATACCTTTCGCAGGGAAAAAGTGTGATCATTGCCACCGGGCATCTGGGCAACTGGGAATGGTTCGGAGTATATATGTCGACCTTTCCCCAATACAATCCCTGGGCCGTTGTCAAACCTTTGTCGGATAAGTTCTTCGAACAATACCTGAACAGTCTGCGCCTGAAATTTGCAGACAAAGGCCTGATAGATTTCAAAAAGGCATTCCGGGAAATGGTGAAAATGAAGGCAGAACCATCCATCTACCTGATCGCCGGTGACCAGACTCCAACCAAAGACGAGATCAATTACTGGATGGATTTTCTGAACCAGGATACAGCAGTTTTCCTGGGTGTGGAAAAAATTGCCCGTTCCCTGGGGCATGTGGTGCTTTTTATGGATTTATACCGGGTTAAAAGAGGGTATTATGAGGCCACATTCAAGCTGATCACCGAAAAGCCGGGTCAGACGGAAGAATTCGAAATCACGCGGACACATGTGCAAATGCTGGAGCAGGCCATCATCAACAGGCCGTACAACTGGCTCTGGTCTCACAGGCGCTGGAAACACAGCAGATCATGAGCAGGGTCGCCGTTGTTATTCTGAACTGGAACGGCAGGAAGTTCCTTGAACGCTTCCTTCCTTCTGTTATCGCACATTCTGGCCAGGCACGCATGATCATTGCGGACAACGCCTCCACCGATGACTCTGTCAGCTACCTTGAACAACACTTCCCGGATATCGAGATCATCAGGAATGATGATAACGGAGGATTCTCCAAGGGCTATAACGATGCCCTGTGCCAGGTCGACGCCGAGTATTATGTACTACTGAACTCAGACATCGAGGTGACTCCCGGCTGGATAGAACCACTTGTTGAAATGATGGACCATGACCCGGGTATTGCAGCCTGTCAGCCCAAAATATTATCGTTTCATGAACCGGAGATGTTCGAATATGCCGGTGCCGCAGGAGGGTTTATTGACCATTGGGGTTACCCCTTCTGCAGGGGAAGAATATTCCTGACCCTGGAAAAGGACGAACAGCAGTATGACCAGCCTTCGGAGATTTTCTGGGCCACGGGAGCCTGTCTGTTCGTAAGAGCCTCACTGTATCATCAGTTGGGAGGACTCGACAACGACTTTTTCGCACATATGGAAGAAATTGACTTCTGCTGGCGGCTGAAAAATGAAGGTTATCGTATCATGTACTGTCCGGGCTCAAAAGTGTACCATGTAGGAGGGGGAACCCTGCCTAAGATATCCTGGAGAAAGACATACCTGAACTTCAGAAACAACCTGATATTGCTGTATAAGAACCTGCCGGCGGGAAGCATCCTCCCGGTTTTCCTGGTCCGCCACCTGCTCGATTTCCTTGCCGGCCTGAAATTCCTATCCGATGGTGACACCAAAGACTTCCTCGCCGTGATCCGGGCTTATTTCAGTTTTTACCGTATGTTCGGAAAGATCAGGAGAAAGCGCAGCTCACTGACACATCACAGGGTTTCACTCATATACCGGAAATCCATTGTCCTGGATTATTACCTCAGAAAAAAAAGACATTTTTCAATGCTGGATCCGGATAAGTTCAGGGCTTGAACTGTTCGCCGCAACCAGCAGATTGATCCATTACACAGGCCAGATAATACACGGCCAGGACGTAGGAATCCATCCCGAGGCCAGTGATGGTACCGGCTGCAGCCGGTGCTATATGCGAAAGCTGGCGGAAAGCTTCCCTCGCAAATACATTGGACAAATGAACTTCGATCACAGGCAGGCTAATCGCCCTCACAGCGTCACCAATGGCAATGGATGTGTGGGTATAAGCCCCGGCATTCAATACCATCGCATCCATTTCCGCAGCCCATTGGTGTATACAGTCGATGATCTCTCCCTCTATGTTCGATTGGAAATAATGAAATACGATTTCCGGATACAGCTTGCGAAGACGTGCCATGAGCTCCTCAAAGCCGGTATGGCCATAGACTTCCGGTTCCCTGCTGCCGGTCAGGTTGAGGTTGGGACCGTTAATGATGCCGATCTTTTTCATCTTTGATTGGGATTCTCCTGCCAAAGTTAGTATTTATCCTCCCCTTTCTGACATTCAGCCTTATATTGTCGTATCTTTGTAATCACAATTACAGGGGTGCCCTCATGGGGCTGAGATCATACTCTAAGAACCTGATCCGGATCATGCCGGCGTAGGGAGTAACAAAGAGCACGTATTCCAACTTCCTGAAGGCATCCCGGTTAATCTGCAAAAGATGAAAACAACCGGGTTTTTTATTTGGATGATGGGACTGCTGATGATGCAGGCCTCAGCCCAGATTCAGCTTAAGGGTAAAGTGCTGGAAGCAGCCGGAGAAAATCCACTTCCGGGAGCAGTGGTCAGGCTTAACGAAGGCTTGCAGGCCACCACAACCGATCAACATGGCAATTTCCTGTTCAACATCAGTAAAAAAGGGAAATATACCCTGACAGTCAGTTTTCTTGGGTACCGCGAGTACAGGCAGGAACTGGACGTCCAACAGCACCTCTCCCTGACGGTCAGGATGGAAATCCTTTCATACCTGACAGATGAAGTGGTAATCAATGGCACCAGGGTTCCACCCAATGCCCCTGCCACCATCAGCCGGCTGAACAAGGAAGACATCATGGCCAGGAACCATGGCCGGGATCTGCCCTATGTAATGGCCGGTATCCCGTCAGCCGTGGTAACATCGGATGCAGGTACCGGTATCGGCTATACAGGCATCAGAATCAGGGGAACAGACATGACCAGGATTAATGTCACCATCAACGGCATTCCATACAATGATCCCGAATCCCATGAAGTGTACTGGGTGGATCTGCCAGATATTGCTTCGAGTGTGGATAATATCGAAATCCAGAGAGGGGTCGGCACCTCTTCAAACGGGGCAGCCGCATTCGGAGCCAGCATCAATATCCAGACACAAAAAGCACAGACAGAACCCTATGCAGAACTCAGACAATCCGCCGGTTCTTACGCCACCTTCCGTTCAAGCCTGAATGCCGGTACCGGGCTGATCAACCAGAAATTCGCCTTCGACACCCGGCTCTCCCTCATTCAATCAGACGGTTACATCGACAGAGCCACCACAGACCTGAGATCGTTCTTCACCTCAGCAAGCTGGTTCGGGAAAAAACAACTGATCAAAGTCAATGTATTCTCTGGTAAAGAAATCACAACCCAGGCCTGGGACGGAGTCCCCTCGTACATCCTCGACACCAACCGTACCTTCAACGTGAACGGCATGTACAAAGATGCGGAGGGCAGGATCAGGTTCTATGAAAATGAAATCGACAACTACCGCCAGGACCATTACCAAATGCAGTATACCCTGAGCATGAAACCAGAAATGCATTTTCATAGCAGTTTCTTCTATGTTCACGGCGAAGGCTATTATGAACAGTATAAAGAAAAGCGTGATCTTTCTGCCTATCAGCTCGAAGCTTTGGATCCCGGAGTCACTGAATCGGACCTGATCCAGAGAAAATGGCTGAAAAACGACTTCTACGGACTGAACTGGAATTTCAGCCGGGAAACCAAACGCTATCAGTGGATGACAGGTGGAGGATGGAACGCTTATGCAGGTAAACATTTCGGGAAAACCATCTGGACCAGGCAGGCTGTCAGGCAAAATGCCTACGATCACCAGTGGTACTGTAACACAGGAGATAAACAGGACGCCAGTATCTTCACCAAACTGCATTACCACCTTACAAACAGTATCAGCCTGCTGGGTGATCTTCAATACCGGAATATCCGGTATGAGATCGACGGCATTGATGACGATACACGCATCCTGACCCAGCAACACAGCTACCGCTTCTGGAATCCGAAAGCCGGAATTAGTTGGAAAACAAGCAAATACCTATCGCTGCACCTGTACACGGGAATGGCAAACCGTGAGCCTAACCGAACCAATTTTAAGGACGCCGACCCGGGTGCCACACCCAAACCAGAAAAGCTGCTGAATGTGGAAATCGGAGCAGATTACACAAAGGATAAGCGCTTCCTCAGCCTGAACCTTTATCATATGGATTACCGTGATCAATTGGTGCTTACCGGTAAAATAAACACTGTCGGGGCACCTGTCATGATCAATGTTCCCCTGTCCTTCAGGCAGGGCATAGAGTGCGCTCTCAAACTGCCGCTGCTCCCGCGCCTGCATTGGACGGCTAACTTCAGCCTGAGCAGGAATATGATCCGCGACTTTACCGAGTATATTGACAACTGGGATGAAGGAGGACAGATCAGTCGCCCGCTCGGGAAAAGCAAACTTTCTTTCAGTCCGGACATCGTTGCAAACAACCAACTCACATTCAACATCCTGCGCAGCATTAAACTGGATATTAACACCAAATATGTTGGCAAACAATACATCGATAACACCGCTTCTGAGGACAGGAAACTAGATCCCTACCTGGTGACTGACCTGCAACTGGTTTTCCGGCCGGAGCAAAAACTGTTGCGTACACTCGAATTAAGCCTGCAGGTATTCAATATCATGAATGCCGAATACGAATCCAATGCCTGGATCTACCGATATTATTACGAAGGCAGGTACCAGCTCATGGACGGATATTTTCCGCAGGCAGGCAGACATTTCCTTGCAGGACTGAAAGTCAGAATTTGATGATTATGCGTACTTTTGCGCTCCCCTATGGACAGCAGGATCAGAATAAAAAACAGAAAGGCCGAATTTCAGTATTTCCTTTTTGAAACGTACACAGCAGGCATGGTGCTGACCGGAACCGAGATCAAATCGATCAGGGACGGAAAGGCAAATCTCACCGATGCTTACTGTGCCTTCAAAGGAGAGGAGCTTTATGTATTCAACCTGCATATTTCCGAATACAGCCTTGGCACGCATTATAACCATGACCCGAAGCGCGACAGGAAGCTCCTGCTGAACAGGAGGGAATTAAAGAAACTATTGACAAAGATTAAAGAAAAGGGATACACCATTATCCCTACCCTGCTGTATATCAATGAGAAAGGCCTTGCCAAGCTCGACATTGCCCTGGCAAAAGGGAAAAAGAGCTACGATAAGCGGGAGACGATCAAAAAGAAGGACATCCACCGCGATATGGAACGGCAACTTTAGGGAAATCCGATTCCTGGATAATCACCGACGTTCACCAGCGGAATCCTGGATTGATATGTCTTGTTGAGGGATTCAATGATATAATTGGAAACCAGAGCGTTACCCCTGGCGGAGAGGTGTATCCCGTCGAGGGAGAAAAAGCCGCCACTCACAAAAGTGTTGGAGAATTTCAGCCCGTCTGCGACCAGGCCGGCATAAACTCCCTTAAAAAACAAATGCATATCGATCAGCAGCAGGTTGTTTTCCTGGGCCAGTCCACCAAGGATTCCGTTATACTGCTGGGTTGCATCTTTGATCTTCTGGATTTCCTTCAGGTCGATCAGGTATTTGTGGGGAATGGGTTTCTGCGAGCCCCATCCGCCGCATTTGAGAGAATCCTGGGGAATACTCAGCGTGATCAGCTCCCCGGCCACCGCCTGCCGGATCCCACCCAACTGGACATAGGCCGGATCGGGATCCTGTACGATCCAGTAATTTGAACCTGTATTGAACTGCATCTGTGGCAGACCCAGGGCAGAAGCCATCTGATTATAGCCGGCATAGGCCTGGTTAAGCAGTTGAACCTTCGCATCATCGAGTGTAAGCCCCTTCACGGGAACAGCCGTAAAATAAGGAAATGCCGTGATGTCGGGCACTGTCAGGATGGCACCTCTCCCGCCTGTGGAGATCATCCCTCCAACGATGGCTTGCATCGACAGATTAAAGACATGCACCGGAGTAAGGCTGTCCGGAGTATTGTCACCGCCGGCCATTGCATAACCCAGCACATCACTGCTTCCAAGCCAGATGGTAAAAAAGCTGGGATCAGCTGCCACGGCTTCCGCCAGCAGGCTTGCGACAACCGAAGAGGCAAAGCGTCCGAAATAAGGATTTGCCTGTGCATAACCTGCAAGAGGTACCATAAACGAACGGGTCAAAGGTACGCCCAGGTTGTGGAAAGGGCCCTGGGATGCAATGGATGTGAAGTTTGCCGGTGAAGGAACTCCCCCCGCAAGCACAGGCATAAGCTGCACGGCACCAAGGCAGTCTGTATAATAACCCATGATCCGTTTGTTGCCGAACCCCAGCTCATCTGTCATCAGGGGTTGCCGGAAATTCCCTCCGCCCGCGAGACTGAATTGCCCGGCCAGCATATTGGGAAAACTGTTGACCTGACCGCTCCGGTAAAGTTCTCCGTCTGCAAAACCAGCTGTTGAACCACAACCGACAGCCACATAATTAGTCAGGTCGAGCTGCCCGGCAGAAGGCGAAAACTCATCCAGTTCAGGCCTGCAGGCCGATAAACCCACAATAAGCGCGAGTGATAAATATTTTAATGATTTCATATATTAATTCATTTATTAAAATCCATATGATATTCCGATTCCGGGTATATAAATCCTTGTTTTATAGGTGCCTCCAAAATTCTCCGGCTGGTATTGCATCTGCATTTCACTTCCCATCAGGTAAAGAAAAGATGCATCGATGCTGAGTTTTTCCATAGGATAATATGAAAAACCACAACTCAGGGCGGTGATGTCGAGACTGGGCGTTTCGGGGTTGAAATAATCAGGATTCACCGGTGTCGGGTCATAATAGCCTCCGGCTCTGACAGTCAGCTTGTCGCTGAAGGCATATTGCGCCCCCACCCTAACGATCAGCCGGTTTTTATACTCCCGTGGATTCCTTGAATCTGCCAGCGCGGGCGTATTGGTTTGAAAATCAAAAATAAGGCTGTCATATACCTCCCAAAAAACGTAATTCAGGCTGAAGCCGGCGGTCAGTTTGTCACTAAGCGCATAGGATGCTCCTATATCCAGGTTCGCCGGCAAAGGAAGTGACACTTTCGTTTTATTATCGGCAGGGAAATTACCTGATAAGGAAGCTGGGACCTGAAAGCTTGCGTCAGCTTCATCCAGCTCCATATCCACCCTGGACCGGTAGTCAATGCCGATGCTTAGTTTATCTTTTCTGAAAAGCAGGCCTAGGTTATAACCGAAACTGCTTCCGCTTCCCTTGATATTCACCTTACCATCCTGCCCGCCCTGGGATGATACCGGAACCGCCTTATTCATGTCCACATTGCCAAGGGCATACACCAGTCCCGCACCAAGACTCAGGTTTGGATGAATCTTGTAAGATAAGGTAGGTTGAAAAAACACTGATGCAAGCGAGATGTCCTGGATCAGGTAACGACCTGCCCAATGATCACCCCATTTCAGACGGTTCCCGTAAGGGGTGTTCACGGCAAGACCGGCAGCCAGTTTTTCATTCACGCGCATTGCGGCATAAAAGGTGAAGGGTGTTCCCATGGGATTATTCGTTTCAGCCTGATAATCAGTATTATCTTTACTGAACACCGCATAGGAACGAAGGAAACTGACACCACCCGACACACTGACTTTCTGTTTCATCATGGCCAGTCCGCCGGGATTGAAAAACATACAACTGGCATCATGCACCAGGGATGTACCGACCGAACCCATGCCAATCTGTTTCTGCCCGTGTAAAGAGACCTGGAATCCTCCGGCAAGAAGGCCGGAACTGCTTGCAAGCAGCAGGAAACAAAACAAATGTCGAAGATTACGCATAGAAACAATTTTAAGAATTTCACGCAAGGTATTAAAATTTCGTTGAACTGTTTAAATCCCAGTTGATTTCAGCTAGTCCTTCTGTTCTGAGGTAATTGTTCACAGCCGAGAAATGGCCACAGCCGATGAATCCCCGTGATGCCGAAAGCGGGGAAGGGTGCGGGGCCAGCAATACCCGGTGCCTGCTGTGGTCTATCAGTTCCTGCTTGGCACCCGCATAATTCCCCCACAGCAGAAACACAAGCTTGTCGCGTTGTTCCGACAGCTTCCTGATCACGGTATCGGTAAAAGTCTCCCAACCCTTATGCTGATGCGACCCCGCCATATTGGCCCTCACGGTGAGGGTGGCATTGAGCAGAAGCACACCCTGCCGGGCCCAGGGAGTGAGATTCCCCTGCAGCGGAACCGGAATTCCCAGATCGCGTTGAATTTCCTTAAAAATATTCACCAGGGAAGGAGGTTTTGGAACGCCCTCGGGTACCGAAAAACAAAGCCCGTGTGCCTGCCCCGGTCCATGGTAGGGATCCTGGCCCAGGATAACCACGCTGACCCTGGGTACCGGAGTTTGCCAGAAAGCATTAAAAATCAGTCGTCCGGGTGGATATACCACAGCCCGCTTTTTTTCCTCCGTAAGAAATTGCTTCAACTGATGAAAGTAAGATTTGTTAAACTCATCATGCAGCAATGCATACCAGCTTTCTTCTATATCGGGTCTGATTTCTTCCCCCATGACGGATGGCAATTATCACGGCAATGAAGCCATGGTTTATCATGCTAAGTACCGAAAAAATATTGACATTCGGTTGCTGACAACAGCCTGTGTATAATAATCTTCAAATAAACAGGTTATTAGTGCAGGATTCAGCGTATCTTTGCACTTTATCCGGTGTGATCCCTCCTTTACAACCATTGTACTTAATCCTGTAATACAAAAAGACATATGAGGCAAATAAAAATAAAACAAAGCGGGATATCTGTCCTGTTCCTGATCCTGATGCTTGCTTCAGTCATTCTTGCCTCCTGCAAGCCACAGCGTCAGGCTTGTCCCGCATACGGAGGAGAAGCGAAGCGTTTCATCCTTGAACGTACCTATTAAACCTGCAAAGCCAGTGCCGTGTACCGCATGATCCGGCATAAGACCATTCTGATGCTGGCAGCGCTGATCCTGGGAAGCCAGCTTTCCGCTCAGGAAGTTGCGTCTGACAGTCTCGACCATGCATTTTTCCTGAGGAAGGAACTGGCTTTTAAATTAATGGCCCATTCCCTGGGGTTCGGAACCGGAGTGATCAGCACTTACAGTCCGACCGTATTCAAGAAGCGCATCTTTGAAGCGGAGATCCTGAATATGAAAGCCCGCAAGGAAGTGAAGCTTGTATACCCCTATGCCGACAATTCAAAGAGTTACGTATACGGGAAACTTAACTATGTATTCCTGCTTCGCGCAGGGATGGGTTATCAGCATCAGCTTAACCGCAAACCTTACTGGGGAGGCGTTGAAGTAAGATACTTTTACCATGCCGGCCTCAGCCTCGGATTTGCCAAACCCATCTATCTGTATATCATTAATTATTCCCCGGCTTATGATGATTACACCCTGACCACGGAGCGCTACGATCCCGACCTTCATTTTGCCGACAACATTTACGGCAGGGCTCCTTTTGGTAAAGGTTTCGATCAATTGTCCGTTTATCCCGGGCTATATGGCAAGCTGGGCTTCAGTTTTGATTTTGGTCCGGATCATGACCGTGTGAAAGCGCTGGAAACCGGCCTGGTGGTGGATGGATACCCTAAGGCCATTCAAATCATGGCATTCAATGATCCCGTGAACCTTTTCATCAATGTATATCTGAGCCTTCATCTGGGTAAGCGGTACAACCGCCAGCCAGATTTACTCAACAAGAAGGAATAATCCTGTTTCTACCTATTCACCCCTGATTTCGACGCGTCGGTTGTGCAGCCTTCCTTCGGGAGTATCGTTGCTGTCGATGGGTCTGAGTTCTCCATATCCGACAGAGGATATCCGTGACACGGCGATACCATTTTCCATCAGATATGATTTGACACTGGCAGCCCTCCGGTCTGAAAGATCCTGATTGTAACTTTCAGTGCCCCGGCTGTCGGTATGACCTTCGATTTTCACGCTGAGTGTGGGATATTCCTTCAGAATCAGCACCAGGTCGTCGAGCTTCTTCTTGGAGTACTCGGTAATCTCGGCGCTGGCCGTCACAAAATAGACCGTTTTGGCAATCTGCGCAATCTTGTCACCGGTGCCGGTCATGGTCAATATCTTGGCATTGAGTTTCTTGATCTCGTCCTCAAGGGCTTTCAGGTCGTCGCCCGGAAACTCTATCTTCCTGTCTCTGAGCGCGGCAAGGCTGTCGGAGAGTTTCTTCAGGTCATCGGTCATTTGCTTGGCAAGATCGGTCAGGCTGTCCACCTGGGTAACCCTGGCCTTGGTTTTCAATGCCTTGGCAAGGTCATCTTCCGGTACTTCGCCGGTCGGACTGGCTTTACGGGTTCCGAAGCGGTAGCCTACCGTGAGTTCATGGCCACCCCAGTTATCGCCGAGCACGCCGACATATTTATCCCTGGGCATGTTCATGTCATAAGTATACATGAATACCAGGCTGCTGGTGATTTCTCCGCCTATGCTGGCAGCCAGGATGGTATTTCTTTTATAGGTAAGGGCGGCCAGGTATTTGTTCTTGTATTTCCCGATGGCGGTAACATCGAAATTCAGGGGTGCATCCATCGTATACCTGATAACACCTACCGGTTCGATGGACCAGTTGTCGTTGATGCCGATATCGTAGGAAGCGTGACCGATGAAATGCTTCTTAAAGGCATAGATGGTGGAATTGTTCTCATAGAGTGAAGGAGCAAAGGCGCCCACATTCAGTTTTTTGAAGCGGTACATCAGGGCACCGCCTATTTCCAGGGAGCTTTCATTGATCTCCCTGCGGTTGTTGATCACCGGATCATTGGCATAGGCGGGATTGTCGATGATATTGCTCAGGTCGATGCTCTTCTGGTTGAGGCCGCCGGTAAGGGAGAAATCCAGAAAATGGTTTTCGGCCAGCTGGAGGTGATAGGTATAAGAGGCGATCGCCCAAAGGTTATTGAAAATATCGGCCTGGTCATTCATCACATTCAAGCCGAGCCCGACCTTGGGTGTGAGCGGTGCATTGAGGTTAAGCCCGAGGGTCTTGGGTGTGTAGTTCACGTTGATACGGCTCTGCCTGTAGCCGAGATACCCTTCGGGTATGCCATAAAGCCCGGCATAGGCCGGAGACAGTGAATATTTGTTCAGTATATACTGATAGAGGTATGGATACTGTTGTGCTTGCAGGAAGCTGGTCAGACCAAATATTGCCAGGATAATTATCGTAGTGATCTTTTTCATAGATGCTTGTTTTCTTTGTGATTATTGATTATTACCTGAGTCATTAATCTTCATTGGTAAGGATGCTCAAGGCACCTTTGTACACCCTGCTGTCACGCTTGTTGGTGACATGGTAGTAGTATGAACCGTCAGGCAGCCGCTTGCCTTCGTAAGTTCCTTTCCAGTCGTTCTGATAATTACTGCTGGAGTAAACCTCATCACCGTAACGGTTGTAAACGATCAGCTCGAACTGGTCACCGGGGGCCCTGTTCTGCTTCACGATGAAAGCATCATTGATTCCATCGTCGTTGGGCGTGATCAGGGGAAGCGGGATGATGGTATTGTCGGGTTTCACTTTCACATTGAAACCCAGTGAATTGCTGCAACCGAATTCATTGACGACTTCCACGGTATAATAACCCTCTTCCGTCACTGTAATAGACGCAGTGTGGGCATTGTTGGACCAGATAATATCGGAAAAGGCGTTTGTAATATAGACAGTGGCCGTGAGGGTCTGACCTTCATAAAAAATGAAGGTTGGGACTTCGTTGCTGATGGAGGTAGGTTCCATGGAATAACTGAGTGAGATATCCGGTACATCCCTGATGATCACGATATCCGACCTGGTATCCGTACAACCGTTGTTGGTGGTAACCGTAAGGCTGACGTTATAGCTGCCGACAGCAGGATATTCGTAAACCGGATTCTCAAGATTGCTCAGGTAGGTGGTACCAAACGACCATTCATACTTGTCAATCATACAGTTGAAAGTAGTACTTTCATTAAAGAACTGTGTGATATCCCCCAGGCAGTAATTCTGCGAAGAGAAGCCGGCAGACACGTCACTGACGGGAACCTGTTTGTAAACGGATTCCATCAGGCCCAGATTGGTATAAACCCTGAGGCCTACATCATAATTACCGGGAACGGGCCAGTGCACCTTCACCGATTCACCGAATGCGTCGCCGAAGGTGAAATCACCGTTCAAATCCCATGAGATGGAGGTGATGTAGTCCGGCAAAGTTGCCGAGGAAGTACTCACGAGGGTAGTGGTATCACCTTTGCAGGCTACATTGAATGAGAAATTGGGTACGGCCTGCCCGAATGATTTACCCAGTAACAAACAGGTAATAAAAAGCGTGAATAAAACTCTTTTCATGGTAGGGGTTTTATTTTAAAAAAGTTAGACTTATACTATCTTAAGGTATCCGCTTCAAAAATATATCAATTTCCGACAAAATGCAAAATTTTTTTTACGAGTTATCAACCTGCGATATTTGGTAATTCTGTTAAATCCTGCATTTCAACCCCCAAAAGTAACAACACTCTATTAATTTTGTTGTTAAAAAATCCTTATTTCCGGAAAATGCAGTCCACCCCTGAGAAAATTCCGTCTGAGCCGGATCAATACCTGCACGAACATGCTATGTTGTCGAATTGTATGTCATGTCCGCGGATGTGCGGCGTCAACCGGCTTGAGGGAGCACTGGGCTGGTGCCGGAGCGGTGCGGGTTTTCCAATCGCATCTGTCGTCGCACACCTGGGAGAGGAGCCGGTTATCAGCGGTCTCCATGGTATATGCAATGTTTTTTTCGCCCGTTGCAACCTGCGTTGCATTTACTGCCAGAACCACCAGATCAGCGATCATCGCGCTGCAAACGGCTATCCGGAGACAAACGCAGGGGATCTTGCCGGCAGGATAGAAGCGGTTCTTACCACAGGCTGTCATGCCATCGGGTTTGTATCGCCTTCGCATGTCATCCCCCAGCTCAGGATACTGATTAAAACACTGGAAGAGCGCGGGATCGGCCTTCCCCTTGTATATAATACAGGGGGATATGATAATGATCAGATGATCAGGGAACTGGAAGGGATGATTGGTGTTTACCTGCCGGACATGAAATATATGGACGGGGAATTGTCGGCCCGTTATTCCGCAGCACCTGATTATCCGGAAAGGGCAAGGGAAAGCCTCAGGGAAATGTACCGGCAGAAAGGGAATTCCCTTATCCTCGATGCGCACGGACAAGCCATATCCGGTCTGATTATCAGGCACCTGGTATTACCCGGGCACATTGAAAATTCACTGGCAGTGCTGCGTTTCATCGCAGAGGAACTCAGTGTAAATGTGCATCTTTCGCTGATGTCGCAATATCATCCCGTTGAAAAAGTCCGCAAACTGAGTCCGCTTTCAAGAAAAGTGATGGCCGGGGAGTATAATATGGTAGTAAAGGAAATGGAAAGACTGGGATTCAGCAGGGGCTGGATACAGGGCTTGGACAGTCCGGAAAATTATCTCCCTGATTTTAAAAGGGATAAACCTTTTCAGGCAGATCAGTAGAGGCAGGATCCTGGTGTCTCCAGCCAACGGATGAAAGGCTCTTTACCCTCCTCGGCCAGGTGCCGGTATGCCGGTATGGCACGAAGTGTTCCGGGCATGGAAATCTGTCTGTAAATGAAGGAATCGTCGAATCCGGCGGAAGCCGCATCTTCCCTTCCGGCTGCATAGAACACGGCTTCAGGCCGTGCCCAGTAGATGGCCCCGAGGCACATGGGACAGGGTTCACAACTTGAATACAAATAACAACCTTCAAGCTGATAATGCCCAAGCCGGCCACAGGCATCGCGGATGGCTTCGATTTCTGCATGCGCAGTAGGATCATTTTTCTCCAGTACCCTGTTCACGCCACTCCCGATAACCTCACCATCCTTTACCACCACTGCCGCAAAAGGTCCGCCCACTCCCCTGCCGGCCTGTCCTGCCGCATCCCGGATAGCCATCCGCAAAAAACGTTCTTCAAATTTCATCCTGCATCAGTTTTCTAAAAGGGTAAGTTTCCAGATGTCACGCTGATTCAGCCTGAGCACAGGAGACAAAGCCATCAGTCCGGTCCTCCCGATTCGCTTTCCCAGGGCTTTCAATTCAACCAGGCTGCTGCCTGTTTCGGGATCCTTCTGATAGGGCAGGCCGGCCTCGGCAAGCAACAACCTGCTTTTCGCCTTGACAGATAGCGCCGTGTACAGTTCAATGTAACACAGCATATCCACAATAGTCTCGGCACTGAAGCTGCCCTTCAGTTTTGCAATGAACTGTCCGGGCCGGCTTTGACCGATATTCCCTTCCCTGATCATTTTCAACAACTGAACCTCACTGAAAAGCTCCATTTCCATCCATTGACGTATCCGTCTTTCATGCCTGTTGAACACGATCATCAGGGCTGGCGGCAGGATGAGCACGATCAGGATGGTAGAGCCTACCGGACTGATTATGAAATGATTATAAAGCGAATGGATAAACAAGGCTATCAGCAGCGCCTGAATCAGCGGTAACATCCGGATACGTATGGTATCCTGCGTTCTGATCAGCAGCATGGCGCCCAGGGTGGTGCAGCCCCCGTGCATCAACGATGTCCCGAATCCCCTGATGATCAGAACCATAGGATTGTCAGTGCCGGGATCGTTATAATAGGTGATGTTTTCGTACACGGCAAAAACGGCACCGACTGTAAAGCCGTAAATGGCGGCATCAATAAGAAAACCGATACGTCCGTACCTGATGAGCAGCAACAGCATCATCAGTTTCAGGGGTTCTTCCACCAAGGGAGCCACATAACGGGCATAGTCAGAGAAAGTCAGGTTGAGATGACCGCTGATGGCCAAATTTAGCCTCTCGGCAAGGTATGCCGCGAGGATACCCCAGGCCACACAGATCAGCAGGGTTTTGGCTGAGATCAGTTTAAAGCTGTCGGCGAATACCAGAAACACGACAAAGGCAGCGACAGGCAGGAGGCTTATGAGAAAAATAAAATGCATTACAACAATCTTAATGTAACCATCCATTCATTTCCGGGAATTCTGTTCTCCCTGAAAGCGGCTGCCCATCCGAAGGAGAGGGTTGATTTCATAAGAGAAAACAACACGAGTTCCACATCGAGCTGGGTACCGGCATTGTAGGCAGATTTCATCAAATCCCTGCTATCCAGGTTTGTACCGAGCGCAGAGCCAAAAACATTCAGTCGTGCCCAGGTGACATAAAGCCAAAGGAAGCCCAGTTTCCGGAAACGCAGCGGCGGCATGGTGAACATGGTTTTCAGTCTGGCAAAATTCTTACCGCCCGCTTCATCAATCTGAAGCCCGGGAAAGCTCCAGAGGTCGCGGTTGGTCTGGCGGCTTCCCGACTTGGTATCCAGATAATTATAGCCGAAGCTGCCGAAATAAAAGTTACCGAAAGGATTGCTGCGTTCGGCAAAACCGATTCCGGCCGCAGTTTTAAACCAGAGGGTGGCATTTCTCCAGGGCATCAGGAAACCGATATCGAAACGGGAGAAGAGTTTCGGAAAAAACTGCCCGCCAACCATAACACCCTGGCCGTATATCCTCCAGTCATATCCTTGTTCATCTTCGGTGGCTCCCAGGGATTTTCTGAGATAACTCATTCTTAATGAGAGCATCATGCTGTGCATCTTGTCTTCCGTGGCGCTGACATTCTGGAACTCCGGCAAACGTTCAAGGTCTCCGTATGTGGCAGCAGAAACAGTATAACCGTACTTCAGCGGGGTCAGGTGAAAGACGTCCCGGCTATAGGCAGCGGTGAGCGAATAACCGGCCCTGCTGAGTCGGGTGGGGCCGAACAGGTCGTAAAAGTCGGCCTGGTTGTAAGCGGCTGTCAGATTAAAATTTCTCCAGGTATAATCCAGGCTGCTATGAAGCTTCTGACGTTTATCGAGGGTGTCATTGTTCAGGGCCGGCGACCAGCTGATATTCCATTTCAGTTGCTGAAAATAGATATGATCCTGCAGCCGTATCCTGTACCCGTATGCCACATGGTCTTTATACCCTTCGATGATGGGGATGGCGGAAGCGAAACGGACATTTCGAAGGGATGCGTATTTTCCATGATAGCGGATCAGGGAATCAATGTTGACGCGCGAAGGCGGCGGCAGCATCCATTGTTCCACTTCGGGGTTCCGCTTAAAGACCTTCTGGCCCAGGTAGGTGATGGCATTGGCGTCTTCGATGGGTTTGACCCTGATAAATCCCGGTGTCATGCCGCTGGTCCCATACTGCAGGGCGATCAGGCTGTCTTCATTCCACTCGACAGGCCTGAAATACCCGCTGAGGCCGTTTGTCAGCAAAACGGCATCGCGTTTCTCCAGGTCGATGCGGAAAATATTTGAAACTCCCGTGTAATAAGAAGTTCCTATCATGGATTTCCCGTCGGCGGAAAACACGAAATTGGCCGCTGAGTTATCCTCGAAGGTATACACCGTATCTGCTTCGGCCTTACCAAGGTTGAGGGCATCCATGCGGTACAGCAAAAGATGCTGATTCCCGTTGACATCGGCCAGGGTAGCCGAGAGGTATTTTCCGTCGGGTGAGACATCGAGGTTAAACAGGCTGTAGCCGAAGGGAAGCAGATACAACTGGGTCCAGGCTTTATAGGGAGGGTAAATCCGGATCAGGGAAACCCTGCCGGCATTGCTTTGGGTGGCATACAGGCAGCGATCTGTGCGGTTGAAGGCGAAGTCGCCTGCCCGGGTGAATTTAATCAGGCGACGGTCGCGGCCGGTTTTCAGGTCGATGGCCCTCAGCCCCCTGAAACTTTGGTTCTTATCCGAATAAAACACGGTTTTTGTGGTCTCATCATAAGCCAGGTTACACACCATATAAAGGTTGGGGGCAGGGATACCCCTGATCTTGCGGACTGCACCGCTCTCCAGGTCAATGCTGCAGATATGGGCCATTTTTCCGGGATGGTTGATGGCAGCGATGATCTTGCGGTCATGTTTATCCACGGCATAACGGGATACCGAACCCAGGGCTTCTGAAACGGGTGTGAAGGGTGTCACAGGATATTCGGCGATACGCTCCAGATTTTCCTTATGGTGATCCTGTTCCCATCGGACCCAGTCCTCCCAGGCATCGGAAAGAGGGAGGCCATAGGCTTTATTGAACTGTAAAGCATAGAAACGCCGGCTCGAATCACTGCGCGAACAGAAATCCTTCAGTTTTTCGACCCCGTATTTATTGCCCAGGTAAGAGAAAAAACGGGTACCATATAAATATGCGTTGGCGCCAACCTTAAAATCGATGGCGGTGCCCTCAGACTCCAGCCCGACCGGCCTGTAAAAATAAGCGCTGTCGAGTACCATGGTACGAAAGACCATTTCGTCGTAAGGACCGAGTACGCGTCCCATTCCGCCCGACATCCAGGTTTCCATGAAAGTGGCGATGCCTTCGTGGTACCAGCGCGGGGAATACCAGCGTGGTGTGGTAAGATAACTGTAAAACAGTGTCATGGGATTGTCCTGTTCAGGCATGATCTTACCGAGGAAGATTTTCCGGTAGATCACATCGGAGCGGGCGGCCTTATCGCACATGACCACATGGGTCAACTCATGGTTCATCAGCCACTGCATGCGTTCATTGGCCGGAAGGACATCGAGGGTATAGTCGAACGGACCCACGGCAATCGACACGAAATTAAAGGGGATCACGTTGGCTCCACCGCTGCCGATGTCGGTAAAGTCATTAAAGAGAATGGTAACCGGTTCAGATGCACGGTAATCCCAATACCTGTAATGAAAATCGAGTGCATTTTCGAAACAGCGTCCCGTATGATGAACCAGGTAACCGAGACCTTGCCCGGGATAGATCAGGTCGAGGCGGGGAGTTTCAAAATGTCTGATATCAAGCTGGGCGTGAACACGGAACACAAAGAAAAAAAACAGCAGGATCAGAAATGCCTTCCTGCTCCTCACCATCATGAAGAACACCGTATCGGAATATGCCGCCATCGCCCATTACTGCTCAACAGAAGCGATCGGAGAAAGAAAGCCAATGACAAGGGGACCATTCAATATTGTATTCGTCAATGCCGCACTGTTGAAAATATTCAGTACGATGGATGCCGGTGCCCCTTCCGCTGCACTGATAGGCCCCAGTATACTGGATAAAGGCTGCCCCTGGTACACGCCCAGATCACCTTGGCTGTTCACGGCATTCAGAAAACCGGAATTAAAAATTGACTGGTAGGGCACATTGGCAGCCACACCCACCTGGCCGGCCACATTGGCCGCGGTCTGCGAACTGGCGACAACCCCCACCTGACTGGCCACATTGGCAGTCGGCTTGTTTGCAGCCGCACCCACCTGGCTGGAAATGGCTGACGAAACCGCAGCACTGGCAGCACCGGGCGCAACACTGAGAATGGAAGGCAAAGCGGAACTGCAGACAGCGGCTGAATTGAAACTTCCGATAAAACCACTGCCGATGACAGAATTCCCGATCACCAGGCTTGCCACAGAGGCCGGAATACCCTGTGCACCGATGGTGGTAATATTGGATAATTCAACGGCAACACCCACATTGGAAATAGGCAGACCGGCAATAAAATTAATCTTTTCCTGGTCGCCGGTATTAATACCCACCAGCAGGTTGTCAACCACCATCTGGTCGCGTATCAGCTTCAGCGCTTCGATCTGCTGCCGGCGTCTGGCATCGACTGAGGTGCCTTTATCGATATAATGATTCAGGGCAGTGATGGCATGATCGAAAGCAGTATCGCGCCGGAGGAACTGATCGATAAAATTCACATAACTGATGAGCTGTGAACCCACATCTTCGGATATCTCTTTCGTGCCTGAGAAATAGCATTTACCGAGCAGATCAGTCGTACTTTTCAACAGGCCGAAATTATTACCGACAAAATCGCTGTAATCCTGCAAGACAGCGATGATCTCCTTACACTCGGCATCGGAACAGTTTTTCTGGAGCGGCTTGATCCAGGCATTGTCCACCAGCATTTTGGTTTCTGCGGCATAGACAGAGAACTCTATCATCACCTTTAATGTCTTTCCGACTGCAGCGGTATCCTCCAGGATGTCGTCTCTCAGGAGAATGTCACGCTCTGTCAGCTGGGCCCTGCGGTATTTATCGGCTTTCCCGATGGTACCGCTTGCATCTTCCCCCGCCGGTCTGGGGAAGAAATAGGAGGCGACGGCAATGGCAACAGCAATCACCACAACGACCCCGATAATGATTTTTACCTGTTTTTTCATAAGTTGGGTTTATTAATGTTTAAAAAAGATCATTGGAAATAATCCAGTGCTCCGGCTTCATCATCCTTCAGAATAAAATACTTCTCAAAGCCGGCAATGGTGAAAATCTCGGCGATACTCTGGCTCAGTCCGAAAAGCACGAGTTTCCCGTTCATCTGAGCGGTACGTTTTAACAGGGAGAGGAACACCCTTAAACCTGAACTGCTGATATACTCCATTTCCCTGCAATCCAGAATATAATCCTTTTCATGAAGATCAAGAAGGGCATTCAGCCTGGCCTCCAGTTCTGGTGCACTTGAGGTGTCGAGCCTGCCTTGAATACCCATGATGTTGATTCCGTTTTGTTTTCTTTCTGTAATTTCCATGATGAATAAAAGCTTATTATAGTTTTCTGATGAGTGTCAGTATGTTTCTGTCCCCTTCCCTGCGGTAAGAGACTTCCTGCATGAGGTTGCGCACCAGGTGAATACCGAGCCCGCCGATATCTCTTTCCTCAAGCGGTTTGTCGATGTCAGGCGGAGGCTCGCGCAATGTGGGGTCAAATGGCATGCCGTCATCTTCCACCCTGATACACAAAGCGCTATCCTGCTGCTCTATCGTGATCAGAATATCATGGGCTTCACCGTCTTTGAAAGCGTAAAACACAATATTGGTGAAAATCTCCTCCAAAACCAGGTTCAGCTCAAACAAATTGCAGTCGGGAAGACGCTTTTCGAGCACGAATTCATTGACGAATTCCTCCAGCCGCCTGAGCTCTTCTATCCTGTTATGCAGTGTAATAGCGTATTTGGACATACTCATGCATTTGCGCTATCAAATCTAAAGGATTTTTGATTACTTTACAACTAAGTCGAATAAAATGAAAGTAATTTTTTATTCATCAATATTACACTGATTATTAATAGTTTACAGACCCGGCTGCGCAGAGACTGAACATATTCACAATCGGTTGATAGTTTTTTTTCCCGTAAAGCCGTCGGCATGAAGAAAAAAGTTGTAATTTGTGCCTCTTTTTGAGCTTAGCATAAAAATAACTTTGACAAGCCCTGTAAAGGGCACCCTGACTCACACCCGTCTTCAAACCCAACAGGCAATATGATATAATTAATCAAATAAAATTACCTATGAAAAGCAAAAAACTACTGTTGTGGATCACTGTTGCAATGACCGTTTTACTCTACCTGCCAGGTATATCCCGGGCGCAGCAGGAAGTTGAGTCTGCCGGAGCATACTGGCACAGCCTGCGTGCCAACCAGATCAGTGGTCAGATTGATCCTCAGGACATTTTGAATGCACGTACCCAGGCTGCCATGCTCACTTCGGCGAAAAGCAGCACATCGCTCGATCTGGCATGGGAAGTCATGGGACCCGACAATTATGCCAGCAGGACGAGGGCCATCCTCATTGACAAGAATGATCACAGCATCGTCTTTGCTGCCTCGGTTACCGGGGGGATATGGAAGTCTCTTTCGGGAGGCAGCTCCTGGTCTCCGACCACCGTGGGAGGTTCGACCGAAAACATCCCGAACGTCACCTGCCTGGCCCAGGCACCCAACGGGACGATTTACGCCGGCACAGGTGAAAGTTTCGGAGCAGGAACGGGCAGCGGTACAGGCGGAATCATCGGGAAAGGGATGTTCAAATCAACTGATGGCTCAGATTTCGCACTCATTCCTTCCACCCAGCCTGCACCGAACAATGTAAACGGTGACTGGACCTATATCAATAAGATAGCCGTCACCTCAGAAGGCAGGATTTATGCCGCCACACCGAAAGGACTCAGGTATTCCGATGACGAAGGGAACAGCTGGCTGCCTGCCAAAGCCGGATCCACCACACTTACGGGAGCCACGATGGATGTCAAAGTTTCACCCACCGGAATGGTTATTGCCAATGTGGGCGGAGCCGCCTACAAATCAGCCGACGGAAATCCGGAAGGCTTTGCCCTGCTTGCCGGCGGACTGCCTGCCGCATCGGCAGTCGGAAGAATGGAATTTGCACTCGCACCTTCCAACCAGGACATCATCTATGTGGTGGCGGTGAAACCCACAGGAGCCCTCGAAGGCGTTTACCGCAGCGCCGACAGGGGCGAAAACTGGCAACTGATCGGTCCCGGCGGATCACCCAGCTTTAATGTCTTCAATGCCAGTACCAACATTACCACCGGTGTCGGATTGTATTCCTGTGCCATCGCAGTTTACCCCGACAATGCCAACCAGATTCTCGTGGGAGGCGTAAACATGTGGCGGGGAACGAAATTGGATGAAGGATACTATTCCTGGGAACAGGTTTCGGAAGGTGGTATCACCATTGATGTGTTTCCACTCTATCTCCATTATAACCACCACAACTACGTATTTCACCCGACCAGCCCCAACAGCATTTACATAGGCACTGACGGAGGTGTTTCACAATCGATAGATGGTGCACAGACCTTCCAGATCAGGAATAAAAATTATATGGTGGCACAGACCTACACGGTGAATGCCACTTTCAAGGGTGAAGTGCTTTTCGGCACCCAGGGCGACGGTGCACACCTGATTGATTTCACGGCAAACACGCCGAAATCCTCTGTCCAGCTTGCCCGCACCACCGTCGGCGGACAAAGCGCCGCTTCGTTTATCAACCCGAAAGCCTGTTTCATCGGAACCAGCAACGGAACGTCTTACCGCTCCATCGACAAAGGCGAAAATCTCACCGCATATTACGGAAGTACCATGTCCAACCTGCAGGGATCACTCGTAACCCCCTTAACCTACTGGGAAAGCTTTAACGATCCCTATTCCATTGACAGTGTGATGTTTGTTTCCTATGACACCATCCTTCCCGGCCAGCAGTTCAGGGCAAAAAGCACCAATGGGGATTATCCCTTCTGGGTAACCAACAGCGGTCCTGCCCTCTATCCCAAGGATACCATTTACGTCACAGATCCCGTACAGACAAAAATGTTCATCGGGGCAAACGGAACAGTATGGTACACCAAGGGAGCCCTCAACTTTACCGGAACCCCCACCTGGATCAGGCTGGCCAATTTCATGGGAATCGTCAGGAAAATGGGGATCACCAAAGACGGGAACACCCTGTTCGCCGGGCTTGATAACGGACTGGTCATCAGGATCAATAACATCCAGAGCTGGGTCAGCGATACCGCCAACAACCTCGTGGTGGATACCATCTTCAACAAGCCCAACCGGGTCATTACCTCCATCGCCGTGAACCCTTCCAATAAAGACCATCTCCTGATTACCCTGGGAAACTATGGCAATAATGATTATATCTACGAATCAGTCAATGCTACGGATACCCTCCCTGTATTCACAAATAAACAGGGGAACCTTCCCGCCATGCCGGTTTACGCATCCCTGATCGAAATGAATCATGCCAATATCGCCATTGTCGGGACAGAACTCGGGATTTACAGTACTTCCAGCCTCAACAATGCCAACCCTGACTGGGCTTACGATTCAGAAGGTCCGGGAAATCTTCCGGTGATGGAACTCAGGCAGCAAAGCCTCTCACACTGGCCGATCATCGAAGACGGCGACTCCACCATCATCTACAACCTCGGTACCATTTATGCCGCCAGCTTCGGCCGAGGAATCTTCAAATGCAGCAATTATAACGTGGTCGGAATCGCTGACCCGGATAAACCGGAAAGCAAGACGGACATGATCGGGATATATCCCAATCCGGCTGTGAACAGCGCCACCATCGAATACAGCCTGAATGAACCCGCTTCCGTTGAAGCAAGCCTGATCAGTCTTACAGGCAAAGTAGTGAAAGAATACCGTCATGTTCCGGGTAACAGAGGAAAGAACACCTTCCAGTTGCAGTTTGATGAATCACTGCCATCCGGAACCTATTTCCTCAGGCTGACGTCACCTTCCGGCAGCCGTTACGGGAAACTGGTGATAGCCAGGTAATAAGTAAGAACATGATAAAAAAAGCCACCCGTCAAGGTGGCTTTTTTTTTACTGTAGTGAACCCGGAGGGAGTCGAACCCCCAACCTTCTGATCCGTAGTCAGATGCTCTATCCAGTTAAGCTACGGGTCCATGGGCCGCAAAAATACAAAATTTCCGGCAATTCCCATCACATCCCCCAATTTTCGCAATTTGCCTACCTTTGCCCCGTTATCATCCTTTCGAAAAACATGGACCGTATACCGACCAGCTTCATCGCGATGCTCGTCCTTTCCCTGCTGCTGCGGGTCGAAACGGCCAGCGCTCAGAAAGACGGCAATGCCGACACCTTTTCTGTTTTCTCTTACGGACTGAATGTCGGTTTTTATTTTCCCGATAACCATCCGGCCAATTTCTATAACGGCAGCCCGGCCAATGACAACAAGCTCGATCTGGTCATGCGCAATTACTATTACAAGGAAGAGATCACCCAGGCCCTTGGCTATCAGCTCGATTCACTCAATCCATACGATCTGCCTTCAGAAATGAGGTATGAACCCAACGTATGCATTGGTTTTTACGCCCGTTATCCCCTGCATAAACTCCTGGGCGTCTTTGCCCAGTTTAACTTTGTGAAACTCACCGCCAAAGATGTCTTCCTTCTGAACCTCGACCTGCCCCAGGGCTATTCGCTCGACCCCACCTACCGCCAGTTTCCGATCTGGGGAATCGAAAAGAGGGTGAACATCGACCTGGGCATCTCCCGCTACTTTCCGACCAAAACCAGGAATGTCTTCTTTTTCGAAGGCGGGCTGAACATCAACAACACGCGGGTGGTGGAAAACAAGATACAAATCAGGGATAAGACCTACAACCTGGTTAATATGTATGGCAGCCAGGCCTATATACCCAATTCACAACTTCAGGAATACCAGGTCATTCAGGGTGGGATCGGATTCGGGATGTTTGCAACGGGCGGGATCAGGCTTGTTTTTTCTGATCATTTATCCATGGATCCTGCCCTGACATTCTATTGGAAGGGAATCAACCTGGGTCAGTACGACGGCTTCCGGCCCCAGTACAATTTCTTTGTAAGGTTCACATTCAGGACCTGAGCCGGCAGCTCACTAAAAATTCAGGAAGATCAGGGGATGGGTTTATCCCCTTCCTTCGGTTTTCCCAGGGGCTTGGCAATGGAATCCCGCATGGAAGTGTCTGCCTTGATATTCTCAAGCTTATAATAATCCATGACACCAAGGTTCCCGCTTCTGAAAGCATCGGCAATGGCCATGGGTATCTGGGCTTCGGCTTCGATCACCTTCGCGCGGGCTTCCTGTGCCTTGGCTTTCATTTCCTGTTCGAGTGCCACGGCCATGGCCCTGCGCTCCTCTGCCTTGGCCTGCGCGATATTTTTATCCGCATTGGCCTGATCCATTTGCAACTGGGCACCGATGTTCTTCCCCACATCAATATCGGCGATATCGATCGAGAGAATTTCAAAGGCAGTACCGGAGTCCAAACCCTTGGAAAGCACCACTTTGGAGATTTTATCGGGATTCTCCAGCACTTCCTTGTGGCTTGTGGCCGATCCGATGGCCGTAACCACGCCCTCGCCTACCCTGGCAAGGACGGTTTCTTCGCCTGCACCTCCCACCAGTTGTTTGATATTCGCCCTGACGGTAACCCTTGCCTTCGTAATGAGCTGAATGCCGTCTTTGGCTACGGCCGTTACGGGCGGGGTGTTGATCACCTTGGGATTGACCGACATCTGGACGGCCTCAAACACATCACGGCCTGCCAGGTCGATGGCCGTCGCCGACTTGAAATCGAGCGGAATATTGGCCTTATCCGCGGAGATCAGGGCATTGACAACTGATTTTAGCCTTCCCCCGGCAAGATAATGGGCCTCCATTTCATTGCGGTTGAGCTTCAGTCCGGCCTTGGTGGCAGCAATCAGGTTGTTGACGATCACCCCGGGCGGTACTTTCCTCCAACGCATCAGGATCAGCTGGATCAGGGAGATCCTCACGCCTGACACCAGGGCGTTGAACCACAGGCCGACCGGCACAAAGTAAAAGATGAGCCAGAGACCCAACAGGCAGGCGATACCTATCACCACAATAACCATCACATTTGCTTCCATAATGTTTGCTGTATTTATTCTTTAATCAATTCCACATAAATTTTCGGTCCGTCCAGCTTGGTAATCACAATGGGACTGCCCGGATCAAGAAAGTCGCCCCGGGTGTGCACCTCGTACAACTCATTCCCGAAACGGGCCTTACCGGCAGGATTCAGGCGGGATACCGTCTGGCCCGTGTCCCCTGTTTTCAGCGTTCCCTCTTTGATCACATTCACCCTGCTTTCAATGGCATCCTTCAGCATCAGCCGGTTCCACGTCCGGGCCTTGAGCATATAATACAGAGAAACAACGGTAGATACCAGGGTTGCCGCAAGTACGATATGCCCGGTGGTGCTTCCGTGTACACTGTAGGCCTGGAAAATGGCAAATACCATGCTGGCAAAGCCCAGTATGCCCACCACGGTGGACCCCGGGATGATCAATACTTCCACCACCAGCAGGATCAGTCCGGCGATGATGAGTAAAATAATGAAAGTGAGGCTCATACTAAAATCTATCCTATCGTTGTCGTCAGACCTCTGCGGGAAAACTCGTCATGCATGGGTCTGAGTTCTTCAAAACCGCCCGATTTCACGGGGCATTTTCCCTTGTAATGCGCTATCCAGGTACATTGTTCAGCCTGAAGGTAGTCATGCCCGCAAACATCAATAAGGCTATCGATCACGAAATCAAAGGTATTGTGATCATCATTGTGTAACACCAAATCTTTCTGCCCGGTTTCCAGGACTTGTTCCCTGCCTTCCGGAAAGTCCTTCCCTTGTTGGTTCATGGCTGTACCTGATTATTCCTGAACGAAAATACGATTTATTTCCGGATGCAAACAACCCTGTTGCAATAATTTTGTTTTAATATCCAGATATCGCCTGCCCTGCTCATCTTCCGGAAGTCAAAACCCGGGGTAGCACGGCAGGGAATTCGACCACTACATTTAAGTTATGATATTCAGGGAACTCATCCCCTACCTCAGGTCCAGAATGCAGGAAGCGCTTCCCGGAGAAGCCGCCCAGAGAAAGATGCTTTCCTCAGGCCGCTTCCCGCACTGGCCCATTCCTGAGGCATATAAGAAAAGCGGCGTGCTGATCCTGCTGTACCCCTGGCAGGGTGAAGCCATGACGCTGCTGATCCGCCGCCCGGAATACGATGGGGTCCACAGCGGCCAGATCGCTTTTCCCGGGGGGAAAATGGAAGAAGGGGATGAAAACATCACTGCCACTGCCCTGAGAGAGAGTCAGGAAGAAGTTGGCCTTAATCCGGATAAAGTCAGGATACTCGGAGCATTGACCCCATTATACGTGCCTCCGTCAGGATACCTTGTTCACCCGGTCATCGCCTGCCTGGAGAAAAAACCCGTTTTCAGGCCCGATCCTTCAGAAGTGGCCGGAATCATCGAAATACCCCTCAAGGTGTTTTTCAGGCATGAGACGCTGTGCGAAAAAACAGTCAGGGTAAAAGACTGGAGCAGCAGCGTTCCCTGCTATTTCATTGATCAGCAGATCATCTGGGGAGCCACGGCCATGATCATAAGTGAATTTCTCGAACTGATCAGGCCTTTTTACGAAGCTCGATCCGGTATTCGAGTTTAGCGGTTGACCTCAGCATGGCACTGACGCCACAGTACTTTTCCTGGCTCAGGTTGACGGCTTTTTCAATCTTGTCGAGCGGAAGATCATCCCCGTAAAAGATATAGCGGATCATGATACGGCTGTATACTTTCGGGTGTTCCTCCGTCAGATCTGCTTCGATACTCATTTCAAAATCATCGAAGTCGACCCGCATTTTTTTCAGCAACGAAACCACATCCATACCGGTACAGCCACCCAGGCTGCCCAGTACCACGGCCTTTGGACGCGGACCGAGATCCTTGCCGCCCACAGCTTCATCGGCATCAAAAATAAGCTTGTGACCAGTCACCTCCGCCTCGAAGGCCATGCCTTCCATCCATTTCATTTGAACAACGGTACTCATGATTTTCTTTTTGGTTTTTGAATAAACAAAAATAGCAAAGGAAAGTTTGTCCCGGCAAGGTGATGCCGGAGCAGGGCTGTTACCTGAAAGTAAAATAAGTGGGAATGACACCCGTGAGGAAAGAGTCCACCGCCAATCCGTCGGAGGCCTTGTGCCGAAAAATCCAGCCATTCTGCACAAAATCAACAGGATCAGAGAAATACAGCATATCATCCTGATCATCATACCCCAGGGCGTAGATATATCCTGCATGGGAAATCAGCGGCGTGCCGGGCAAGGCGGTATCCCCGGGACGGAAGCGGTAAATCCCTGATTCATAGATATAGAACATGGCATTCCCGGCCTGGTTGATCACAAGCTTGTCGGGATGCTTATCCGTTGCCGGAAATTCATAATCGGCGAGTACCTGATAGCTGAGCGGATCAATACGCAGCAGATGTCCCTTGCTGTCATCTGCCTGGGGCCAGCCGTTGAAGCCCTTTCCGGAACACAATACCCAGAGCTTCCCTTCGGCATCGGCAACAGCCCCGGTGGGCTTCGGATAAACCTGCAGACTGTGGATCGCCAGGTCGCTTCCGGCATCCATCACCGTGATGGTGCTGTCGATGCCGAAACCTCCCTGGTTAAGGACAAACACGCGGTTGTCGATCTTTACCATCCTTTCGGGACCTGTACCCGTTGCAGCATGTTTCTCCACATTGTTGGTCAGCAGGCTGAGCACTGCCACGGTATTGTCCCAGCAACTGACATAGGCCTTTTTTGCATCGATCTGGAGAAAAAACCTGGGCAGGGTGAGGTTCTCTATCATTCCCAGGCTGGAGAAATCAGACATCCTGACTACCTCAATCTTATTGGCATTGTTTACAATGATATAGCCGGTCTCGTCCACCACCTCCATGGACTGGACGATATTCCCCAGGTGAAAACCGTTCACCTTGTAGAAGAGATGATTGACCACAGTTCCGGTCACTTTGTCAAAAACGCTGATGCTCCCTGAACCGTTCATGAAGGGACCTTCATTACAAACATACACCCTCGGATGGGTAACAGGAGCGGGATCATCGGGCCCGGTTTCGTCTTTTTTGCAGGACAGGGTAAATACCAGTGCCGTGATCAGCAGGAGGGGCATGACTTGATGGATGAAAAGCAGGAATTTCTTCATAAGATATTAATTTATTGATATTTGTATATTAGGGTAAACAAAAACGCCCGGCCCGGCATGGGATAAAAAGCGACCGCTTCATAGCTTTCATCCCAGCAATTCTTTATCTCAAACTGCAGTTCCGCGCTTCCTGTCCGGGAGATGGGCAATGTCTGGCGGAAAAGTGCGGATCCCGTATTCCAGGCATCAAGGAAACTGCTGTTGTCCCTGACTGTGAATATCTTACCGGTGAAGTTGTGCGTATAGGCAAATACAAAACTGCCAAAGGTGGCCTGCAGGGCGCCCTTAAGCTGCTTCCGGGGAGTGTAGATCAGTTGTTTTCCGCGGCTGTTGTCATAGGGGCCGGTTTTAGTGAGATAGGTTGATGAAGACAGGGAAGCGGACAGATTCATTTTCAGGCCAAAGCTTCCACTTCTCCAACGGCCTTCCAGCCTGGGTTCACAGCCGCAGATTTCTACTTTCTGCACGTTCTCCGCGGTCCAGACACCTTTCCCGTCCGGTATCCAGCTGATCCATTGATCCACCAGGGTATAATAGGCGTCCACGCCCAGCGCCAGGCCCGACTCCTCATGCTTCAGCGGGAACCAGTGAATTCCGGCCTGATAATTCCAACCCCTTTCGGGTTTCAGGCCCGGGTTTCCGCCGGGAACCCAGTAGACGTCGTTCATGGACGGAATCCTGAAGTTTCGGGTCACCTGGGCTTTCAACTGCCATGCGGCAATACTGCCTTCGATGCCGGCCGAGGGTGCCGGCGGTACAAACATCCCTTTAACCCAGTCCTGCCTGAGTGTCAGACCTGCTTTCCAGTCTTTTCTTCCGAGCGGTTTAAACAGCGTAAGGCCCCATCCTCCGCTTTTCCTGCGGTGCGAACCGCCAAAATCGCCGGTGTTCACCGTGACTGCCGAGCCCGAAACCCGGGCATGGAGAAGCAGGCCTGCAAAACCCAGTTTTCTGTCAAGGCCGAAGTCGGCCTGGACACTGCGGTTCCTTATCCTTGAATCCAGAAGAAGCAGGGTATCTCCTGCCTTCTCGGTGTAATGAAGATATTCATGAAAGGCGGCCACGCCCGCCGACAGGGCATTCCTGACTCCCGGCCTTTTCCAGCGCAGCACGGCGCGCATGGCTTCATCCCTCCTGTTGGCGTTGAGGTCGGCTGCGCTGACAGAGGGAGGCACTTCCCGGCCGGCATCCTGAAGCCAGGCGGCAGTATAGAAGGTATGCCTTCCGCTGCGGTGTTCGGTGTTCACCATCAGGGCCCGGCCGGTGGATACGGCATTTCCTCTGCGGTAAGCGACCCCCCTGTAGGTGTAGGGGAAATCATTGTCCGCATGCTGGTGCAGGTAAGCCACCCGGCATGCCGATCCTTCCTTCCTGCCGTAAACACTGACATACTGCCTGAAATCAGAAAAACTGCCCAGGCTGAACCCGGCACTGGCCGCAATCCGCCCGGAAGACATGGAAGGCGGATCCAAATATACCGTCCCCCCGGCCGGAAGCATCCCCGGAACCATGACAAAACCGTTCACCAGCCTGACATTCCCGAATAAAAACAGCGGAAGGATGCTCATATCCGACATCCCGCTTCCGGGAGCATTCAGTTCAAAACCCATCCAATTGAGGGAAGTATGACTTGAAGCTGTTCCCCTCAGGGAAATGCTGCTCAGATTCCCTTGCCCGTAATCACGGATATAGGCCAGGCTGTGCTGCCCGAGCAAACCGGCAAGGGAAGCCGCAACTGAGGATCGCATCACGAGGCTGTCGATGGTGTCGGCCTGCATTCCGGGCATCAGGAAAAAGCGTTTGTTTCCGCTGACTTCGATCCCCTTCAGGGCAATCGCGCTGTCCGGCAACACCGCCTGTGCCTTCACCGCATCCGGAACAGCCATCACGAGAGCAGCAAACCAGCAAAACCTCAGCAGGCGATGCATCACAAGCCCGAATCCGGCAGCCGGCCTGGTCGTGAACAGCCCCCCCGGAATTCGTATCACCTGATAAAAGTGCAATGCAACTCAGTTTAAATGTTATCAGATGTTTTCGGGAAATACGGAAAAACGGAATCATGGAATGATCCTTCGCTTTTAACCCGAAAGCCCGGAAAACATTTGTACTGGCAGGTCTTCTGACTTGTTCACGTTTGAACGTCTTCCCACCCGGCAGGGCAGTGACATGCTTTTCAAACGCCTGTGTGAACTTACAGCAGCGGGTACTGTTCAGGACTCTTCCGCAACACGGAACCACCTGATTCCCTTTTCACAAACCACGGAAAAACAGTGATTTGTACCAATACGCATCAAAGGTATCTGTTTTCGGTCAGGAAAAGCATCCGTACGAAAAAAAAATATCAACCGCCAGGCATAAAAACCAACGACCAAAAAAAGAAAGGCAACGGAATGACATGCACCAGGGGAAGCTGCTTTTTACGAAATTTGCAGGATGCAGAAACTGACCCGCAACACAAAATTCCTTTTCCTGCTCGGAACACTGATCGGCCTCCTTGCCATCGGGGAGCCATTGGTTGCATCGGAACCACCTGTCGTCCCGAAGCGGACGAATTACAGGAAACTGCATCCGCGCAAAAGCTACCGCAAGAAACACAAACGGCATAAAAGCGGCGGAAAGCGATTCGGAAACCGGAAAAAGTCAGGCATTCCGAAGGAATATCTCATCCGCAATTCAAGACATTTCAGGGTATGGTAGGCAGAAGAAAGATGCAGCTGCTGCTGTTGGCCCTGATCCCGGTGCTGCTCGGCGGGTGCCATGTGACACGGTATTTCTGGTGGAATTATGCAGATATCCGGGACAACATGAAATTCAGCGAGGTTCCGGTACTGCGTTCAGATACTGTCTGGACGTTTCATCCGGGAACAATTTCCCGGCCTTTACACCTGCCTGCCGCTTACGGACCGGTCACCGAACCGCTGGACCGCTTTCTGCACGAACACGGTACCGTTTCCTTCCTTGTGATCAGGAACGACAGCATCCTGCATGAAACCTACTTCGACGGCTACAGCCAGAATGAACCCATTCCGGCCTTTTCCGTGGCCAAATCCTTTGTATCCGCCCTCACCGGCATTGCCCTGGAAGAAGGTTCCGTCAGGAGCCTCAACCAGCCGGTGACCGATTACCTTCACTTTCTGAAAGACACTGGTTTTAAACATATTACACTGAAAAACCTCCTTGAAATGAGATCCGGACTCCGTTTCAGTGAGACCTACGGCAGTCCGTTCGGGCTGATGCCCAAATTCTATTACGGAAGAAACCTGAAGAAATATGCTGCAAAATTGAAAGTCGGCGAAAGTCCGGATTTACAATATAACTACCAGAGTGCCAACACCCTCCTGTTATCGCTGGTGCTGGAGGAAGCCACCGGCATGCCCCTGAACCTGTACCTGCAGGAAAAGTTGTGGAAGCCCATGGAGATGGAATCGGATGCGTCATGGAGCACCGACAGCAGGAAACACCGTACTGTGAAGGCTTTCTGTTGCCTGAATGCCATCACGCGGGATTATGCACGTTTTGGCAGATTGTACCTGAATAAAGGAAACTGGAACGGAAAGCAACTGGTACCGGAACACTGGATCGAAGAAACGCTGAAGGTCACCAACGACTCGAGGGATTCAGGCGGATACCCTTACACCTATTACTGGCGGGTTATGCCGAACGGGGCGATCTTTGCCAAGGGAGTGCTCGGACAATATATATACGTTGACTACGGTAAAAAACTCGTCATGGTAAGAATGGGGAAGCATCATGGCGGCATTGCATGGCCTGCCTTCTTCAGTGCGCTTGCCGCACAGCTGTAAACATCACAGCCAGACACAAACGCCGCTGCCGTAAACCTGGGCGGTGCAGCAGGCCTGCCACCCGCAGGCAGGTTTATTCATCCTGCCGGTAGAATGCTTCATCCCCGGGATAATGAAAGCGTTCCCGTGAAGTCTTCTCATCAAACATAAAATAGGTGGCCAGTGCCTCAGAGCAAAGTTGTCCGGAGGGACCGAACAACCTGACATCCACCGTCAGCAGCCGTCCGTGCATTTCACGAAACGAGACTTCCAGGCGGATGGCACCCTGATCGGTGGGGACAGGCCGGCGATAGGTGACATTCAGACGTGTCGTTACCCCGCTTGATCTGGCATACAGCAGGGCAAACCAGCTCCCGGCCTCATCCATCAGCGTGGCCTGTATGCCACCGTGAAGCACCTTTGTCCAGCCCTGGAACTGCGGCAGGGGAAGCCAGTCGCAGATCACCTTCTCCCCTTCTTTGCGGAAAGTCATCTGAAGCCCGTCCGCATTGTCGGGACAACAGCCGAAACAGTGATAGCCCTCCCCTCCCCTGTATGGATTCCGGATGTTCACAGGCTACTTTTCAACACCGTTTTTGAAGGTCGAAGTATGGGAGACATTCCCCTCCTCATCGTATTCTGTCCATTTGCCATCCTTCTGCCCCTTCACAAACTGGCCCTGCATGCGGACCTTGCCATTCTCGTGATACTCAAAGAACTCACCCACCTGTACCCCGTTCTGGTAGACTTCCACCGTTTGTTTGTTCCCGTTGGGATAGTAGGCCACCTGGGTTCCGTCAAGCTCTCCGTCCTTATACACATACTCTGCAACCAGTTTTCCTTCTGAATTAAACCATTTGGCCGGACCATCCTTCTTCCCGTTTTTATAGCCGGACTCCTCCTGCAGTTTGCCCGTCATGTCATAATAGATCTTGCAACTGCCATGCTTCAGTCCTTTGGAATAATTGATCTCCATATTGGGCCGTCCGCCATAGGTGAAATTTTTCGAAACCCCTTCCAGCAGGTCATTCACGTAATACTCCTCCGATTTGATGGCGCCCCTGTCGTCAATGTTCAGAAAAAGCCCGTTTTTGAGTCCGTTTTTATACATTTCCACCGACCTTACGAAACCTGCGGGATGATAGGACACCCAGGTCCCGTCTTTTTTCCCGGCCCTGTAATATCCCTGCTCAAAGGTGGCTTTGCCGAGATCTTCGCGCCAGAAACCCGTTTTGTTTCCTTTGGCATCCGTTCTGTTCATGGTGTCGGGCAGAACAGGCTCATTCTGAGCCCTGGCAAAAAAGGCAATGAACATCATCAGGCTGATTAACAATAACTTCTTCATGGTATTGGTTTTTAAGTTTCTTATTGGTTTTTCACGAAATTCACCAGTCCCTTGGCCTCAAAGATTCCCACGAGTTTATCGGGCAGGGGTGCAAAACGGAATTCCTTACCCGCAAGCGTGGCCACACCCTGTTTCATGTCGATGCCGATCTCATCGCCCTGGCGGTAGGCATCCACGACTTCGGGCAGGACAATGATGGGCAGGCCCTGATTGACCGAAGAGCGGAAAAAGATCCTGTTCACCGATTTCACGATCACGGCGCGGATTCCGGCATAAGCCAGTCCGACCGAGGGATGCTCCCGAGAGCTGCCGCAACCGAAGTTGGCGCCTGCCACGACAATATCTCCCGCTTTCACCCTTTCCGCAAAGCTGTCGTCGAAGCCCTTGAAGAGGTAGGGCATGATCTTATCACCTTCGGAAGAGTTGATATTGTAGGTAAGGTTACCGGCAAACATCTGATCGGTGTTGAGGTTGTCGACATCGGCATAGTTCCACACGCCGTGGCTGTAGCGGTCGTCGCCTGCCTCCACCACCACCGTTTTGCTTTGCTCTGCGGTAAAGAGAAAGCGATCAGCGGCCTTCAGCCCGCGGGGGTCGGCGATCTCGCCGGCGATGGCGGAAACGGCCACCGTGGCGGGAGAAGCAAGGTACACGGAGGAATTGGGATTACCCATCCTTCCCTTGAAATTCCGGTTGGCCGTGGAGATGACGGTGGTATTGTCGGCCGGGATTCCCTGTCCGGTTCCCAGGCAGGGTCCGCAGGAAGGCGCCAGCACATTTGCGCCGGCTTCCATAAAGATACGGATGAGTCCCTCTTCCATGGCTTGCAGGTAGATCTCACGGGAGGCCGGGATCACCAGGAGTTGAAGGTGCTTTGCCAGCTGTTTCCCTTTAAGGACGGCTGCCGCGACGCGCAGATCTTCCAGGCGGCCGTTGGTGCAGGTGCCGATCAGGGCCTGGTGGATTCTGGTACCCTGTACATCCGAAACCGACTTCACATTGTCCACATGATGGGGTGCGGCCACCACCGGGAAGATCTCATCCAGCCGGATCGTGATCTCCTTCACATAGGCGGCTCCTTCGTCGGCCCACACGCCCGGGAGGCTTTCACCGAGGTGATCCCACAGCACTTCATCGGCAGGGAAGGCCGCCGACTTGGCACCCATTTCCGATGCCAGGTTGGCAATGGTGAGGCGGTCGGATACGCTCAGGGACTTCACCCCTTCCCCGTGATATTCTATCGACATATAATCCGCCCCGCTGGAGCCGATCATACCGATGATCCACAGGGCCAGGTCCTTGGCATAAACGCCGGGCTGAAACTTTCCAAGCAGGTTGATCTTCACCGAATCCGGCACCCTGAACCAGGTCTCGCCCTGTTTCCACAGCCCCGCCGATTCGGTACGGTCGATCCCGGCGGCGAAGGCATTCATCGCCCCCGCCGTACAGGTATGGCTGTCGGATCCCACCACCAGCATACCCGGCCGGGCATAGTCGGCCATGATCTGGTGGCAGATGCCGCTGCCCACATCGTGGAACTTCAAAACCCCTTGTTCCTCAGCCATCTCGCGTATCCTCAGATAGTCGTTGGCCAGCTTGGCATTGGTGGGGGGCGCATTGTGATCGAGGGTGATCAGCAATTGTGCGGGATCAAAAATCCTGCTTCCGCCCATCTTCAGAAAGGTCTTCTCGATACTGGCAGTGTTGTCGTGCGTCAGTACCAGGTCGGGCTTCCTGAATACGATGCTCCCGGCCGGGGCATCAAAGATCTTTTCGGCAAAGCTTCGCGCTGTCATATCGTTTTTGTTTGCAAAGTAAGTGATTTTTTCTCAAAGGACATGACAGCACAACGCCAGCACCCTCCAGCCTGCACCACGTAATCACGCTCAAACGTCACCACGACAAGGCACACACCTCCCACCTGCAAACGTGCACACGCGCACACGCGCATACGTTTAACGTGCACATGCGCACACCTGCACACGTGCACACGCAACACGTCTTTTTACCCTCCTCTCCCTCAATATTTTTTTCCTCTCTCTTGACAACGCATCAAAAATCCTTACATTTGTGTTCTCCTCCGGAAACATGCCATTTGCATACAGCCAGCTTCATACTTGCGTATATTTCAGCTAATGGAAGCTTTGAGGAAGTTTGGGATAAGGCAGATAGGCGAATGTTTGCGGGGATGGGGATGTTATGGGCAAGCACAATAGAAAAAAATGGATGATCAAAAGACAATCGGATCTGCGAGTTCAGGACATTTGGCCATGAGTCTACCAAATCTATGATAAAAAAAAGTTGGAGTCCGGAAGGGCAGGTGGTTGTTTATGAGCATTATAACCTTGGAAGCATTAAAAAAGTACTTATGAATGAGGCCAGCCCATAACGTTGTGCAAATGCCAGCCCACCGGCCTCTGGGAAAATAGTGAGGTGTGTACCGGGGCCGGCTTCTGCACATGGCGTTACATTAAAAGAAAAAAAATGAAACTATTTCACAGTTATAATAAAGACAGAAAAAAAGAACATGAGTTTTTACGTTTTATTATAAACAAATTTCCTGACATAGAATATATAAATGAAAATTACAGATTTGAAGAAAGTCAAATTGATTCAACAATTGAAGTTGAACCAATAATTAAAGGCCTTAAGTTTGACAAATTCCTTCCTAATAAAAGAAAGCAAATATGTATAGATACTTTAACGAATTTGCATCTTGAGAAGGTTTCAGCTTTTGAATCTATTAACAATATTTCTATTGATTTCACAATAAAAGCAAACGGTATAAATTATTTTTTTGAACTACACGAAGACCAACATAAAAATCTAAGTGTAAGTAGAGCGACAAAAATATTTGACTTACAAGGAAACATGATATTGATTCCCCGCTATTTAGTTCGGCTTTTAAAAGATATTTGGAGATGGAATAACCTCACTAATTATCAAATAGTCTGGGCCGATTGGTTTGAAAAACATTCAAATAAATTAATGAATATATTAGAACCCGGCAGACATGAATATGGACTTAAAAATTCATTTCTCTTTAAAAATATGAATCATGAAAATTAAAGAACTTGAAAAACAAATTGAAGAAATTCTTTCTGAAATTGAAACAGACAATAAGGAACTTGATAATGTTCCACCAAGATTTCGAAAAGTTGTCGAAGATGAATTAAAATCAAAACAGGACAAAGTATCTGAACTTCACAGTAGAATTGATGATCTGATACAAATTGGAATTGTTGATAGACTTCAAGAACCTTTAAATTCCTTTCAAGAAATGGTCAATTCGTTTATTAACGACTATAGTTTTGAATACCCACAAGACAAGGAGATGTTTATCAATCAAATTTATTTTGAAGAAAATGATGATGAGTTATTAGTCAATATTAAACCCAAGGAAAACGCAACCAACCACACCAATATCTATAATAAAACATTGCTGAAAGTGATTATTGATAACAATAAAATAATTCATAAACCAAAATCAACTGATACCTTTATAGAGGCTATAAAAGAATTATCGCTAGAAAAAATAAAGAAGTTAAATCTTGTTTTTTTAGGGGTTCCACTTATTGCAGATTTTAAGCATGAAAGGTATCAGCAAAAACAACTTTCTGAGAAGACTTTCATATTGACTCAAATATCCAAAGAGAAAAAGAAGGAAATATTAGAATTTATCGCAAAAAAATTTAACCAAAGAATCGAAGTGGAATTTGTGAAATAGTATTAACGCAACCTAACATGCCTCGATAACACAACAAAACTGTCAGTTAATGTTCACTTCTAACCTTCTGCCTTTGCTGTGTTTAGCGGCCACCCGTTATAGCCAATTGGTAAGACAAGAACCACAATAAAAATTTCAAACAAATGGACAACGACATTAAACCTGGGAAAAAAATATTCATAAGAAACGCTGGTAAAGACGAATACTGGTTACAAGACTTGATTTATGAAAACCCAAATATTTTGGGACTTGGTGAACTCATTCCAGTTGCAAAGGAAAAGAAACAGTCAACGGGTGGCAAACTCGACATATTACTTAAAAATCCCGAAGACAATTCAATGTATGAAATTGAAGTAATGCTAGGCGAGACAGACCCCTCACACATTATTCGGACAATCGAGTATTGGGACATTGAGAAAAGACGATATCCACAGAGACAACATTTTCCGGTTCTAATTGCCGAAAGTTTCAACAAGCGTTACTTTAACGTGATTCAAATTCTGAGTTTAAATGTTCCAATGATTGCAATTCAAGCTGACTTACTTGAAGTAGGCGGACAAAAAATCATCAACTTTACTAAAATACTTGACATTTATGAAGAGCAAGCAGAAGATGATGAAACAAATATTGTAAACGAAACAACTTGGTCAAGTAACGCTAACTGGACATTGCAAACTGCAAAAGAATTACTTAACCTCATCAATTCAAGCGGACAAATATTAAAACTCAACTTCACTCAAAGTTACGTTGCTATCATTAATAGCCGTGGCAACGCATACTGGCTGTATAAGCGTTCAGAACCGAAATCATATTTGGGTTTCAAGGAAAAAAACGATGAGAAAGTTGAAGCAATTAAAAGTCTTTTAGACACTTCATCAATTCCCTTTACTTACAACAAATACCAAGAATTTTTAATTGTGGTTGACAAGGACTTTGTAAAAAAACATAAGGACATATTTATTAAAATCAACAACATTCGTTTTGCTTCAGACAGCGGGACAACAGAAGAATAAAAAACCACTGGCTATAATAAGCAAGGCTTCATTTGGCGAAGCCTAACCTGAAGCATTGTTGCACAGCCTGTCCCGAGAATTCGGGAAAATCCCGCAGTGTACTACGGTTTTTCTATGGGGCTTAAAAGGAATTGACTACAAGGAATGATGAGATATTCACCTGATACGTTCTTTGAAATTTTGATGTGGACAAGGCTTGCTGAAGGATGCTGATGAACGCGTTGGAAGTTTAAGGCGGTCAAGAGTAATAGTCGTAATGAGGATTGGGCTACATGATATAGCCACCCATCCTGGTATACGCCCATTGCCATGCTGTTCGTTCCGGAACAACAAGTCTGGCTTATTGAAAACTAATCTATTCCAAGATCACCCCTGGTAAGAGTCTCTTCCTTCAGCCAATCCCTGCCGGATCTACTAAGCAAAACTCCCTTTGCAGGGTTTGGACGTTAGTAAGCTGTGATACCTCATCCGTTTTACTGAGCCTCCTATCCGGTTCATGTTCTTCAGTACCGGCTGGAGTTTATCCCGCCTTTAGCGGGACAGTGCTGCTTCCTTTAGTGCATACCTCGCGGTAAACCACCTTGCAGCTTGCTAACGTTTCGGGTCGTTACTCCCCCCCGTAAGGGATCCCGATTTCGCTTTGCTTATCGGGACAGGCATTTTACCCTCTGGAAATTTCACACACCTATTGCATACTATTGATTTAAAATTTGTATTTTTGGTCTTTTTCAACAGCTTACAACAATCCGTTGGCAGTAATGCTATTAAAACAGACAAACAAGAATGAGTTACTTCTACATACAAGGATATAACCTTAGAGACTTAAGAAAAAAGTTTGACGAAAGAGTATTTGCAATTCCACTAATACAAAGGAGCTATGTTTGGAAAAAGGAGAACATATGCAGACTAATGGACAGTATTCTCAACAACTACCCTATTGGTGTTGCTTTAGTTTGGGACACAAAAACAAGTAAAGCTTTTGAAATCAGACCTAACACTAAAACTATAATTCCTCAATACAACAAAAATGCTCAAACAGCAGAGGTAATCATAGACGGACAACAAAGACTTTCTACTATCTACGGTGTTCTCAACGGAATACAACCAAGCAAAGACCTAAACTCAAAAATCAACTTCAAAGAACTTTATTTTAACTGTGATAAAAACTCCCAAAACAGGTTTGTATTTAAGAGAAAGGTTTCCGATACTGACAATTTAATCAACTTAAAAGAACTTCTAGACACCCAACCGGCACAACTCTCAAGACGGCTTCGACTTAAAAAATATCAAGCAGCAGAAGCAAAAAAATGCTACGATGCTTTTTACAGTTACAAATTTAATATACTCAAGTTTACTGGATTTGGTTTTGAACAAGCAAGAGAAATATTTATCAGAGTAAACTCGGCCGGAATGAAATTAAACCGTGCTGATGAACTATTTGCACTAGCTACTACAGTTCATTTAAGAGACCATGTAGAAGACACTAAAAAGGACTTACAAAACGGTTTTAGAGAAATTTCAGATGATGCCATGCAAAACACAATAGCGCTTTATTACGGTGCTGACAGAATTGGCGGTGCTGAGTTCAAAGGAATTCTCAATGAACATTTGAGCAAAAACACAAAAGAAAGTGATTTCAGAGCTGAGTGGAAAAAAATTGAGAACGGATATAAACTTTGTGTAGACTTTCTTGCATCTGAATTTCTAATCAAAAACTTAAAAGAACTCCCAATTTCAAACATATTTTCAATGCTATCGTTTTTCTTTGCTGTAAATACTAAAAAGGCGAATACTTACCAGATAAAACAAATCAGGAAATGGTTTTGGCATACTTGCATCAATAAACGCTATTCAGGTAGCGAATTCAATAAAAACATTCCAACAGACATTAAGTTTTTTTATGCATTAGCAAGCGGCAAACAAGTTAGCTACGCTATAGACAAGAAAGTTAATGTTTATGACTTTCTGCGTTCAGACTATAGAGAGAATAGCTCAATTACAATTGCTTATTATTTAATGCTAAAGAGTAAAACACCTCTTTATCTTGTCAGTGGCAGACCAATGTTACTTGACAATATATCATCTGTTTCTAACAAGAAACACCGACATCACATTTTCCCCAAAGCTTTGCTTGAAAGTAATGGAATGAACGAGAAATGGATAAACTGTATTACAAATATTTGTTTACTTGAAGCAGACCAAAATCAATCCATTGGAAGTTCACTACCCAAAACATATCTTTCTACGTATAACCATTTAAAACATTTTAGAAAAGTAATGGCATCACATTTAATTCCTGTTCATGCTGACAGTAGTGTTTGGAGCAATACGGTATCAACAGGTTTTCTTGACTTCATAAATGAACGAATAAAAATTATTACAACCGAAATTGAAAAGCTTGCAGGAGCATTATTATTTGAAAGATTTGACGAATTAAAAAGACTTTAGTATGGCACAAATCAACTGTGGACAAAGAAGCACAACTACTGCCAATTGAGTAGACATCCCCGCCAGCCAAAGCTGACGGGGAGCGCCTCTCACACCACCGTGCGTACGGGTCACGTACACGGCGGTTCAAACATTAGGGGACAAGGGCGGGGTAAGCCGACTGCGTTACCCGAAAACGAATACAAGTAAAGAAAAACTGAACAATAAAAAATGACAATAGACATAACATATAATGTTCACTCAGACGCAAATGGTGGCGACCCGGACATCACAAGCCCGACACTTCGCTCCTATCATAGAATGTTATGGAGCAAAAAATTGCCAAACGGAGAACTCTTTGAACTTACAGACAAAAAAGGCGGAACGTATTTATACTCATACTTGACAGGTTTGCGAATGCAAAGCTGTTTAGTATGAGTAATGCCGTACACCCCTTGATCGTAATTTTTTCGCAAACTCATTCCGTGTCGGTATATATCACAAATCAGGACTTGGAGAATATTTATTAGGAAGTGATGCAATCTCGCATTCATACAGAAATCATAAACGCAAAACCTGGCTGACACAACAAATCCGAGACGAAGTTCAAGAACTCTTTGACGCAGGTTCGACAATTGGAGCGTACACACTTTTTCCAAACAACCGTGTTGACAAACAACACACAATAAATCAAGCACGTGGAGTGAACAGCTTCATAGACGACAGGTTTGACCTGACTTTGGAATGTATCAGACTTTTTTACGCAGGACAACAAAGCCCACTTTACGATACATTGAAACGTTACAAAGACTTCTTCGACTTGTTCAAGAATTTTAAAGGTTTCATTGACTTCTTTTTACTCAACGACCTTGTTGACGATAACGAAAATATTAAGTTTTACTTACCGTTTGACAATTTTAAAACAAGACCATCCTTTGCGGACATTGAAGAATATTTGACTTACAAAAAAGGAGTAATGAACTTCATAAAAGCACGAAACCAACGAATTGACAACCATGCCAACCAACAGACGACATGACAGCCTGCCAGCCGCTGATCGAGTAGACGGCCCCGCCAGCCTTAGCTGACGGGGAGCGCCTCCCACGCCACCGTGCGTACGGGTCACGTACACGGCGGTTCAAACATCATCATCGAATTTCAAGAGAGTATACTCATACTTGACAGGTTTGCGAATGCAAAGCTGTTTAGTATGAGTAATGCCGTACTCCCCTTGATCGCAATTTTTCTCAAACTCATTCCATGTCGGTATAAAACCACGGAGTTGCACGGAGTTATGCACGGAGTGGCTGGAACGTGGATTATAATTGGACCCTTGAATTTGAGTCTTTTATTCGCTTGAATTGAATCTTGGTTTTGTGATCTGGGACTTTATCTTTTAAACCTGGAATTTGTCACTTATTTCCTGTCCTATTCTTTCCTGGGCCTTGGATATTGATATATTGATAATTGATGCTTCGACTTCGATAAGAATGACAGAACCCGAAGTCATGCTTCTCCACGCCCAGCTTTTAAAACCACGGATCCGCCGCGGCGGACACTGAGTTTTACACGGAGTGGCTGGAGCGTGGATTATAATGGGACCCTTGAATTTGAGTCTTTTATTCACTTGAGTCCTGGATTTTTGATCTGGCACTTTATCTTTTATACTCATACTTGACAGGTTTGCGAATGCAAAGCTGTTGAGTATGAGTAAAGATTCTTAATACCGATAACTCTGTGAACACTTTTTTCACATTCCTGTGTTCCTTCGTTATAAAATTTGTATTTTTGGTCTTTTTCAACATCTTAC
>Ga0209310_1000276_pt1 | contig 66899 bp, 53 predicted proteins | sample AD_UKC030_MetaG_FD_184415 | JGI IMG/M metagenome (GOLD analysis project Ga0209310, IMG submission 184415) | Active sludge microbial communities of municipal wastewater-treating anaerobic digesters from USA - AD_UKC030_MetaG (SPAdes) (version 2) | ecosystem: Engineered > Bioreactor > Anaerobic >... | reverse complement strand
CCAGGATTCGGGCGCTGTCAAAGCGGTTTCACTTGTCATATCGGCATACATTATGAAGCCGCCGGCGCCCTGCCTTCCAGGATGGGGATCAGTTCGTCTTGCGCGTCGTGCGCTCCATCAGCCAAAGGCAGTCGGGATTGTTCGGCGACGCGACATTGAGCTGCAGCTCCTGGCCTTTCCGGAGGAGGGGCACGGTGCGCGGGTCCTGCCATTTCTTGATCTCGGAGTGGCCGTCGACAAAGGCCAGCCCGCCCGCTCCGTTGTGATAGCTGGCCGGGTAATCCACGATCTTCCACAGCGAGGGCTGGTCGGGATAGCCCGTCATGCCGACGACCATCTCGCCATCGTTGATGCTGTCCTCGCGCTCGTCCATGAGGAGCCACGTCTTGCTCTGGCCGGGGCTGGTCACGTCGCTGAGCTTCTTGTAGATCCGGAAGGCGCTCGGCGCGAATCCGGCCACGTCGGTCGAGTCGAACCACGCGTTCATGGCGATGCTGCGCACGCGGGGATAGGTGGTGTTTTGATAGCGGACGGCGCTTCGGTCGGCGGGGCACTTCCAGATGGCGGTGTTGTTGCCGCAGTATTGCCAGAGGAGGCTCTTCTTGATGTCCTGCTCGACGTCCCAGTTGCTGCGGTTGCCGCCGTTGAAATCCAGCGAACCATGCACCCACTCGTTCGGGCCGTAGGACTGGGGCACCTTGTCCGAGTTGTCGTCGACATACATCCTCCAGGCCACCAGCATCTGGCGTCCATTGTTGAGGCACATGATGCCCTGGGCCTTGGTCTTGGACTTGGCCAGTGCCGGGAGCATGATGCCGGCGAGGATGGCGATGATGGCGATGACGACCAGCAGCTCGATGAGGGTGAAACCGCGCTCCCCAGTCGGTGGGCGCCGGGATCCTGGATGGGTTGGGATGTTCACGGCTGGTTGCCCTGGTTCAGCCACACGTCCACGCGCGGCGTGTCCCAGGTGTAGGGCTTGGTCACGATATCGAGCCTGCCATCGCCATTCAAGTCGGCCGCGCGGCTGTCGTGGTTGTCGATGCCCACGGACAGCTCCTGCGTCTGGAAATTGCCCCGGCCGTCCCCGTACAGAACCCACGCGGCGCACTTCTCCTTCGGGCCCGGCGTGTGCATCTCGGCGCAGAAGATGTCGAGATGCCTATCGCCATTGATGTCCGCCACCTCGAGTGTGTGGCCGGAGAGGACGTCGCGCTCGAGCAGCCGGCAGCGGGTCCACGCTTTTGGATCGACGGGATCGCCCTGGCATTCCATGTACCAGAGCGGGCCGTTGCCGTCACCGGGCGCCAGGACGATCTGCGCCACCTTGCCGGGCTTGAAATGCCCCGCCGCGATCCGGCCGGGATGGTCGGCGATCTGCACCGGCTTGAAATCGTTGCCGCCCGCGTGCTTGAACCAGTAAAGGCCGGCCAGCAAGTCCAGCCGGCCATCGCCGTCGACGTCGAACGCAGCCATTCCTTCCTGCTTGATGGCGGTCTTGACCGTCGAGGTGTTGAGGATCTCGATCAGCGGCCATGACTCGGCGGCACGCGGATTTTCCGGGATCTCGGCCATGAAGAGTTTGCGGGCGCCCTGGTTCCAGAACATGAGCTGCGGCTTGCCGTTGCCTTTGAAATCGCCGACGACATGGTCGTGGTGCGCTCGACCGCCGCCCTTCTTGATCAGGTGCTGTTTCCAAGGTGTCTGGGGGTTGAAGTTAGGCGCGGGGTTTTCATACCACCAGAGCTGGTCGCTGGACGCATCGCCGCCGATGATCAGGTCCAGATCGCCATCCCGGTCCACATCCCAGGGGAATCCGCCCGCCTCAGGCGCCTGTTTGGTGTCGTCCATGACATACTTGTGCCAACCAGCTCCCGTACGGCGCAGCCAGATGATGGCGGGCGCCTGGGTTCGCTCGGCGATGACGATGTCAACAGCACCATCCCGGTCGATGTCGAAGACGACGCAGGCGGTTTGCTGCCTGCCGCCATTGGGCGCGGGCAGGCCGCCCGTCTTGCTCGACAGGTGTTTCCAGATCGGCATCGCGATCCCACCGGCGGCGGCGTCAACAAGGGAGATGACCGCCAGCATGTGGACGGCGGCGAGAAACGCTTTTGTCTTCATGCGCGAAGCCCGCTCATGGCTCCGCCTCGCGCGGGACCACCGTGGCTCGATTCAATGTGCGCATCCCGGATCGCCCTGGCAAGCCCAATCCGCTGCGTCCCCACGCGAGGGACGCAGCCGGATCGTTACGGCTTGCGCAGCCGGCAAAACATGGCGCGACCGCTCGTCGGGAGCGCCACCGGGTTGCCGCCCGGCGCGTCGGTCCACACTCCTCCCACCAGGTCTTCCGTCGTTTCCAACTCGAAGCCCGCGGTTGCAGGCGACCAGGAGATGATCGCCGAATTGTCCGATAACTGGATGAAGAGGGTCGGTATTTCGCCGGCGGAAGGCACGATCACGCCCGGCCAAAAACCGCCCCGCAGCATGAACGTGCCACCGCTCATCGTCCCGCCATCCGGCTGGCCCAGCGTGCCGCTGACGGCATAAACACCGCCGGCGCTTGTGCCGCCACCGCCATCGACGGTGGACCACTCCTGGCCATATTGCGCCTGAGTCGCCGCGCCGAATAGCGCCACCATCATGGCTGCAACCGCGGCGCGCATGAGCCGAGTCCGGATCTCGATTCTCGGACATCGCTCGATGATCCCTCGCCCAATCGTTTTCATTAAGGACCTCCGTGCTGTTCCAGATCCATGGTCAGCTTGCCTTGCGATCGAATCATGGCCACTCATCAATCGTGTAACTGATCCGAACACCGTATACTGACACGACATCGCTCTTCGATTCGCCAATTTCGCGCATGTGGATGAAGTACTCGTAGTTTTGGTTATCGATCGTTGCATAGGAAACGCTGGTGTCCGAAAGAGTCATGTTGGTATTGACGCTTGACACCACGGCCATCGTCTGCGCTCCGGTGTCTGCGGCAACGGCTTTGCGATACAGCGAACAATCGAAAATGTGTGATGCGTCATCTGTGCGGCCCCACACATGAAGCCCCGTGACGGCCGCACCATGTGGAAGGTGCACTCCATAGTAGCCGTAAGCCCGTTTGCTCTTGTCTGCATACAAAGTGGCGGCATAATTGACCCAGCAGTCTTGCATTGCATCGTCATTCACCATCGGGGTGATCGCGTGACCCATGGAGAGCCAGCGCGTTTTCGGCGGGTTGATCTTGATTGAACGATTCGGGCCGCTGATGGTCACGGCGTCCAGAGTGCCATCTTGATTCTTGATAAAAATGGCGCCGTCACTGCCGCCGCCTCCCAGGCCCAGGTTATTCGCCGCCAGCAGATCGTCGGCCGCCACGACATCCCCCGTGCCAACCGCAAAACCGACCTGCGGGCTCGAACCGGCCTGCACCACCGTGGTCGCCGTCAGGTTGCCTTGGACGGTAACGCCGGAGGAGATCGTTCCGCCGGAAAGACCTCCCACCGAGGTCACCGCCAGTTGAGTGGCATGCTTGCCGTCGACCGTATCGGCGTCCAGCCCGCTGCCCGCACCGTCACCGGCCAGGACGGCAGGCAGGATTTCGCTGTCGCGGGCGATGGCCGCGTCGATTCGCGAAGCAGCCACCGTGCCGATCTTGATCGCTCCGGCATCGACCGAACCCGCGGAGGATACGGTCAAGGCGTCTGTGACGCGGGCATCTGCAATCACGCCGCTGGTGATATCGGCAGCCGAGTGGAGATGGACCGCATTGGCAAAGGCGCCGGCCTGCTGGCCATCCAGCAGATCGGCGTCCAATCCGCTGCCAAGTCCGTCGTTCATGAGCAGAATGGACAAAATCTCGTCGTCGCGGGCGATCGTTACCGGGATCCTCTCGGCATCGAGGATGCCGCTGGTGATATCGCCGGCCCCGTGGCTATGGCCGTAGGGTGAGAAAGATGCCGGCAACTGCCCCGCGAGCGTGTCGGCATCGTCGGCATGCAGGCTCCGCACCGCATAACCCACCGAGGCGATCCGCTGGCGAGGGGCCAGATCTACGCCATTGATCCGCACCTGCAGCCAAACCGAGCTGCCTCCGAAGATCGACGCCGGCATCAGGTTGCCCGGATCGTCTCCGATCGTCGCTTCAAAGACGCCGTTGGCGTCGGGTGTCACGGTGTCCGTGTCACTGAATCCGCCGCCCAACGAATCGCCTCCAACTTCGGCGCTCCAGAATGTGAACACCACTTCGACCGGTGTTGTGACGGGATCGCCCGCAGTTTGGGTAAGCCGCCCCTGGTAAACCATCAATCCCGGCACGGCGATCGCCGATTGACTCAGGGCCAGCAGGAGCGCCGGAACCATCAGAGATTTGAGTGATTTCATTTTTCCGCCTTCCTTTCTTTGGAAACCTAAACGACAGGCGATCTCCGCCTGGGAGGGAGCATTCGAGCAAGCTGTTATTTATAATCTGACCCTGGCGAATGAGATCGTCAAGGGATGGCCCACAAATGACGAGGGCCGGCGGGATCCGCCAGCCCTCGCGATGTCGACGGCGCAGGCTCACGCCCCCGCCGTCCGCTGGAGCGAGGATGAATGGCTCTCGATCACGGAACGATGGTCGAATCGAAATTCGGCCCATCGTCGATCACGACCGCCTTGAAGTCATGAGGCACGCCCACAAGCACCTCGCCGGAGCAGCTCATCCCTCGCCCGTCGCTGGCTGTGAACCGGATGTGATACATGCGCCCGTTCCCCGGGACCTTTTGGGTTCCCGATCTCTCGGCCCGGACCTGGGCAGTGCTGGAGCCGACGCCGGACGCGTCGGGACCGAAGTTGCCGTCCCCGAACGTGTTCACCGGCTCATCCTGCCAGATGCCATCGATGGTGATCGTGATGGGATCGCCGTCAGGATCGGTCACGCCGAGCACTTGAATGGCGGTGAATGTGTTGTTCGGCGGCCAGAGCCTGGCGATGCTGGGATAGGCTCCCGAGCAGTCCGGCGGTTGGTTCGGTGTGAAGATGGCCATATCGCCGTCCGAGCAAACGATTTCCGGACAGCAGGTGACGCTGGCCACAAAAGTGATTCCCGCAGGCTCATTGGCGCCTTCCGGCGGGGTCACGGTTGCGACGTTGCCAGCATCGATCGTGACGGTCCAGCCGTCCGGGACACCGGCAGCGGCCCATGTCACGGGCAGCACGCCGTTGTAGGTGAGGTAACTATCGAGATCGATTGGCTGGAAGGGAGCGATTTGATCCGGGATATCGCCGACCTGGGGCGTCTCGCACACGACAAGATTATCCATGTCCGCGTCCCTGCCCGGCGTGCCTCCGCCGACCGGGACCACCTCCAATCGGGCAGCCCAGAGATGGATTCCCGGAGCGTCGGACGCAACCGAATACAAGTGCTCGGCAGTGCCGGTGAAGCCGCTCAGAATCAAGGTGTCCACCAGAACGCTGTCCTCGTAGATCGTCAGCACGCCATCCACAACGAAGCGCTCGACGGTGTAGGTCGTCTTGACGTCATATCCAGCTTGATCGCAGGCGCAATCGGGCAGATCGATCTGGACTTCGACGGGCGGAGGCGGCGCGACCTTCTCGAGCACCATCAGCGCCCAGGCCGTCGCCAAGGCCGAGTCACCCCATCGGTCGGGAGGCCAGGATCCGTCGGCGTTCTGGCTGGCCACGATCGCCGCGGCAAACTCCTGGTACCAGTCGACCGGGTTGCCCGCCACGGTGATGGTGTCAATCCCCAGGCTGACAAATCCCTTCATCAGGCAGTACATGCATTGATATTCATGGGGTCTCCACCCTGGATCGCTCGATAGGTCGTTCCATGTGTTCTGAATGTAGACGATCGCACTCTGCACCCGCGGGACAGCCGTCGAATCGCCCACCAGCGACATCTCGAACAGCAGGTTTCCGGTCTTGAGAAGGTTGACCCAGTCGCCATCGACAACATACTGGGAACCGCCGCTGGCATCCTGGATCGCGTTCAGCCAGGCGCTCAAACGATTTTTGGTGGAGTCCGGGATCGCGCATTCGAATCCATAGGCGGGCGCCTCGGCATAGCGCAACCCGAGAACCGCGTAGCCGCTGTTCGAGTTGTCGCTGGGCTCGTTCATGAAAAAGTAGCGCCAGCCGCCGTCGGGATTCTGCGCGAAGACGAAGTAATCCACGCATGCTTGCAGCACAGCCTGGTAGGTCCACCCGTCCACATAGCTTCCTGACACGTTGACGACTCGATCGGGCGCTCGGCTGGCGGCAATCGCCATCATCCCCAAACCCGTCCGGTATGTCTCGTGCGAACCCAGCGTGAAGCACACCCCCATGCCGGCGCCATAGGACGCCGTCTGGCTCATCAGGTAATTCAGCCCCCTGATGACGTTCTCACGATACGGATAGCTTTCGTCGAACGGCGAAGGATAGCCCATCTCGAAGGCCCTCTCCTCCAGTTTGACCACCGCGAGAGATGTCCCCGCCACGGGCTCGCTCCCGTAATACGCGCTCCACGATCCATCGAGGTTCTGTTGCGAAACCAGCCAGGCGAGACCTCTATCGATCGAGCTCGCAATCTCCTCCGGCGTGACCGCGCGCAACGGGGCCGCGGCGAACATGCTCGCCGCCACTCCCAGCGCACATGCACAAGAGAACGTCGTTCTCATTGAATGGCTCCTTTCCTTGTTGATTGTATGAGCTGGCTTTCTTCCACGTTCGCCTCGATTAAGCCACGCTCCAGCACGGACAAGAACGGTGTTTATATTGAATGATCGGAGGTATTCTTACGAAGGGCCAGCGGACCCCTCAGGCTCGCTCGGGCACAAGCCGATCGATGCGCCCCTCAGGCTTGGCTTGCCCGCCACGCGCTGGGAGACAGGCCCGTATGCGCCTTGAAAGCGTGCCGAAACCAATCCTCGCTGGCGTATCCCGCCTCGACTGCCACCTGGGCGATCGTCTGCGCGGTGTCCCGCAGCATCTCCTTCGCGCGGCATAGCCGGAGCTCATCCACGTAGGCATGAAATGTGACGCCGGTCGCGCTCGAAAAGACCGTCGAAAGGTAGGAGGCGTTGCGGCCCAGGGCCTGCGCCAGTTGATCCAGGCTCATCGGCCTGCGATAGTGATCGCGAACATACGCCAGCATTCGATCGATCGTCCGTGGCCTGGTTCCGGCGGCGCCTGGCCGCACCGGCTCCTCGGGCACTTCCGGCAGGCGGGCATGGAGCTCGTGGCGGAGACGGACGATCTCGGCACTCAGACAATGCACCTGGCGCCGCGCGGATTCCAGCTCCTCCTGGAGCCGCCGGTTGACAAGTTTCGTGCCCGCCTGGTCCTCGAGCATTCCGAGGATGTGGACGACCAGATCAAGATGCGCCCAGCCCCGCTCGCTCGCCGGCCAGTGCGGGCTCAACTGCAGCGTCAGCCGCCCGACCTCAGCGCTCGCTACCCGCAAGCGAACCGCGATGATCCGGCGTCCGTATCGACCGCGCAAGCCGCCGGGTGGATCGGACCTGCTCCGCTCCCAGTTCTCGCGTTGGCGCGTCTCGCATTTCCATGGCTGAATCCTCTTTCCCGAGCCAGCAGGCGCCCAATCGGGACAGGCATTCGTCGCCTGCGAACCCTCGCCAGGAGCGCAGGGCACATCGCATGCGATCGAGAAGGCGAAACCGGGGACAATGGACTGGAGGTGGCGCAGGAATGCCTCGAGGTTCAACTTGAGCTCTTGCTGGCAGAACGCGATGTCGCCGAGGCGGGCCGATGACGGCTCGAACGGCACTCCGTGAACCGGGCCATCCTGGAACAATGGCTCCGATCCGCCCATGCTGGCTGTGCTGGTGTCCTGCCACTTCCTCGCCATGAAGTTGCCGCGGGTTCGATGGGCCTACTATTTTCAGCACGCCTTAAAGGATAATCTACTTTTTCTTATCATAGGCCCGACCGGAAGGCAAGCCGCATCGGGGGTGCGCGGCTGGACCCCGCGGTCGGTTTGGGGGCGCGCCTCTTTGGACCCACGACCGGCCCAACGCCGCCCTGGACAGCACCGCAAGTTCCATGCATGCTCTCCCCCCATCATGGCAGCCTGGTGGAGCAAAATAACGAGTTCGCCCCTGCTGGTACGAGTGGCGCCGTTCGTGGTGTTTCTCGTCCTGACCTCTCTGCAGGGGCGGCTGGGTGAAGCGTCGCATTACTGGATGTATCTGGCCAAGACGGCTGTGGGGGGGGTGCTGGTCTGGCAGATGCGCCGCTACGTGACCGAGATCGAATGGCGCTTCACCGGCGCGGCGATCGGCGCCGGGATCCTGGTCTTCCTGCTCTGGATCGGGCTCGAGGACGGCGTGCGCGCGCTGGGTTTTGCCCATTCGTATCCCAAGTTCGTCCACCCGACCACGACCTGGAACCCGCTGGCGTTTTTCGCCGGCGCGCCGGCGGTCGGCTGGCTGTTGGTGGTTGTCCGGATCCTGGGTGCGACGCTGGTGGTGCCGCCGCTCGAGGAGGTGTTCTATCGCTCCTTTCTCTACCGCTACCTGCAGCAGACCGATTTCCTGGGGGTGCCGCTCACCCGGTTTTCCGGGTTCGCATTTGTCCTGACGTCGGCCATCTTTGCCTCGACGCATGTCGAGTGGCTGGCGGCGTTGTTGTGCGGTTTCATTTACCAGGGGCTGGTCGGGTGGAAAGGCCGGCTGGGCGACGCGATCGCCGCTCACGCGCTCACCAACCTGCTTCTGGGCCTCTGGGTGGTCAGCCGCGGAGCGTGGCATTTCTGGTGAAACGGTGATCCCGTGCCTGCTGTTCGAGGATGAGCATTTGCTGGCGGTGGCCAAGCCGGCCGGCTGGGATCTTCGCGCCTCCGGCCCCTGCGCCGGCGAGGGCATCTTCGATTGGCTGCGCCACCGGGAGCCCCGATGGGCCCGGCTCGCCGCCGTGCATCCGCGGAGCGCGGAGGTCTCGGGCGTGGCGGTCTTTGCCCTGAGCGAGGCGGCAGCGCAGGCTTTGAAGCAGCAATTCGCCGAATCCGCTGTCGAGGAACGGTTCCTTTTCCTGACCGACCGGCCAGCCGGGGATGCCGCACGCGAGATCCGATCCGGCATCGCTCGCGCCAGCGGCCGTTGCGAGATCCGGCCCCTGGCTTCGGGTTCTCCAACGGCCCATACCCGGTTTCGATCGCTGGGGCCCGATCCCGGAGGCACGCGGATCGAGGCCGTCTTGGTCGCCGGCACAACCGACTCGATCCGGGTTCATGCGGCGGCTTGCGGATGGCCGATCCTGGGCGACTCGATCTATGGAGGATCGGCAGCGCCTCGTCTGATGCTGCATGCGGCCGGCTTGCGGCTTCGGCACCCGGCGAGCGGCGCGCCTCTGGCTTTCGAGACGCCGCCCGAATTCGACCAGCCGCCCTTCCGGACCCGCAGGTTGGCGATCATCGATCCCAAGGAAACCACCGCCTACCGCCTCATCCATGGCGGAGCCGATGGCTGGCCCGGCTGGTTCGTCGACCGGCTCGAAGACGATCTCCTCGCCGCTTCCACCCTCGAGCTGACACCTGGCCGGAGGGCTTTGCTCGACTCCTGGCGCCGCATCGCCGAGGCCCGCGCGGTCTACTATCGGCTCCTGACGCGGCCGTCGCAGAACCAGCCCGCGGAACGGCCGAGGCTCGATTGCGCTGCAGGATCGCCCGGCCCCGGCCGGTTCGCCATCCGCGAGAACGATCTGCGGTTTCTCCTCCGCATGGGTGAAGGCGGAGCGGGCGGGCTTTTCCTGGATCAGCGCGACAACCGGCGGCGCCTGCGGGCCGGCCATGTCGCCGCCGGCTTCCCGCTCTTTCCGGATGGGGCAGCCGGCCGCACGGTGCTCAACACGTTCGCCTACACGGCCGCATTCTCGGTCTGCGCCGCGGCTGCCGGCGCCCACACCGTGAGCCTGGATCTCTCCCGCAACTACCTCGAATGGGGCCGCGACAATTTCCGCGCGAACGGCATCGACCCCGCTGAACACGAATTCGTCGTCGGAGACGTCTTTTCCTGGCTGAAGCGATGGAGGCGGCGGGAGCGATTCTTCGACCTGGTGATCCTGGATCCCCCAACGTTCTCGCGCTCGCGGGAGCACGGCGCGTTCCGGGCGGAGGAGGATTACGCCGCGCTGGCGCAAGGGGCCATCGCCGTCCTTCGGCGCGGGGGTGTGCTGTTGGCCAGCAGCAACGCAGCCCAATGGCCGCCCGCCGATTTCCAGGACGCGATCGAATCCGCCGCGGCGGTCTTGAGACGGCGCATCCTCCGCCGCCATTATGCCCCTCAGCCCCCCGATTTCCCGGCGCATCCGGACACGCCGGCCTACCTCAAGACCCTCTGGCTCCGGCTCGAGTAATCCGGTTTCCGCTCAAGGAGATTGCCGTTTGATCCGGCCTTGTGTATGTTGGATTTTTTGATGGCATTTCAGAAATGAGCGAATCATCGAAGACAAAGGAAGGCGGGCCCGGCCCGGCCGCCGAACCCTCCCTGCGCCCCGCGGAGGCTTCCGACGACACGGGCGCGGACATTGAAGCGGCGCGGCCCGACATGGGGGACGAGGAGCCGGTGTCAGCCCAGCCAACGGCGGAGGAGATCGCCCGGTGGCAGGAGCGCGCGGCCAAGGCCGACGAGCATTGGGATCGGCTGCTGCGGCTGACAGCCGAGTTCGACAACTTCCGGAAGCGCGCCCAGCGCGAGCGCCAGGAGGCGGTCCAATACGCCAACGAGAGCCTCCTGGCCCGACTGGTGACGGTCCTGGACCACTTCGAGATGGCCCTGGCTGCCATCCACCAATCCTCGACCGGCAATCTGGATTCGTTTCGCACGGGCGTGCAGATGATCTACTCGCAGCTTCGGCAGGTGCTCCAGGAGGCCGGCCTGGAGGAGGTGCTGGCGCTGGGCCAGCCGTTCGATCCCCAGGTCCACGAGGCGGTCCAGCAGCAGGAATCGTCCGACGTCCCGGAAGATCATGTCCTTTCCCTGGTCCGGAAAGGCTACAAGCTCAAAAGCCGCCTCATCCGCCCGGCTCAGGTCGTGGTCGCACGCCCGCCGTCCGCCTGATCCGCCATGGCCAAACGCGATTATTATGAGGTCCTCGGCGTCGACCGCAACGCCGGCGAGGAGGAGATCAAGAAGGCCTATCGCAAGCTGGCCCTCAAGTATCATCCCGACCGCAACCCCGGGGACAAAACCGCTGAAGAGCGCTTCAAGGAGCTGGGCGAGGCCTACGAGGTCCTCAGCGATCCGCAGCAGAGGGCCGCTTTCGACCAGTTCGGCCATGCGGCCTTCGACCCCCGCGCTCGAGCCGGCGCTCCCCGCGGCGGCGGGTTCCACGATCCGTTCGACATTTTTCGCGAGGTGTTCGGCGGCGCCGGCGGCAGCATCTTCGAGGACTTTTTCGGCAGCGCCAGCGGCGGCCGCTCCGCCCACGGACCCCAGCGGGGCGACGACCTCCGCGTCGACCTCGAGATCTCGTTCACCGAGGCGGTCCTCGGCTGCGAAAAGGAGATCTCGATCGCCAAGCCCGATGCCTGCGAGACGTGCCGCGGCAGCGGCGCGCAGCGCGGTTCGGGCTCCAAGACCTGCCCCGCCTGCGGCGGCCGCGGCCAGGTCGTCTCCTCCCGCGGCATCTTCAGCATCGCCCAGACCTGCCCCCGCTGCGAGGGCGCCGGCCAGATCATCGAGAACCCCTGCCGAACCTGCCACGGCACTGGGCGCATGAACCGATCGGCCTCGATCAAGCTGCGGATCCCGCCCGGCGTCGACACCGGCGCGCGGCTTCGCTCGGCTCACAATGGCGCGGCCGGCGCTCGAGGCGGCCCCAACGGCGATCTCTACGTCATCCTCCACGTCCAGCCCCACGAGATCTTTCAACGGGACGGCGACGATCTGATCTGTGATGTGCCCGTGAGCTTCGTCCAGGCCGCCCTCGGCGCCGAGCTCGAGGTCCCGACGCTGACCGGCAAAGCCCAGATCCGCATCCCGCCCGGCACCCAGTCCGGCACCGTGTTCCGCCTCAAGGGCAAGGGCGTTCGCAACCTCCAGGGCTACGGAACCGGCGACCTCCATGTCCGCACTGCCGTCGAAGTGCCCGCCCGCCTCAATGCCGCCCAGAAGGCCAAGCTCGAGGAGTTCGCTGCCCTGTGCGACGCGAGTGTCAATCCCATGTCGAAAAGCTGGTTCGAACGCGCCCGGGATCTCTTCCGCTCGAATCCTTGAAAAGCCCATCGTGTTGTTATTTGATCCAATGCTGGCAATGATTCCTTTTCTGGTTGGGGGCTTTTCAAGGATTCGTTGAGCGAGGCGTCGATGTCCGCAAATCGTCGTCGAAGCCCGTTGCGCGGGAACGGGGGGATGGCCTCGCCGGTCTGAGGTGAAGCCTCGCTAACGATTATGCATCGGTTTTTCGCTGAACCGCCTGTTCTGGGCCTGGATTCCTTCCGGCTCGACGCCGCTGAATCCCGCCACGCCAGCCGGGTGTTGCGTCTCCGGCCGGGCGACCCGGTCGAGGTCCTCGACGGCGCCGGCGCCCGCGTGGAAGGCCGCGTGATCGAGGCCGGCCCCGGCGGGCTCCGGATCCAGACCGTTCGCCGGCACTTGGTCTCGCCGCCGGCTCGCCCGATCACCCTGGTCCAGTCGATGCCCAAAGGGCCGGCCATGGAGACGATCATCGAGAAGGCCCTCGAGCTGGGCGCCGCCCGAATCGTCCCCGTCATGTCCAGCCGCTGCGAGGTGCGCATCGAATCCGGCGCGGCCGCCACGCGGGCCCGGCGCTGGCGCGCCACCGCCATCGCCGCCCTCAAACAGTGCGGGGCCCCCTGGCTGCCCCAGATCGACCCTCCCCAACCCTTGGCGGCCTATCTCGAACGCCCTTGGCCAGCCGAACTCGCGCTCTTGGGCACGCTCGAGCCCGACGGCCAACCGGCGCGCCATTGGATCGATGCCTTCCGCAGGGCCCACGGACGCGCACCCGCCTCCGCGCTGATCTGGATAGGGCCCGAAGGGGATTTCACCCCCGGCGAGATCCAGGCCATCCGCCAGACGGGGGCCTGCCCGCTGACGCTCGGCCCTCATGTCCTCCGCGCCGACACCGCCGCCATCGCTGCGCTCGCCATCCTCCAGTCCGAACTGGCCTGACCGGTTCGAACGCGGCGGGAACGAGGAGCTGGACCCGCCCCCGGCCTTGTGGTTCCATTGCCGCGGAATCATGAAGAAATCTCTTGGCGCAAAAACCCTGGTGTGCCCGACCCCGTTGTTCGTGGTTGGCACCTACAACGACGATGGCCGCCCCAACGTCATGGCCGCCGCATGGTGCGGCATCTGCAACTCCAAACCTCCATCGGTGGCGATCTCGTTGCGCAAAGCGACCCTCACGTACGGGAACCTCCTCAAACGCAAAGCGTTCACGGTCAGCATCCCCTCGGAAAACTACGTCCGACAGGCCGATTTCTTCGGCCTGGCCTCGGGCCGCGACCTCGACAAGCTCGCCGCCGCCGGCCTGAGCGCGGTTCCCAGCGACCTGACCGATGCCCCTTATGTGGCCGAGTTCCCGCTGGTCCTTGAATGCCGAGTCGTCCACACATTCGAGCTCGGCCTTCACACGCAGTTCGTCGGCCAGATCCTGGACGTCAAGGCCGATCCGGCCGCGTTGGACGCTGACGGCTGCCTGGACATCCAGAAAATGCAGCCCGTTTCGTACATCCCGGACTCTCGGGCGTATTTCGGGATCGGGAGGTATCTCGGCCGCGCCTTCGAAATCGGAAAATCGCTGCAGCCATGAACCCCGGCTTATGCGATCCGCCCGAGGTGCGCGCTGCCGAACCGCATCTCCCCCGCCGCCGTCGGCCCGTCTGGGGCCATGCCGATGGCGATGCGCATCCTGACGATCCAAACGCAGTCCCATCCTCACCCCGAAATCAAATGAAAGCCGTCGATCCCCATCGGTGGATCGGATTCCTGGCAGCAGTCCTTCTGAGCGTATGCGGCGCATCCGCCGCCGAAGAGCAAACGCTGCTCCCCGACAAGCTCAACGACCTGCCGCCCGAAGTGCGCTCGTTCGCCGCTGCGAAAGAGAAGCAGGCCCGGGCGCTCGCTCGCAAGCTCGATATCCAGGTGGACCCGCAATTCTGGACGTTCTTCGAGCTGGCCAGAAAACTGTTCGATGCGAATCCCGACCGCGAATTCTACGTCGAGGAAAGTTTCCCGCTCGATTGGATGTATCCGCACTTATCGCCCCATGGGCTCATCATGAAGATCCATCGCCAACCGTTGAAGGCCATCCCGGCGGAGGCGATCGACAAGGACCGCCAGTTCTGGATTAAACAACAACAGCAACTGATCGGCGACTGGCTGCAGCCGGGCACACTGGTGAAGGATGTGTGCCATTTTGCCTTGAAGATCTATGGACGCAAGGACCTGGCTGGATTCACCGGCGATCCGAACTTCGTCAAGGACGATCCTGCGCCCAAGGCCTACTCGAAGCTGCGCAGCTCCATCGGCGGCCTCTATGCCTGGCGCATTGGCAACTCGTGCAACGATGAAGACCGGCAGCGCGTCAAAACGGAGGCCGAACTCGCCTTCAAGCAAGCCTATGCGTTCTGCCCCATCAGCCCCGAGGCGCTCTTTCGCTTCGTGAGTCTCCTCATGTCCGACGGGCGCATCGACGACGCCCGGCTGCTGGCCCTCACCACTCTGCAGCTCAATCCCACCAACCAGACCGTCGAAGATCTTTCCCAGCAGCTCGATCGAATGAAACGCCAGCAAAAACCGCAGCCGCCGACGCAAGGAGGCGGATACCGATGACCGCCAGCGTCACGCCGTTGCGAAAGGGAGTATGAAAACGATCTGGCTGGCGATCTTCCTGCTGCTCGGCGCCACCGAAATCGCCCCCGGATCGGCAGCGGATCCTCCCTTGTGGATCCAAGCGGCGGACGCCCGCGCCATTTCACCCCTCATGACGCCGGCCTCCGCCGTCGGCCTGCAGGAGCCCGGCGTCTACGGCGAATTTCTGGTGCCCATGGTCACAGCGACGCCAGACACCCCCGCCGACGACTGCTGGATCGAGTTCTCCACCGCAATCCCGAAAAGCGGATCGTATTGGCTCTGGGGCCGCGTTCGATTCCCCGCCGGAGCGCATGAGTCGTTCCGCATCGTTCCGTCCAACCCGTCCACTGGTCAGCAGCAGATCATCGCCCCCGGCCCCGAACCGCGACAATGGCACTGGGTTCGCACGGGCCCTTTCGAGTTGCAGCCCGGCCCGGCGGCCTTTCGCGTTCACCCGCACCAGGCGGCGGCATCCACGTTCGGCCCCCTCCACTGGCGGCAAGCCGAACTTGCGCTGACACCGCGGCTGAATCTGCTCTGCCTGACGCCCGACCCGGACTTTATTGCCACCGATGATGCCGCCGCCACGGCCCTGGGGCTGTCGAAAACGCCGTCGCCGATGCCTCGCGTGGAGGCCGCCCGCCTGGATCCGGCAACTGGCGACCCGCCGCCCGCCAACGATCGGAAGCCCGTGCCGGACTGGATGCGGTGCCCGCGATGGTTCACCAAAGATTCCTGGCGGGACGAGCTGCGCCATCGCCAAGCCGGCGACATGGCGGCCATCGTCCGGGAAGTGGCGGCCAACGGAGGCGAGACCCTGCGCTTGAGCTGTTTTTGGGGCGGCGAAGCCTATTTCCAAAGCCGGGTCGCTCCGCATGCCCCCGGCCTGGGCGGGCTCGATTACCTGCGCGAGGCGCTGGACGAGTCGGCGCGCACCGGCGGGAAGGTCGTCGCTTACATGAATCCCAACGCGCTCTGCCTCGGGCACCCGCTGTTCGACGCCTGCGTGATCCGCGCCGCCGACGGCCGGCCGAACCGGCAACCCGCCTATGGCGCCAACTGGCAGCCCGAGGCCGCCTATGCCTGCATCCATCATCCCCGCTACCGACAGTTCCTCCGAGATGTCCTCACCGAGATCTTCACGCGCTACGGACCCGCGGGGCTTTATGTGGATGGCCTGACGCCGCATGTCTGTTTTTGCCAGCATTGCCGCGCGAAATGGCTCGAATGGTTCGGGGCCGAGATGCCTGTGGACAGCCTCGATCGGCTCGATGCACGGTGGGCCGTGTGGGGCGAGTTCGGCCGCGATCCGCAGCCGGTCGGCGATGTCGTGAACGATCCCCTGGCGCGGCGCCTGACGGAGATGATGCGCCGGACCCTGGTCGAGGTGACTCGCGAATTCCGCCACACCGTCCAGCGGGCCAAGCCGGACGCGGTCACGCTGTTCCACTCCCATCCGAAACCGGACAGCGATGCCGATTACGACGGGACGTTGACGGAGGTGTATTCTCCTCGGCCGTGGGTTCACACCGCCTGGCGGAGCGGCGAGCTGGCCGGCTATTCGGCAGTCTACCCCGTGCCCGTGCTGTTCAACGTCTATCCCCACCGCCATTTCACCGCCGCCGAAGCCCGATATCACGCCCTCCAGGGGCTCGCCAATGGCGCATACCCGAACTTCTGGAGCGCTGCCGGCATGAAGCCGGTCTTCGATTACATGCGCCGGTGCGCCCGCCACCTCGACTTCAACATCACCGCCCCGGTGAAGTTCATCGCCCTGCCGCGCGATCTGCGCGAATCGGACACCCAGCGCCGCGCGCCGGTTTCCCGGGAGGTGGTTTACGCGTCGGGCAGCCGATTCCTGGCGCCCTATGTGGGCGCCTATTCGGCCCTGATGCGCGCGGGATTGCCGGTCGTCACGCTGCAGCGGCCGCACTTCGAGGACGGGCTCGATGGCTTCCGGGTCCTGGTCCTGGCCAATGTCGCGCTCATGAGCGACGCGCAGGCCGATGCCGTCCGCCGTTTCGTCCGGAACGGCGGCGGGCTCGTCGCCACCCATGAAACCTCGCTGTTCGACAAAGCAGGCCGCCGCCGCGCCGATTTCGCCATGTCGGACGTTCTGGGTGTTCATTACCAGAACACCCTCCCGGCCGCCCCGCGCCCCGTGTCGGTCGAGGCGAACCATCCCCTCGCCGCCGGCCTGCCGCAACCTCTCCATTTGATCCATGACGAACCCCTCGCCGCCGTGTCGCTCGCCGGAGCCACACGCGCGGGCGCTTTCGCAGACGGCCCGCCTGCCCTCCTGGTCCGCGCGTATGGCCGCGGCCGGGTCGTTTACATGCCCGGCCGATTCGATTCCATGCAGTGCTTTGCCCTCATGCCGGCGATCGAGCGCCTCTTCGCCAATGCCGTCCGCTGGGTTGCGCCGGAAAGATCGCCCATTGAAATCCATGCCGCGGGCCCGGTGGGCGTCACTCTCTTTCGCCATCCGCGGCGCCTGATCGCTCACCTCGTCAATCACCAGCGCGACAGCCAGCTCGGCTCGGATGCCTTCGCCCCGCTCACCCATGTCTCCCTCGACATCGCCTTGCCCGAAGACGCCCGGAATCCAGTCGCGCGCCGCCTTTGGGCGGACTGCGATCTGTTCCCTCAGGTTCATGGCCGAACCCTTCAGATCGAGCTCGGCACATTGGACGAATATGAAGCCGTGTCCGTCGAATGGTAGCTCGGGATTGGCTCGCAACCGGGCCGCGGCGCCTCATGGCAACCTTTTTCCTCGCGCGTCGGGCGCGTTTCGGCAAACAATCCTGTCCGCCATGAAATCCTGTCACTTGTTCCGCCGGCGGGGCCTGGATCCGGCCTCGATCGCCCGCCCGCGCTGCCGCCAAAGCCTGCGTCTGCAGCCGGCAATTCCCGCCGCGCTATGCATGTTCCTCCTGGCCAGCGCGGCCGCCCACGCCGCGCTCGCTCCGGATGCCATCAAGGAGCTCGAGGCGTCCATCCGCGCCCATCGCCAAGGCGTCCTGACCATCGAGGCCGCGCCCGGAAGCGATGTCGCCGTCGAGCAGCTGCGCCACGAATTCTGGTTTGGCGCCGCGCTCGCCAACCAGGCCTTCAGCGGCCGCATGCCCCCTGAAGACGCCGAGAAATACCGGGCGGTCTTCCTGGCCAATTTCAACGCTGCCGTCACCGAGAACGCCCTCAAATGGCACACGATGGAACCTCGGCGCGGCCGCGTCGATTACGCGACCGTCGAGGCCATCCTGGCCTGGACTGGCGAGCACCAGATCCCCTTGCGCGGGCACAACATCTTCTGGGGCACCCCCGGCTTCGTCCAGAGCTGGCTCAAGGACCTGCCCGATGCGGACCTGCGCGATGTGATTCGAGAGCGCGCCCTCGACATCGGCCGGCGCTTCCGAGGCCGATTCGCTGAATACGACCTCAACAACGAGATGATCCATGGCAACTACTACGAGGAGCGCCTGGGCCCCGACATCACCCGCCAAATGGCCCAGTGGGTGCGGCAGGAGGACCCCCATGCCGCGCTCTACCTCAACGACTACGACATCCTGACCGGTGCGCGGCTCGACGACTACTGCCGCCACATCCGGGGGCTCCTCGATCAGGGCGTGCCCATCGCCGGCATCGGCGTCCAGGGCCACCTGCATGGCGACACGTTCGATCCCATAGCCCTCCGAAACGCCCTGGACAAGCTCGCCCAGTTCAACCTGCCCATCCGCATCACCGAGTTCAACATGCCCGGCCAGAGATCGCGCTATTACCGGGAGCGCCAACTGCGCCTCACCGAACCCCAGGAGCAGGAGCGCGCCCAGTCCCTCGCCGACTATTACCGGATCTGCTTCGCCCATCCCCGAGTCGATGGCATCCTGATGTGGGGATTCTGGGAGGGCGCAAACTGGATCCCCGCCAGCTCGCTCTATCGCCGGGATTGGACCCCGCTGCCGGCGGCGCTCGCCTATCGAGACCTCGTCTTTCGAGAGTGGTGGACCCGCCAGAGCGGCCGGACCGACGATCGCGGACGATACACGCTGCGCGCCTTTTTCGGCCGCTACCGGATCACCGCCGGCGGCAAGGAGACGATCGTCGATTTCCCCAAGGCGGCCGCCGCGCGCGTGGTGTCGATCGGATCCGACCATCCGCCGTCGTCTGGCAGCCAGACACCCTGATCCGCAACCGGGGACGCCGGACGCCACAATCCCGCACAGGTCAATCTGCGCCCTCGCAAAACGCTTGCCAGCCAGCGGCGCACCGGCTTTCATTTGACTCCTGCGGGCGCCCGCCCCTGGCGAAGGCGCCCGCCCTGCAACCATGGATGTGACGCTGCTTACCCGCGCCAAAGCGCTCGGATTCTCCGATCGTCAGATTGCGCACCTCACGGGCTGGACCGAGGACGCAGTCCGCGCGGAGCGCCGCCGCCTTGGCTTGACGCCCAGCTACCGCCTGGTGGACACCTGCGCCGCCGAGTTCGAAGCTTTCACGCCCTATTTTTACTCGACCTACGACCGCGGCGATGACGAATCACGCCCCTCCGGCCGCCGCAAGATCATGATCCTCGGCGGCGGCCCCAACCGCATCGGCCAGGGCATCGAGTTCGATTACTGCTGCGTCCACGCCGCATTCGCCCTCAAGGAAGACGGCTTCGAAACCCTCATGGTCAACTCCAATCCCGAGACCGTGTCGACCGACTACGACACGAGCGATAAGCTCTACTTCGAGCCGCTCACCCTCGAGGACGTCCTCCATATCTACGAGCGCGAGCGCTGCTGGGGCGCCATCGCCCAGTTCGGCGGCCAGACCCCCCTCAACCTCGCACTCGGCCTCCAGAAAAATGGCGTCCGCATCCTCGGCACCTCCCCCGAAAGCATCGAGATCGCCGAAGACCGCAAGCTCTTTGCCGCCATGCTCGACCAGCTCGGCATCCCGCAGCCGCCCAACGGCATCGCCACCTGCGAGCCCGAAGCACTCGATCACGCCCGCCGCCTCTCCTACCCCGTCCTCGTCCGCCCTTCCTTCGTTCTCGGCGGGCGGGCGATGCGCATCGTCTACACCGATGAGGAGATGCGCCATTACATGCGATTCGCCGTCGAGGCATCCCCGGAACATCCCGTCCTCGTCGATAAATTCCTCGAGGACGCCACCGAGGTCGACGTGGACTGCATCGCCGACGTCGGCCTCCAGGATGATCCCAATCAGGGTGCGGTCGTGGTCGGCGGGTTCCTCGAGCACATCGAGTTCGCCGGCGTCCACTCCGGGGACGCCACCATGGTTCTGCCCCCGCACACGCTGGCGCCGGAGACGGTCGAGACCCTGCGCCGCCACACCCACGCCATGGCCCGCAAGCTCCGGATTGCCGGCCTCATGAACGTCCAGTACGCCGTCAAGGACGGCACCGTCTACGTCCTCGAAGTCAACCCCCGCGCCTCGCGCACGGTTCCGTTCGTCAGCAAGGCGATCGGCGTGCCCCTCGCGCGCCTGGCGGCCCAGGTCATGGCCGGCAAGACCCTCGCCCAGCTCGGGTTCACCCGCGAAATCCACCCCGCCTATTGGGCCGTCAAGGAATCCGTGTTCCCCTTCCGCCGGTTCCCCGGCCAGGATATCCTCCTCTCGCCCGAGATGAAGTCCACCGGCGAAGTCATGGGCCTCGATGCCGACCTCGGAATCGCCTACGCTAAATCCCAGATGGCGGCCGGCGCCGAGCTACCCCTCCACGGCCGCGTCTTCATCAGCGTCAACGACGCCGATAAAGCCCGCGCGGCCGACATCGCCCGCGAGTTCGCCCGGCTCGACTTCGAGTTGGTCGCGACCAGCGGCACCGCCCGCACCCTCGAGCAAGCCGGCCTCAAGGTCCAGCACGTCTTCAAGCTCAGCGAGGGACGCCCCACCGCCGTCGACCTCCTCAAGAACCGCGAGATCCACCTCGTCATCAACAGCCCCTCCGGCCAGATCCCCCGCGCCGACGAAGTCCGCATCCGCACCACGGCCGTCCAGCTCAACATCCCCATCATGACCACGCTCAGCAGCGCCAAAGCCGCTCTGCTCGGCATCCAGGCTCTCCGCAAAAGCGGCTACTCCGTTCGTCCACTGCAGGATTACCACCCACCATGTTCACAGGCATTGTCGAAGAAACCGGCGCCATCGAGCGCATCCAACCCGCCGACCGGTCCATCGAGCTGACCGTTCGCAGCCGAGTCTGCGGCCGCACCGCCCGCGTCAGCCATAGCCTCGCCGTCAACGGCTGCTGCCTCACGGTCGTCGGCGCCACCCCTCGCGGACGCGACCGCCTCCTGCGCTTCGATCTGCTCAAGGAAACCTGGATCCGCACCAACCTCCAGTTCGCCCGGGTCGGCTCCCTCGTCAATCTCGAGCGCCCCCTGCGCGCCTCCACCGAGCTCGGCGGCCATTTCGTGACCGGCCACATCGACGGCTTGGGCACGATCCTCCGCTGGGAGCGGTCCGGCCAGGATTGGCTCCTGGATGTCGCCGCCCCTCCCGAAATTATGCGCTATGTCGTCTTCAAAGGCTCCATCGCCCTGGACGGCATCAGCCTCACGGTCGCCAACCTGATCCCCGGCGGATTCCGGATCTGGATCATCCCCCACACCTACGAGGTCACCGCCCTGCGCGAGCGGACCCCCGGCGCCCAGGTCAACCTCGAAGCCGATCTCCTCGGCAAATACGTCGAGAAGTTCTTCCATGCCCGATCCCCGCGTCCCGCGTCAGGAGGAAAAGCGAGCAAGAGAATCACTCCGCGTCGCAGATGAAGCATCTATCGCTTCGGGTCTATGTTTGGCCTGCGATCCTTGTCGGTTGCGCGGCCAGTCCCAAGGCGCGACGAGCGAGCATACCCGCGCGGTCTGTGAGCGAGGAGCAACACAGCCAGCGCGCCCAAGGCCCCCAGCCCGCAGGGGCGGGGCGGCGCCGGGCCATCTGCTTCGTGGCTCGGTCGGTCGAGTATCGCAGGGGATACACTCCCTCCCTTGCGCCTCGCATCTGGCCCGGCGGCGCTCCCGCCAAAATCGGAAGTAATTTTTGCACAGACCCTTAGATGCGACCCCATTGATTTTCGCGCTCGTCGCCGATGAATCCGCCGCGAAATATTGGGCAAAACCGGTCTACGGCATCAGGAGGGCCCGATAATACAGGGTCTGGCCGTCGGCCGATTTCTGCCGGTCGACATACGTCAAGGATCCGTTGCTGAACGTGAAGGTGCTCCTCGTCACGACCGTCCACTGAACCATGTCCGTCGAGGACTCGATGACGACCATCCTGCCGCGCGGCCCTTTGAAGGTCATCATGACGTCGCCGTTGGCCAGCGGCTGGGTCGTCACGGTGATGTCCGGATCCGGCATGAGCCGCGTCCGGTAGAACCGGCGCTCCGTGAAGAGCTTGGCCTGCGTGTCGGAGAATTGGAAGCCCAGGCTGGCAAGGCTGTTGGTGTGGATCGGGAACCAGTTCTGCAGATCGGTCGACGCCTCGACGGCAAACCGTTTTCCGGGCGGCCCCATCAAGGGGAAGGAATGCGCCCCGTTGGCCAGCCACCTCCCCGGCATCACCTGCATCATCGTCTCCGCCAGCATCCGAACCCGATACCTCCGGTTGCCCGGCCCCTCCTCCTCATCGACCGCCACCACCGGCTGGCCCAGGAACGTCACCCGCTGCAATGGCAGCCACGTCTCGCCATCATCCGAATACTCGAGCACGCCGCTCTCCATGCTCGGGCCCTGATAGGTGATGACCCGGCCCGCGCCCCCCTCATTACCTTGGACTTTCACGACGGCCGGCTCCGTGCCCGGCGTGGCGCCGATCCGCACCCCAAAGCTCCCGGGCGGGTTCATCTCCGGAAAATGATACGGCCCCCAGACCAGCTCCGACTCGGGATCTTCAGGGTCCGCCGGCGCCAACTGCCAGAAATCCTTGAACCCAACCCCGATCACCGCCGGATCGAATATCTTCAATCCCGCCTGGTCCAGATACGCGCCCGAGAAGTTCTCGAACTCCACCGTATAGGTGAACCGCTTCTTCACCGGAACGCTCAGCCCGGGCAGCGTGATCACGTTGTACCCGGGAAAAACGCGAAGCGGATCGCTCTGGTAGATCCGTGTGCCCGGCCCCTTGTAATTCTCCCCTTCCCCCCCAGCAGCCCCAACCACCGTCTGGCCATCGTTCTCGTAAAAACGGACCTGGACGGTCCGATCCGTGTTGGTCGGCGTGTAGTAGGCGTAATACTCAAGCTGAAAATTCGTGATCGTCAGCGTCCGGTTGTCTGAAAAAATGACATCGTCCCCAAATTCGTTCAGCGACGGATAAAATGTCCCGTAAGCGGTTTGCGTGTTGTCGTAAATCACCTCCCCGACCGCCCCCACGGATCCGATCCACGCTGCAATTAACGCTCCTTGAATCCAATTGCTCGAATGTCTTCGCATCATTTTCAAAGGTTGGGTCAGACATTGAAACCACGGCCGCCGGCCCCCTTTCCCGGCCGAAATCAACCCGCCTCGGCCCTTGCGGACGCCGGATGCGGGCACTCATGTGACCCGTTGGTACCTCGGCTAGGACTTGAACCTAGAACCAATTGATTAAGAGTCAACTGCTCTGCCAATTGAGCTACCGAGGCCACCACCCCTCTCTCCGCCCGGCCTGCCTTCGCTGACTTCGGAGGCAGCCTCCGTCGGAGCATCATGGGCGCTCGCCCGATCCAGCAGACCAATGCCTCTCCCTCGAGGCAATAGCCTGCTCATTGCACCATTCTAAAAGCCCCCGTTGATAAATCAAGCCCTTTTTCAGGCCTGATTCTTCACCGATCGCATGCCCTAGCGGGGAGCAGCCGCTTCGGCCGTACCCGCTCTTGCCAAAGGAGAAGGATCGAACACCAGCTGCGCGCGGGCTCACCGCCCGCCCCGCCACGACACCAGAAACCCGATGCCCACCAGCGCCGGTGTCAGGATGCTCACCAGAACGTTGAGGGTCATCCCGGGCAGAAGCCGCGGGATGTCATCATGGAACCGCCAGGCGCTCCGCCCCGCCAGGATCGCCAGCGGTAGGGTCAGCAACCCCAGCAGCGTCCAGACCGGCGTCAACCCCGCCGCCGCCCCCGCGACGATCGAGGCATACCCGCCCGCTAGAAACAGGCCATAGACCGCCGCCCCCCCCTTCGTCCCATGCCGGATGATCCAATGGTCCCGGCCGATCGACCGGTCGGCCTCCCGATCGGGGAACTGGTTCAGGAGCAGCAGGTCGCTCACAAAAAAGAAAGGCCCCAGCGATGCCATGAAACCCGCCCATGAAAAGGAACCCGAAACCGCATACTCGGCCCCCAGCACCATGCAGGGCCCAAAACCCAAGCCGGGAGCGATCAGGCACAGCCATGGATTCCGGGTCATTCGAGGCGTGTACGCCACGATGACGGCCAGGCCCACCAGCCCGGGCAGGAGCATCAGCGGGCCTCGCGCCCACACGAAATACGCGCCGATCAGCGCCGTCAGCAAGGCCGTCCCCACACCCGCCCACCCGGTCCAGGATGCCAGATCCGGATGCGCCGGCAGCGTGCCCGTCCCCCCGCTGAACGGCGTCCTTCGCGTCCGAAGATCCAGGCCCGTCCGGAAGTCGTGATGCTCGTTGAGCGCATTGACGCTGGCGTGGGCCATCACTCCGCCAGCCACGGCCAGCGCGCAATCGAGCAGGCTCGCGCTGCCCGTCCGCCAGATCCCCGCCCCCAGCCCGGCCAGCACGCACGCCGGCGTCAACAGCAGAAACCGCGGCCGCATCGGACCCATCCGCAGCATGATCCTGTTCACGGGCCGACAAGGTGCCCCATCGCCAGGCCTGGATCAAGCGCCAATCGAATCAACAGTGCCGTTCTGTATCGGCCCGGAGAGTCATGTCCGCACGCCCCGAACAAAGAGGCCCGTCAAAGGAGGTTGGGCAGCGCGAAAATGATCACGTAGAGGATGACGGCGATGACGCCGATCAGGACGATCTGCGAGATGGTCAGCTTGCAACCGCCGCAGAAGATCCGCCTCCAGCCGCGCGGCTGCTGCCCATGCCGGTCGATCCGCCGGCCGCAGGAATCGCATCTCGGCAGCGCTATCGGGGTTTTCTCGCCGCAGGAGCCGCAGGTCACCCAGAGCGCCCTGTGGCACCACTCGCACGCCTCGCTCCCGGGCGGATTCAAATGATCGCACTTTTCGCACAGCACGCCTTTGTGCGATTGGATTGTCGGCGCTTCCTTGTGGGGCACGGCGGCTTCAGATGGATCCTTCGCATTCATGCTTCTATCCATGTATACGCGATCAGGACACCAATCTTGGCGCGCCCAACAATTTGTTGGAGGACGGGCAGAGCCGGAAGGCCGGGCTGATGCAGACGCAACGACATCGCAAAAACGCAAGAACACCCGCGATCGGCCCCCCCGCAACGGGCCCGCCGAGATCGACAGGGATCTTGGACAGGGCTATCGTGCTTTTCAGGAGTCTCAGGTCAAGAAAAAATTCATGCGGCAACGCGGTGACGCGGTACCGCCCGAGGAGTCAAAGGCGGAGGGCGCCGGCAGGCCCGCAGCGCAGCCGGCACAGCGCAGCGGTTTTACGGCTGCTCCGAGATCGCGGCGTGGTAATCCTGGAGGGCTTTCACGGCGGCGCGGCCCTGGCGGTGTTCGGCGATGCCCTGGACCGACGCCCGCGCGGCGGCGGTGGTGGTCAGATAGGGGACCTTGTATTTGATGGCCGCCTTGCGGATGTAATCGTCATCGGCCTGGCTCTGCTTGCCGGCAGGCGTGTTGATAATGAGGTGGATCTCCCGGCTCTTGATTTCATCGACGATATGCGGGCGGCGATGCTCGTGGATCTTGAAGCTCAACTCGCACGGCACGCCATGGCTGGCCAGCATGTCGCGCGTGCCCGCCGTCGCCTTGATCCGAAATCCCAGGGCATGGAACCGGCGCGCGGCATCGAGAATATCGCCCTTGTCGCGATCGGCGACGGAGATGAGGACGGTGCCTTCGACGGGCAGGGGCGGGCCGGCCGCCTCTTCGGCCTTGAAATAGGCCAGCCCGAACGACGGCGCCAGGCCCAGCACCTCGCCTGTCGACCGCATCTCGGGGCCGAGGACCGGATCGACTTCGGGGAACATCGCGAAGGGCAGAACAGCCTCCTTGACGCCGACATGGGAGAACTTCCGGCGGTGGAGGCCCAGGCCCGCGAGCCGTTCGCCCAGCATCAGGCGCGTGGCCAGGCGCGCCATCGGCACGTTGCACACCTTCGATACCAGCGGCACCGTCCGGGAAGCCCGCGGATTGGCTTCGAGGACGTAGACGCGGTCGTTGGCCACGGCGTATTGGATGTTCATGACACCCACGACCTTCAGCTCCCGGCCAAGCCGCAGGGTGTAATCCTCGATCGCCTGGATGTGCCGGGCAGGCAACGTGACCGGCGGAATGGCGCAAGCCGAGTCCCCCGAGTGTATGCCCGCCAGCTCGATATGCTCCATCACCGCAGGCACGTAGGCATCGACGCCGTCGGCCAGGGCGTCCGCCTCCGCCTCGATGGCGTTCTCGAGGAAGCGGTCGATCAGGATGGGCCGCTCCGGGGCGATCCCGACCGCGGCGGCGACATATCGCTGCAGCATCTCGTCGTCGTAAACGACTTCCATGCCCCGCCCCCCCAGCACGTAGGAGGGCCGGACCATCAGCGGATATCCGATGCGCCGGGCCACTTCGAGGGCTTCCTCGAGATTGGATGCCATCCCGGACTCCGGCATCGGGATGCCCATCTTCTCCATCATCCGGCGGAACCGGTCCCGGTCTTCGGCCAGATCGATCATGTCCGGGCTGGTGCCCAGGATGCGGACGCCGGCTGCAGCCAGCTCGTTGGCCAGGTTGAGCGGCGTCTGGCCGCCAAACTGCACGATCACGCCCTCGGGCCTCTCCTTCTCGTAGATGCTGAGAACGTCCTCGACCGTCAGCGGCTCGAAATAGAGCTTGTCCGACGTGTCGTAATCGGTGGACACGGTCTCCGGATTGCAGTTGACCATGATGGTCTCGATGCCGGCGTCGCGCAGGGCGAACGCAGCATGGACGCAGCAGTAGTCGAATTCGATCCCCTGCCCGATCCGGTTGGGGCCGCCGCCCAGGACCATGACCTTCCGGCGGCCGCTGACCGCCACCCGGTCCGGCCCATTGTAGGTCGAGTAGTAATACGCGGCGTTTTCCACCCCGCTGACAGGCACAGCGTCCCATGCCTCCACGATCCCGAGGCGGATGCGATGGCGGCGGATCTCGGCTTCGGGCGTACCCAGCAGCTGCGCCAGGTATCGATCGGCGAACCCATCCTGCTTGGCCTGGCGCAGGCGGTTGTCCGGCAGCGTCTGGCCTCGGAACCGGAGGATCTCCTGTTCGGCATCGACCAACTCCTTGATCTGCTGGATGAACCAGGGCTTGATGAAGGTCTTTTGGTAGAGGTCCTCCACCGAGGCGCCCTTGCGCAGGGCCTCGTACAGGATGAACTGCCGTTCGCTGGTGGGCTCCTTGAGCAGCCCCATCAGCTCGTCCAGGGATCGCTGGTGGAAATCCTTGGCAAACCCCAGCCCGTGCCGGCCGTTCTCGAGCGACCGGATCGCCTTCTGGAATGCCTCCTTGAAGTTCTTGCCGATGCTCATCACCTCGCCCACCGCCCGCATCTGCGTCCCGAGCCTGTCCTCGGCCCCCTTGAACTTCTCGAATGCCCAGCGGGCGAACTTGACGACCACGTAATCCCCGGACGGGGTGTATTTGTCGAGGGTGCCTTCCCGCCAGTAAGGGATCTCATCCAGGGTCAGCCCGGCCGCAAGCTTGGCCGAGATCAGGGCGATCGGGAACCCGGTGGCCTTCGAGGCGAGGGCGGAGGATCGCGAGGTCCGGGGGTTGATCTCGATGACGACGACCCGGCCGGTCTTGGGATCGTGCGCGAACTGGATGTTGGTGCCGCCGATCACCTCGATGGCCTCGACGATCCGATAGGAGAACTCCTGGAGCCTGGCCTGCAGCTTGGGATCGATCGTCAGCATCGGCGCGACGCAGAAGGAATCGCCCGTGTGCACGCCCATCGCATCCACGTTCTCGATGAAACAGACGGTGATCATGTGATTGCGGGCGTCTCGAACGACCTCGAGCTCGAGCTCCTCCCAGCCCAGCACGGACTCCTCGATGAGGATCTGGCCGACCATGCTGGCGGCAATGCCGCGGCTGGCCACGGTCCGCAGCTCCTCCACGTTGTAGACCAGCCCGCCTCCGGTCCCCCCCAGCGTGTAGGCCGGCCGGATCACCACCGGATACCCCAGCCGAGCCGCCACCTTCTCCGCATCCTCCACATTGAACACCGCCTCGCTCCGGGGCATGTCGATCCCCAGCCGCTTCATGGTCTCCTTGAACAGGATCCGGTCTTCGCCCTTCTCGATCGCGTCGGCCTCCACCCCGATGATGCGGACGCCATACTGGCTGAGCACGCCCGAGCGCGCCAGCTGCGAGCTTAGGTTCAAACCCGTCTGCCCCCCCAGGTTCGGCAGCAACGCATCCGGACGCTCCGCCTTGATGATCTCCGTCAAGGTCTCGAGGTTGAGCGGTTCGACAAAGGTCCGGTCCGCCATGCCCGGATCCGTCATGATCGTCGCCGGATTCGAGTTCACCAGGACGATCTCGTAGCCGAGGCTCCGAAGCGCCTTGCACGCCTGGGTCCCCGAGTAGTCGAACTCGCAAGCCTGTCCGATCACGATCGGACCGGATCCGATGATCATCACTTTCTTTACATCCTCGCGTCGCGGCATGGCGGCTCCTGCTTATGATTTGCTGCTTTCCGTGTCCCCGATCGAACGGAGCTGACTTTCTATTCGGCCGCAGGAGCCGAGGCAACCAAAATCGCCAAGCCAGAAGACGGAAGTGCGAACTTGGATTGACCGCGCCGTGCCACCCGCGGCAGAATGGCGGCATGAGTGTGGCGACCGGCAAGCGCACCCCGCTGTATTCCCGGCACACCGAGATGGGGGCGCGCTGCATCGAATTTGGCGGCTGGCTGATGCCTCTGCAATACTCGGGCATCCTGGCCGAGCACCATGCCGTGCGGAACGCCGCCGGCCTGTTCGATGTCTCCCACATGGGCCAATTCCGCGTGGCCGGCCCCGGGGCGGCCGACGCGCTCGACCGCCTCCTGACCAACGACATCCGGAGGCTGGCCGTCGGCCAGGGCCAATACACGCTGATGTGCAACCCGGATGGCGGTGTGCTCGACGATCTCATCGTGTACCGAATGGCCGAGACCGAGTACCGCCTGGTGGTCAATGCGTCCCGAACCGCCGCAGACTGGGCATGGATGGAGGCCCGCATCTCCACGCCATCGGCCTCGACCTCCGTCGACCTGTCGGACCTCGGTCCCGCATGGGGCATCCTCGCGCTTCAAGGCCCGCTGGCTCTTTCCATCCTCGCCCAATTCATCGCTCGACACGGGCCGTCCACCGCGTCGCCTGCCCTGCTGAGCTCGCTCCGCCGGTTTCATCTGATGGCCCTGCCCATGGGGGGCGGAACCGCGTGGGTGGCCCGGACCGGCTACACCGGCGAAGACGGCGTCGAGATGCTGGTCCCTGCCGGCCATCTGCTGGAGGTGTGGGATCGATTGCTCGAGACCGGCCGGCCCCAGGGCTTGCTCCCCGTCGGCCTCGGCGCCCGCGACACGCTCAGGCTGGAAGCTTGCCTCCCCCTCTACGGCCACGAACTGACCGAGCAGATCACGCCGCTCGAGGCCGGTCTGGACCGGTTCGTCTGCCTCGACAAGCCCGCCTTCGTGGGACGCGAGGCCTTGATCGCCCAGAAATCCAGGGGGGCGCCCCGCCGGTGCGTGGCGTTCCGCCTGGCCCATTCAGGACCGCCCCCGCGCCCCCAGTACGCGATCTTCAGCCAGACCGACCCGCCCTGCCCCATCGGCGAGGTGGCCAGCGGCACGCAAAGCCCGACCTTGGGCGCCGGCATCGGCATGGGATACGTGCCCCCCGAATTCGCCGCGCCGGAGACGCCGATCCACATCGATATCCGCGGCCGGCTGACATCGGCGATCGTCACACCGAAACCGCTGTACCGACGGCCGATCCCGCCCCCGGCGAAGCCCCTGAAACCATGAATCGGGGCTGTGGCATCGCGACCGCACGCCAATCCGAAACACCATGAACCCACACCTACCCTCCTCCCTCCGGTACACCCGCTCTCATGAGTGGGTGCGAATGGAGGATCAAATCGCCACGATCGGCATCACCGACCATGCCCAGCGCGAGCTGACCGATGTCGTGTTCGTCGAGCTGCCGCCCGCCGGCCGCACACTCAAGGCCGGGGATAGCTGCGCGGTGGTCGAGTCGGTCAAGACCGCCAGCGACATCTACACTCCATTGAGCGGCGAAGTCATTGAGTGCAACCCGGCGCTGGCCGGCAGCCCGGGCCTCGTCAACAGCGATCCTTACGGCCAGGGCTGGTTCTTCAAGCTCCGCCCCTCAGACCCAGGGGAGCTTGACCGTCTCCTCTCGGCCGAAGCCTATAGCCAATCGATCGGATCCTGACTCGGCCCTCCTGGAACGGGAAAGGATCCGCCGCTGCCTCCATGGACGCCTCGATCGCAATCCATGAGATCTATGCGAGCATTCAGGGGGAGAGCACCTTCGCGGGCCTGCCCTGCATCCTGATCCGCCTGAGCGGCTGCCCGCTGCGCTGTTCCTATTGCGATTCCGCGTTTGCGTTCGCCCCCGGCAAGCGCTGGCCTCTGGACGAGGTGATCGAGCGAGTCGATGCCCTGGCTCGGCCATGGTTCCTCCGGCCATGCTCGTCCCGCCTGCCGCTGGTCGAGCTCACCGGAGGCGAACCCCTCCTTCAGCCGGCCGCGCTGGATCTCATGCGCCGGCTGTGCGACGCCGGGTATACAACCTTGCTCGAGACCAGCGGCGCGCTCGATATCTCCCCCGTCGATCCCCGCGTCCGCCGGATCATGGACCTCAAATGCCCCAGCAGCGGCGAATCCGAGCGGAACCGCTGGGACAACATCGCCCGCCTCCGCGCCACCGACGAGGTCAAGCTGGTCATCGGCACGCTCGAAGATTATCGGTGGGCTGTCCGCATCTTGTCGGATCACAACCTGGCCCGGATCTGCCCCGTTCTATTCTCCTGGGCGCACCCGATCGAATCGGCCGCCCGCGATCCATCCCTTCGAACGCCTCCTGCCGATCACACCCCGATCTCGCAGCGCGCGCTGGCCGAACAGATCATCGCCGACGCCCTCCCCGTCCGTTTCCAGCTCCAGATCCACAAGGCCATCTGGCCGCCCAGCCAGCGGGGCGTTTGACCCGGAGCCGCAGGCGGCTCGACGCGCCATCGCAAGGAGCTGACAAGAATGTCGGCGCTCCGAACCTCCCGGACCGCGGACGCCCGCATCGCGCGCATCGGCGCCGCGGCTTGACGGGCCCCGCAGTTCAGTGATTACTATCCAGGATCGTGCAGCGCTCTGGCATCGGGACTCAGGACGAGACGGACGATATGGTGGGGATGCGATGTGCCATTCCACGGATGACGCGGCGCGGCTTTCTTCAGTCGGCGGCGATAGCCGGCGCGGGGCTGGCCGCCAGCGGCCTGCCCGCCCGGGCCCAAACGGCCGCCAGCTCGACGCCCCGCCTCAAGCTCGGTCTCGATAATTTCTCGCTGCGCGCGCTGGGATGGAAGGCGGCGCAGCTGCTCGACTACGCGGCGGCCCAGAAGCTCGATGTGGTGTTCTTTTCCGATCTCAAGGTTTTCGAAAGCCACGAGGCATCGTATCTGAGATCGATCAAGGCCCAGGCAGACCGGCTCGGGATCGAGATCCAGGTGGGCACGTTCAGCATCTGTCCCCTGTCGAAATCGCTCACGCGCGATTACGGGACGCCGGCCGAGCACCTGAAGCTCGCCCTGCGGATCGCCGCGGCGCTGGGATCGCGGATCGTGCGCTGCGTGCTCGGCTCGGGCGAGGACCGCCTGGCCGAGGGCGGGATCGAACGCCAGATCGAAGCGACGGTCCAGGTCCTTCGATCGGTTCGCGAGCCCGCCATCGACGCCGGCATCCGGTTCGCCGTCGAAAACCACGCGGGCGACATGCAGGCATGGGAGCTGGTCGCGCTCATCGAGGCCGCGGGGAAGGAGTTCGTCGGCGCCACGATGGACCCCGGCAACGCCGCATGGACCATCGAGGATCCCATGGTCAACCTCGAGACCCTGGCGCCCTACGCCCTGGCCAGCGGGATCCGCGACACCTCAGTCTGGGAAACACCCGATGGCGCTCACGCCCAGTGGACTTCCATTGGCGAAGGCAACACCTACTGGCCTGGATACGTCAGCCGGTTCGCCGAGCTCTGCCCGCAGACGCCCTTCACCCTCGAGATCATCTCCCAATACGGCCGCTCGATCCCCTATTTCAAGGACGAGTTCTGGAACGTCTTCTCCAAAGCGCGCGCCCACGAGTTCGCACGCTTCGTCGCCTTTGCCAAGCGCGGCAAACCGCGCCTCGGTTACTTCGTGCCGCCCGGCCGGAACCGGTCCGAGTTCGAACGGGAGTTTCAGAAGAGCGACCTCGAACGCAGCATCCAATACTGCCGGGAGGTGCTCGAGATCGGCCGAAAGACCTGATTCTTTCCCTCCTTCGCCGCCAGCAAGTGCGGCTCCGCTCCGCAGGCCTGTGCGGGAACGAAAATCCCTCGGCGGCGCCGGTGAGCCTGCAAGGGGCTTCCCTCAGTTGGCGGAAGGGACAGGATTCGAACCTGCGGACCAGTTGCCCGGTCTCCTGATTTCGAGTCAGGTGCCTTTAACCACTCAGCCACCCTTCCCGCCGTTCATCGGATTCCAGATCCTGAAACCCGATCCTTTGCGCTCCGTGCAGCGCCTAATGTAGCCGGTTGCGAACCCGTGGCAAGCCGATTGTGCGCTGCCCCCAGAGTGAAGGCAATGGGGTCGCATCTAAATATTTAACATATCGCGCTCTTGCTTTATCCATACGTCGATAATTCAGATGTGGCCGCATCGGTTGGCCCACCGACGGGTCAGAGGCATCCGTTGGTGCTCGATCGTCGCGACTGATCATCCCCGTCGTCCGTCCACGGCCTCCGCGCCCGCACTTCGTCGATCAGAAATCGCACGCCTTGGTTGTCGGCGGGATTGAGCCAGAGCATCCGGTCGAAGACACGTTCAGCCTCCGCGAAGCGGTTGAGGCGCCACAAGCAAAGGCCAAAGCCGTTCAGACAGCGCAAGAAGGGCCGGTTGTTGATGGAACCCCATGGCAACAAGCCGGCAAAATCCGTGCCAAGCGACAGCTCGCCGATCCGGACGCCGACCTCGAAGTGCCGGATGGCGTCCTTCGGGCTGAAGTCAAGGTTGCCGAGGTGGGCATGGGCATCGAGGCAACGGAGGTCGGCCTGGCAGAGTTCCATCAGGATCCGACGCGCACCGTCCCGGTCGCCGGCGGCCTCGAGCTCGATGGACTCGAGGATCGGATCCGAGTCGAAGTCTTCCGGATCAGAACCCGGGAGGACTTGCTTCATGACGAACTCGGGTCTCGGGCCGCGGGCGATGATCGGCTTGGCCCACTCCTCGATCGGTTCGCCTTCCTCGCCCCAGTAGTGCTCATCTGGATTCCACATGCCACGGCTTTCGAGGCGGAGCGGCACAAGACCGAGGGCTGGCACGTCGAGCCGGGGGGAAACACGACCTCCGCTGCGGTTACGACATGCTCGGAGCCATCCGTTCGCCGGCACTGCGCCGTCAACCCGCGTCGCTCATTCCCGTCATAGTCGAACGAGAGCACCGACACGGGCTCACCGATGACGAAACCGTCCGCCGGAACGGGGACGCTTTCCTCGAAGGCCTGACGAAAGGCCCAAAGCTGCTCGTCCTCTCCGTACGCATCGACGGTGATCGCTTCGATGAGTCGATCCGAATCCGCTTCAGCCGATCGTTCGCTGTTGGGGTGCATCTTGATATCCCATTAATGCTGGCTCCACCGCCTCTTCGCGCGTTCAAGAAAGGACGGCTCGTCACTCGGACCCAAGCCGCCGGCCAAGCGTTCGAATCCCGACATGAATCCGATCTTGCGGTGATGTTCGACACGCTTCCACTCGAATCGTCTACTTCCTCCGCTTTCTCGTGACAGCCGGCGATGAAAGTCTCGCAGAGGTTGACGGCTCGAGCTGGATCGGTGTCCTTCAGCTTGGCAATCCTGGCTGCAACCTCATCGAGCTCGCCAACAAATGAGAAGCATGCGCGGTCGGGAATGAACGCGCCGGGGTTGAGTGCCAGCTCAATTTCGTGTTCGATGGGATCCATCTGAGCAACGCGCTTGCGAGTCATTGGTCGTTCCTTTTCTGGCATTGGATGATCTTTTGAATTCCAGCGTGTCGACACTCCCGTGGAAACTGCCGAAGTGATACACGTTGCGCCAGCGGAAGGGGTAGACTTCCGCGCGGCTGGAACAACCCCTGGCATACCGCAGCCCTTGGTCGGAGATGGGCCCGTCAACGGCCGCGAACTCGTAATACTGGTATTCACTCATCGCCGCCCTTTCTCTGGCTCGTTTTCATTGCAGCCTCTTGCCATTAGCATGCGAAGATAGCCCCCGTTGGCAGACCCGATCGCCAAACGGTGACGGTAGCATTTCTTCGGCCGCCGCCAAGCTCTGTCTCCTCGATCTCCTGCAGCATCCCTTGACCCGCGTCAAGGCGCGGTGCGCGGGAGGGGGTATGGTGGCCGAGCGCCGAATTGCGCGTACGGGAGATCGGGTCATGGCCAAGCGAAAAATTATCGAAATCAATGAAGCGCTCTGCAACGGATGCGGAGACTGCGTCACGGCATGTGCGGAGGGCGCGTTGCGGATGGTGGACGGCAAGGCGCGGCTCGTGAAGGCTCATTTTTGCGATGGATTCGGCGATTGCCTCGGCCAATGCCCGACGGGCGCCCTGAAGATCTTCGAGCGCGAGGCGCCCGAATACGACCATGCTGCCACGCGCGATCATGTCGCGCAAACGGGCGGCGCCGCCGCTCTGCGGTTGTTGGACGAGGCAGTTGCGCGCCATGCGCAAGCCCACGCGCCCAAGCCAGCCGCGCCGGCCCATGCCGCGCACGGCGGCGGCGGATGCCCCGGAACCCGGATGCGCATGCGCCCGGAGGCCGACCGCCAGGCCCAGCCGGCCGCGACAGCGGTGTCCGGCGGCGGGTTGCCCGCGCAGGTGAATCCGTCCGAGCTGCGGCAATGGCCGATCCAGCTTCATCTCGTCCAGCCCGGGGCGCCGTTCTTCGCGGGCAAGGAGCTGGTGATCATGAACACCTGCGGGCCGCTGGCCAGCGCCGATGTCCATTGGCGGTTTCTGCGCGGACGCTCGGTCGTGGTCGCCTGCCCCAAGCTGGACCGCACGGAGCCATACGTTTCGAAGCTGGCGGCCATTCTGAGCGATCTCACGATTCCCAAGGCGATCGTGGTGCGGATGGAGGTGCCCTGCTGCGGCGGGCTCAGCATGATCGCCGCGCAGGCGGTCCAGCAGAGCGGCCGGACCGATCTGGAATTGGTCGAGGTGACCCTGAGCCTCGAAGGCCAGGTGCGGCAGACCCGGCGGATGGCCTAAGGGTTTAAACCCCACACCGAAGGAGAACCATCATGGAAACCAAAGATCATCGCAACCAGACGCTCCCGCTTGCCGGGATGACCGATTATGCCGAGGGCTCGGTGGTGAGCCGCACGATCCTCGACCGCACGGCGGGCACGCTGACGCTGTTCGCCTTCGCGCGGGGCCAGGGCCTCAGCGAGCACACCGCGCCCTATGATGCGACCGTGCAGGTCCTGGAAGGCGAGGGCGAGTTCACGGTGGGCGGCCAGCCGCGCGTGATCCGCGCCGGTGAAGCGCTGATCATGCCCGCCGGCATCCCGCACTCGGTCCGCGCGCATCAGCCCTTCAAGATGCTGCTCATTATGATCCGCGGCTGAAGAGTAAAGGCAATACGGTCGCATCTATATATTTGACATATCTCGCTCCTCCTCTGTCCATATGTCATTAATTTAGATGCGACCCCATTGGCTTTTCTCTACGGGCCAACGCCCACGCGGTAAAATCGGGGCGAGAGGCTGGCTGCGTTGGTGTCGGTGTAGCCGGTTGTGCCTGGTTGGCCGAGAATGTCCGCGGCCAGGAGCGTGAACGCCGAAGCCAGATTCGTGCTTTGCTCCAGGAAATAGCTCACTCCGGCCACGCTCTGCCACGTCACGGTCACGTCCGTGCCATCCGACGTCGCCGAGAGCAGGCGCAGCGCCGACAACGCGTTGGTGGGATTCGTCCCGCAACGCCACTCCTGCCAGTCGTTGAGCAGGTCGCCGTCGGAATCCACGTAAGCAGCCGAACTGGCCGTCGGCAGGCCGTAGCCTTGCAGCCAGGTGTAGTAGTCGAGCAAGGCCGGGGACTGGCACTCGTACGCCCCCATATCCACCGTGCCCCCGACGATGCGTGGGCTGCCGTCCAAATCGGTGTCGACCGATACGTAAGCGTTGTTCCCGGCGTTGATGCAGGGGGAATTGGATTGCAGGCGCAGGTTGCTCCAGCCGCTGGTCTTCACGTACAGCGGCGCGCTGGTGATGTTGCCGATACCGTTCGTCGGCATCGGCGTCGTGCAGCAGTAGTTCAGCGTGCAGTGAGCGTGATTCGGACCCCTGGGTGCGGCGTTGAAATAGACGATACAGTTGTACAGCGTGCAACCGTCGGCCCCGCCGCCGCCAGGAGCTGAGTTGAGGGTCAGCGTGCAGTTGTTGAGGGTGCCGCCATAAGCCCCGCCGCCGCCGTATTCAGCCGAGTTGCCGGCCAGTGTGCAGTTGTTGAGCGTGCAGTCAGCCGCTCCGCCGCCGCCGTATTCAGCCGAGTTGCCGGTCAACGTGCAGTTGTACAGCGTGCCGCCATAGGCCGCGCCACCCCGATTGGCCGAGTTGCCGGTCAGCGTGCAGTTCGAAACCACCGAACTGGCAGATTCGCAATAAACGCCGCCGCCTTCCCACGCTGTCCCGTTGGTCACGGTGAACCCGGACAAGCTCGCCCCGCTCCCGAGATACACGCACCGTATCCCTCCAGCTCCGTCAATCGCCGTTAGTGTTGGCCCGTTGATGCTCTCCAGCCGGATGGCGTTCGTCACAACGACACGGCTTTGATTGTATTCCGGATTCTCTCCAATCCCCCGGCTCCCAATCGCATACACCCCGTTGCTCACCAGCACCAGCGCACCCGGCAAGCTCGCCACGTCCACCGCATCCTGAATGTTCGTGGCCGCGGTGGCCCAAGAGGTGTAAGGCGCCAGCGGATTCGCACTGTCCACCGCCACGTAATGCACCGGCTGCTCCACCACATGCACCGGCACACTGGCGCTCACCCCGCCGGGGTAGCTGTCGTTAAACGCCCACAGGACCACCCGATAGTCCCCTGCGGCGTTCCAGGCATGCATCGCATACGGTTGGTTGAGGGCCACCGAACCGTCGTCAAAGTCCCAGAGGCTTAAGTCCGTCCGCCCCTCAATCAACGCCGTCAAATCCACCGGACAGCCGACGGCCAAGTTGGTGTAGGTTACGGCAATGTCCACGCTCAACGGACCGGTCAGCGCGCCGGCGTGGTATTCATCGCAACCGATGGAGGGTGGCGTGGCCCATGATTCACCGTCAATGTCCGTGCCGGTCGCATAGGCGGCACTGCCCGCCCCGCGACAGGGGGAGAACACGCTCAAGTGCCAGGCGCTGGCGAGTTCCGGATCCAGGCTGATGTTGCCTGTGCCATTCCCTGGCGTCGGTGTCGCGCAACAGTAGTTCAGGGTGCTGCTCGAATAGTTGGCGTCTTTAACCGCCGTGTTGAAACAGACGATGCAGTTGTTAAGCGTGCTGTGAAACGCTCCGCCGCCCGTATCGGCCCAGTTGCCGGTCAGGGTGCAGTTGTTCAGCGTGCAGTAATCCGCTCCGCCGCCCGCACCGGCCGAGTTGCCGGTCAGGGTGCAATTGTTCAGCGTGACATCGTAAGCCCCACCACCGCCATAGCGAGCCGAGTTGCCGGTCAGCGTGCAGTTGTTCAGCGTGCCGCCACACGCTCCGCCGCCATGGCGAGCCGAGTTGCCGATTACCGTGCAGTTGTTCAGCGTGCACCCATACGCCCCGCCCCCATTGCCACGAAACGAAGCGCTGCTGGCCGCAGCGTTGTCCGCCAGCGTGCAGTTGTAGAGCGTGCAGTCGTAAGCGCCGCCTCCATCACCACCCCAACCGTAGTAATTACCTGCGGCAGAGTTGCCCGTCAGCGTGCAGTCGTAAAGGGTGCATCCAGCCGCACCCCCGCCGTGGCCATTTACCGCCGAATTGCTGGCGAGGCAACAGTTGTAGAGGATGCAGTCGGAAGCCCCCCCGCCGTAAGATTCACCGGGTATCATCGATAATATCGCCGAATTGCCGATAAGCGTGCAGTTGTAGAGGGTGCCGCCATAGGCCCCGCCGCCGCTGTAGGAAGCCGAGTTGCCGGTCAGCGTGCAGTTGTTGAGCGAGCCGCCGAAGGCCCCGCCGGCGTATTCAGCCGAGTTGCCGGTCAGCGTGCAGTTCTTCAGCGTGCAACCGTAGGCCCCGCCGCCGCCGTATTCAGCCGAGTTGCCGGCCAGTGTGCAGTTGTTCAGCGTGCCGCCGAAGGCCCCGCCGCCGCCGCCAGCGGAGTTGCCGGCCAGCACGCAGTTGGAAACCACCGCAGTGGCAGATTCACAATACACACCGCCGCCATAATGAGCAGCCCCGTTGGTCAGGGTGAACCCGGACAGGCCTGCTCCGTCCCCCAGGTACACGCATCGCACCCCTCCACCACTGATAACCGTGGTCTGGGGACCGTTGACACTGTGCAGTGCGAGCGGCTTTGTCACGGCCACTCGGTTGTTATCCCAGCCAGACACTGTCCGTCCCCCTGTGGCATACACGCCGTTGCTGACCAGCACCAACGACCCCGCCACGGCCGCCGCATCCACAGCCTCCTGGATGTTCGTGGCCGCGGTGGCCCAAGAGGTGTAAGGCGGCACCGGATTGGCGCTGTCTGCCGCCACGTAATGCACCTGCGGCTCGACCACATGCACCGTCACGGTGGCACTCACGCCATCGGGGTAACTTTCGTTGTACGCCCGCAACACCACGGCATAGTCTCCCAAGGCCGTCCAGGCATGAGCCGCGTAAGGCCGGTTGCTGACTACGGTCCCGTCCCCGAAGTCCCACACGCTCATGCTGGCATGGCCGCCAATCAGCCCGGTGAAACCCCCCTCATACCCGGCCGCCAGGTTGGTGGCCACGGTAGCGATGCTCACGCTCAACGGTCCGATCACCGCCCCGGCGTGGTATTCGTCGCAGCCAATGGAGGGCGGATTCTCCCAAGCTTCGTCGTCAATATCGGTGCCGGTTGCATAGGCGGCATGGCCCGCTCCGCGACAGGGGGAAGTGACGCTCAAGTGCGAACCGCTGGCCAGTAGGGGATCGTCCGTGATGTTGCCGACGCCGTTGGTCGGCATCGGCGTGGTGCAGCAGTAGTTCAGCAGCGTGGCAATGTCTTGCCACAGCATCCAGCCCGTGAAGTAATTCGGCCCCCTGCGTGGCGGTATTGAAATAGATGATGCAATTGTTCAGCGTGCCGCCACACGCACCGCCGCCCTGCGAAGCCCTGTTGTGGGTCAAGGTGCAGTTGTGAAGCGTGGCCTCGTAAGCCCCGCCGCCGCCGTATTCAGCCGAGTTGCCGGTCAGCGTGCAGTTGTTGAGGGTGCCGCCATAAGCCCCGCCGCCGCCGTATTCAGCCGAGTTGCTGGCCAGCATGCAGTTGTTCAGCGTGCACTGCTCCGCCCCACCGCCGTAATAGCCCGAATTGCCGCTCAGGGTACAGTTGTTTAGCGTGCAACCATACGCCCCGCCATCCGAGTTGCCGGTGAGTGTGCAGTTGTTCAGCGTGCCGCCATAAGCTCCGCCGCCTCTGTAGTAAGCCGAGTTGCCGGTCAACACACAATCGGAAACCACCACATTAGTTGATTCGCACCAGACTCCCCCGCCGCCCGACTCGTGGTATGTGGGGCCGTCGTAAGTCGTTCGTGTCGCGCCATTAGTCAGGGTGAACCCGGACAGGCTGGCGCCCTCCGCCAGATAGACGCACCGGACCGCGCCGTCGCCATTGGTCGTGTCAGGCACTTGGTAGCCCTGGATGATCGTTACCTCCGGTCCGTTGACGCTCCGCACAACCAAAGGCCTGTCCATCGCCACGCGGTTGGCCAGCACGTTGGTCCCCACCGCGCGCCCGCCGGTGGCGTACACGCCGTTGGTCACCACGATCTCGTCGCCCGTTTGCGCCGCATCCACCGCCGTCTGGATCTCGTGCGCCGCGTTCGCCCAAGTGTCGTAGGGCGGCCCCGGGCTGGGGCTCTCCTGCCACACATAGCGGGTAGCGGCTTGGATAGCTGCTGTTGTCGCCAGCAATGTCCCTGCCATCACCGCCATGCGCATTGACTTCGACCCGAAGACGCGAAGACACAAATAAATGGTTGTGAGCATAAAATTGTCCGAAAGATGTGGGCAAAAGGATTTTTCTGACCCAATTCGTCTGCCTGAGGGTTCTCGATACTCGGTCTCCGCGGCTTTGCGGTTTGGCGCTAACTCCTTACCGAAGATCGTAGTGGATGGGGAAGTCATATGGATCTGGTCGAGCATTGGGCGAGCCTGCCATACCCCCCTCAGAAGTCTCTTAATCCTTGCTTGGCAGGCCCGCCTGAACCTCTTTTTACGGCTTTGTCCCGCTCATGAAGAAGTTGTCCACGGTGACTGCGACGGAATCACCCGGCACGGCGGTGCTGCTGCTGAAATATAGCGCGCCAAACCCGTCCGCATAGGTCGAATTAAGCGTAACGACTGGCTCTCCAATGAGCGCGCCGGTCGTCAGACTCAGCACCTGAAGTTGCAGGCGGGGGCCCACCACAGAGAACTGGAGGCGATAGGGCAGCGGGTAATCTTGGAGGTAAAAGTCGGTTCCTCGGATATACTCGGAGCCGTTCCAGATCCAAGGTCTGACTTTCCCGGGAATTCCATCGTGGTTATGCGTCAATCCTCCCATGTACGTTGTGGCGCCGCCGGTGGAAACCATTCGAGCTCTTGCATTCAGGGAAAATCCGCTCTTGGTCGTGGCGCTGGCCACCCAGTCGAGGATGTCCACCGACATGTACGAGTCGCGGAGATAGGCCTCCTCATTCGTCCCCAGCGGACAGAGCGCCGTGCCACCCGTGGGCGGGTTGCACTTCAGTTGCAGGACACCATTGGTGACGACCCACTCTTCCCCTGGATCTTGAAAGAGCGGCACCCAAGGACTTCTGTTCGTGAAAGGTCCCGAGCAGTCGCTGAAGTCATCGGCGAACTGCGTGCCCGGCACGAGCTTGAAGTACTGCTGGGTAGCGGTGGTGGGCACGGTCATGCACATCTGGCCGAAGCGCTTGAAAATCGGCTCCGGCCACGGGGTCCACACCGGACCCGTGGGCGAATCAGCGCCGACGACGACTTGTTCCTTTTCCGTGTTCGCCGGCCAGGAAAGCAGCACGGAGTTCGCAATGTCCAGCGACGGCGGGTCGTAAACGTCATACTCCACATTATCCACCCGCATCTCAAGAAGCGGCGGAAGCGGAATTTTTGTGATGGTATGCGAACAACCCAAGGCGGCATAGGAGAAGGCCGGGTACGGCACACCCTGGTCCGCGGTGAAGAATCCGTAGTTATGCGGATCCGGTGGCGGCAGCGGCCCATCCTGGTTCGGCCCATCCACGAACGTGCGTTCGTAAAGCGTCGCGCCCTGATTGCCCTTGTCCACTACCTTTACGGTAATGGCCAGGGACGAGCTGTTGGTTTTGGTGAACGCCATTTTAACAGTGACGTTTTCGAAAGTAGCCTCCACGATGTCCCAATAGAAGGTGGTGATATGGTTGCGGGAGGGGTCATTCGAATCATACCTGTATTTTACCAAAGCAACTTCGTTCCGATCGACAAACGCCCAGTACAAAGTCCCCGCGCCCTCATACGTGCCACCACACACGGGCATACAGAAGAGATCGTCCGCACTGGTTTGGATCAGATCCATCCGGATCTCCAACGTGCGACCGTCTTCGAGGCAGTTGTTGGGAAACCGGGGGGCTGGCCAGTAGATGTTGTCATACGTGGCCATGGTTTCGGGATATGGCGGAAAAGGCGTAGGGTATGGCCGTTGAATCACCAATTCCCCGTTGGTTATGCCCCACAGGAAGTAGTTGGTGTAACCAGCACCACTACCTGGACCATAGTTCACCCCCCCCTCGAAGTCATCGATGACCACTGCGTCAAGCCGAGCGGCGGTGCAGACGCAGAGCGCCACGGCGGCGATCCACGCGGCCGTTCGGCTTCGGAAATCACGCTCCCCGACCGGGTGGGGTGCGAATCTATTGAATTTTGTGTTCATACGGTTGTTTGTGTTTTCTTGGTTATCGGTTGACGGTTAACGTGCCTGCGGGCTGGTGGACCAGATGAGTTAGGGTCTGTGCAAAAATTAATTCCGATTTTGCTGGAGGGGATTGGGCGGGCTGGCAAGGCGCGACGAGCGAGCATACCCGCGCGGTCTGTGAGCGAGGAGCAACACAGCCAGCGCGCCCAAGGCCCCCAGCCCGCAGGGGCGGGGCGGCGCCGGGCCATCTGCTTCGTTGCTCGGTCGGTCGAGTATCTCAGGGGGATACACTCCCTCCACTCGCGCCTCGCATCTGGCCCGGCGGCGCTCCCGCCAAAATCGGAAGTAATTTTTGCACAGACCCTTAACCGGACCGCTTGGTTGCTGTAAGCGCCGATCTCCGGCACGGCACTTGGGAGCCGGCTTCCAGACGCATCCATGGCGGCAGAGGGCTGCCGCACTCCAAGACGCTTCGCGGGCGGCCTGGGGGATCGGAACCGGCGCCAGCCTCGTGATAGCCAGCCCTCTGGCGCTTTCCACGCCGGTTAATGGCTGAAAGCGCCGGCCTCCGGCGCGCAGCAGCGTGCGCACCCTGCGGCCAACCTGGATTCGGCTTACGCCGGCTCCCATCCCGGCCGGTAGCTCTCCTTGAGCAACGCGTCCGCTTCCGGCGCGTTCGCCGCCTTCATCGCGACGCTGTCCCACCGGATCTTCTTGCCTGTCCGCAGGGCCACATTCCCCAGCAGCATCAGCTCCGTCAGGCGCGCCCCATACTCGAAATGGCTGCTGGCGGGAGGACCGCCCTTGCACGCATCGAGCCAGTCCCGATGATGCCCGTTGGACCGCGGTATCGACTTCGCCGGCCGCCGATAGGCGTCCATCTTCTCGTCCGGTATGATCCGCGGCGCTCCTCCCCACCCGGCGCACATCATGATCCCGCGATCACCGTGGAAGAGTATGCCGTTGGTCCCGCCGCCCATCATGTCGTCGTCATCCAATGCATCCGGCCGGGCCGGGCGCAGGCCGCCGTCATGCCAGGTCACCTTCACAGGCGGCAGCGCCCCGCGCGCGCCGAACTGATACCGATAGATCGCCCCTGGACACGTCGCCTCGGCATCGATGCCCGCCCCGCTGGCCTCGACCGTCAGTGGCGCGCTTAAATCCAGCGCCCATACCGCCGGATCCAAATTGTGGATCGCCATGTCCCCGATCGCCCCGGTCCCGAACGCCCAATACCCACGCCAGTTGAACGGCACGTAGACCGGATGGTACGGCCGCGCCTCGCGCGGGCCGAGCCACAGGTCCCAGTTCAACCCCGTAGGCACCGGATGGGTCCCCGGAGGCCGGCCCTTTCCCAACGCCCAGTGGCCGGCGTCGCTCCACGCCTCGACCTCGCGCACCGCTCCGATCGCGCCATCTCGGATCCACTCCACGGTCGTGCGAATGCCGTCCCCCGAATGGCCGTGGTTGCCCATCTGCGTCGCCACCCCCGTTTCCCTGGCCACTCGAGCCACCAACCGCGCCTCCCAGACATTATGCGTCAGCGGTTTCTCGCAATACACGTGCTTGCCCAACCGCATCGCCGTCACCGAAACCAAGGCGTGGAGGTGGTCCGGCGTCGCGCACAGCACCGCATCGATCCCTTTCTCCCGCTCGAACATCCGCCGGAAATCCTCGTATTCGGCGCACCGGAATCCCGGCACCTGCGCCCCGTAATGTTTCTCGATCTCGGCCTTCACCGGGCTGCGGCCCGCCCATCCCTTGTAGTAATACGGCTCGTAATCGCTCCGATCGTTCGGATCGCACACGGCCACGATCCGCGCGTCCGCCTCGCGAAACAACGCTTGCGCGTTCGTCCGCCCCTGGCCGCCCGCCCCGATCAGCGCGATGTGGACCCGCTCGCTGGGCGCCACGAACCGCGCCCCTCCGAGCACATGGCGCGGCGCCACCATCAGCGCCGCCGCCACTGTCGTCGTTGTCGACAGAAACTGCCGCCGGCTCATCGTCATCCCGTCGAAATTCGTTTTCATATTCGGTTGCTTGTGGTTGCCCTGCAGAATGCCGCCCCCCCTCCCGAAACTCAAGAAACGAATCGCGCCCTCCCGAGCGACAGTCACTCCTGGCAAACGAGGGCGGCCAGGGAATCGTCGCGGAGGACTCTGGAGCTCGATAATGCGCCGCCCTCGATGAGGCAGCCATCGCTCACAAGTCCTCCTTCCTCATTGCCGGCCGTTGCCCGGCTCAATCCACCGGCCATGCTCGCGGATCAAATCGACCAGACGCTCGACCGCATCCGCCTCCGGCAGGTTGAACCGCACCGCGCGCTTCCCTACATACAGGTTCACCTTGCCCGGCGCGCCCCCCACGTATCCGAAATCCGCGTCCGCCATCTCCCCCGGCCCGTTCACGATGCAGCCCATGATGGCGATGCGCACCCCCCGCAGATGCTGGGTCCGCGCCTTGATTCGGGCCGTCACGCTCTGCAGATCGAACAGCGTCCGGCCGCAGGATGGGCACGCCACATAGTCGGCCTTGAAGGATCGGCAGCCCGCCGCCTGCAAAATGTCATACGCCAGCTTCACGCTCGCTCGCGCGTCCTTTTCGTTCCGCACCAGGATGGCATCCCCGATCCCATCCACCAGCAGTGCGCCCAGGGCCACAGCCGATCGCAGCTGAGCCCGCGACGGCGCCAGAGACGCTTGCGGCGGCGCCAGGCAGTCCTTGAGCAGGATCGGATTTCGCCGCCCCTCCTCGCGCAACCGATGCGCCAGCAGCCGAAACGCCGCGATCACCGGCATGTCCAGCCCGTCCTTCACCGTCACCAGTACCCGCTCCGAACTCACCCCAAGCTCCCGGCTCGGATCCGCCTCGCAGATTTCCAGCTCCTCGACAATCGCCTCGGGCTGGACCTCGCTCCCCGCCCGCAGCGCGCCCCCCGCCTCGGACGCCGCCCGCTCCGGCACGACCACGCGCACGGTCTGGCTGCCTCCGCACCGGATCCCGTCTCCCAGATCGATCTCGACCGCCGGGCGGCGCGCGTAGCTGAACGGATCGAACGGAGGCGGAATCTCGATGCCGGGCGGCCCCTTGCCCGCCAATCCCGCAACCTCCGCCAGCAGCTCCCGGCACACCGGGATCTCCCGGGTCGAGTCCTCCGTCAGCGACACCCGGATGGTGTCGCCCAAACCGTCCGCCAGCAGGGCGCCGATCCCGATCGCGCTCTTGATCCGGCCGTCTTCGCCTTCGCCTGCCTCCGTGACCCCGAGGTGCAGCGGATAGCTCCAGTCCGGCCCCAGCTCCGACAGCCGCGCCGCCAAAAGCCGGTAGCTCTGGATCATCACCTTCGGATTGCTGGCCTTCATCGAGAACACCAGATCGTGAAATCCCGCCGACCGCGCAATCCGCGCATACTCGAGCGCGCTCTCGACCATGCCCCGCGGCGTGTCTCCCCACCGGCTCAAGATCCGGTCGCTCAGCGAGCCGTGGTTCGCCCCAATCCGCATCGCCCGCTTCAGCTCGCCGCATCGCACCGCCAGCGGAGCGAACCGCTCCGCCAACCGCCCCACCTCGGCCGCATACGCCGCATCGTCATACTCGCGCAGGACAAATTTCTTGCCGTCGGCGAAATTGCCCGGGTTGATCCGGATCTTCTCGACCCACTGGGCCGCCTCGAACGCAGCCTCAGGCTTGAAATGAATGTCCGCCGCCAGCGGCACCCGGCATCCCCGGGCGCGCAGCTCTCCCGCAATATTCCGGAGATTGGCTGCGTCCTTGACCGTCGGCGCCGTGATCCGCACCAGCTCACACCCCGCCGCTGCCAGCTCGAGCGTCTGCCGCACGCTCTCCGAGGTGTCCATCGTGTCCGACGTGATCATCGACTGCACCACGATCGGATGCGCGCCTCCGATGATCACCCCGCCGCGCGCGGGATCACCCACCGCCACCTCGCGCGTGGGCCGGCGCCGGTAATGGATCGGCGAGTCGCAGTAGTTCATCGAGACCGGCTCAGGGGGATGGCGCCGGCGCCGGCGCTCCCAGCCCGTTTGTGGCTCCCGGCGGCGCCGACTGCACTTGCGCCGATTGCTTGAACATCGCCGAAAACACCGACCACCGCCGCAAGTCCCCGAACACGGTCACATACAGCATGAACGAGATCAGAAGCACCGCGAAAACCGCGCTGGCATACTCGACCACCCGCGTGTTCAGCGGCCGCCTCCGGATCGCTTCGATCAGCGACAACACAATGTGCCCCCCATCCAGAACCGGGATCGGAAGCAGATTCAAAATCGCCAGGCTTACGTTGAGCAGCACCAGGAAGTTCAGCGCCAGCCGGAAATCCGTGTTCAGCTGGACCGCCAGCATCGACAAGATCCCCACCGGCCCCATCAGGTCCTTGGCCCCCACCCCGGTCTGCTTCGTGTGCACCAGCGCGCTCACCGTATCCACGATCTGCCCCCAGACATCCGCGACCTGCCGCCACGGGGTTGGTCCCGGCCACTTCACCTCGTAGAGATTGGCCGACCGGTTCAGGCTGACCCCGATCCGCCCCGTGCCCGTCGTCGGATCGGCCTTGGGCGTCACCGTCAGCGAGACCATCTCGCCGTTCCGCTGAACTCGGATCTCGCTGGCCTGCCCCCCTCGCTTCTGGATCAGCTCGATCAGCTGCTCCCGGCTCACGATCGGCACGCCCGCAAACGCCACCACGATGTCCTTGGGCTTCATCCCAGCCGCCGCCGCCGCGCTGTCCGCGAACACCTCGATGATCTCCGGGTGATCCCGCGGATACAGGTTGATCACCTTCACTCCGAAGCTCTCGTTCACCACTGCTTTGAGCGAATGCGTAAACTCGCGCCCATCGCGCTCGAAGGTTACCGATACCACATTGGTCAGCGCCAGGATCGTTGTCTGCTGCAGCTCCTGCCACGTGCTCACCCGCTTCCCGTCCACCGCCACAATCCGATCCCCCGCCTGGATCCCCAGCCTCGCTTCCTCCGAGTCCGGCTCCACATAACCGATGATCGACGGATTCACCAGCTGAGGAAGCCCGACCAGAAAGATGACGGTGGCAATGACAACCGCAAACACCAGGTTCATGAACGGCCCCGAGAATGCCACCAGTATCTTCGAAAACGGCGACGCCGGAGGCACCGGGGCCGATCCCTCCGCCGACGCCCCCTCCAGCGCATCCGAGGTGCTCATTTGCGGCAGGCGCACAAACCCCCCCGCCGGAATCCATCGCCACGAATACTCGATCCCGTCCTTCGTCCACCCCACGATCTTCGGCCCGAACCCGATCGCAAACGCCTCGACCTTCATCCCGCGGCGCCGCGCCATCCAATAGTGGCCGAACTCGTGCACAAACACCGCCGCCCCGAACAGCAGCACGACTGCCGCGGCCACATACAGGTAATTTAATGCTATCATCATGGATCTTCCGGCTCGACATCGCGCGCGCAAGCCGCGCCCCGACCTCGCCGTTCCGCCTACTATACCCGCCCGCAACCGGATGGCAACCGTCCTGCGTTGCCCGCTGCGCGCCGGGCTGCAAGCCCACCAGCGATCCGCCTTCGGTCTCACTTCGCCCCGCTTGTGCGCCCTGGAAGCGCGGTGTATTGTCCTGCTATGAACCGCCTGCCAACCGCTGCCGCTGGCATCGCAATCCTTGCCGCCATCGCCTTTGCCGCCTGGCAGCACAACCAGATCCGCCACCTCGCCGCCGAAAACGCCCGGCTGCAATCCGAAAACGCCCAGCTCCCCCCCCTCAAGGCCGACCTCGAACGCCTCCGCCCCCTGGCGGCGGATCCGACTGAACTGCCGCGTTTGCGGGAATCTTTGGCCCAAGCTCAGAAGGAGCTGATCTCGATCCGCGGCCGGGCCAGCGAGGCCGGCCAGGCCCGCGCCGAAGCGGCCGATCTCCGGGCCGAGCTGGCCCGCCAGTCCGGCTCCGAAACCGGCGCTGAAACAACCAACCAGATCTCCGGCGCCATGGGCGAGATGATGAAAAGCGCCATGGAACAGCAGTTGCTCGGCCGGCTGACCCGCCTTCAGGAACGGCTCAACCTCAGCCCCGAGCAGGCCCAGGCCGTCGAGGACATCTTGAAGCGCCAGGCCAGCCAGGCCGCCGAAGCCATGCAGAAGGTCTTCTCCGGCAAAATGAAGCCCGGAGACCTGGCCAGCTTGCGCCAGACCGGCGCCGGCCCGGTCGACGAGCAGATCGCCACCCTCCTCTCTCCCGAACAAAAGGCCGCCTACCAGGAATACCAGCAGGAGGAAGCCGTCAGCAACGCCCGCCTCGTCTCCAATGCGGAAGTGCTCCAGATGCAGAACGCCCTCGGCTTGTCCCAGTCTCAGCAGGACCAGGCCTATGCCATCCTCTATGACCAGAACCTTGCCCAGCTCAAAGGCCAGCTGGCGTCGCCGCCCAGCGCCGCCGCCAGCACTCCGGCCGAAGCCATGCAGGGGCTCCTGGACCAAAAGACCAAAGCCCTCGAAGCCGTCCTTACCCCGTCCCAGCTCGAACGCTACCGCCAGCAGCAGCAAGCCCAGATCAAGTTCCTCCAGACCATGACCGGCAGCGGCGGCGCGGCTGCCGGCGCCGGCGCAGGCGCGGCCGCCAGCGACCGCAATCCCTCCCCCTGAAACGCCCGTTGGGAACCGCCCCGCCTTGATGCGTTTCGAGGCTGCCGGCTGCCTGCCCGCGAATCGACGGCGCACGCGCCGCGCGCCAAGAGCCGCTGTTGCCCGCGAGGGGCATTCCGGCGCACAAAAACAACTTTGACCCTGGATTTCGCAAGCCTTACTTTGAACGCCTGTGGACCAGGATGTTGGCAAAACGGCCCCGGGATTGCCTGGGCTGAATTCGCTGGGCGATCCGGTTGTCGCGAGCGCTTTGGTGTGGGCGGGCCAATGGATCCTGCAGATCGGCTCGCTCCTGCGGGGCTTGATCGCCTTCACCCTGATCATACTCGGGATCGTGTTCACGAGGTGGGAACGAGCCTCGGCGGTGATCCATCCCATGATTCGGAACGAGATCCGCCGGGCCGGAATCCGCCTGGTTCCGATCGTCGCGTTGATCGCCTTCTGCCTGGGCTTCGTGGTGATTGGCCAGGCGGTGGCGCTGCTCTCTCAGGTGGGCGCCCAGCAATACACGGGCACGGTCATGGTCACCGTCGTGATCCGCGAGCTGGGCCCGCTGGTGACCGCCTTGCTGGTCCTGGCATGGGTGGGCACGGGCACTGTCATCGAGCTCGGCAACGCCCGCACCCGGGGCGAGATCGAGGCCCTCGAGGCCCTGGGCATCGATCCCATCCATTATCTTGTCGTGCCCCGCGTGATCGGCCAGGCCACGGCGATTTTCTCGCTCACGGTGTATCTGGTCTTGATCTCCCTGCTCAGCGGCTACCTGTTCGCCTTTTTGCAGGATGTGCCCCTGCGGCCCGGCCAGTATCTCGATCAGGTGATGATCGCATTGCGGTGGGAGGACTTCGTGCTGCTGGCGTTCAAGAGCATCTGCTTTGGGGGGATCATCGCCGTGGTGACCTGCTATGAAGGGCTGGCGCGGCCCCTGCGCCAGCACGAGATCGCCGAAGCCACCACTCGCGCCGTGGTCCGAAGCCTCGTCGCCTGCGTCCTCGTCGACGCCTTCCTCCTGCTCTACCTGCTGGTTTGATCCCGAGGTCCGGATGACTGCCCCGCCCTCCCCCCAGCCGCCCCCGGCCGCTCCGCTCCTCGAGATGATCGGCGTCACGGTGGTCGCATCCCGCAACCCCGCCATCATACGGATCGAGAATCTCGATTGGACGATCCAGCCCGGCGAGTTCTGGGTGGTCGGCGGGCCGCCGGACTCAGGCAAGACCGATCTGCTGGCCACCGCCGCCTGCCTCTCCCGCCCGATGCGCGGACGGCACCGGCTCTTTGGCCAGGACACCCGCGTCGTCCCCACCGAACAGTTCTTGCCGGATCGGCTCCGGGTGGGCGTGGTGTTCGCCGACGGAGGCCGTCTTCTGCAGCAGCTCACGGTAACCGAGAACCTGGCCCTGCCCTGGTGCTACCATCACAATTGCTCCTTCGATGCCGCAGCTGATCGGGTCCGATCGCTGCTCGCAGCCCATGGCCTCGAGTTCCTCGCCGCCCAGCCCTGCCACCGGCTCGGCCGCCCCTGGCGGCAGCGCGTTGCCCTGGCGCGAGCCCTCATGCTCGGCCCCGATCTCCTCTTTCTGGACAATCCCACCGGCGGGCTGAATCCCGGCCAGATCGACTGGTGGATGGACTGGCTCGACCGGCTGCACACCGGCCATGCCCCTCCGGACCACCGCCCCATCACCTTGGTCGTGGCCACCGACGATCTCCGCCCCTGGTGCCGGCCCGGCCGCCAGTTCGCCATCCTCCACCAGAACCGCTGGCGGCTCCTGGGCAACTCAGACAAACTGGCGGATTGCACCGAGCTCGCTGTCCGTGAATTATTGGGCGAACGGTCATGAACCTTTGACATCCCATGGCTCTTCAAGACCTCACACCGCAGTTGCGGACCCGGCTCAGCCGAGTCGAGCGGATCGTCGGCGTGTTCGTCATCCTCGCCGCCATGCTAATGATGGCGGGCTTCATCTATTACCTCTACGCCACCGCCCAGCGCAAAGGCTGGTTCGTGACCAAGGTCACCTATCACACCTTCGTCGATTCCGCCGCCGGCTTCCTCGTCGGCAACCCCGTCCGCCTCATGGGCTTCACCGCCGGCGAAATCACCAAGATCCTCCCTGAACCGCCCGAAACCTACTACCGCAACGTCTACATCGAGTTCGTGGTCCGGGAACCTTACTTCGGCTATCTCTGGACCGACTCGCGCGTCCGGGTCGCATCCGCGGATTTCCTGGGCAACCGCTTCCTCGAAGTCACCAAGGGCGGCGCCTCCGGCAAAAGGGTCCAAGCCACTTACCGCTACAACGCCTCCGGCGAGCTCGAGATGTGGGTCGATCCCGATCCCGAAAACAACATCGCCGGCAACGTCTTCCAGCGGATCAGCGAGCTCAAGTCCGGCACCAATGAGTTCAAAGGCTACTGGCTCATTGCCGATGAATCACCCCCACTCACCGACCGCCTCCAAACCATGGTCACGAACTTCTCCCAGGCGCTCCCCGCCGTGTTCGCCCTCACCAATTCGATCAACAACACGCTCTCCAACAGCAGCCGCACGCTCGTCCGCCTCGAGCAGATCCTTGAAAACCTCCAGCCGGCTGTCACCAATGCTGTCGTCATCACCGATCACCTAACCAACCCCCACGGGTCGCTCGGCCAATGGCTCATCCCCACCCAGATCCATGCCCGGATCGAGACCGCGCTCGTCTCGGCCGACTCCACCGTGCGCACCGCCGAAACCAATCTCCAGGCCCTCTCCTTCAACATCAACCGATCGCTCGATAGCATCGCCGGCATCACCCGCAACCTCCGCCAGCAGGTCGAGGCCAACAGCCTCCTGCTCACTGAGCTCTCCCAGCTCCTCATCGACGCCGACGATTTCGTGCAGGGGCTCAAACGAAACTGGCTCCTCAAGAGCGCGTTCGCGCCCGCCACCAACGCACCGATCGAAAGCCTCCTCGAACCCGCCGCCGGCCGCCCATGACACCACCCACCCCTCATCCACCTGCCCCGCTCCCGCCCTGCAAGACTTCCAAGGGCGAACCTTGGCTCGCCGCGCTCCTCGTCACGATGATCCTTGGCTGCCGCACGGCTCCGCCGCCCCCGCCCGTCCCCGCCGCCCGCCAGCAGGCTCAGCTCATCGCCCAGTCCGCCCTCGCCCTCTCCCAGCAGGCCAACTGGACCGCCGCCGAACGGGAATGGGCACGCGCCGCCGACCGCTTCGCCGCCCTCAATGACCGCGTCCAGGAAGCCGTCGCCCTCCATAACCTCGCCCAAGCCCAACGCCAGCTCGGACGCCTCCTCAGCGCCCGCGATCAATTCGAGCGCGCCGCCCGCATCAACCAATCCACCGGCCAAACCAATGCCTGGTGGCGCAACCAGCTCGCCCTCGTCCAGCTCGAACCCGATCTGGACCCCCCCGTCTCGCCCGCGCCCCGCCTCGATGCCCTCTCCTCTTTGCTGCCCGCGCTGACCGATCCCAGGCTTCGGGGCCTTTTCCTCAACGATCTCGGCCGCCAGCAGCTCCGGCAGGGCGAGATCCCCGCCGCCGAGGCAACCATCCGCCTAGCCCTCGAGACCTTCCGCGCTGCCGCCTGGCCCGCCGGCGTCGCTGCCGCCACCGCCAACCTCGCCGACACCCAGCTCGCCCAAAACCAGTTCGAGCCCGCCTATGCCTCCTGGACCACCGCTCTGCGCCTCTTCGAGCAAGCCGCCGACCTCCAGGGCATCGCCCTCGCCATGGAAGGCCTCGGTCGCACCCGCCTCGCTGAAGCACGCAACCTCCCCCAGGCCGAGGATTGGCTCCGCCGCGCCGCCCGCGGCTACCACCACATCCATCGCACGCTCGACCGTATCCGCGTTCTCGAGTCCTTGTTCCTCTGCCTCCAGCAGCAGCAGCATCCGATCGTGTTCGTCCAGCAGGAGCTCGCCGAAGCCCACGAGTCCGCCGCCGCTTTTTGGGAGGCCGCCGAGTCCCACCCCCGCGCCCTGCGCCACTGGCAGGCCGCCGCCTCGCTCAGCTCGGACATCTCGGATGCCGCCGCACTCGACCGCGCCCAAGCCGGCATCCAGCGATGCTCCAACCCTTGAGACCCCGCGACCTCGTCCGCTACCGCACACCCGGCAGCCCGAAATAGTCCCGCGCGTTCTCGAAGCAGATGCCCCGGATCATCGGCTCGATCAGGCCGTCTTCGGCAGGGATCTCCCCTCGATCGATCTCCCGCCCGATCAGGTTGCACAGCACCCGGCGAAAATACTCGTGGCGCGGGTAGGACATGAACGAGCGCGAATCGGTGAGCATGCCGACGAAGCGCGAGAGCAGGCCCAGGTTCGACAGCGCGTTCAGCTGCCATTCCATCCCATCCTTCTGGTCCAGGAACCACCAGCCGCTGCCATACTGGATCTTGCCCGCCATCGATCCGTCCTGGAAATTGCCGATCATGGTGGCCAGCACGTAATTGTCCGCCGGATTCAGGTTGTAAAGGATCGTCTTCGGCAGAGCGCCCTCGCGGTCCAGCCGGTCCAGGAACGCCGACAGCGCCTCCGCCTGCGGCCAGTCCCCGATCGAGTCGAAACCGATGTCCGGCCCGATGGCCCGAAAGAGGCGGCTGTTGTTGTTCCGGAGCGCGCCCAGATGGATCTGCTGGGTCCAGCCCTTGGCCGCAGCCCACCGGCCGAAATGGAGCATCAACTCGGCGGCATACCGCGCCCGCTCCGCTGGCGTGGCTGCCTGCCCGCGCCGGGCCCGGTCAAAGATGGCCGCCACCGCCGATCCCTCGGTGAAATCCGCATAGCAATGGGGCAGCCCATGATCCGATAGCCGGCACCCGGCCGCATGAAAGGCGTCGTGACGCCTTCGCAGCGCCTCGACCAGATCCTCGAATCCGGCGATCTCCATCTGGCTGGCGGCCGCCAGCCGGTCCACCCATCCGTTGAACCTCTCCGGCTGGTCCACCATCAGCGCGCGGTCCGGTCGAAACGTCGGATACACCCGCGTGGCCAAGTCCGCCGATCCCGCGATCACCGCATGATGAGCCAGGTCGTCGGCCGGATCATCCGTCGTGCACACCGCCGCCACCTTGAACTTCTTCAGGATGCCGCGGGCGCTCATCTCCGGCGACTGCAGCCGCTCGTTGGCCTGCTGCCAGATCGAGGGCGCGCTCCGCTCGTCCAGCAGTTCGTCCACCCCGAAATACCGCTTCAGCTCCAGGTGCGCCCAATGATAGAGCGGATTCCGCAGCGTCCGCGGCACGGTCCGCGCCCAGGCCATGAACTTGTCGTACGGATCCGCATCGCCCGTGCAGAACCGCTCCGGCACTCCGTTGGATCGCATCGCCCTCCACTTGTAATGGTCCCCTTCCAGCCAGATCTCGAACAGATTCCGAAACTGCCGGTTCCCAGCCACATCCCTCGGCGGCAGATGGCAGTGGTAGTCGAGGATCGGCAGGTCCCGCGCGAACTCGTGATACAGCCGGATTGCTGTCCCGCCCTGCAGAAGGAAGTTTTCCGTGATGAACATAGCGCCGCGATTGTGGCATTGGCAGGCATCGTTAGCCAGACGATTCCAGGGCGATGCCGCTGCCCTGGTCCGGAAGCGGTTGCGGCAGAAGTTCCATGTGATAGAATGAAAAAACTGACCGGGGCGCCGCGCAGACCCGGAGCCGCGATCGAGCAGACAAGCATGATCACACGACGTTCTTTTTTTGCCGGACTGATGGCGGGCGGCGCTGCTGCCGCGCGCTGGCACGCGCAGGCAGCGGAGCCGATCGCCCGCATCCAGGGCGAGGTTCGACTCATCGGCTCCCCCCCGCCCGAAATCCCCGTCGACCTGACCAACTTTCCCGAGTGCCGCGCCATCGCGCCCAACCCCCTGACAACCCGCCACTACATCGTCGGCGCCGAGGGCGCGCTCGCCAACGTGTTCGTCCACGTGGCGGACGGGCTGCCTCCTGGCGGCCGCACGCCCCCATCCGAGCCCGTCCTGCTGGACCAGCGGCGCTGCGGATTCCACCCCTACGTGCTCGGAGTCCACGCGGGCCAAACCATTCGGATCCGCAATTCCGAACCCTATCTCGAAACCGTCCATGCCCTGCCCAAGATCAACCGCGAGTTCAACATCGCCCAACCCGTCACCGGCATGGTCAACGAGGTGCGGTTCGACCATCCCGAAGTGCTGATCAAGGTCAAGTGCGAGATCCACCCCTGGGAGTTCGCCTTCATCGGTGTCGTGGATCACCCCTTCTTCGCGGTGACGGATTCCCAGGGCCGATTTGCGCTGCCTCCCGGGCTCCCGCCGGGCCGCTACCGCCTGGCCGCCACCCATCCCAAGGCCGGCGCACATTCCATCGATGTGACCCTCGCCCCCGGCGAAACTAAGTCCGTCCGGTTCGACTTCAAGCCGCACACGGCCCCTTCCTCGCCCGCCTAGCCGAGGGCACCCTTCGAGCGTTTATGCTGGATACCAACCATGAGCCGCCGGAACAGGCCCCGCGGCAGCCGCCGCAGGCCGCCGCCGATTCAGCGGCGGCCGGCCCCGTCTGCCCCGTGCCGTTGAGCGATTACCCGCAGGTGCTTCTGGCCCATGGAGGAGGCGGCAAGCTCATGGACCAGCTGATCCACCGCGTCTTCATGCCGGCCTTCCGAAACCCGACCCTCGATGCCTGCCACGACGGCGCCCGTCTCGCAATCGGGGGCGCGAGGCTGGCGCTGACCACCGACTCCTACGTGGTCCGCCCCCTCTTCTTCCCGGGGAGCGATATCGGCGCGCTCGCGGTCAATGGCACAGTCAACGACCTTGCCATGTGCGGCGCCAGGCCCCTCTATCTCACCGCGGCGTTCATCCTTGAAGAAGGCCTGCCGATGGAGACGCTGGTCCGCGTCGTCGAGTCAATGCGCCGGGCGGCGGCCGCAGCCGGCGTTCAGATCGTCACGGGAGATACCAAGGTGGTCGACCAGGGCAAAGGCGACGGCGTCTATATCAATACCGCCGGCGTCGGGCTGCTCGAGTTCGACCAGGAGATCGGACCGGCCCGCGTCGAGCCCGGCGACGTCATCCTGGTCAATGGCGACCTGGGCCGCCACGGCATCGCCATCATGGCCGTCCGCGAAGGCCTCGCGTTCGAGACGGAGATCCAGAGCGATTGCGCTCCGCTTCACAGCCCGGTCCTCGCCCTGCTCGAAGCCGGAATCCAGGTGCATTGCCTGCGCGACCTGACCCGGGGCGGGCTGGCCAGCGCGCTGGTCGAGATCGCCGAAACAGCGGGGCGATCGATCCAGATCGACCAGGCCGCCATCCCGGTCGCCGATGAGGTCCAGGGCGCCTGCGAGCTGCTCGGCCTCGATCCCCTCTACGTCGCCAACGAAGGACGCTTCGTCGCGTTCGTCGCTCCCGCCGACGCCGAGCGAGCCCTCGCCCTGCTCCGGCGCTATGCGCCTTCCCTGCCCGCATGCGCAATCGGCCGGGTCATTGCCCCGTCCGAACCCCTGGTCACGATCCGATCCATCATCGGCACATGGCGCATCGTCGACCGCCTCAGCGGCGAACAGCTGCCGCGCATCTGTTGACCCGCCATGCCTGATCTCATCCGCTGGGCGATCCTGGGCGCGGGGCGCATCGCCCGCAAATTCGCGGCGGACCTTGCGGCCGTCCCGGGCGCCCGCCTCGTTGCAGTGGGATCGCGCTCGGGCGAACGCGCCCGGGCCCTGGCCGCCGAGCTCGGCGCCCCTCGGGCGTATGACAGCTACGCCGGCCTGGCGGCCGATCCGGAGGCGGATGTGGTCTATGTCGCCACGCGCAACCATGCCCATCGCGAAGCGTGCGAGCTGGCCCTGGCCACCGGCAAGGGCGTGCTGTGCGAGAAACCGTTCGCCCTCGACGCAATGGAGGCCGCCGCCGTCATCGGCCGCGCCCGCGCCCGCCGCTGTTTCCTCATGGAAGCCATGTGGACCCGCTTCATCCCCGCCGTCCGGCAGTGGCGCCAATGGATCGATTCCGGACGCCTGGGCGAGGCGCGGCTCCTCCAGGTCGATTTCGGATTCCGCGCCGAGCCCGATCCTCGAAGCCGGCTCTTCGATCCCACCCTGGGCGGCGGGGCGCTGCTCGATGTGGGCGTCTATGCCGTGTCGCTGGCCTCGTGGCTCTTCGGGCCGCCCACGCGCATCGAGTCGACCGCCTGCATCGGCGAGACGGGCGTGGACGAATCCGTCGGCATTCTGCTGGATCACCCGGGCGGGAGGCTCTCCTTGCTGTCGGCAAGCATCCGCCTGGACACAGCGAAAACCGCGGTGGTTTACGGAGCCGAAGGTGCCGCATGGCTCTCCTGCCCCTGGTGGAAGGCGCGCGCCGCGCGCCTCGAGCCCCGCACCGGCCATCCCGTGCAGATCGACCACCCCTTTCCAGGCAATGGATACCAGTTCGAGATCCAGGAGGTCCACCGCTGCCTCGCCCAGGGCCAAACCGAAAGCCCTGTCATGCCCCTGGCGGAGTCCCTCGAGATCATGAAAACGCTCGATGCAGTCCGCCGGCGCTGGAGCTCGTAGATGCTCGCCATCCCCGCGCCCCGAGGAAATCCATTTGTCAAATATTTAGATGCGACCCCATTGCCTTCCCTTTCGGATGGTGCTGCGCCATCCCGCATAATCGAGGTAGAGGCGCGTCGAGTCCGGATGCCCGGCGAAGGCCCCGGTGCCGGGGCGGTTCATCAATCCCTGGTACTGATAAATGAGGATCGTGTCGGTGTAGGGCGAGACGGCCTCGAGCTGGGCTCGGACCCGATCCCAGGGGGCGGGGATCAGGGGGGTGGCCTGTCGATTCGGAGGCCCTTCCCACGCGAACACCTCCACATCCGCCCACAGCGCCCGTTGCGGGACGCGGTCGTGCGCCCGCCGCAGCACCGCAAACGCCTGCTCGCTTTGAGCCGGCGTCATTCGCAGACACCCGACTTCGTCCTGGTAAGCGACGATGTCCACATCGAGCCTCTCGAGCTGGAGGACGAACCGGTCGTCGCAGACGGCCCGGTTCGTCCCGTACGGCGCGGTGAGGGTTTTGGCTTTGGGGGTGAGCTGGCGGGCCTCGCGGCTGCTGGCGTTGACGTAGGCGATGAACGCATCGGCGAAATACGGGGAGAGAGAGGCTTCGTTGGGCCAATACCAGCCGTGGAAGCTCGGATGATGGCTGTAGCGCCGGGCGATCTCCTCCATCATCTGAAAGCGCTTCCGCGCTCGATCCGGGCTGCTCAGCGCCTGGGCATCCCATTCGGCGTACCAATCGCTGCTGATGAAGAACTTGACATGGCGCCGGTCGGCGGCGGCGAGCATCGCCTCGATGGGGTCGGGGCAGGCCATCTCCAGCTTGGGCAGCAGGGGCGTGTCGTAGAACGCCCTGCCGCCTTTGGCAATGGCCAGCAGGACGAGATATTCCATGCCGATGTCCGCCGCATCCTCGACCGCGGCCTGCCACTGATCGGCGGTGAACCGGAGGCAGGCATCGTTCCAGTACACGTGCCGCCGGTCGTCCCACCAGACGCTGATCCAGCTGCCGCGGATCGGCTGAAGGGCGGCGCCGCGAGGGGCGAGCGATGCGCAAGAGGCGGCGAAGGGAGCGGCGAGCGCGCCAGCGCCGATGGTCTTCAGGAAGCGCCGGCGAGGGGCCGGATGGGGGGGCGAGGAATCAGGCTTCACAGGAAGGGCTTGGCAGGTTGTGGCTGGTTGCGAAGCGATGCAGAGGCCTCCGTCAACCGCGCCAGTCAAAGGCCCCCTTGCGGACTGCGTGGAGATACCCCACCAGCAGCACGCCCACGAACACCAGCACTCCGCCCAGCACGGCCGGGGCCTGCCCGGCCAGCATCTCCCGGTAGACCACTGCCCACGGATACAGAAAGACCACCGCGATATCGAACAGGATGAACAGCATGGCCACCCGATGGAACTTCACGGCGAACCGGCCGCCGCCCGGCTGGACCGGCAGCATCCCGCATTCGTAGGCGCTGTCCTTGATCGGCGGACGCCGCCCTCGCGGACCGAGCGCCGCCGACGCCGCCAGCATCCCCCCGATCAGCCCCAGAGCCACCAGCAAGAGAATCAGCACGGGCGCGTACTGCCATATCTGCTGCTCGACCATGCCGGCACCATAAAAACCCGCGAGCCGGCGCGCAAGCCCATTCCCGGAGCGACAATTGGCTGGTTTTTTCGGCTCGTTTGCCGATCCTGTCCTTCATGAAAGGCAAATCATCGCTCGTCATCTGGCAAATGGTTGGCCTGTTGGCGCTGGGAATCGATGCGGCTGGAGCGGAGCACCATCGCGCGACACGTCTGGGCGGCCTGGCCACACGGTTCGCCCCGCCGCTGGCAACGCCCGAGGATCTGCGGGCCCGGTTTCGCGATCCGCAATTGAAGCCGGACATCGCCTCAGTGCTCGACCAATGGGGTTGGAAGGGGAATCTGGACGATCTGCATCGGGCAGCCCAGACCCACCCGATCGCCGAGGTGAGCATCCCGGTAGGCCACACCATGCCGTTCATGTCGTCGAGGGAGCGAGGCAAGCCCGTGTGCCTGCGCCAGGTGCTCTGGGCCGGGAAGGAGCCGATCTCGGCCTACGCATTCACCTTCGCGTCCAATGGCAGGCGCTACCGATGCGTGACGCCCAAACCGTGCAGCAACTTCTTCCTCGAGGACCTCGGCGACGACGACCGGCACCAGCTGGCGCTCGACTGCAGCGCTCCCGAGCAGATGGTGCTCGGCTGCCCCGTGCGCCTCTGCATGACCCTCCGCAATGCCGGCAACGTCATCGAGCCGAAAACCACCTTGGCGCTGCCAGCCCCGGCCGGCGGCCGCATCGTCAGCGCATCCGACCCGGGCGTGGTCACCGAGGCCGGCGCAACGTGGGAGATCTCCAACCTGGCCCCGAACGCCACGCGGCAGATCTGCGCGGTGGTCGCCGCTGACGCGCTCGGCTCGGTCTCCTTCCAGCCGTCGGCCCGGGGCACGAAGGCCGGCCCTGTGCAGAGCGCGTGCCGGTCCAAAGTCATCGGCGTGCCCGCCATCCTCCTGGAGGTCGGCGACCTCGAGGATCCGATCGAGATCGGCAAGGAGGTCACCTACGAGATCCGCGTCACCAACCAAGGCACCGCCGACGGCACGAACATCCGGCTGGTCTGCCGCCTGCCCGCCAGCCAGGAATACGTTTCCGGCTCGGGCGCAACCCCCATCCGGGCCAGCGCCGGCGTCCTCGAGGTCGATCCTTATCCTTCCCTGGCCTCCAAAGCCCGCGTGTCGTGGCGGATCGTAACCAAGGCGCTCAGGGCCGACGACGCCCGATTCCGGGTCGAGCTCAGCAGCGATCAGTTCAATCCTCCCATCAACGAAGTGGAATCCACCCAGCAGTATTAGAGCGTGCTCGGAAATTCCCAAACAAGCTCTGAGCGTGTCGCCCGGGCTTGCGCGCGGGGACGGTTTGGCTGTACAAGCTGAGGCCACAAATGATGCAAACGTCCAGAAAGAACCAAACGGTCCTGTTCGCGTTTCTCATGGTCGCGTCCCTGTTTTTCATCTGGGGATTCTGCCATGCCATGCTCGATGTGCTGAACAAGCATTTTCAAAACATACTGCATGTGAGCAAAACGCAGTCGGGGTTCATCCAGACGTCGGTCTTTGGCGCCTATTTTCTGCTGGCGCTCCCATCGGCGCTGCTGATTCGCCGGATCGGGTATCAGAAGGGGATCCTCTTGGGGCTGGTGGTGGTGGCGGCGGGCGCATTCCTGTTCGTGCCAGCCGGGCTGTGGTTCAAGACGTTCTGGTCGTTTCTGTTCGCCCTGTTCGTCCTGTCGAGCGGGCTGGCCTGCATCGAGACAGCGGCCAATCCCTACGTCACGGTTCTCGGCCCCAAGGATGGCGCGGCAGCGCGCCTATCGGTCGCGCAGGCCTTCAACTCCGTGGCCTACATCATCGCGCCCACGGTCGGCGGGGCGCTGATCTTCGGCAAGCGCCACGAGGTGGGAACGCCGGTGGAGTTCGGCGGGCTGCTGATCCCTTACGTGGTGCTGGGCTGCGTCGTGCTGGTGGTGTTCGGCGTGTTCTGGTTCATCCAGCTTCCCGTCATCGACGACGCGTCGACCAATCCGGATGCGGCGGAGGACGCCTCGGTGCACCGGGCGCCTCTGAGCCGCCAGCCGCATTTCACGTTCGGCATTGTCACCCAGTTCCTCTATATCGCGGCGCAGGTCGGGGTGAACGCCTTTGCGGTGAACTACATCCTCGAAAACGCCATCACCAAGGATGCCTCGGGCGCGACGGTGATGGACTCGCTGTTTTCGTGGTACGGGACGATCACAGGGGCGGCGACGCCGGAGGCGACGGCGGCCTACGTGATCACCATCGCCATGGTTCTGTACGCGGCCGGCCGGTTCTCGGGGGCGGCCATCACGAAAATCATCCGTCCCAACCTGCTTCTCTCGCTCTATGGCATTGCCAACTGCGCCATCATCGCGATCGTCATGGCCGACATCAAACACGTCTCATGGCTGGTGCTGCCGTTCTGCTGGCTGTTCATGTCGATCATGTTCCCGTTCATCTTCGCGATGAGCCTGCGCAATTTGGGCGAGCGGACCAAGCTGGCCGCCTCGTTCCAGATCATGTCCATCGTCGGGGGCGCGATCGCCCCTCCGCTGATGGGCTGGCTAGCCGATCAGTACCATAGCATGGCGATCTGCTTCATTCTGCCGCTGATCGGATTCGTCGCTACGACCCTTTACGGCTTCGCCTACCCGCGGCTGCTGGAGAAATCGCGCCTGGCCGTCTGAACGGCCCCGCCCCGAGGAGCCCGTGGGCGCCGGTCGATCGCCCTCGAGCTCGAGACTGGCATGGACAGCGGCCGCGCCGAGCCCGCCCCGCCCAGCCACCTGCGCCTTGACGTACGGCATAGGACCGATAGGCTGGCGCCGTGAACAGCCTGAACGATCCGATCCGGATCCGCCGTCCCAGGCGCGCGGGCGGCGCCAATCCGTCTTCCCAGCGCGGTTTCACCCTGATCGAGCTGCTGGTGGTGATTGCGATCATCGCCATCCTGGCTGGCATGCTGCTGCCGGCCCTGGCCAAGGCGAAGGAGAAAGCCCATCGCACAGCCTGCATCAGCAACCTCAAGCAGATCGGCGTCGCGATCCACATGTACGCCGACGAAAACCAGGATCGCATGCCCTATCCCAACTGGGGCAACACCTACCCCGGCTGGCTCTACACGCCTGTCAACGGCGCCCCGCCCGCGTTGATCCTCACCAACGCCCCGCTCTCCTATCGGAGCGGGCAGCTCTGGACCCTTCTCACGACCGCCAAGGTTTTTGTCTGCCCGACCGATCGGACCAACACCGCCCACTGGAAGGCCCGCCAGAACAAGCTCTCGACCTACACCATGAACGGGGCGGTCTGCAACTACGGGCTGCTCCAGGGCAAGAGGCCGGACACGTTCAAGCTGGGCCAGTTCAACCCCGCCGCGTATGTGATCTGGGAGCCCGACGAGGATCTGTACATCAAGATGTGGGGATTCAACGGGGTTTACAACGACGGCAGCAACGAGCCCGATCAGGCCTGCGGCCTGGGCCGGCGGCACGTCAAGGGAGCCGACCTGCTGGGCTTCGGCGGCCACGTCCTCTTCTCCCAGTTCGACGCGTTCGAGCGCGAGCGCGACCGCAAGCCAGGCCTGCTCTGGTGTGTTCCGGGAGACCCGCGCGGCGGCGCCACGCGCTGATCCTTAGTGGTCCGTTTCACAAATAAGGTTACGTATGTCACGAGCGCCGCGGGCTGGGCGGCTAGGCGCGCCGAGGGAGCATAGCTGCCAGAGCTCTGTGACCGAGGCGCAACAACGCCGCACGGCCCGCGCCGCCGTGACCCGGAGGGCTGGGGCGCTTTGGCCCGCGGGCTTCGTGGCTCGGTCGGTCGAGTATCGCAGGGGATACACTCCCTTCCTCGCGCCTCGCCCGCGGGCCAAATCGCTCCCAGCATACGTGACCGTATTTGTGAAATGGACCACTTAGGCTTGTGTTCGGCCCTCGATCGCTTAAGGTGTGCCTCCGTGGAGCTGGAACGAAATCTGCACGAAATTCGGGCGCGCATGATCGCCGCCTGCTGCAGGGCCGGACGCGATCCGGAAACCGTCCGGCTCCTGGCAGTCACGAAGAACCAGCCGCCCGACCGCGTCCGCGAGGCGGTGGACCTGGGCCTCCGATGGTTCGGGGAAAACCGGATTCAGGAGGCCAAGGCAAAAATACCGCTCTGCCCGAGCCACCTCCACTGGCATTTCATCGGCCATCTCCAATCCAACAAATGCCGGGATGCCGCCCACGGTTTCTCGGTGATCGAGAGCGTGGACAGCTTGAGCCTGGCGCGGGAATTGGAGAAATGGGCGGCTCGATCCGGCAAGAAGATCCCTGTGCTGCTCGAGGTCAACGTGGCGGGTGAATCCTCGAAGTTCGGCTATCGCCCTGAAGCGCTCCGGGCCGAGCTCGAGGCGGTCAACGCCCTTCCCCACATCGAGGTGCGGGGCTTGATGACCCTGGCCCCCTGGGCGCCCGATCCGGAAAAGGCCCGCCCGGCCTTCCGTCGATTGCGCGAGCTCAAGGAGGAATGCGGCTGCGCCCTGGGCGCTCCCCTGCCCGAGCTGAGCATGGGGATGAGCGGCGATTTCGAGGTCGCCATCGAGGAAGGCGCCACGATTATCCGGGTCGGCACCGCCCTGTTCGGCAGCCGGCCGCCTCGAGCTCCTTGAGCCGCGGACTGGCCCGCGCGGACCAGCGTGTTGCCGAGCATCTCGTGCAACAGCTGTCGGAAAAACCGCCCGATCTGCTTCCGCTCCATCCCAATCTTCCCTGCCTTGTCAACCGTCATGCGCCGTGCGGCCGGCCGCCCCACCGGTTCGAGCTTTCCATTCGGCGCCGAGGCGATTAGGCTGCGGCCATGGATTTGACGGTGGAGACATTCGATCGGGAGATCGACCAGGCCCTGAAGGTGTTCGAGAAATACGTGGTCTGCCTGGACAAACCGCCCGAGGAATGCGCCGCATCGCTGAAATCGCTGATGGAAAAGGCGATCCAGGCATATGCCACCCGGGCGCCCCATCTGCGGCACGGCATCGCGGCCGATCGCCAGCTGACGGTGATCATCAGCCAGGCCGATACCCCGCGGCCCCTCTGCGGCATCTATTTCAACCTCCATTCCCCCTATCGCAAACCGGCGGCCCGGGCCAAAAGCGAAGATTGAACCTGAACTCGAAATCATGAACACGACGAATCCGCCGGCCAGAAGCGGCCGCTTTGCGGGAGCGCCGAACACCGACGCCGGGCAGTTCACCGAGTCGGTCTCGTTCGACTGGCGGCTCTGGCGGCAGGACATCGCCGGCTCGATCGCTCACGCCCGCATGCTGCACCGGATCGGATTGCTCGATCGCGCCGAGCGGGACGCCATCGCGGCAGGACTCGAGGCCATCGCCGGGGAGATCCAAGCCGGCCGGTTCCCATGGCGGGCCGACCTGGAAGATGTCCACATGAACATCGAGGCGGCGCTCACGGCCCGGACGCCCGCAGGCGCCAAACTCCACACCGGCCGCTCCCGAAACGATCAGGTCGCCCTGGACATGCGGATGTGGCTTCGAGACGAGCTGGCGGCATTGGACGGCGAGCTGCGCCTGCTCCAGCGCGCGATGGTGGGGCTGGGCCAGCGGCAGCCATCTGTGGCGGCGCCGGGCTACACGCATCTGCAGCGCGCCCAACCGGTCTATCTCGCCCACCATCTCCTGGCCTATGTGGAAATGGTCGCCCGCGATCGCCAGCGGTTCGCCCAGTGCCGCGAACGGCTCAATGTCTGCCCCCTGGGCGCGGGCGCGCTCGCCGGCAGCTCTCTTCCCCTCGACCGCGAATGGATCGCCCGCGAGTTGGGATTCGTCGACTCGCGCGGCAAGCCCCGCACGGCCCAGAACTCGATGGACGCCGTCAGCGACCGCGACTTCGCGCTCGAGTTCTGCGCCGGGGCGGCCATCCTGGCCGTTCATCTGTCGCGGCTGGCCGAGGACATCGTGATCTGGAGCAGCGCCGAGTTCGGTTACATCCGGATCGACGACGCCTATACCACCGGCTCCTCGCTGATGCCGCAAAAGAAGAACCCGGACATTGCGGAGCTTGCCCGGGGCAAATCCGGGCGCGTCATCGGCAATCTCATGTCCCTGCTGGTCCTGCTCAAGGGCCTCCCGATGACCTACAATCGCGATCTGCAGGAGGATAAGAAGCCGCTGTTCGACACCGCCGACACCGTGCGCGCCACGGTCCGGATCCTGGCCGCCATGCTCGACCACAGCCGGTTCGACGCCGTCCGCTGCGACGCGGCCGCCAAGGACCCGGCCTTGCTGGCAACCGACTTGGCCGACGACCTGGTGCGGCAAGGAGTGCCCTTCCGCGAGGCGCACCACGCCGTGGGAGCCGCCGTCGCCCGCGCCGAACAGCAGGGCGTATCCCTCGATCGGCTCACCGCCGCCGACTTCGCCCGCATCCACCCCCGGTTCGGTCCCGACGTCCTCGCAACGTTCGATCTGGCGCGCGCCATGCGCCAGCGGCAATCGACCGGCTCGACCGGCACCGCCCAGGTCCGGCGCCAGCTGCGGCTCTGGAGCCGCCGGCTGGCGAAACCATAGGACCGAACGCCCCTCATGTTCAACTTGCCTCGAGCCTGGTGGCGCCGGCTGCGGGACAACTCGCGCTCATTCTTTCTGACTGTCCGGGTGCTGCCGGGATCGATCCGGCCGCAAATCGGTCTGGCCTATCTGCTGGCGCGCGCATCCGACACGATTGCGGACACCTCTCTGGTGGCGCCGGGCCAGCGGCTTGCAGCCCTGGATCAATTCGCCCGGGCCATCCAGAACCCGTCTGAACCGCCGCCGGCCTGGGACGATCTGGCCCGGCGGCAGGGCCGCCCGGCCGAGCGAGACCTGCTCGAGCACACAGCCGAGCTGATCGGCTTGATCCGGGAGCTGGACCCCGCGGATGCCTCGGATGTCCGGGCGGTCCTGGCGACCATCGCCAGCGGCCAGCAGCTCGATCTGATGCGGTTCGCATCGGCCTCCGCCCAGCGGTTGGTCGCCCTCGAATCGCCGGCCGACCTGGACGATTATACCTATCGGGTGGCGGGCTGCGTCGGGGAGTTCTGGACCCGCCTTTGCCGCCGCCATGCGTTCCCATCGGCGCCGCTCGAGGAGGATGCCTTTCGCGCGCGAGGCGTGCGGTTCGGCCGGGGATTGCAGCTGGTGAACGTCCTGCGCGATCTGCCGCGCGACCTGCGACAAGGGCGGTGCTACCTGCCTCGGCTCGAACTCGAGGCAGCCGGGCTGCATCCGGAGGAGCTCCTGGACCCAGCCGCGATGGATCGTCTGCGGCCGGTGTATCGCCGGTGGATCGATCAGGCCGATGGGCATCTCCGGGCCGGCTGGGCCTACACGCTCGATGTGCCGCGGCGATGCCCGCGAATCCGGCTGGCCTGCGCCTGGCCCATCCTCATCGGCCGAGCCACGCTCGACCGGCTGGGTGCTGGCAACGTGCTCGACGCGGACCAGCGGATCAAAACGTCTCGCCGCGATGTCCGGCGGCTCATCGCGCGGACGCTCATGCTCTACCCGTTCGATCGCGCCTGGTCTCGTCTGGCCCCGGCGGAGTAGCCGGAAGGCATGGCGGGGCCGGCCCCGTTATTCGGGCATCAGCAGCAGGACGATCTGCCGTCCATGGCGGCGATACCGGCGGAAATCGGTGTCCAGCGGTCATACCTGGCAATCGGAGTGCAGTTCGGAGAGCCGTATCAGAGTAAGCGTCGTCAGAGATACAGGTTCGAGCGAGCCCGATCCGTCCTGAGGCCCCGGCTATGGAGCTTGGGCACCACGAGCCTGACGATCTTTGCGCCACTGGGCAGGGAGGAGGTCTCGGACCTGGT
>Ga0209310_1000264_pt1 | contig 69253 bp, 52 predicted proteins | sample AD_UKC030_MetaG_FD_184415 | JGI IMG/M metagenome (GOLD analysis project Ga0209310, IMG submission 184415) | Active sludge microbial communities of municipal wastewater-treating anaerobic digesters from USA - AD_UKC030_MetaG (SPAdes) (version 2) | ecosystem: Engineered > Bioreactor > Anaerobic >... | reverse complement strand
GGAGTGGTCTGAGATCGTGGGGGCAGCGGAGGAGTTGCGGGGCAAGCCATGGGCGGCGATGGCGGAGCAGTGGGGCGAGTGGGGTCGGGACGGGACGATGTACGTGGCGGTGCGGTATGGGCGGCATCCGTTGGCGGAGGTCGTGCGCGCGGTTGGGGGGTTGACGTATGGGGCGGCGGCGCAGGCGGTGCGGCGCTTTGCGGCGGGCTTGGCCGACGACGGGGCGAAGCGGCGGTTTGTGGAAGAGCTGCGGCGGAGGCTGGGGGAGCGGAGGCCGCAGAAGCGGCGGCAAGGGGTGACCCTCAAGGCGCTCCATTAGTAATATGTATGGATCTGGCCTCATTGGGCTAAGCATACCCGCGCGGTCTGTGAGCGAGGAGCAACACAGCCAGCGCGCCCAAGGCCCCCAGCCCGCAGGGGCGGGGCGCCGCCAAAATCGGAAGTAATTTTTGCACAGACTCTAAGGGGGCAATGGGGTCCAACAGTGACTATCGACATTGTCGCCTTCAGCCGGCCAGCGAACTGCGCCAGTTGCCCATCTTCCTCCGCCCAGCGCCAGAAACGCCGAATCCGCTGCGCCGCGGCCGCATACTTCAATCCCCGCACCTGCCTCACCACCTCCACCAGCCTCCAACCCAGATGCCGCGTGACCACCGCCATTGTCCCATCCCGGCCCCAGTCCCCATACGCGAAAAGCGTCACCTTCATCGGCCGCTGATCCTCCTTCGACGACCCCAATCCCCTGATCTGCCCAGGATTCAGATGGAGGCAGCGGGCCAACCCTCAACTTCGGGGAAGTTGTTAGCATTATGCGTTAACAGTAGCGGTTTTTCGGAAGGGCGGAAACGCTGTAAGTGCCTAATTTTACTGGGTTTTTGGAAGTTGGAGCGGGTGATGGGAATCGAACCCACGTGACCAGCTTGGAAGGCTGGAACTCTACCATTGAGCTACACCCGCTCGCCTGGGCTGCGCGCGATTCGAACCGGCAGCCTACTTCAAAGACCGACATGAGTGCCGGCGCTCCGAACAGGCGGCCGCATCCTCGAATCGAACTTGCCTGCGACTTCCACAGTCTAACAAGCGCGCTTGTCTTGTCAATGGGGCTGTGCTTTAGTTCCCAGCCGATACCGCCGGGCGGCTCCGGCCGGATGACAATCGCCACCATGAACGCCCTGTTGCTAGCCGGCGGACGGGTCATCGATCCCGCCAGCCGCCTCGACGCCCGCGCCGATGTGCTGGTCCGGGACGGCAAGATCGCCGCAGTGGGCCCGCTCGCCAGCGAACCCGCTGCCCGGGACGCGCGCCGCATCGATGTCGGAGGCCTGGTCGTCTGCCCCGGGTTGATCGACATGCACGTGCACCTGCGCGAGCCCGGCCAGACCGCCAAGGAGACCATCGCCACCGGCACCGCCGCCGCCATCCGAGGCGGTTTCACGACGGTGCTGGCGATGCCCAACACATCGCCCCCGGTCGACACCGCCGGCACCGTGGCCCTGATCCACGAGATCGCATCGCGCGAGGCGTTCGCCAACGTCCTTGTGGCCGGCGCCATCACCCGCAACCTGGCTGGCGAGGAGATGGCCCCCATCGGCTCGCTCAAGCGCGCCGGTGTGGCCGCGATCACCGACGACGGCCAGTGCGTCCAGAACAGCGAGCTGATGCGGCGCGCGATCGAGTATGCGCGCCTTTTTGATCTGCCCGTGCTCGATCATTGCCAGGACTACGCGCTCGTGACGGACGGCGTGGCCCATGAAGGCTACTGGAGCACGGTGCTGGGGCTTCGGGGCTGGCCCGCCATCGGCGAGGAGACCATCGTCGCGCGGGACATTCTGCTGGCGGATCTGACGGGGGCGCGGGTGCATTGCCAGCACGTGAGCACGGCGGGGAGCGTCCGCCTGCTGCGAGCCGCCCGGCAGCGCGGCCTGCCCGTCTCGGGAGAGGCTTGCCCGCACCATTTCACCCTCACGGATGCGTCGGTGGCCGGAAGCGACGCATTCTGGGAAGCGGATGGCCGCGACATTCTGGGTGCTGGCCTGCCCGCCGGGTCGGCGCGCCCCGCGTGGCCCGTTTACGACACGCGTTTCAAGATGAACCCGCCGCTCCGGACCGCCGAGGACCGCGCCGCCATCCTGGACGCCCTGGCTGATGGCACCCTCGAGGTGATCGCCACCGATCACGCCCCGCATTGCGGCTTCGAGAAGGAGGTCGAGTTCGACTACGCACCCTTCGGGATCATCGGGCTGGAGACCGCGCTGGCGCTGAGCCTGATGCAGCTCGTTCATTCGGGCCGGATGCCGTTGCCCGAGCTGATCGCCCGGTTCACCACCGGGCCGGCCCGAATCCTCGGCTTGCGCCGGGGAACGCTCGAGATCGGGGCCGAAGCCGACATCACGGTGCTGGATCCGGACCTGACATGGACGTTCGAGGCCAGCCAGTCCGCCAGCAAGTCCCGGAACACGCCTTTCGACCGGTGGCCCCTGCGGGGCAAGGCGGTCGCCACATTCGTGTGCGGCCGGCTTGCATGGAGCGAACAAAACCGGTTTGCGAATGTCGAAAAATAGCGCACATTAACGCGGTTGACACGATGCCTATGAAAAAACTCATTCTCGGACTGACGATGGCCTGGATGATGGCGGCGCTGAACGCGGCCGAACTGGCCTGGACGACCGACCTTCCCGCAGCCAAGCAAAAGGCCGCCCAGGAGAAGAAGCTTGTTCTGATCAACTTCACCGGATCGGACTGGTGCCCCTGGTGCTTCAAACTGCGCGACGAGATCTTCAAGACGCCTGAGTTCGCCGAGTTCAGCGCCAAGAATCTGGTGCTGGTCGAGATCGATTTCCCCCGGAAGAAACAGCAGCCCGATGACCTCAAGAAGGCCAACCGCGCCCTGCAGCAGGTATACGCCATCCGCGGCTATCCGACCGTGATCGTTCTGGACAGCCAGGGCAAGAAGGCGGGGCAGCTGGGGTATATGCGGGGCGGTCCCAAGCCCTTCATCGCCGAGCTGGAGAAGCTAAGGAAGTAGGGGAGCGGCGCTGGCTCGTTTCCTGACAACGGGCGCCGGGCGGCTGGAGGCGCCTCCCGGCAAGGGGCAGCCGATGGGATGAAGGCGATTTTGGCACTCGAAGACGGCACCGTCTATGGCGGCGAGGGCTTTGGCGCCCGTTGCACCGCTCGAGGGGAGGTCTGCTTCAACACCTCGATGACGGGCTACCAGGAGATCCTGACCGATCCGTCCTACAAAGGCCAGATCGTGACGATGACGTATCCGTTGATCGGCAATTACGGGGTCAACGTCGAAGACATCGAGTCCTGGCAGCCGCACGTGGGCGGCCTGGTCATCCGCGAGCTCGCCCCGCTCCACAGCAACTGGCGCGCGGACGAACCGCTCGGGGATTACCTCCTTCGGCACGGCATCCCGGGCATTCAAGGGGTCGACACCCGCGCGCTGACGAAGAGACTGCGGGTCCGCGGCGCCCTCAAGGGGGTCATCTCGACCGAAGGCATCGCGGACGAAGACGCCCTGGAACAGGCCCGGTCCTGGCACGGATTGGCCGGGGTGGATTACGTGCGCGAGGTCACGCACCCGAACGACTTCGTGTGGGAGGATGCATCGAGCGCCAACTTCCGGCTCGCCACCGCTGAAACGACTGGCAATCCCCGCCAGGTTCGGGATCCGCTGCCTCCAGCGGACATCCCGATCGTGGCCTACGATTTCGGGATCAAATACAACATCCTGCGGCGGTTGCGCCAGCGGGGGTTCCAGGTCCGGGTTGTGCCGGCCCACACGCCGGCCGCGGATGCGCTTGCCCATCGGCCAGCAGGCATTTTCCTGTCGAATGGGCCGGGCGACCCTGCGGCGCTCGGGTACGCGGTCCAGGCAGTCCGCGACCTGATCCCGACTGGCATTCCGATCTTCGGGATCTGTCTCGGCCACCAGATCCTCGGCCTGGCGATGGGTGGGAGGACGTTCAAGCTCAAGTTCGGGCATCGCGGCGGGAACCAGCCGGTCAAGAACCTTGAGTCCGGCCAGGTCGAGATCACCTCGCAGAACCATGGATTTGCGGTCGATCCAGCCTCTCTGCCCCCGGAGATCGTGGTGGATCGGATCAACCTCAACGACCAGACGGTCGAGGGAATGCGTCATCGGCAGCGGCCGATCTTCTGCGTTCAATATCATCCGGAGGCCTCGCCGGGCCCGCACGACACGACATCGCTCTTCGATCAGTTCCGGCAAACGATCGAGAAATCCTGATCCGGAGGCCTCGCCGGTCGAGAAAAAGCGGGGGGGCACATAAAACCGATTGACTTGGAGGGACGGCTGAAGATAATTCTACCCACCTGACCGTCCTATGGCCAAACTAGTTGTGCTGACTGAGGGTTTTGCGGGGCGCTCCTACGACCTGAAGGGAGAGAAAACCACCATCGGTCGTGTGGAGGACAATGCTTTTCAGATCCCCGAGCCCTCTGTGTCGAGCCACCACTGCGAGATCCAGTTTCGCGGCGCGGATTGCATGGTGCGGGATCTCGACTCGACCAACGGGACGTTCATCAACGGCGAGCGCGTGAAGGAGGCAGCGCTCAAGCCCGGCCAAGTGCTCCAGCTCGGGGGCATTCAGCTCCGCTTCGAGGACGAGAAGGGCGCGGCCGCCAAGCCCAAGCAAGTCGTCGAGTCGACGCACCCGGGGGTCAAGCTGTCCTCCCTCGAGCCGGGCGCCAAACCGGCCAACCTGCCCACCGACGCCCTGTTCCGAAAGAAGAGCAACAAGATCAACCTGGCGTTCACCGTGGCCGGGATCGTGCTGGGCGTGATCGTGGTGGGTCTTCTCCTGTGGGCCATCATTCGGGCCGGCTAGGATCTGCGGAGCTCGGCTTTCACCCCTCGCGCAGCCACTGCGCCACCTCGATCGCCGCGTAGGTGATCAGGATGTCCGCCCCCGCCCGCCGCATTGACAGCAGGGTTTCCATCGTCACGGCCCGCTCGTCGAGCCAGCCCCGCTCGGCTGCGGCTTTGATCATCGCGTATTCGCCGCTGACCGCGTAGGCTGCGGTCGGGTATCCGAAGGTGGTCTTCACCCGATGGATCAGATCCAGGCAAGCCAGAGCCGGCTTCACCATCACCAGGTCGGCGCCCTCGGCGATATCCAGCGCCACCTCGCGCACGGCTTCCTCGGCGTTGCGCGGATCCATTTGGTAGCTCCGCCGATCCCCGAACCGCGGCGCGGATTCGGCCGCCTCGCGGAAAGGGCCGTAGAACGAGGAGGCGAACTTGGCCGCGTAGGATAGGATGGGGGTGTCGGTGAAGCCTTGGCGGTCGAGGGCCTCCCGGATGGCCCGGACGCGTCCATCCATCATGTCGCTGGGGGCGACCAGATCTGCGCCGGCCTCGGCGTAGCAGACGGCCGATCGCGCCAGCAGGTCGAGCGTGGCATCGTTGTCCACGCGGGGCCCCCCCGCCCCCGTTCGCACGATGCCGCAATGTCCATGGCTCATGTACTCGCAGAGGCAGACATCCGCGATCACCAGGAGATCCGGGTGCTCGCGCTTGAGGGATCGGATCGTTTGGGGGACGATCCCGTTTCGGGCATAGGCGCCGCTGGCGCGCTCATCCTTGGCGGCGGGGATCCCGAACAGGAGAAGCGCCGGGACGCCCGCCTCGACCGCGCGCCCCGCCTCGCGCACCAGCTCGTCCGGGGAGAGCTGGAACACCCCCGGCATGGTGGGGACAGGCCGGCGCTGCCGCCGGCCGGGCCGGGCAAAACACGGCCAGACAAGCTGGTCAGCGCTGATCCTGGTCTCGGCCACCAACCGGCGGAGCATGGGCGTCCGCCGGAGCCGGCGCATGCGATACGCGGGGAAGCTCGCGGAAGGATAAGCTGGCATGGCGGTGCATTCGGATGGGGCAGGCGATCGTGACCGACCGGTCATGGATCGAGCCGGTCGAGCTTCACATAATCCATGCCGGCCATGTAGGATTTCTTGGCCTGGGCATTGGCGCCCACGATCTCGATGGTGAGCCGGTGTTGGCCGGCGGAGAGGGCGTGCTCGCCCAGATTCAGCAATCCCGTCGGGGCCACGCTGGGGTGGTAGAGATCGATGGGTCGGCCCAGGTCGGCGCCGTCGAGACGCAGCTGGACGATGCCGTAATCGGGCGCGCGGGTCATCTGGACGGACAGGAGATATTTTCCGGTTTGCCGGACGGGGATGGCCAGGTCGAGCTGGTCGCCCGGTTTGGCCTGAATCCACCACAAATGCGCGTCATTGCTCCATTGGCCGTCGAATTGGTCGAGGGACTGCTCGTGCGGGTTGCCGGCAGTCTTGCGCAGGATCCGGAGCTGTTCGCCCTCGATGGCGCCCGGGGCTTTCCAGGCGGCGATCTCGGTCCAGTAGCCGGCGCGCTCGCTCAGCGGCAGGGGCTCATACGGGTCCCGGCCTCCGGGCATCAGATACCAATAGGCCACTGCGGCATAGAGCGTCGGCCGGCGGTTCGGATAATACTTCTCGATAAACCCCGCAAACGATTTCTGGAACGGGATAGCATCGGCGATATGCCACCGGTTCACGGAGACATGGCCTTTGTTGCCCATCGAGATGGTCTGGTTGTGAAACGCGTTCTGGAACAAGGCCGGATCGCACCATGCATATCCGAAATAATCCTCCGAGCCGGTGCCGATCGTCGATGGGAACTTCTCGCCATCGACGAAGAACTTCTCGTCTCCCTCGCCCCACCACGAGCCCCGGGGGTTCCAGACGTGCAGCATGACTCCCGCGAAGCGCCCGCGGCCGGCCGTGTCGAGGATGGTCCAGTCGATCGCCCGCTCCGGCTCGGCGGGCAGGAAGGCGTCCCGATGCCATTTGGCGTGAAGCCGCGCGCGGCCCTCCGCCTGCTCGCGCGGCCAGCGGACTCGGTCCACCTCGAATTCGATGGCGCGCTCCTCCGAGCCGTCGTTCTCGATCTCGAGCAGGGCGCCATCGGCAAACGGCATCCACCAGTGGCAATACCACCAGCCGGACTCGGCCAGCCCCAGCGGGAGGGATTCATACCGGTTGGCGCCGGCTGCCGTCCCGAAGAAATCCCCCAATGGCGACCAGACGCTCGGCGACGACTCGCCATCCCAGGCCATCCGCAGGGCGAGCTCCCGCAGCACGGTCCGATCCGCCGGCGACTCCGGCAGATCCAGCCGCGCGCGGAAATTGACGATTGCGCCGGCGCCGCTCAGCCGCGCAATGACGGCCCGCTTTCCCGGCCCCACGCGGACCACGGGGCGGTATCTCTCGATCGGGCTGCCGGCCGGGATCCTGGGGGCGAATCGATCTCCCGCCTCGAGCCTTGCGTTGGCCTCATCCAGCGCTCGCGCGTCCGCCGCGGTGACCGCCCGCCGGAATGTCGGAACCCGCGTGCCAGCCGGAAACGTGCTGTAGACGAACTGGTAATACTTGCCCCACCCCGCATCCGCGACGATCTTGCACGATTTCTGGTAGGGGATCGGCGTGTAGTTGTTCCAGCCGCGGGCCACGGTGTGCACCAAAGCAGGCCGGGTGAACGGCTCGTTCTCGCGATCGAAATAGCCCACGAACGGCAGATCCACAGCCGGCGCGGCCGCGCCATCCAGATAGATGCGGACATGGCCCTTCTCGGGCAAGGCGGACCATATCCGCCATATGCAGCCGGGTCCGGCCATCTCGGCCAGCACGAACGAGTCGCCCTCCTTGCGGATGTAGCCGCCTCCATCGCCATTGGCATCCCAACCCGCATATTTGCCGGTCGCGGCGTCCCAGCGGCTGGCGCGGTCGTAGCTCGACCACTGTTCGCAACGCTCTCCCTCGACCGGCGGCTGCGTCAAGATCTCCAGATCCGTCAACCGCCCCACCAGGTCCCGGTAGGCCAGCTCCAAGCCGGCGCTCCATCCCGTGGCGGCCGCCATCCAGAGCCCGATGATCCCGATGGCTCGAGCCGTGAACCTGCCGCGCCCTCCCCGGCCGGCTTGCAGAGGTGAGACTCCCGATGATGCATGTCGATTCCGTTTCATGGATGCAATCCTTTCTCTTTCGACTCAAAGACATCCAATGAGGCGCACACGGCTTCCCGCCAACGGCTCGCCGGCCGGACAACAATTTCCGGATCTGCGGCCTCCCGACTGAACTTGGCTACGCTGTTGGTGGCGGCTCTGGGGGCGGCTGGGCGGCCGCGGGCTGCTCTTCGGCCGGCAACGGCCCGGGTTCAGCGATGGCGGCCGGAGCCGTATCGGCTGGAGATGGCGGCGCAGCCGCTTCAGGCGCGGCGGTGCTGTCGGCCGGCGGTTCAGGCGGCGCCGTGAACGCGGGCTCCACCGCAGCCGTGGCAGAATCACCCGCGGCCGGCGCGGCCGGGGCCGCTGCATCGGCGGGCGCTGCCGTCGGATCAGCCTTCGGAGGAGGCGGCGGTTTGGGCGGCCGGGGCGGAGGGGGTGGCGGCGGCGGTTTTGCGGTCTCGAGCGAGCCGTTGGCGAACTCGATCACATGTCCCTGGTGAACCAGCCAATGCAGATCTCCGATCACCGCCTTCATCTCTTCGGTCGGCGGTGGTTCGCCCGTGCCGGCTCCTGCAGGTTGGGCTCCTTGCCCCTGGGGTGCGGCGGCTTCGGCAGGCTGGGCGCCTTGGGGTGTCTCTGCGGCTTGGGGCTCGGCGGGTGCCGGCGCTGGTGCCGGAGCCTCGAGGCCGGGCATCGGCGGGGGTGTGGGTGGAACGATGGGCAGAGGCGGCGGCGGCGCCAAGGTCTCGATCAGCTGCCGCCGATTGCATCCCGGATGCTCCAGGATGAAGATCATGATCCGCTTGATACCGTCCGATACGGGGGCGGAGGTGATATCGAGGTGGCGCGGGCGTGCGACGGAGACATGCGTGACGGCCTTGTTGACCTTGAAGAACTGGAGCCCCTCGGCCGCGAACATCTGGCTGAGCACGGTGGCCAGCCGGAGCGGAAAGCGCCGCTGGTCTTCGTAGGCCGCTCGGACCAGCGCCTGCATCGGGCCGCTGGGCAGCGATCGGGCGGCGGCGCCATTCATCATGTGGCTTTCGACCTGCTGGACCACGTTGGGGAGATGCGTTTCGCGGAAGTGCTTCTCGACCTCCTCGCGGCTCTGGAGCTTGAGCGGGTCCGGCACGTTCAGGCAGACGTACTCGAACCGGAAACTCTGTTCCTCGAGCCATTGCTTGACGACGGCCTCGTCCCGGACGATCCGGACGCGGGCCCGGTAGGCCTCGAAGGGCATGTGGGCGAACCGCTCGGCGTGGAGGCGGCGCAGCTTGGTCTGGTAATCGTGGTAGTTGGGCGGGCCCAGGATCACGCCGCTGATGCCACACTGTGCCACGAAGGTGAACACCCCCTTCGGAGCTTCGGCGGGGATTTTATCGGTCTGGTAGAACGTGTCGAAGTGCCGCCGCAGCACGTGCTCGGCCGCCTGCGATTCGGACAGCCAGAGGCTGTCATCCAGCGAGCACAGGAACAGCGGCTGCGCAATCTGGCCCTCGGCCTTCTTGATCACGGCGAACCGCACATCGTAGCGCTCGGGTTTCTTGAGGATCAACTGGGCGATGTCGAACAGCGGGTAGGCTCGTCCAGTCAGCTTGATCTGCCGGGCGAGGCCGGCCACGCCGTGCTCTTCGGGCACGATGTTCACCTCGACCTGCGGCAAGGGCGGGGGGGCTTCGCGGCGCTCCCGGGGGTCGCCCCGGCCCGGGCCGCCTTGCCGCTGCCACCCGGGGCGGCCGGGCCGATCCGGCCGCCGCTCAGGCCGGCCTTCCCGCCTGCCTTCGATGGGGCGCCCTTCAGGCCTTGGACCTTCGCGCCGCGGCCCCTCCGAACGCCCCCGGAAGGGGGGGCGATCGCCGCGGCGCCGGTCCGATCTTGCCCCTGTGTCGCCCTCGTAATCAGCATACCGGTTGACTTCAGCCGATTGCTGGGCCCATGCCGGCAAGAAATGCAGGTCCAGGTCGATTTGATTCGTTTCGTTGCTCATGCGTTCACTGCCGCGGCGGCGCCGCAGCCTCGACTCAGCCCAGCATCAGGCTTCCGCAGCCAGAATGCAAGCGCCGCGTGCGCGCGCGATGCCGAAAAGACGCCGCTCGTTCGCGCCGCCCTGATCCCCGGATTCGAATTGGGCTTGCGACTTGCCCTTGCTCCCTCGGGGCGCCCTTGGCAAACTGGCGCTTGCATGCGCGAATGGTTCCGCAGTCGGACGGAGAACGCCGAGACTTTCGTGCTCGAGGTGATATCCGGAGAGCGCCGTGGCAAGAGGGCCGCGGCCCTTCGCGCCGCCCTCTACATCCTGTCCAAACTCTTCGCGCTGGCCGTCAAGTTCCGCCGGTTCCTCTACAACGTCCGGATCCTGCGCGACTCGACCCTGGGCGTCCAGGTCATCGCGATCGGCAACCTCACCGTGGGCGGCACCGGCAAGACTCCTGTGGTCGAGAAGTTCGCCCGCGCCCTCCAGGAGCAAGGCCGCACCGTCGCCATCCTCTCGCGCGGCTACCGGTCGAAACCTCCGCCCCTGCGCCGCCGCCTCTGGAACCGGATCCTGTTTCGCCAGGACGCCACCCCGCCCCGCATCGTCTCCGACGGGAAATCACTCCTGCTCGATTCGGAGACCGCGGGCGACGAGCCCTACATGCTCGCCACCAACCTCAAAGACGTCGTGGTCCTGGTGGACAAGGACCGCGTGAAGAGCGGCCGCTACGCGATCGAGAAATACGGGTGCGACACCCTCCTGCTGGATGACGGGTTTCAATACTGGAAACTGCGTGGCCGGCGGCGCGACATCGTCCTGGTCGACGGCCAGCAGCCGTTCGGCAACGGCTTCCTGCTGCCCCGCGGGACGCTGCGCGAGCCCCCCTCGCACCTGGCCCGGGCCGGCACGATCTTCATCACCAAGAGCAACGGCCGCAGCACCGAGCTCCGCGCCCGCCTCGCCCAGCTCAACCCCCGCGCCGCCATCATCGAATGCGTCCATCACCCTCTCTATTTCGAGGATCTCTTCACCGGCGAACGCCAGGGGCTGGACTTCGTCAATGGCCGCCCCCTGGCGGCGCTGAGCGGTATCGCCCAGCCGGACAGCTTCGAGCATAGCCTGGCAGCCCTTGGCGCCGAGCTGGTCTACAGCAAACGCTTCGCCGATCACCACCGATTCACCCAGCAAGAGGTGCTCAACTTCATCAATCGCAGCAAGAAACGCCAAGCCCTCGCCATCGTCACCACCCAGAAGGACGCCGTCCGCTTCCCCAAGCTCGACCGCCGCGACCTCCCCATCTATTTCATGCGGGTCGAGATCCGCATCCTCCACGGCGCCAGCGGATTCGAGGATTGCGTGCGCCAGATCTGCTTTCGCTGAAACCGTGGACACGATCCTCTATCTCCTGGCTCGAGCGCTGGTGTCCGGCGTCCAGCAGCTGCCCCTGGCATGGGCAGCCCGGCTCGGCCGCGCCGCCGGCGCCGCCGCCTTTGTCCTCGACGTCCGGCACCGCCGCATCGCACGCGACAACCTCCGGCTCGCCTTCGGCGCCACCCGCTCCCCCCAGCAGCTTGCCCAGCTCAATCGCGAGCACTTCCGGCGCCTCGGCGAGAATTACGCCTGCGCCATCCGGACCGCCGCGATGTCGGCCGACCAAATCCGGCACCATCTCAGCTTCCTGGGCACGGACCAGTTTTTGACCGACCGCGACGAACGCGGCCCGCGCAGCTGCGTCATCGCGATCGGCCACTTTGGCAACTTCGAGCTCTACGCCCGCTATCCCCAGTTCGAACCCGCCTTCCGCGGCGCCACCACCTACCGCGGGCTCCGCCAGCCTGGCCTGAACCGCTTGCTCAAGTCGTTGCGGGAGCGCACCGGATGCATGTATTTCGACCGCCGCACGGACGCCGCCGCGCTCCGGGCCGCCTTTACCGAGCGCGGATTCATGCTCGGCCTTCTAGCCGACCAGCATGCGGGCCGCCACGGGATCCGCCTGCCTTTCCTGGGGCATGAATGCTCGACGAGCCCGGCTCCGGCCATCTTCGCCCGCCGCTACAACGCCCGGCTCTTCACGGCTTACTGCTTTCGAAACCGGCTTGCCCATTGGTCGTTCGAGGTCGGCCGCGAAATCCCCCTCCGCGACGAGGGGCGCCTCCGATCGGTGGTCGAGCTCACCCAGGATGTCAACCGGGACTTCGAACGCGCCGTGCTCCGGGACCCGGCCAACTGGTTCTGGGTCCATAACCGCTGGAAACCGGCCCGGACCCGGCCGCGCCCAACCCCGGCGCCAACGCATCATGCGCCCACCGCTTCCTCGGCGGGATGACACCGCCCCCCGCCGCCTCCTGATCCGCGGCGTGAACTGGCTGGGCGACGCCATCATGACGACTCCCGCGATGATGCGGCTCCGCCAGGCGTTCCCCCGCTGGCACATCGCCCTGCTGACGCCGGCCAAACTGGCCGGCCTGTGGATCGATCATCCCGCGCTCGACCAGATGATCTCCTTTGATCCATCCGAGTCATGCTGGCAGATCGGCCGCCGCCTCCGGTCGGGCGGATTCGAGCTGGGGCTCATCTTCCCCAACTCGGCCCGGTCGGCCCTCGAGCTGTGGCTGGCCCGGATTCCCTTCCGCGCTGGCCTGGCAGGACGCTGGCGGGCTGGGTTCCTCACCCATCCCATCGAGCCGCGGCCCGGCATCCCCCGCATGAAAAAGAGATCTGCCGCTGCCATCCGCCGCGCCCTCCTCCACCCCCCAACCTCTCCGGCGCCGCCCGCCGCCGCGCACCATGTCTTTCACTACCTGCATCTGGCCGCCTCCATCGGCGCCGATCCGTCTCCCATGCCGCCCTGCTTGCGGGTCTCCTCTCGGGAAACGGCGGCCGTTCTGGGCCGGCTCGGGCTTGCGCTGGAGCCATCATCCGGCGCGCGCTATGTCGGTCTGAATCCCGGCGCCGAATACGGCCCCGCGAAGCGGTGGCCGGTCGACCGGTTCGTTGACACCGTTCGCCGGGTATCCGCCCGAGCCAGGGTGCATTGGCTCCTGTTCGGCGGGGGCTCGGACCGCGCGGCATGCGAGGAGATCGCCGGCGCCGTCGAGGCATCGGATGCCGGGGGCTCATCCCCTGCGATTGCGAACCTGGCGGGCCGGACGTCCCTGCGCGATCTCTGCGTCCTGCTGGGGGCCTGCCGCGCGCTCCTGACCAACGACACTGGCCCCATGCATGTGGCCGCAGCCGTCGGCACCCCGGTGGTCGTCCCGTTCGGCAGCACCTCGCCGGCATTCACTGGTCCGGGGCTGCCGGGGGATCCGCGCCACCGCCTTCTGCGGTCGGCTGCGCCCTGCGCGCCCTGCTTCCGGCCCACCTGCCCGATCGATTCCCGCTGCCTGCGGGAAATCGCCGCCGAATCCGCCGCCGCCGCCCTCCTCGATCTCCTGGGCGAACTCAGCCGTTGACAGTCTCCTTCCCTTTGTTACAGTCCCCCGCTGGTCTTCGACCTTTCGACCGACACAACTGAACGGAACCTGATCTATGGCTAAAGCAGCGAAAGCACCCAAGTACGTCTACTTCTTCGGCAACAAGCAAGCCGATGGCGATGGCTCGATGAAGGCCCTCCTCGGCGGCAAAGGCGCCAACCTCGCCGAGATGACCCGCATCGGATTGCCCGTGCCTCCCGGATTCACGATCACCACGGAAGTCTGCACCTACTATTACGCCAACCGGCGGACCTATCCCAAAGACCTCGACGCGCAGATCCGCGCCAGCGTCGCCCGCATGGAGCAAATCATGGGGACCCGTTTCGGCGACCAGGCCGCCATGCCGCTCCTGCTGGCGGTTCGTTCCGGCGCCCGGGATTCGATGCCCGGCATGATGGACACCATTCTCAACCTGGGCCTCAACGATCAGACCGTCCTCGCCCTGGTCCAAGCCACCCGCAACGAGCGTTTCGCCTGGGATTGCTACCGCCGCTTCATCCAGATGTACGGCGACGTCGTCCTCGGCGTCCAGAAGCTGCCCAGCGAGGATCACGAGCCCTTCGAGGTTGTCATCGGCACCCTCAAGGAAGAGCGCTACCACGATCACAACGTTGAGGACACCCGGCTCACAGTCGACGATCTGCAGGAGCTGATCCGCCGTTTCAAGGCTCTTGTCAAGGAGCGGACCGGGAAGGATTTTCCGGCCTCGCCCTGGGATCAGCTTCGGGGGGCCATCGGGGCCGTGTTCGGCTCGTGGATGAACGACCGTGCCATCGTCTACCGCCGCAAGTACGGCATCCCCCACGAGTGGGGCACCGCCGTCAACGTCCAGGCCATGGTCTTCGGCAATACCGGCGAGAACTCCGGCTCCGGCGTCGCCTTCACCCGTGATCCTGCCACCGGCGAGAAGGTGTTCTACGGCGAGTTTCTGATCAATGCCCAGGGCGAGGACGTGGTCGCCGGCGTCCGCACCCCCGAGCCGGTCGCCCAGCTCAACAAGCATCTGCCCGAGGCTTTCGCCAGGCTGGAGCAGGTCCGCAACACCCTCGAGAAGCATTTCAAAGACGTCCAGGACTTCGAGTTCACCATCCAGGAGGGGCAGCTGTTCATGCTGCAAACCCGCAACGGCAAGCGCACCGGGATCGCCGCGCTCCGTTTTGCCGTCGAGATGCAGAAAGAGAAGCTCATCGACTGGCAGACTGCGATCCGCCGCGTCCCCGCCGACCAGCTGGACCAGGTCCTGGCGCCCATCTTCGACCGCAAGGCCGTCAAGGAAGCCAAGTGCATCGCGACCGGCCTTCCCGCCGGGCCCGGCGCCGCCTCCGGCCACCTGTATCTCAACGCCGACCGCGCCGTCGAGGCCGCCCACAAAGGGGAGAAGGTCCTCATGGTGCGGCTCGAGACATCCCCCGAAGATCTCCGCGGCATGATCGCCGCCGAAGGGATCCTCACCGCTCGAGGCGGCGTCAGCTCCCATGCCGCCCTGGTCGCCCGCCAGATGGGCAAGGTCTGCGTCTGCGGCGCCCAATCGCTTCAGATCGATTACGATGCCCGCACGGTCACCGCCGCCAATGTCACCCTGAAGGAGGGCGACTACATCTCGATCAACGGGACGCTCGGCGAGGTCTACCCTGGCGATATCAAAACCGCCGCCTCCGAGGTCGTGCAGGTCCTGATCGAGAAATCGCTCGCTCCCAGCGAGAGCCCGACGTTCCAGAACTTCAAGAAGCTCATGGACTGGTGCGATAAGGTCACCCGCCTCCACGTGCGAACCAACGCCGATAACCCCGCCCAGACCGCCAACGCCGTCGCCTTCGGCGCCCGCGGCATCGGCCTCTGTCGTACCGAGCACATGTTCTTCGAAGGCAACCGCATTGACGCCATGCGCGAGATGATCCTCGCCGAGAACGTCGGCGACCGCCGGAAGGCCCTTGCCAAGATCCTGCCGTTCCAGCGCGAGGATTTCGCGGGCATCTTCCGCGAACTCAAAGGTCTGCCCGCCACGATCCGCTTCCTCGATCCGCCGCTCCATGAGTTCCTCCCGCACGACGAGGCCTCGCAACAAGACCTCGCCGCCAAGATCGGCATCTCGATCGAGAGGATCCAGCAGCGCGTCAGCGAGCTCCACGAGTTCAATCCGATGCTCGGCTTCCGCGGCTGCCGCCTGGGGATCATCTATCCCGAAATCTCGGAGATGCAGGCGCGCGCGGTCTTCGAGGCCGCCGCCCAGGTCCGAAAGGAGGGCGTCAAGGTCAAACCCGAAATCATGATACCCCTGGTCGGGTTCAAGAAGGAGCTCGACCTCCAGGTCGATGTCGTCCATCGCGTCGCGCAGGAGGTCATGAAAGAGCAGCAAGTCAAGATCGATTACCTCGTCGGCACCATGATCGAGGTCCCCCGCGGCGCCCTCACGGCCGACGAGATCGCCCAAACCGCCCAGTTCTTCAGCTTCGGGACTAACGACCTCACCCAGACCGCGCTGGGCATGAGCCGCGATGACGCGGGCAGCTTCCTGGCCAAATACCAGGAGCTGGAGATTGTCCGCAAGAATCCGTTCGCGACCATCGACCAGACCGGCGTCGGCCAGCTCATGAAGATTGCGGTCGAGAAAGGCCGCCAGTCCCGTCCCGACATCAAGCTCGGCATCTGCGGCGAACACGGCGGCGATCCCGAGACTGTCAAATTCTGCCACAAGGCCGGGCTCTCCTACGTGAGCTGCTCGCCCTTCCGCGTGCCGGTGGCTCGCCTTGCCGCCGCCCAGGCCGCCCTCGAGGAGCTCCAGGCCCCCCGGCCCGCTGCCCGCCCGGCCCGCGCCGCCAAGCCCGCCCGGCCGGCTAAATCCGCCAAGCCCGCCCGCAAAGGCAGCCGGAAGAAGTAGATCCAGCCCCTTCATCGAAACGGCGTCCCATCCGCGGGCGCCGTTTTTCTTTCAAACCTCGGCTAACCGGGGCGCGACGGCTTGCAGGAGCGCGGCATTCATCGCGCATCCCCCTCCTGTCACAAGCCTGCGCCACCCCCAAAGGCTGGGGAGCGCGCCGTGCACGCCAGCGCATCGGCAGCCCGGCTCTACACCTGCCACGGCGGGCGCATCGGGCGCAGCCCCAGGCGGCGGTTCGCTTCCGCATCGTCCACAAAGGACTCGCGGATGGGATCCCATTTCAGGGGGCGTTCGAGCCGGGTGGCGATGTCGCTCAGATGGCAGAGAAGATCGGCCTCGAACGCCTCCTCGACCGGACAGATGGTCCGGCCTCGGGATCGGACATTATCCAGGAGGTTGCGCACATGATTCGAGCTGCGAGCCAGCCGGACGTCGTCCGATCCGAACTTCTCCTCGATCAGCCGTTCCGGGCGGGTGCGAATCCCGCTGCGATCCACCAGGATCCAGCCTTCGCTCCCCTCGAACGCCGTGCCATGATCGACGATTCGGCCGTATCGGCTGGCCCAGGCGGAGAGATCGTTCATGGGCAGCGATTCCGTGAAGCCGTTCCGGTTGCCCTTGTACGTCATCTTCACCCCGTTGGCGCATCGGAACACCACCTCCCAGGCCACCGCGGTGTTGCAGGCTCCTTGGGTGGGAATCACCGCCCGCCCTTCCACTTCGAGCGTCCCCTGGCGAAAGGCGTCCGTTGCCCACAATGCGATATCGAGGGGGTGGACCCCCCAGCCGGCGACGAATCCCAGCGCGTAATCGTAATTGAACCACCAGGTCTTGTTGTTCGCCGCGCACTTGCCTTCGGTGTAAGGGGTGTAGGGCGCCGGCCCCAGCCACAGGTCGTAATCGATGCCCGGCGGCGCTGGGATCGGCCGGTCGGACCCGCCCGGCTGGCTCGCCGCGCACCAGACGTTGATCTCGCGCAAGGCGCCAATCCTCCCGTTGCGCACCAGCTCGCACGCCAGCCTGAACTGGTCGCTCGACCGCTGCTGGGTGCCGAACTGGAACACCCGGCGATGCTCCTGAATCGCCGTCCGGAGCTTCTGATCTTCGGCGATCGACAGCCCCATTGGTTTTTCCAGATACATGTCCTTGCCGGCCCGCGCCGCGGCGATGGCGATCGGCACGTGCCAGTGATCCGGCGTGGCGACCAGCACCACCTCGATATCCGGGCGCGCCAGCAGCTCCCGAAAATCCCGGCAGACCGCGCAGCCCGCGTCGCCGTTGCGCTTGTTCACGGCGTCCCGGGCCTGCTGTTGCTGCTCGTCCTTGACATCGCAGATCGCCACGATCCGGACATCCGGCTGGGCCAGGAACGATCGCATCACGCCTTGGCCCTGCGGCCCCGTGCCGATGCAGCCTGCCAGGATGCGGTTGGCCGGCGATGCCTCCGCGCCGCGACCCAACACCGAATTCCGCGCCACCTGCGGCAGCCCGATCCCCAGGACCAGGCATTGAGCGCTTCGACGCAGGAACACCCGGCGTGAAAGAGTGGATTTCATAGGTTGTCGCCCCGATTAAAGACCCTCCGTCCGCCGGTTGTCCACCACGATTCTCGCCCCCCTCATCGACCGCGCAGCCCCGCTCTTTTTGGCCTCGACGCCGGCCCATGCGTTATGGCAGGGAATGCCACCCGATGAGAGCGAAAGCGATCCGCCGCGGCAACCGCCCCGCCGGGGCCCCCTTCTCCCACATCGGCCCGCGGGGGAACGTCCGCATGGTTCACGTGGGCGGCAAACCCATCTCCCGGCGCCAGGCAACCGCCGCCGGCCGATTGATCTGCCGCCCATCGACCCTCGATGCCTTGCGCGCGCGCTCCCTTCCCAAGGGCGATGCCCTCGCCGTAGCACAAGTGGCCGGCATCCAGGCCGCCAAACGCGCCGCCGATCTCATCCCCTTGTGCCACACCATCGCGATCGAACAGGTCGCCCTCGATATCGCCCCGGCCGCCAGCGCGATCGAGATCCGATGCACGGTCGCCGCCACCGCGAAGACCGGCGTCGAAATGGAAGCCCTGACCGGCGTGGCCGTCGCCGCTCTGGCTCTCTACGACATGTGCAAGTCCGCCGATCCCACGCTCCGGATCGAGGAGATCCGCCTCCTGTCCAAGGAAAAGCGCCCGATCGCCTCATCTCCCTTGACCAAACGAAATCGGCCTGCCAGAGATTAGCCATGAACGAACGACGCCTCGCCTCTCTTGTGCTCGCGCTCCTGGCGGCGGCCTCCGCCCTCCCCGCAGCCGACACCTCGCCCGTGACATTCCGCAAAATCGTCCTGTCCGACAAGTTCTACGCCGAGGGCGCCTATCACGGCGACTTCAATGGCGACGGGCATGTCGATGTGGCCGCCGGCCCGTTCTGGTATGCCGGACCCGCTTTCCAGGAGCGATTCGAGTACCGCCCCGCCAAGGAGTACGCGCCTAAAGGCTATTCCGACAATTTCCTCACGTTCGTCTGGGACTTTGACGGAGATCGCCGCCCGGATATCTTCGCCATCGACACGCCCGGCACGAACGGATTCTGGTACCAAAATCCGGGCGCCCGCGACGGCCACTGGACCCGTCACCTCGCCTTCCCGGTCATCGACAACGAATCGCCCGGATTCGACGACCTCACCGGCGACGGCCGGCCCGAGCTGATCTTCAACTACGATGGCTACCTCGGCTACGCCCAGCCAGACCCGTCCCGCCCCACCCAGCCGTGGAAATTCCACCCCATCTCCCCCAAAGGCAAGTATCACAAGTATTATCACGGCGCCGGCGTCGGCGACCTCAACGGCGATGGCCGGAGGGATTTCCTCGAACACACCGGCTGGTGGGAACAGCCCGCGTCGCTCGACGGCGACCCCGTCTGGAAGCGGCATGATTTCTCCTTCGGCGCCGGCGCCGCACAAATGCTCGTCGATGATGTCAACGACGACGGCCTCAACGACGTGATCACCTGCCTCGACCCGCATCGCTACGGATTGGCCTGGTTCGAACAGGTCCGATCCGAAGGCCGCATCTCCTTCCGTCAGCACCTCCTCATGGGTGAGAAGGAATCCGACAGCCCCTACGGCGTCAAGTTCACCCAGATCCACGCCTTCGCCCTGGTCGACATCGACGGCGATGGCCGGCGCGATTTCGTCACCGGCAAGCGCTGGTGGGCCCACCCGCCCCCGACGGATCCCGAATCGGACGCTCCGGCCGTGCTCTATTGGTTCCAGCGAGTCGGCCGAGGATCCGCCGCCGGCTTCGTCCCCCGCCTGATCGATGCCGACTCCGGCGTCGGCACCCAGGTCGCCGCCGCCGACCTCAACGGCGACCGCCGGCCGGATGTCATCGTGAGCAACAAGAAAGGGACGTTCGTCTTCATCCAGGAAGCGCCCGCCAAGGCCCGGCCCGGGCGCGCTTCGCGCTGAACCGCCCGCCACCGGATCGCATCGCGCCCGCCGGATCCCAAAAGATCCGCGGGCGCATTCCGATCCCTGGCTGGCGCACCCCCAACGCAATCCTTGCCCATGCGCTTCACCCTCCACGATTTCGATCTCCAGCTTGCGTTCCCCTGGGCGGTTGCAGGACCGCGCCGCTCCCCGGGCAAGACCGCTGCGCCCCAGGTGTTCGTCCGCCTCGAGCACGAGGGCCAGGTCGCCTGGGGCGAAGCCGCCCCCCCCGAACGATACGGCGAATCGCGCGCATCGGTCCGGCAGTTCCTCGAGCGGGTCGATCCCGCCCGCCTCGGAATCGGCGACCTCGATGCCGTCGAGCATTACCTCGAATCGCTCGAGACCGGCCATCGATCGGCCAAGGCCGCCGTCAACACCGCGCTGGTCGATCTTGCGGCCCGCCGCGCCGGACGCCGCCTCTGCGACTATCTCGGGCTGGGCTTCACCGAAGGCCGCCATGTCACCTGCTACAGCATCGGCCTCGACGAGCCCGACATCCTTCGCCGGAAGATCCAGGCTGCCGATCCATACCCCATCCTCAAACTTAAAATGGGCGGCGATCATGACGAGGAAACCCTGCAGATCGTCCGGTTGATCGCTCCCGACAAGTGGGTTCGCATCGACGCCAACGAGGGCTGGAAATCCCGCGAGCTCGCCCTGCGCCGGCTTGAATGGCTAGCCGGCGACGGGCGCGTCGAGCTGGTCGAGCAACCCCTCCCCGCCGCGGCCGATCCCGCCGACCAAGTCTGGCTCAAGGAGCGCTCCCCCCTGCCGCTCTTCGCCGACGAGTCCTATCATGACGAAAACGACATCGCCCCCGCTCGCCAGGGATTCCACGGGGTCAATGTCAAGCTCGTGAAGGCGGGCGGCCCCCGGGCTGCCATGCGCGCACTTCAAGCGGCCCGCGGCGCCGGCCTCCAGACCATGATCGGTTGCATGATCGAGTCCAGCCTCCTCATCTCCGCCGCGGCGCATCTGGCGGAACTGGCTGATTACCTGGACCTGGACGGGAGCCTGCTCATCACGAACGATCCTTTCCGAGGGGTCACCGCCGACCTGGGCCGGCTGTCGTTCGCCCGAGCTGCCTCTCCCCACGGCCTGGGGGTCCAGCCCGCCAACCCCAGCTTCCAGTAGGCGCCGGCTACCGTTTCCGGGGCGGAACCTCCAGGTCCATGGCCGGCGCGGGAACAGGTGCTGCCACCGGCGTGTCCAATCGGCCCCGTTCCGGGCCCGGATAATCGTCCGCCTTCAACATCCGAATCCCGCCTGCCACCACAATCCGCCCATCCTTTGTCGCCCGCAGCGATGGACGCGTGTCGGTGTGCTGATAGCTGCGCCGGGCCTGCAACTCGCCGCTGGAATCATATTCGCAATATTGAAAGCGCCGGGCCCCCACCTGGTTCAGGAGATGCAGATGGCCGCCCGGACCGACCTGGGCCTCGGGCCGGCTCGACGATACCAGCGGCCCGACAGGCTGCACCGAGTAGATCCGCGTCTCCTCCGCATCCGTCACCCGCAGGTACAGAAACATGGCCTTCAATGTCGTGGCTTTGACCAGCGCGTATTTGCGAAACTCGGGCCGGCCGGCAGCCGCCGTGCCCTCCGCCGGCAGCCCGAACGTCTGTTCCCAGAGCTTGGTCCCCATGATGACGCTGAACTCTGCGGGCGCGCTGGCTACGGCCATGTCCCACTCCTCGATCCGCACCAGCGCGGTCGCCTGGTAGCGTCCGGGAGAACGGATGTTGAAATAGGGGGTCAGGTTCACCTTGCGCGTGCCCATCTCCCCCGAGCCGACGGTGAACTCGCCAACGGCCGGCAGCTCGTCCCTGGCTTCGACCGCCTGATCTCCTCGCGTCTGCAGCGCGATCTGCAGCCAGCGGTTGTCCTTGCCCAATGTGATCGGGCGCCCGGAGTGGTTGATCACCCGGATCCCGGCCAGGACCGGCTCATCTTCCAGGAAGACATCTCGCGGCATCACCACCTCGACGCGCACCTGCGCGCTCGCCGCCCACCCCGCCAGCCATGCCAACAAGGCCAGCCACCGGATCGACATCCCTTTCATCGGTTTCAATCTCGGGCACTCCCGGCGCATTGACAAGCGCCAATATCCAGCCGCCGCAACCGGCGGAGCTGCGAGCCGCCGTCGATGTCAGCAGGCAGATCCAGATGCCCATCGTCTCTCGACCGCCTCCGCCACCCGCTCGGGGCTGAGCCGGGTCAGGCATTCCACGGGCGGATCATGGCGGCATCGGGGCTGCCGGCATGGCGCGCAGGCTAGAGCTTCCTGAAGCACATGCCCGACCTGCCCGTACGGGCCGGTTCGCAGCGGATCGGTCGGGCCGAACACCGCCACGACCGGCCGCCCCAGGGCCGCCGCAATGTGCATCGGCCCCGTGTCGTTGGTCACCATCATCGAGCTCAACCGAATCCACTCGATCATCTCCCACAGCGTGGTCGCCCCGGCCAGATTCAAGCAGCGGTCCGGCGCCCCCTGCCGCACCGCCTCCGCCAGCTCCCGCTCCGCAGCGCCGCCCAGAATGGCCACGCGCAGGTCCGGCCGGCCCTGGGTCAAACGCCGCACCAATGCCCTGAAATGCTCCGCCGGCCACCGCTTGTTCAGCCAGCGCGCCCCGGGCTGGACCGCCAGCCACGGATGATCCCCGATCGGCCAGCGCCGCCGGATTGCGTCCACCACTTCCGCCCGGATCGGGAGCCAGTCGAAATCCCATGCGACGGGCGCCCCCAGCGGCCCCAGCGCCGCCAGGCACCAGTCCACCGCATGCGGCCGGCCCTCCGGGCGCGGCACGCGCACATCGTAGAACGCGGGCGCGCCTTCGCGCGGATCGTCAACTCCCACCGTCATTGCGCCGTTGGCCAGCCACGCCATCAGCCCGCTCCGCAGCAGGCCCTGCAGATCCAGCACCACGTCAAAGCCCATCCGGCGGACCCGCCGCACGCTCGCGACCGCCTCCGGCCACCGCCATGGCGATCCCCAGTGCCGGCGATCGAACAAGATCACCCCATCCAGGTCCCGGTCCCCTTCGAGCAGCGAGGCCAGCTCGACGTTGATCCACCAGTAGACCGACGCGGCCGGATCCCTGCGCTTGATCAGGCGCAACACCGGGATCGCATTGACCACGTCGCCGAGAGAACTGGGCTTGAGGATGAGGATTCTCACGCGATGCGGCCGGCTATGGACGCCGCGCGGCGGAAGACAGCCATCGGTTACTTGCCGTGGGCCAGGCGCTCCGCCAGCCGCTCCGGCAAACCCGCCGCCCGAATCTTCGCCTGGGTCTTGGGGATTTCGTAATCGAGCCGCCGCAGATCCACCACGCCGTCGTCCACGCTGTAGATCACGTACGTCGCCTTGGCCACCCCGTCCCGGGATTGCCCCACGCTCCCCACGTTGATGAAATATTTCTTGCCAGGCTCGATCTTGAACTTCGAGAACGTGCCGCCGCGCACGACGTTGTCCCGCACGAACGCCACCGGGACATGCGTGTGCCCGAAGAAACAGACCCCGGTGTTCTGGTAGGTGAAGCTGGCCGCCGCGGCCAGCTTGTCGAACACGTACCCCCATCGCTGCGGCACATCCAGGGTCGCATGCACAATTGAGAAATTCGCCAAGAGCCGGATGTACTTCAGGCCCCGCAGCCAGGTGCGATCGTCCTCGGTCAGATGATGGCGGGTCCAGTTGATCGCCTCCCGGGCGTACGGATTGAATCCTTCCAGCTCGGCATCCGTGGAGCAGTATTCGTCATGGTTGCCGCGGATGCACGGCATGTTCATCCGGCGGATGATGTCCAGGCACTCCTTCGGGTTGGCGTTGTAGCCGACAATATCCCCCAGGCAGGCGTAATGGGTGCACCCCTCCTGCTTGGCGTCGGCCAATACGACTTCTAGCGCCTCCAGGTTGGAGTGGATGTCGGCTATCAATGCATACTTCATCGCCATATCACTCAAGGCAATATTTCAAACCCGCGCATTCCACCCTGCGCCTCTTCCCAATGCATCTCCACGTCCCGAATCAACGGACCCAACCCGGAATCCATCACTGACTGCGCCAGCGCATCCAGTTCCTCCCGTGCGCCTTCTGCGATCAACTCGACCCGCCCGTCGGGCAGGTTCCGAACGCCCCCCGTCACCTCATAGCCCGGCGCCAGCGACTTCACGGTATACCGAAAACCCACCCCCTGCACATGCCCGCCATATACGATCCGCATGCGGGCTCGGCTCATAGGCCCTCATCGGGCTCCTCTCCTCGAGCCGGCCGGTGCACGGCCTCCTGGACCTTCCACCTCCTCGCCAATGCTTTGGCCACATCCACGCATGACACGATAAAGCCATACTCCGCCAAACCTGTGCAATATTTTTCGCAGCAGATTTCTTGCCAGCCGATCCATCGCATCCCATCCTTGTGTCAATTCCCTCCCACGGCCCCCGCGGCATCCGACACCGCCTGGATGCACCGGCTGCAAAGCCCGGGATGGCCCACATGCGCGCCAACCGTCGGCTCCCAGTGCCAGCAGCGCTCGCACTTCCGGCCCTGCGCCTTCTCCACCGTCAGGCTCCGGACACCGTCCGCGGCCGCCTCGATCTCGAGCTGCGAGACGTTCAGCAGCTCCCGCAGCTCCTCCTGGCGGGGCGCGATCGCCGCCTGTTCCTCCGGGGAACAGCGCAGCGCCAGGCGGGCTTCGAGGGATTTCCCGATGGCCTTGGCCTGGCGGGCCTTTTCCAGCTCCGCCAGCGCCGCCGACCGGATCTCGAACAGCTTCCGCCACGCCGCTTGCTCCGCCTCCGGCCTGGACCATCCCTCCGGATCCCAATCCGCCAGATGCACCGAGTCCTCCCCGCGGGCCCCCGGCAGATGCTCCCATGCCTCGTCGGCCGTGAACACCAGAATCGGCGACAGCATCCGGCACAGCCCGGTCGCCAGACGATACAGTGCGGTCTGGGTCGACCGCCGGCGCGGCGAGCCGGCCGGGTCGGTGTAGAGCCGGTCCTTCACCACGTCGTGGTAGACCGCCGACAGCTCGACTGCGACGAACTGGCTGATCTTCTGGTAGACCGAATGAAACTCGTGCGCATCATACGCCCGGGCGGCCTCGATCTCCAAATCCCGAAACGCCTCGAGCACCCACCGGTCCAGCCCCGTCATCCGCTCGGGGGCCACCGCGTCGCGCGCCGGATCGAAATCGTAGAGGTTGCCCAGCTGAAACCGGATCGCGTTGCGGATCAGCCGGTAGGTTTCGCCGACCTTGGCGATGCGCTCCTCGCTCACCACCACGTCGTTGCGGTAATCCTGCGAGGCGACCCAGAGGCGGACCACGTCCGCCCCGTACTTGCCGACATACGCCTCGGCCGTCTGCGGCTTTTCATACCCGCCCTGCCCCTGCCGGCTCTTCGAGATCTTCTCCCGATCGGCGTCCACCATGAACCCGTGGGTCAGCACGGCGCGGTACGGGGGCGCTCCATGGGCGGCCAGCGAAAGCAGCAGCGAGGACTGGAACCAGCCCCGGTGCTGGTCGCTGCCCTCGAGATACAAATCCGCCCGCCATGCCTCGCCAGCCTCCTCGCCGTCTCGCTGAAGCTCCGGACGGCGCATCAGCACGCTCCGCGAGGACGATCCGGAATCGATCCACACATCCAGCGTGTCCCACGACTGCGCCGCCGGCTCGGCCCCGGACCAGTCGGCCGGGCGCACCGCGGCCCAGATCTCCGCGAACGGCCGGTCATACCACCAGTTCGATCCGTGCCGCTCGATCGAATCGGCCGCCTTCCGGATGATCCGGGCATCGAGGATCGGCTGCCCGCTCGCATCGTAAAAGGCCGGGATCGGCACTCCCCAGGACCGCTGCCGCGAAATGCACCAGTCCGGCCGCGATTGGACCGCCGCCTCGATCCGGTTCCGGCCCCACTCCGGCAGCCATCGCACCTGCCCGATGGCCGAGAGGGCCCGCTCCCGAAAACCGCCGTGGTCGATCCGGATGAACCACTGGTCCATCGCCCGGAAGATGATCGGCGACTTGCTGCGCCAGCAGTGAGGGTAGCTGTGATGGTAATCCTCCCTGCGCAGGAGCATGCCCCGCTCCTGCAGCAGCGCCAGCACCGCCTCGTTCGCCTCGCTCCGCCCGTCGGTTTCCAGAATCGACTTGCCCGCCAGGCTGGCCGGCATCTGCTGGTCCTCGGGCAGATCGGCCGTCAGCGCCAGCCGCCCATCATCGTCCACCGGCGAGTAGATTGGCAGCCCCTGCTCACGCCCCAGCTGGTAATCCTCCAGGCCATGCCCCGGCGCGACGTGCACGAACCCGGTGCCGGTCGTGCTCTCCACAAACGCATCGCCCGCCAAGAGCGGGGCCGAGCGGTCGATGAACGGATGGCGGCACTCCATCTGCGCCAGATCCTCCGCATGCAGGCTCCGGATGATCTGGAACCCGCCCCAGCCGCATTGCTCGGCCACCTCGTTGAGCCGGTTCACCGAAACGATGTAGGTCTCCTCCCCCGCCATGACCAGCGAGTAGCTGAACGTCGAGTTGTACGCGATCGCCAGGTTCGCCGGCAGCGTCCACGGCGTGGTCGTCCAGATCACCACATACGTCCCCGGACGCCCCGCCACCGGAAACTTTACATAGATGCTGGGGCTGACGTGGTCCTGATACTCGACCTCGGCTTCCGCCAGCGCCGTCCGGCAGGGAATGCTCCAGTAGACGGGCTTCTTGCCCCGATACACAAAACCCTGCTCGACCAGGTCCGCGAACAGGCGCAGCTCGTCCGCCTCGTATTGCGGCAGAAAAGTCAGGTACGGATTGTCCCAATCGCCCAGCACCCCCAGCCGCTGGAACTGCCGGCGCTGGAGGTCGATGAACCGCCACGCATACGCCGCGCACGCCCGGCGCAACTCCCCCGGGCTCGGCGGCGCCGAGGACGCGCCGGCTTTGGCTTGAAGCTCCTGAGCCACCTTGAACTCGATCGGCAGCCCATGGCAATCCCAGCCCGGCACGAAGGGCGCGCACCGGCCTCGCAAGCTCTGGTGCCGCAGGATGATATCCTTGAGGATCTTGTTCAGCGCCGTCCCGATATGCACGTCGCCATTGGCGAAGGGGGGGCCGTCGTGGAGGATGTACCGCGGCGCCGAGGCGCGCCGCGCCTGGATGCGCTCATACAGCCGGCTCGAGAGCCATCGCTCGAGGCGCCGGGGCTCGCGCCCCACGAGATCCGCCTTCATCGGAAAGTCCGACTTCGGCAGATTCAGGGTGTTCTTATAGTCCGTCATAGCCTCAATCAAAGCCGGCCACGCTAACAGCCGCCGCGCCGGGTGTCAACGCAGCCGCTGGCGCGCCTCCTCCAGGCGCGGCTCGATCACCGGGCGCATCCCGGGCAGCAGCCGCGCCAGCCGCTCGTAGATCCGAGCCAGCTCGCTCCATCGCGATTGGCTGCGCAGCAGCAGCGCTGCGTCCTGGCCCGCCTTCCATGTCCAGAATGCGTCGGGGTTTTCGCCCGCGCGCAGGTTCCTGCCCTCGATGATGTTCAAGTAATGGTCGAGGGCCTGCGCCAGCAACGGCGCCTGCTCTCCCGCCGGCCGGTCGGCGGCCTGGCGCTCAGCCAGCTTGCCCAGGCCGACCTCGGCCTGGCTGCGCACTGCGACGTCCGCCCCCGGCCAGGCGATGATGCGCGCGTAGTTCGTCATCGCCTGGACATAGCGCGCCGGATCCTGGCTGGCCAGCTGCAGATGGCAGTTCGCGATCAGCCCCCATGCCCGCGGGGCCTGCGGATCGCTCTCCGGCACCTGGCTGTAGGCGTTGATCGCCTCCCCAAACTTCGCCAGCGGATTCGCCGGCTCGGTCGACGGCAGCGCGACCATCGTGTCCCCCAACGCCATGTAAGCTTCCGACAGCAGCCCCGCCGGCCGGTTGGTGTCGTTCACCAGCAGGTTGATCAGCTGCGTGAAATCCTTGAGCGCATCCGGAAAGCCCTGCCGCGCATAGGCCGCCCGGCCCTCAGCCATCCGCCCCCAGTAATGAAGCTCGCCGACCGGCCAATTCGTGTTCTGATACAGCAGCTGATATTGCTTCTCCGCACTGACGTATTCGCCTCGGTTGAAGTGGTAATTCCCGACCCAATACTGCGCCCCGGGCGCGCGGGGATCCTGCGGAAACCGCATGACGAAATTCGTGAAAAGGCTCATGGCATCCGCCGCCCGCCCCGCCTGATCATACGCCCATGCCCGGTCGAACTCCACCTGCGCCAGCGCCGCGTGGTTGGTGAACGCGCCCACCCACTCGTCGTAGAGCCGGAGGGCGTCGTCCCAACGGCGCTCGGACACATGGGACTGGGCCACCAGCAGGCGCGCCTCGGCCCGCCACTCCGATTGCGGGAACCGCTCGAGAAGCTCCTCGAGCCGCTGCCGGGACTCCCCGTGCCGCCCTCGCTCCCTCCACGCCTGCCCCACCTCGAACAGGGCCCGCTCGGCCGCCGGGCTCCGCGGGAACCGATCCCGCAGAAATCCAAGCGCCCGATCCGCTTCGGCAACGCCGCCCAGCTCGGCGCTGACCCGCGCCCACCATCCCAGAACCTGTTCGGACATCCCCGCCGGCAGGTTCGTCCATGAGCCGTATTGATCCCACCAAAGGCGATAGTTCGACTGGGCGTTGGTCCGGTCCTTCAACTGGTAATAGGCATCGGCCACCTTGAGGCGCGCCCACGCCTGGTTGGTCGAGGCCGGCAGCCGCCCGACCGCCTCCTTGAAATCCGCCAGGCTCGCCAGGGTCTGCCCCGACTCACCCAGACATCCCCCCCGCCCCAGAAACGCCCGGCCCAGGATCGGGCTGGCGGGGAAGTTGGTGATCACCTCGTTGAAATTGGTCAATGCCTGCTGCAGCCGGCTCGCCCGCCAAACTGCCAGTTCCGCCGCGTTGGTGGGGGCCAGCGACGACGGGCTCTGGTGGTCCTGGAAATAGAGCTCCCCCAGCAGCAAATGGAGCCGATCCGCCTCCGGATCGCGCGGGCTGGAGGCCAAAAGCCGCTCCAGGTTCTCCGCGGTCTTCTCCCGGTTCGCCGCGGCATGGAAGAGCTCGATGAGCGCCAGCCAGACCTGGCGCTTTTCCTCCCCTTCCAGACCGGCCAGGCCCTCCTCGTACACCCGGATCGCCTGCTCCCGCTGCCCCGCCGCACGGTACACCTCGCCCTGCAGCGCCACCGTCCTCGCGCGGGCTTCGGACGTCCCCAGCGCCGCCGCCCGTGCCACCAGGTTGCTCAGCGACGCCACCGCCATATCCCCCTGGCCAGCCGCCATCTGCGTCCGCACCTTCAGATACTGGCGCTGCCACTCGAGCGGAGGCGCCAGCGTCCGCCCCTCGAGCTCGACCAGCACCGCCGCCGCCTCCCGCGGATTCTCCCGGGCCAGCCACGCCTCCGCCAACAACAGCAGCCCCCGCCCCACGCTCTCCTCCTCCGGCTGCGCTCGCGCAATCTTCTGAAACACGCCGTCCGGCCGCCGCAGCAGGTCGATCGCATTCGTGGCCTGGCCCAGCCGGAACCGGGCCAGCGCCTCGCCATAGCTGCTGCTGGCCCGCAAGGGCGAATCCGGATACTCCCGCGACAGCTCCCCATAATGCCCGGCCGCCGCCTCGTAATCCCCGCCTTGAAACCGCGCCTCCCCCATCCAAAACACGAACTGGTCCCCTTCCTTCCCAGCCCGGCTGCGATTGGTCTGCAGGAGGGAAACGGCGGCATCGTACTGGCCCAGCCTGCACCGGGCCTGGGCTCGCAGCAGCAGGGCCTGCTGGATCCGATCCGACGCCGGGAACCGATCCACGAACTCGCCCAGCTCCCGATCCGCCCGCTCGTAAAAGCCATCTTCGAAGGCCCTGCCCGCCGCCGCGAAGGCCAGCGCCTCCTCGGCCGCTGGCGCGGGGCTCGAGGCTGCGGCCGCCACCGCCTGGGTTGCGGCGTTCTGGGCCGGCGCATTCGAGATCCACCCCGGCATCCCGATCCAGGCGAATAGGAGCGCGCCCGCCGCCCGCAACCGCCACGGCCCGGCCCCGCGCCGCCCAGCCATCCTTCCGTCGTGTTGGCTCATGTCCATACGCATCCAGGGCTCCTCAACCTCGGTTCGCCGCATCGATCCTCTCGGCCAGCGGCTCCAGCGCGCGCCGCAGGAAACGGCCGGTATGGCTGGCCTCACAGGTGCACACCTGTTCGGGCGTCCCCTCGGCCACGACCCGGCCGCCCCCCTCCCCGCCCTCCGGCCCCAGATCGACGATCCAATCCGCGTTCTTGATGACATCCAGGTTGTGCTCGATCACCAGGAGCGTGTTCCCGGCCGCTCGCAGCCGAAACAGCACGTCGAGCAGCTTGGCGACATCGTGAAAATGCAGCCCCGTGGTGGGCTCATCCAGTATATACAGGGTCTGGCCCGTCGACTTTCGCCCCAGCTCAGACGCCAGCTTGACCCGCTGCGCCTCGCCCCCGCTCAGCGTGGTCGCCGACTGCCCCAGCGCCAGATAGCCCAATCCCACCTCCGCCAGGGTCGCGCACAGATCGTGAATCGCCGGCACCGCGCGGAAGAACTCGACCGCCTCCTCCACGGTCATCGACAACACCTCGGCGATGTTGCGCCCCTTGTAGGTGATCTCGAGCGTCTCCCGGTTATACCGGCGCCCGCTGCAGCCCTCGCACACCACATAGACCGGCGGCAGAAAATGCATCTCGATCCGCAACAGGCCGTCCCCCTGGCATTTCTCGCACCGCCCGCCCTTGACGTTGAAACTGAACCGCCCCGCGTCATAGCCCCGAATCCGAGCCGCCGGCAGCCGGGCGAACAGGTCGCGAATGTGGTTGAACATCCCCGTGTAGGTCGCCGGGTTGCTGCGGGGCGTCCGCCCGATCGGCGTCTGGTCGATCACGATCACCTTGTCCAACTGCTCGGTCCCGCGAATCGCCCGATGCGCGCCGGGCGCTTCCTTCGCCCCGTAAAACTCCCGGAACAAGGCCCGGCGCAGGATGTCGTCGACCAGCGTGCTCTTGCCCGAACCGCTCACGCCCGTCACGGCGCACAACGTCCCCAGCGGAATCCGGACGTCGATGTTCTTGAGGTTGTTCTGCCGGGCCCCGATCACTTCGATCCAGCCCTTCTCTTGCCCCGGCCGGATCCGCCGGCTCGGCGATGGAATGCTCAGCTCCCCGCGCAGGTACTTGCCCGTCAGCGACTGCGGGCAGGCCAGGATCTCCGCCAGGGTGCCCGCTGCCACCAGCTCGCCCCCGTGGATGCCCGCCCGCGGGCCCAGGTCCAGGATGTAGTCGGCACGGCGGATCGTCTCCTCGTCATGCTCGACCACCATCACCGAATTGCCCAGATCCCGCAGGCCCTCGAGCGTGCGCAGCAGCTGCTCGTTGTCCCGCTGGTGCAGCCCGATGCTCGGCTCGTCCAGGATGTAGAGCACCCCCACCAGCCCCGCCCCGATCTGCGTCGCCAGCCGGATCCGCTGCGCCTCCCCCCCGCTCAGGGTCCCGCTCTCGCGATCCAAGGTCAGATACCCCAGCCCCACATCCAGCAAAAACCGCAGACGCGACCGGATCTCGCGCAGGATCTCCGCCGCCACCTTCTGCTGATGCGGGCTCAGGGCCAGCCCCTGGAAAAATGCCAGCGCCTCCTCCACCGTCAGCCCGCAGACGTCCATGATCGAACACCCCGGGATAGCCGGATGAACGGCCGCCCCCGGCGCCTGGGGCGGGCGTTCCGCGCCCAGCGTGACGGCCAGAATCTCCGGCTTGAGCCGCCGCCCGCCGCAGGCCTGGCAGCTCCGCGGGCTCATATACCCCTTGAGCCGGTTTCGAGTGAACTCGCTCTCCGTCTCCTGATACAGGCGCTCCAGATTGGGCATCACCCCCTCGAACGGCCGCGAAACCTTGCTCATCTTACCCGCCCGCCAGAAGTGAAACGCGATCTCCGTCTCGCCCGATCCGTGCAGCAGGACCTGGCGGAAGCTCTCCGGCAGGTTCAGATAGGGCGCCTCCAGGCTCACGCCATAATGCTCCGCCAGCCCCCGCAGCAGGCACTTGTAATACACCACCATCCGCTTCCCCCCCCGGCGCCAAGGCGCCACCGCCCCTTGATCGAGCGACTTGTGCCGGTCCGGGACCACCAGATCCTCGTCCCACACCAGCTCCTGGCCCAGCCCGTGACAGGCCGGGCATGCACCCTGCGGCGCATTGAACGAAAAATGCTTCGGGGTGGGCGGGTCGTAGCTCAAGCCTGTCGCAGGGCTGAAACAGCGGTTGGACCATGTCGTCTCCGTCCACGGCTGATCCGGCCCTGATCCCGGGGGCTGGTGCAGCGCCACCAGCCTGCCCCGGCCCCAGTGCAGCGCCGTCTCCACCGAGTCGGCCAGGCGCACCCGCACCTTGTCATCCACCACCAGCCGGTCCACCACCACCTCGATCCGGTGCCCGCCCTCGGGATCGATCCGGGGCCGCTCCGGGCCGTTCAGCTCGATCATCTGCCCGTCCACTCGAGCCCGGACGAATCCCTCGCGCGAGAACCTCTCGAGGGCGTCCCGCTTCCCGTCGCCGTCATCGGCGGCCACCGGCGCCAGCAGGATCAGCCGCGTCCGCGCCGGCATCGACACCAGCCGGTCGACGATCTCGGTCGTCGTCTGCCGGGCGATCGGCTGGCCGCTGACCGGGCAATGAGGCTGGCCCAGATGCGCGAACAGCAGGCGCAGGTAATCGTAGATCTCGGTCGTCGTCGCAATGATCGAACGCGGGTTCGCCCCCGCGCTCCGCTGCTCGATCGCGATCGTGGGCGACAGCCCCTCGATATAATCCACGTCCGGCTTCTGCATCTGATCGAGGAACTGCCGCGCGTAGGCCGAAAGCGACTCGACATACTTCCGCTGCCCCTCGGCAAACAGGGTGTCGAAGGCCAGCGACGACTTGCCCGATCCGCTCAGGCCCGTGATCACCACCAGCCGGTCGCGCGGGATGCTCAGCGTCAGGTTCTTCAAATTATGCTGACGCGCCCCCACGATCCGTATGCAGTCCTTCCCCATACCATGCGGCCCGATCCTGCAGGCCAATTGTTCATCCTATCCCTCCCCCCGCGCCTCCGCCAAGCAACTTGTGGCCCGCTCACAATCCGTGCTTTCCTTCGTCCCGAAGCCAATGATAGCTTCCCCTCCGATGAGCGCTCAGGAATCCAACGCGACCATGGCAGTCTTTCTCGACCTCGAGAACATCGCACTCGGGGCCCGCGATGCCCATTTCCCTCGATTCGAGATCCAGAAGGTCCTCGAACGCCTCCTGCTCAAGGGGCATATCGTCGTCAAGAAGGCCTACTGCGACTTCGACCGCTACAAGGAGTTCAAGCGCGACCTCCACGAGGCCGCCTTCGAGCTCATCGAGATCCCCCACGTCCGCCAATCCGGCAAGAACTCCGCCGACATCCGCATGGTCGTCGACGCCCTCGACCTCTGCTACACCAAGGGCCATGTCGACACCTTCGTCGTCATCAGCGGCGATTCCGACTTCTCGCCCCTGGTCAGCAAGCTCCGCGAGAACGCCAAAACGGTCATCGGCATGGGCGTCCGCAACTCCTCGTCCGACCTGTTCATCAACAACTGCGACCAGTTCATCTTTTACGATGACCTGGTCCGGACCGCGCCCTCCAAGGGCCGGCCCAGGCGAGCCGCCGCCGCCGAACCGGGCAAGGCCGACGCCCCCGAGGAAGCCAAGCACGTGAACCTGGCCGAGGCGCTCGATCTGGTCACCCAGACGCTCGATGCCATCAGCGAGGAGCGCGAGGACGAGGAGCGCATCTGGGGATCCATGATCAAGCAAGCCATCAAACGGCGCCACCCCGGATTCAACGAGCGCGCCTACGGGTTCCGATCGTTCAACGACCTCCTCCTCGAAGCCCAAAAACGCGGCCTCCTCAAGCTCGAGCCCGACGAGAAATCCGGCGGATACACCGTCCGCCAGAACCCGTAAACGACTGCGGAGAAATCATGGCAATTCGATCCGATATCGGAAAGCGTCCTGCGCACAGTCGCGGGCAATTGGAGCGTCAGCGGCTCGATGAGAGCCGCCCTGCCGCGAAGGCGTTCACGCTCATCGAGCTGCTGGTGGTGATTGCGATCATTGCCATCCTGGCCGGCATGCTCCTGCCCGCCCTCGGCAAGGCCAAGCAGAAGGCCTATCAGACCAAGTGCACCGGCAACCTCAAGCAGTTCGCCTATGCCATCGGCATGTACGCCCTGGACAACAACGACTCTCTGCCCGGCCCTTGCTGGACGGGCATGTTCTTCACCTACCGCGACAACCCGCCTTACCACGACGGATCGATCGTGGCGTATCTGACCCCCTACCTCGCCTTGCCCGCGCGATCGAGCCAGGTCCGCACCGCCGCCGTCACCATCTGCCCTGCCTCCGTCCCGCGCTTTTCCAAGCGCGCGTCCACTCCGCCGCTCTACTCGCCGATCTCCTATTTCTCGCAGGCCGTGATCACCAACGAGCCCGGGCCGCCTCCCGACACGCTGCTCTACCCGTTCGGGCGCCCCGAGAGCCCCTTCGCCAAACCGCAGAAGGTCACCGCCATCAAACACCCCTCCGATGCCTGGGCGATGACCGATTGCGACCGCCAGCTGCTCACCGGGCTGGGCATCAGCTCCGCCACCTATATCGAGTACATCCCCCTCGAGCCCGTTCACAGCGGCAAGCGACCCGCCAAACGAAACGCCCTCTATTTCGACTGGAGCGTCCGCACTCGGATCACCGATTATTGACGAGCTCGAGCACCCCGAATCGGGCGGGCAGATGCGTGGTCCCTTGAAGGGTGGGGTTCCATGCCAAAAAGGCGTTGCCCGCACAGTCGCGTCGGAACAAGTTCATCCGCCAGCGCGTGCCGGCTTTCGGCGGGGGAGCCCCCAGCGCCGCCAGCGGAATCCGCAGCTCGGCCGTCCAGACCTTGGCTGGTTCGTCCACCCGGACGGCGGATTGGAAACCGCTTTTCCAGCCGAAATCCTTTGCCGAAGGCCCCGCGATCATGAGGTCCAGCCGCTCGTTGGTCGGCGCCACCTCGAACTCGGCGTACCGGCCGACCCTCGATGGATCGGCGGCGAGAAACACCTCGACCACATCCCGGTCCCACAGGCTCGCCCCGGCCCGCTCCAGATCGAACCGCTTTCGATCCGTCCATGCCGGCTCGAACACGCTCAGGCGGGTGAACGGACATTCGAATCCGACGTACAGATACCGGTCCGACCAGAGGAACCGGACAGCGGTCGAGAGGTCGGGCCGGGCCCTGCCATCCCGCAGCGCATACTCGAGCCGAACCGGGCGCGCCTCTGACCATCGCGCCTCATCCAGACGGCCGTCCACCTCGAAGTCCTCGGCGGCTCGACAGGCCGAGGCGGCGGGCAGCGGCAGCGATCTCGCCAGCAGCTGGCGCGCATTGTCGAAGTAGATCTTCCGCAGCGCCTCCGCCGGAAGCTCGATCGCGCTGATCGTCCAATCTCCCTGGATCGGCGTCATGTGCTCCCAATCGCGGTCCCGGGTCTCGAGCCAGCGCCATTCCTTGGCGAAAAATCGATCCGCATCCGCGTCCGTCGGCGGCGGCTCGTTGCCGCTCGATCCCAGGATCAGCCGGCCGTAAACCATGAAGTCCGATCCGAACAGAATCCGGTCCTGATGCTTGAGAAAGAGCCGGCGCACGCGATCCGGGTCGTGCCGGCCCAGCTCCGGGATCCGGGCCGCCAGGTCCACTTTCATGTTCGGATACCGATCCAGCGATGCCTCGACCCACTCCAGCTCCTCCGCGTTGTTGCCGAAATGCACGCATACGAAGGCCGTGTTCGGATGCCGTGCGATCACGCGGTTGAGCGCCTCCAGCAACTCCTTCCAGGCCGGATGCCGCGCTGGGTCGCCGAACCACCAGCTCCGATGGTCCTTGAGCTCTTTCCAGCGCTCGTTGGTCTCGTCGAACGGCTGCCAGAACGCCTTCGGATCGGCCACGTGAATCGATACGGGCATGTCGAGCTCGCCGCACCGCCGCCACACCGCGTCCAGCTTGGGATCGTCCACCCGAATGAGCGCGCCGTTCTTGTCCCGCAGGGAAAGGCCCAGCCGCTTGAATTCCTTGAAGCCAGCCGCGCCCAGCCGCCGCCCTTCGTCGATCTGCCGGGCTGCCCGCTCCGAAAAATCCGCTTCATCCCACCCTCGATAGTCCAGATGCATGTAATGGAGGAACCGACCCGGATAGAGCGACTCCGCCAGCCGCCGGTTCCGCTCGAACGCGGATGGCCCGCCATCCTTGCCCGGCGTCACGGTCCCCCCATCGAGGTTCACCACCAGCCCGATCCCCGCAGCGTCCATGATCTTCACCGCGCGCGCCAGATGCTGCGTGGTGTATCCCACGTGCTGGTGCATGTCGACGATGCGATGCTCCGCCCGCCATTCGCGGGCCTCGTCCTGATTGGCCGGTGCCGCCTCGCCCGCCGTTAGCATGCTGCCTCCCACGATGCAAATCCATCCCCACAAACCCAGGCCCGCGATCGTTCTTTCCCGGGCTCGATCTCTGCTCGCCATCGTCGCTCTCATGTCCAGTGTCCTCCGGCGCCGCCGATCCGCAGTGCGATGTTGTTCCCGCTCTTTTCGCACGAGCCCGCCCCCAAGTCGAGCCTCATCCGGGCCGACCAAAACCTTTCATTGACAGCCCGGCGCCCTTTCCCACTAATGGAAGCCGTAAACAGCCCCGGCGCGCCCTCGGCCGGGGGATCGTTTTGGGCCATGGTGATCCAGCGAACTCTATACCTGTGCAACAGCAGCGAGGATTGGCCCTATCGTCCTTGATCGCTTTCACCGCTGCCCCAGAGCCGCTCGCGCCCGGAAACCTGCAGCTCCGGGTGACCGGAGCTGGGAGGGGGGATCATAGCAAGGGCAAATAGGAACTTATGCGCCATCGAATGCTATTACAGGATTGGGCGGTTCGCCTCGCTTGCCCTTTTCGCGCGAACTGCCACCTGGGGATCATGTGCATCGTGATCCTCGCGCTCTCTGCCGGGCTTTTCGCCGCCTTCGCCGCCGAAGCTCCGGCGCTCGATCCGGCGGACTTGCGCTGTGAATATCGCGCGGATCCGCTGGGCCTGGACGTCCCCCAACCCCGCCTGAGCTGGAAGGACCGCGCCGCGTCGGCCGGCGCCCGTGGGCTGCGCCAGACTGCCTGCCAGATCCGCGTGGCCTCCCGCCCCGGGCTGCTCGCAGATGGAAGCGCCGACCTCTGGGACTCGGGCGAAATCGCCAGCTCGCGGTCCACGCTGATCCCTTATGCGGGAAAAACCCTCCGATCGGGCCAGGTCTGTTATTGGCAGGTCCGCGTCCGCGATCAGGACGGCCGCTGGTCGGCCTGGAGCGATCCTCCGGCTCGCTGGTCGATGGGCATCCTGGATCCCGCCCGCGAATGGACTGCCCAGTGGATCGGCGCCGAAGGCGCGTTCGCCCGCCAGAAAGGATCTCCCCCGCCCGACAATGCCCTGCCCGATCCCTGGCTCCGGAAGACGTTCGTCCTGGAGAGCGTTCCCCGGCAGGCGTTCCTGCACGTGGCGTCGGTCGGCTATCACGAGGTCTATCTGAATGGAGAGAAAGTGGGCGGCACGACGCTCGAACCTGCCGCCACGGACCATTCTCATCGCGCGCGCTATCTGACCTACGACCTGGCGCCCCGCCTCCGTCCTGGCCGGAACACGCTGGGCCTCTGGCTCGGAGTCTCGTGGTCGATCTTCCCCCAGTATCAGATCGCTTCCCTGCCAGCCGCGCCGCGCGTCTCGGCCCAGGCCGACCTCGAGTGGCCGGATGGCCGGACGATCCGCTGGATCACCGACGACACCTGGAAAACCCGCCCCAGCCCCAACACGCTGCTGGGCATCTGGGATTTCATGAACTTCGGCGGCGAGCTCTACGACGCCTCGCGCGAGCTCACCGGCTGGTGCGATCCATCGGCCGATGACACCGGATGGCAACCGGTTCGAGCGTTCCCGTCCAAGCTCGCCCTCTCGGCCCAGAAGGTCGAACCCAACCGCTGCGTCACCGAGCTTCGCCCCGTTGGCATCGAGGCGCCCGCCGCCGGCGTCTATCGCATCGATATGGGGAGGAATTACGCGGGCTATTTCGAGATCGAGCTCGAGGGAAAGCCCGGGGACCGAATCGACCTGGAGTTTTCCGAGCGCCCGGACCAGGCCATGACCCACCGGCTGCGCAGCGCGTATATCCTGGGCCCTTCCGGCAAGGGCGCTTTCAGGAACCGGTTCAATTATAGCGTCGGCCGCTGGGTCCAGGTCCGCGGGCTCCGCTCCCCGCCCAAGATGGACGATGTCCGCGGCTGGCTGGTCCGGACCGATTACCCGCGTGTCGCCCGCTTCTCCTGTTCGATCCCGCTGTTCAATCGCATCCATGAAACGGCGCTATGGACATTCGAGAACCTGAGCCTGGGCGGCTACGTGGTCGACTGCCCCCAGCGCGAGCGAATGGGCTACGGCGGCGACGCCCACGCCACGATCGACACCGCGCTGACCCACTACGGATTGGGGGCTTTTTACACGAAATGGGCCGAAGACTGGCGCGATGTCCAGAAGCCCGACGGCAATCTGCCCTACACGGCCCCGACATACTGGGGCGGGGGCGGCCCCGCCTGGAGCGGATTCTGCGTCACTCTCCCCTGGGAGGTTTATCGGCGCTACGGAGACACGCGCATCCTCGAGGAGAACTACCCGACGATCCAGCGGTGGATGGCCTTTCTCGAAACCCGGTCCAGGAACGACCTGCTGGCCCGCTGGGGCGGCGAATGGGATTTCCTCGGGGACTGGCTTTGGCCGGGCGCCAAAGGCGTCAATGGCGACACCCGCGAAACGCTCTGCTTCAACAACTGCTACTGGATCTACAACCTCGACACCGCGGCGCGGATTGCGGATGTCCTCGGGCGAACGGCCGATGCCGATGCCTGGCGCCGCCGCGCCGGCGCGGTCCGGGCCGCTGTCCATCGCGAGTTCTACCATCCGGAGTCGGCCAGCTATGTCAATGGCTTCCCGGCCTATCTGGCAACCGCTCTGCTGACCCAGGTCCCTCCCCCGGACCAGCGGGCGAGAGTCTGGGAGTCGCTCGAACGCGAGATCCGGATCAACCGGCAAGGCCATATCCACGCCGGGATCACCGGCGGGGCGTTCCTGTTCAAGGCGCTGCAGGCTCACCAGCGCCACGATCTCATCCTGCCAATGGTCAGCGCCGAGGATTATCCGGGCTGGGGCAATATGCTCCGCCAAGGCGCAACAACATTCTGGGAATCGTGGGAAGGCACACTGTCGCTTCTGCACAGCTCCTACCTCTATGTCGGCGCGTGGTTTCTCGAGGGATTGGCCGGCATCCAGCTCGATCCCGCCGTCCCGGCGTATGAGCAATTTGTCCTCCGGCCGGCCATCCTGTCCCATCCGAGCCTGACATGGGCGGAGGGCGATTTCGAATCTCCCCACGGCCGGATCGCGAGCCGCTGGAGGCTGGAAGACCAGAGGCTGCGCTGGCAGGTCTCGGTGCCGCCCAACACCACGGCCCTGCTGGTCCTTCCTGGCGTGCCGGCGAGCCATATTCTCGAGAAGGGCAAGCCGATCGCCCAGTCGGACGGCTTCCTCGAAAGCGGGCCCGAAGGCGTCCGGGTCGGCTCCGGAGATTACGACCTGGCCGTCGATCCTCTGCCGGTGCGGCGCTGAAAAATCCCCTTGCAGGGGACCGGCGTGATATTAGAGTGTCCCCCGCTTGGGTTGCCATCGGCCAGCCGCACGGCAGGCGTGTTGCCCGATCCGAACCCACCCGCGGCACTGTGAAACTGTTTTCTGGCAGCTCTAATCGGCCTCTGGCCAAAGCAATCTGCGATTCGATCGGGATTCCCCTCGGCCGCTGCACTGTCAGCGCGTTCCCGGATGGCGAGACCTTCGTCAAGATCGAGGAGAACGTGCGCGGCCAGGACGTGTATGTCGTCCAGTCGACGTGTCCGCCGACGAACCATCACCTGATGGAGCTGTTCATCATGATGGACGCACTGCGCCGGGCCAGCGCATCGCGGATTACCGCCGTTCTCCCCTTCTACGGCTATGCCCGGCAGGATCGGAAAGACCAGCCCCGAGTCCCCATCACCGCCAAACTCGTCGCCAACCTCCTGGTCGCCGCCGGCGCAAACCGCATCCTGACCATGGACCTGCATGCGCAGCAGATCCAGGGGTTTTTCGATATTCCGGTGGATCACCTCTACGCGGCCCCGGTCATTTACAAGTACATCAAGAAGAAGAAGTTAACCAACCTCGTGGTCGTGAGCCCGGATGTGGGCGGCCTCAAGATGGCCCATGCCTATTCCGAAACCCTCGAAGCCGGCCTTGCCATCGTTGCCAAACGCCGCCGCAGCGCGACCGAGGTCGAGTCCATGACCGTCATCGGCGAGATCCGCGGAAAGAATGTTCTTCTGGTAGACGACCTGACGGAGACGGCTGGGACTCTGACCGCCGCGTCCAGCCTCCTCAAGCACAAGGGGGCTCGGAACATTTACGCCTGCGTCTCCCATTCGATCCTCAACGACCTGGGGATCGATCGCCTCCGAAAATCGAATATTGACGAACTCATCACGACTGATAGTGTTCCGCGTCCGGTCATCGACGGGGTGAAGATCACCACCTTGACGGTGTCAGGTTTGTTGGGCGAGGCGATCCGGCGCATCCACAGCAATTCATCGGTGAATTCGCTGTTTGCCTTCAAAGGCGGGCGCACAAGTTGATTGACCGCTCCACAGCCGGCGAGGCCGATTGAATCATGAAATCCGTATCGCTAACTGCCTTTCCGCGGAGCCAGGTGCGACGCCGCGGTGTGAAACAAGTGCGTGCTCAGGGCCGCATTCCTGCCGTCATCTATGGGCGCCAGGCCCCGGCCCAGCCCCTCGAGATCCTCGAGCTGGATCTCAAGAGGATGATCCACCACTCCGTCACCGAGAACATCCTGATCGACCTCGAGGTGAGCGGGGATGCCCGTCCGCGGCGGCTGGCGCTGCTGCAGGAGGCGCAACACCACCCGCTGAGCGGCAACATCCTCCACGTTGACCTCCACGAGGTCGCCGAGGACGAGAAAGTCATTGTGAGCGTGCCGGTGGAGGCGCTCGGCGAATCGGTGGGGGTCAAGGGTGGCGGCATCCTCGAGCACATCATGTTCAAGGTCAAGGTGCGCGCTCTGCCGCGGGACCTGCCAGAGATCATCGAGGTCGATGTCAGCCACCTGGATATCAACCAGTCGCTCCACCTGGGCGACATCCCGACGCCGCCCCGGTGCGAACTGGTGGGCGACAAGAAGCTCGTCGTCCTTTCGATCGCCGCGCCGGTGACCGAGGCCGAGGAGGCCGCGGCGGCTGCCGCCGAGGGCGAAGCCCCGGCCGAGCCCGAGGTCCTGCGCGAGAAGAAGGGCGAGGAGGAGGAAGGCGCCGAGGCTGGCGGCAAGACGGCTGCTGCGGGCAAGGCGCCCGCCGCTGGCGCCAAAGGCGCGGCCCCGGCCGACGCCAAAGCCCCTGCCGGCGGCGCCAAGGGAGCCGAAAAATCGACTGCCAAGGGTGCGGAGAAAGCGCCCGCCAAGGGAGCCGACAAGAAGAAATAGAACCGATCGGGCCCGGCGGGCGGGCGGCTCGCCTGGGAGGACCCGTCCATGGATCAGGGTTTTCTCATTGTGGGCCTGGGCAATCCTGGCCGGAAATACCGCGAGACTCGCCACAATGCTGGATTCATGGTGGTCGAAGAATTGGCTCGGCGCTGGCAGGCCGATTGGACGCTGGAGAGCGCGTTTCAATCGCGTCTGGCCCGGGCCCAGCCGCCGGCGGGAACCGTTTGGCTCTGCCAGCCGCAGACGTATATGAACCTGAGCGGCGACGCCGTTGGATCATTGACAGCCTATTACCGGGTGCCGTTAAATCGGCTGCTGGTCGTTGTCGATGACGCCGATTTGCCTCTGGGCACGGTTCGCCTCCGTCCCCGGGGCAGCAGCGGCGGGCATCATGGGATCGAGTCGATCGAGGCTCGGCTCGGCAGCCGGGAGTTCGCGCGGCAGCGGCTCGGCATCGGCAGGTCCGAACCCGGCGAGCGAGAAATCACGGCTCACGTGCTGAGCCGGTTCCGCGCCGAGGAGCAGGCGCTGTGGCGACAGATCCTCGAGCGCGCGGCGGACCAGGCTGTCACTTGGTGCCACGATGGCGCTCGGGAGGCGATGAACCGGTTTAACGGATCCGTGATTTCGAACGAACCAACTGGAACAAAGGACAATTAAGTGAAACGATACGAAGGCTTGTTCATCCTGAATACCGCCGCCCGCGAGGAAGGCATCAAGGATATCATCGACAAGATCTCCGCGGAAATCAACATGGTCGGCGGCCGGATCGAGACAGTCCAAAAGATGGACAAGCGGCCCTTCGCCCGCGTCGCCCAGAAGAACTACCCGGCCGGGTTCTACGTCAACATCATCTTCCAGACCCGACCGGAGACGATGGTCCAGCTCCGATCCCGCTTCGCCACGAGCGAGGATGTGTTCCGGGTTCTGTTCACGGATGCCCCCGCGCCCAAAGCCGCCGCTTGACGCTCCCTGATTATGGCCAGCTACAATCGAGTCATCCTCATCGGCAACCTCACTCGCGATCCCGAGCTGCGCTACACCCCGAAGGGCAGCCCGGTGTCGACGATCGGCATCGCGGTCAACCGCTCCTGGCGGGACGAGGCCACCGGCACAAGCCACGAGGAAACCACGTTCGTCGATGTCGACTGCTTCGGCCGGTCGGCCGAGAACATCAGCAAGTACATGAAGAAAGGCCGGCCGATCCTCATCGAAGGCCGCCTCCGCCAGGATTCCTGGGAAGACAAGCAGGGCCAGAAGCGCAGCAAGCTGGTCGTGGTTTGCGAGAATTTCCGGTTCATCGACTCCGGCAATCGGAACGCGCCCGCCGAAGACGGACCGCCGCCCGCCCGCGCCGCGAATCCGCCCCCCCCCAATTCCAGCCGGGCCGCCGAGCCGGCCCCGAGCAGCGCCGCGCCTGAAACCCCAGCGGACAACTCCCCCGCAGAGGAAGACGACGTGCCGTTCTGATCCTTCGACCACGCTCATCCAGAAACATCCACTCTCTCAACCCCGATTTCCTATTATGCCCAAGATCGATGTCATTCTGACGAAAAACATCACCGGCCTGGGTGCCGAGTCCGACCACGTCAAGGTCGCCGCCGGCTACGCCCGCAACTACCTGTATCCCCATCAGCTGGCGATCCCCGTCTCCGCCGCTAACAAGAGGCGCCTCGAGGTCCTGCGACAGCGCCGCGGCGAGCGCGAGGCCCACGAGCTCAACTCGATGCAGGAGCTGGCCCGCGCACTGTCCAAGCTCACGCTCAAGGTCCTGGTGAAAACCGGCGAGGACGGCAAGATGTACGGATCGGTCACCGGCGGCACGATCTCCGACGAGCTCAAGACCCAGTACGAGATCGCTCTCGACAAGCGCAAGATCCACCTCGAAAAACCGATTCGCACCCTCGGCGATCACGAGGTTGAAATGCGCCTCCACGCGGACGTCACCGCCACGCTCAAGGTCGTCGTGGAAAGCTCCAATCCGCCCCCCGCTCCCGAGCCGGCGCCCGCGCCCCAGGAAGGGGACGATCGGCGCAAGGGCGAAGGGCGGCGCGAGCACGGCCGAAGCGATCGCCCCCGCGGATCGAGCCGGCGGCCCGCTCCGCCCGCGGAAGCCTGATCCGCTCCTCAGCGCCCCAGCGCCAGGGCGATCGCCCCCGCCACGGCAACCGCTCCGCCCGCCAGCGACCGCCGGGTGGGCCGCTCATGCTCGATCCAGGCGGCCAGCGGGATGACCAGCAGCGGCGTGATCGCCACGATCGAGAGCACCAGCCCGGTCGGCGTCGTCTTCAGCGCCCACTGATAGCAGGTGACTCCCAGGACCGGCCCCGCCAGGCTGTTCCCGGCAACCCAGGCCCAGGCGCCCCTCGGCCGCCTAGGACCTCGTTCCCGGCACCGCCACCGCGCCACCCACCAGCCCAGGAACGCGACCAGCAGCCCGCCCAGAATACGCTGGTAGGCTGCCGACATGCCATCGACCGATTCCGATGCCGCGGCCGCCATGGCAAATGCCTTTCGGCTCATCACCGCGCCCATGCCTTGCCCGCCGGCAGCCATCACGGCGTAGAGAATTCCCGACAACCGATAGCCGCTCCGGCCCAGATCGCGCACCGGGGTCAATGCGATCCCCACCCCGGCCAGAATCCACCCGCACCAGAATCCCTGGGACAGGGTCAGGCCCGTGCCCAGCCAAAGCCACTCCGTCATCGCCGCGATCGGCACCGCCATGCACTGCGCAATCAGGACCGTCAGCCTCGATCCCAGCCGCGGCAACGCCTGAAAAAAGCCCAGGTCGCCCACCCCAAATCCCACCACGCCGCTCAGCAGGAACACCGGCAAGGCCGCGCCGCCCAACCCCGCCCCGAACCCGTGCGCCCACACCGCCAGCAGCGCGGCGGCCAGCAGCAGGCGCGCCAGATTCGCCGTTGCGCCCCCCAGCATTGCGGCCGAGCGGTGCGCGCACACGGCCGAGACCGCGAACATGCAGGTTGTCAGGATTGCCGCCAGCATCCGAGACCGGATTACAGCCGCAACCCGGGACCAAACACAATAGCAATGCGGCGCCCGCCGCGCCGTTCGGGCGGCGTCAACCGGCGATCGCCGGCGAGGGGAACTGCCGGCGCTGGAGCCGGCGCCGGGCGCCATGGAAGGCCAGCAGCGCGATCGACCACTGGCATAATCCCATGACCGTCAGGAAGGCGGATTCGTCGTCAATGAACCGGCTGAGAGCCGATCCGTGCCAGTTGTAATACTCGATCACCCCCATCGCGATCAGGGTCAGCAGATAGGGCAGGTAGCTGGCGATCAACGTCGCAAGCCAGGCCGTAGGAACCCGCCAGCCGCACAGCGCGAAATACAGCCCCACCAGCACCACCGCACCATAGGAGACTCCGACCGCGACCAGGACCCGAAACAAGTCGTTCGCCCAAGATCCGAACACCCCCCACCACGGGACGCAGACCGATGTGAAAACGAGTAGACCGGTGGCCGGCACGAATTGGCGCGCGATGCCCCGGACTCGCCCGCACAGGATCCGCCACTCGTGAACCGGCGAGATCACCAGCAGCGCCAGCACGCCGCTGCGGATCTCCTGGCGAAAGCTCGATGCCGCCGTGAACGCCAGACCCGGCGCCAGCAGAATCGCCGCCGTCAGAACCGCCTCCGGAAGGTCGCTGATCCGCCATCCCTGGACCTCGAGCAGCGGCACCCCGAGCACGATCATGACCAGGACCAGCCACACGGCCGGCGCCAGCCGCGCGCTCCACGTGTACCCCTGCAGCCAGGCCACCGGATTCCGCTCCAGCACGCGCGCCCGCCACCGCCGAAACCAGCCCACTGCAAAACGCAGGCCGCAAAACGTCCGCTGCCATCGCTCCTGGCGCAGCGACGGAGGCCGCACGCGCCAGCCGCGCCGCAGACACCGCGCCGCCCACCCAATCGCCAGCCACAGCACCCCCGCCGACATGGCCGTCATGACCGCCATGTGCGCCATCCATCGGCCCACCACCCCCGCGGGTATCCGGGATGCAAACTCGCTCCAGATCCCGGCCACATTGCTCATGATCCCGCATCCAATCAGCGGAAACCCCCACCAAGGCACATTATTGCCAAGGCCGGCCCCGGGGAAAATGCCGGGCACGAACGCCACGCAAAAATGGAGTCCGAGCAGGCCCGTGGCCAATCCGATCACCAGCACCCACGCCAGCAACGCAGCTCCGTATGCGCGGTGCATCCGTTCGGACCGCGCCGAAGCCACCAGCCCGGCCGACAGCGACCAGAGGATCGCGTTGAAATGGAATCCCACCGCCATCGCCGCTTGCCATGCCTCCACTCCGCCCATCAGCAGCGGCAGGAACATGATCGGTGCTGCCACAAGCCACAGGACGAGCACCCGCGCAAATTGCGCGACGCACTTCCCCAGCACAATGGCCTCCGCCGTCAGCGGCGTCAGGAACAGCAGCCCCAGCGTCCGCTCCCGCTTCTCCCAGCTCAGGCAATCCGCCACCATCAGGTTGGCGCCCAGCGCCAGGGACACCAGGAGCAGCGAGTTGAGATTGCCGAACAGAAGGGCCCCCGACCGCGCCGGCTCGAACCACGACTGGACCGCCACGATCCAGAAGATGGCGATCAGCCCGCCGGCCGCAGCCACCCGCTGCCAGTAATTGCCAGCGCGCCGGGCCTCGGCCCGCATCTCGCGAACGACCACTGGCCACCAAGTCATGCGCCTCGCTATTGGGTCTCCCCCCGAGTCACCCGCAGGAATACTTCCTCGAGCCCCAGCTCCTCCTCTTCGAGCCCGACCAGCTTCAGCCCCCCCCGCACGAGGGTCTCGGCCACGCAGCCCGGATCGGCCTCGCGGTCCCGCAGCACCGCTCGGATCCGGCCGTCCTTCCACTCGGCGCCGGCGATTTCGGGGCGCGCCCGGAGCAGGTCCATCGCCCGCTCATGAGCATCGGCCACCTTGACCCAGAACACCCGGCCCGCCTCGAATTGGTCGCGCACGCCCTGGACCGGCCCGGTGTAGATCATCTTGCCCTTCTCGATGATCGCCACCCGGTTGCAGAGGTTCTGGAGCTCGCTCAGGATGTGGGACGAAATGATGATCGTCTTGCCCAGCCGCTGGAGCTCCTGGAGAATCGCCATGACCTCGATCCGCGCCCGGGGATCGAGCCCGCTGGCCGGCTCATCAAGCAACAGCAGCTGCGGATCATGCACCAGCACGCGCGCCAGCCCCAGCCGCTGCTGCATCCCGCGGCTCAGCGCGCCGATCAAGGCCCCCTTCTTCTCGCTCAACCCCACCAGCTCGATCACGTCTTGGACCGTCCGCTCGCGCTGCGCCGTCGGGATCTTGTAACAGGCGCCAAAAAAATCGAGATACTCGGTCACCTCCATGTCCCTGTAGACCCCGAAAAAGTCCGGCATGTAGCCGATCAGCCGGCGGACATTGTCGGCCTGTTCCACGATGTCATACCCCAGCACGCGGGCCGAGCCGGCGCTGGGCAGCAGGAATGTCGCCAGGATCCGCAGGGTCGTCGTCTTGCCCGCTCCATTGCTTCCAATGAACCCGAACAGGTCCCCTTTCTGCACGGTCAAGTCGAGCTGGCTCAAAGCGGCCAGGCTGCCGTAGTGGCGTGTCAATCCCGAGGTTTGCACCGCGGGGGGCGGCAGCGGCGGCATTGCCGGAGCCGATTCTGGATTCTCATTCATGGTTTGGACCCGAGCTCGGAGTCTAACGCAAGAGGCGCCGCCAGACGCCACAGGGTGTCCTGCTGGCCTCGGCGCGGCTGGAATTGCCGGAGGGGTTCGATGGGCGCATGGCCGGCATCCCACGCCAGCACCACCACCATGCCGCGCTCGAGCAACGGCTTCAGATCCAATCCAGCCGGCGCGGCGAATCGCCCGTGCTGGCCCTGCGCTTCCGCAGGATCGGTCACGGAGGCGAAACAGGCCGCGATGGCATTCCCCACCGCATTTCTCCACACTTGGACAATCGACGCCCCGCCAAAAGCCCGCCGCCGTTCCACGGCTGCCTGCTCGAGCTGAGACCGATGGACGCCCAGAATCGTCTCGAGCGGATCGCCCGAGGCAGGATCGATCGACACGGCGCGCTTCTGGCGCGGTTCCAGATCGCCGATGTTCTGACACCGATCCGCCCATGCGAGGAACAGGCTCCGGAGCATCCGGTCCGTTCGATTCTCGAGGGCGATCTCCCAGCCGGCGCCTTGGGATTGGACCGAAAGGCGCAAGGGCGGCTCGCCCGGCTGCCACCAGTCGTGGACCAGCAGCTGGCTGGTCCAGACCGGCACGAAAACCTCCGCCTGGTAGTTCATCCCATGCTGCTCGATCCGTGAACGGCCGATGCTGCCCCCGGCGGCATAGCTGCCCCACGATTCGCCGCGGCAGGCGGCGAAGGCCTCGTGAGCCGCCAGCCGATACCAAGCGTTGGCCGGCGAATACAGGCTGGCATAGGTTCGCCCCCGCCACTCGGACCGGTCCTCGAGCGGCATCACGTCCACCAGATGAAGCTCGTTCCATTCGGTGTCGCCCGCCCGCAGGCGATAGCCAATGAGCCAGATCGCGGCCGAGAACAACACCACGTATGCGGGAAAGGTCAGCCAGGTCAATGTCTGCCGGTTCAATCGTTTCAGCACCAGGTAATCCACCGGCCCGATCACCGCCAAATAGATCCCCAAGAGCAGGAGCAGCCATCCCACCGGCAGCTTGCGGACCTGCCGGCTGTCCACCAGCGCGCCCATCGCGTTGTCGATGCTGGTAAATCCATACCACGTCTTTCGTTCCTGCTCCGCGAACCATGCCGGCGGCATTTCGAGCAGCCGCGCCCAGAACCACGCCCGGTGCTTCCAGGACCGGAACGGCTCCCGTTCGGGGCTGAATGTCAGCAGGATCAGCCGCCCCCGGCCACGGTTGACCTCGATGATCAGCGGCGTCCGGCCGGCCTCGAGATCAACCCGGCCTTCCCGCCACTGCCCGGCCGCCACCAGCAAGCTGGCCTGCTCGAAAGCCGGGTCCGGCGCCAATCGCGCCGCAGGATGGTCCGCCCCCGCCACTTCCGATCCACGCCCGGCCCGCCCCCGATCGCGGGAATGAGCCGAGCCCGCCAGCCACCGATGGAGCTCGCCATCCAGGTCGACGTTGCGCACCGACTCGAACCTGCCCGGCATGAGACGGTCGAGCCAGGGCGTCCCCTGGATATCGCTCAACTGCTCGATCGCCAGGATCAGGTGGCCGCCCGCATGCAGCCAATGGAGCAAAGACTCGTACTGCGGCGTCCGCAGCTCGATCGCTCGAGCCGAATTCAAGTAGAGGGCATTCATCCCCTCGAGGGCGATGGGATGATCGGGGAAGAGCTCTGGACGCAGCATCCCCACGGCCGGCTGCATCTCGGGCCGGTTCAGCTTCGTGTCCGGCAGGCTCGGCATGCTGCTGTACGCTCGCGGCATCGCGCCCATCACCAGGCTCTGGGCGCTCAAAATTCGCTTGGGCCGCATGCTCGCGTTCTCGGCCCGGACCTTGCCGCTGGCGTCCCGCAGACGCGCTTGCCACCAGATCGAGTTCAGTCCCGAGGCGAACACAGGCAGGGCCACCCGCTTCCGGGTTTGAGCTGGCAGCTCGATGCGCATCCTTCGCACCGTCCCGGCATCGAACTGCGCATTGGACAGCTCGATGATGGCATCGAATCCCGGGCCGTCATTGAACACTTCGAAGACCACGGGGAACCAATTGACCTCGCGGATCAGGCCGTCGAACCCGACGAACGCATCGAATTGGATCTCCGCCCGCGCAGCCGGGGTTCCGAGCCCCAGGCACCATCCCAATCCCGCGACCCCTCCCAGGCAGGCCAGGGCGCGCCTCAGCCGCCCAGCGCTGCTTGCCCGCGCCAGCCGCTCCCCTCTGAGCGCCCCCTGCCTCATGCATCACCGCCTATTCGCCCACATCCAGACAGGCCATCCGATACAGGTCCCGGACGATCAGCCGCCGGCCAGCCAGGGCCATCGGTCCCCACGCATCCGGCCCTTCCAGAACCTTCGCGCCGGCCAGCGGCCGGTAGCCGCCAGGGCCCGCCTCGGCCATCGTCAGCACGCCCTGGTCGCTCAGGAGCAGCAGCCGGCCTTGCGCCATCAGATAGGGCCCGCTCCCAAACCGCTGGGTCGGACCGCTCTGCCAGACCGGCTTGCCCTCCAGGTCCAGGCAGATCAGCTGGCCGTCCGGGCGCACCCCGTAGAGATGGTTCTCCCACAGGATGGGCGTCTGCTGCGTCGCCCCGAACACGCTGGCCTTGAGCCGGAACAGCGTGCGGGGAACGATCCGGCCCTCGCGTGGCTCGAGCTCGAGCATCAGGCTGCCGGCATTGTAGCCGCCGCACAAGAACAGCTTCCCCTCGCCCACGGGGACCGGCGTCGGCACGTTGGCGATCGTGATCTTCCACTCCGTCGTGTGCCACAGGATTGCGCCGTCGGCCGCATCGATCCCCGCCACACCGCCGCTGGCGCAGTAGACATATTGCCGCTTGCCCTGGAACTCGATCGGCATGACCGATGAATGGGTCATCTGCCAGTTGAGCGGATTGGGCGATCGCCAGATCACCTGGCCGGTCCCGCCATCCACCGCCACGAGCAGGGCGTCCCCGCCGGTGGCCAGTATCACCCGGCCCCCGTCCACCAACGGGCACTGCCCCGCATACCATGGCGGCACTTCCGCATTGAACTCGTCGACCAGGCTCATTCGCCACCGAACCGCCCCTGACTTCGGATCCAAACAATGGACATGGCACTTGGGCCCGAGTGTCACGAGAAATGAATCGGTCACCGCAGGGATCGTGCGCGACATGCCATGATCGCGCTTGACGCGGACGGGATATGCATAGCGCCAGATGTCCTGGCCATCGGCCAGAGAGAGGCAGCGGACGGTGTCAGCCTGGGCTTTGGCATCGTAATCCATGAGATAGACCCGCCCCTGCCAGATGGCCGGCCCGGCAAATCCCTCTCCAACCTCGATGTTCCAAAGCACCCGGGGCCCAGCCGACGGCCAGCTCTTGGCCAAGGGCTCGGCATCCCGGCTGATCCCGTCCAGATGCGCGCCCCGAAAGCCAGGCCACGCTCCAGGCAGATCCGCCGGCTGGCCCGCCCCTCGAGTCAGCTCCCCGCTTTCCCACTGGGCAGCTTGCGCCCCCGGCAGCCCGGCGTCCGCGCGATCTGTGCCCGGCACGCGCTCCCGCATCAGGCTGTCGCTGCCGGGCCCGAACCACCAGATCCCGATCGCCGCGGCTCCCGCAATGCCCGCCACCCATGGCAGCCGCGGCCCCACCCACCGTTGATCCCACATAAAAGGTAATAATCCACAACCCGCGCACCCGGTCAAAACGAACTTTCCCCTCCCGGAGCATCGTCCGATTCGAGCGCGGCCAGCGCCGAGGCCGCCGCCTCCCACTGCGCCGTCAGACGCTCGATCTCGGGGAGCAAAGTCTGCATTTCCTGGTTGATCTCGACCGCCCGCCCCGCTGCGGCGTAGGTGTCCGGGTGCTCGAGCTCGGCGACCAGGCAAGCCTGCCGGCTTTCGCGAGCGGCGATCTCGGCCTCGAGGCGGCCCACCAGCTCGCGCGCCGCCTGGCGCTGTTCGTAACGCGCCTGGCGCTCCGCCGCCTCCCGCCGCTTCTGCTCCTTTCGGTCGAAGGCAGCGCCCGTCGTCCGCGCCGCCGGCGCCACAGCCTGCGCGGCTGCCTCGGCGGCGCGCTCCGGAGCCGTCTTGTCCAGGTAGTAATCGTAGCCGCCCGGATAATGCGTCAGACGCCCATCCCGGACTCGCACGACGTGATTGGCAAGCTCGCGAATGAAATAGACGTCGTGGCTGATGAAGATCAGCGTGCCTTCGAACTGGCGCAGCGCCTCGAGCAACGCATCGACGCTAGCCAGATCCAGATGCGTGGTCGGCTCATCCATCAGCAGAAGGTTCGGCGGATCCAGCAGCAGCTTCACCAGCGCCAGCCGGCTTTTCTCGCCGCCGCTCAACACCCGCACCACCTTGAACACATCGTCGTCCCGGAACAGAAACGAGCCCAAAACGGTCCGGACAAAAGTCTCGGTGAGCCGTTGCGGGCTCTGGAATGCCTCGTCCAGGACCGTGCGGTTTGGATCGAGCATCTCGACTCTGTATTGGGCGAAATAGCCTTCGCGGACCTGGTGGCCGAGGCGCCGCTCGCCCGCCTGGGGGGCCAGCACGCCCGCCAAAAGCTTCAAGAGCGTCGACTTCCCGGCGCCATTGGGCCCCACCAGCACGATCCGCTGCCCCCGCTCTGCCACGAAGCTCAGGCCGTCGTAAATCACCGCGTCGCCGTAAGCGAACCGCACGCCATCCAGGGTGACCACACGCAATCCCGACCGCGCCGGCTGGGGAAATCGAAACCCGATGGCCGCTTCCTCGCCCGCGGGCGCGTCAATGGGCTCCATCCGGGCGATCTGCTTGAGCTTGCTCTGCGCCTGGGTCGCCTTGGTGTTCTTGGCGCGAAAGCGATCCACAAACAGCTGCAGGCGGGCGATTTCGCGCTGCTGGTGCTTGTACGCGGCCAAAGCCTGCTCCTCGGCGGACTCGCGCTGCTCCAGATACGCATCGTAATTGCCCCGGTACCGGATCAGTTTGGATTGTCGAATCTCGACGATCGAGGTGACCATCTGGTTGAGAAAATCGCGGTCGTGCGAGATCAGAAGCAGCGCGCCCCGAAAGCCGCGCAGATGCTCCTGAAACCACAGGAGGGCATCCAGATCCAGGTGGTTGGTGGGTTCGTCCAGCATCAGCAGGTCGGGCTCTTGAACCAGCAGCCGCCCCAGATGGGCGCGCATTACCCAGCCGCCGCTCAGCTCCCGCGCCGGCCCATCCAGATCCGATTCCCGAAAGGCCAGGCCCGCCAGGATTCGACGCGCCCGCGCCTCGATCGCCGGTCCCTCCGCCTGCTCGTACTCCTCCTTCCATTGCTGGATCTCCGCGGGATCCGCCGCTCCCCCAGCCATCAGTGTCCGCCTCCGGCGCTGCAATCCGATCATCTCGTCACTGATCCCGGATGCGAGTTCGAGGGCGGTTTCCTCGCCGGCCGGCGCGTTCTCCTGCGGCAGATGACCCACCCGGCAACCCCGCTGCCATCGGATCGCGCCCGCATCCGGGCTCTCCTTTCCCAGAAGCATGGCAAACAGGGTTGACTTGCCGGCGCCATTCGGCCCGACCAGCCCAATCCGATCCTCCTGGCCGACCTGAAGCGATACCCCCGCAAACAAGCTTCGGCCGCCATAAGCCTTCGCGATGTCCGACAACGACAGCATACCCTCCGATTGTGCGGTTCCATGCCCCTTCACGCAAGGGGAGGGTAGCATCAGGATTCGTCGGCACGCCGTGCTGTCAAGATCCTTGCCAAACGAACGCGATTTCATTAGGATGAGCCCATGGATCGCCTTGACCGTTTTGCCGCCTCCATTGTCGCCAGCCCCATCCCATATGTCACAAGCCCGATTCATTGGACAATGGAGCGCAGCCGGATCGTTTGGATCCTCCTGTGCGCGATCTCGGGGATGAGCTGGCAAGGGGGGATGATCGTGCGGGCGGAGGGCTTTCGCAATCCGCCTCCCGGCGCGTTTGGGCTGGGGCGGTCCGGAGGACGTTTCGCCCACGTGGACGACGCTTCGGCGGCGTTTCAAAACCCGGCGAATCTTGTGGATCTGAGCCGGCCGGCGTTCGCGGTGGCGCCGGGATTCGTGCATATCCGGGTTGAGCACTCGTCGGCTTTGGGGAAGGCCGAGACGACGGATCCGTGGAAAGTGCTGCCGCATTTCTTCGTGGCGATGCCGCTGCCGGAAAGCAAGGTGGCCTTTGGATTGAGCGTGACGGTCCCGTTTGGATTATCCAACGAATGGGAGACGGATGACGGGCTGTTTGCGCCGCCGCCGGCGCCAGGCGCGTGGCGATATGCCGCACCCTATTACTCGGAACTGCAGACCATCCATGTCAATCCTTCCATGGCGCTGAGCCTCTCCGAGTCGCTGTCCCTCGGTCTGGGTGTGGATGCGATGTGGTCCAAGCTGAGCCTGCGGCAGTATTATCCCTGGTTCATGATCCCGGGTTTTGGCGGGGCGACGGAAGGCAAGCTGGGGTTTAGCGGGGATGGGATCGGCGTGGGCGCCAACGGCGCGGTGACTTGGCGGATCGACGACCGCCAGCGGATCGCGCTGACCGTGCGGTCGCCGATCCAGGTCGAGTACGAGGGCCAGACCGAGCTCGAGAACGTGCCGGCCGGCTTTCCTCTCCCGGCGCGCGCTGACTCGGAAAGCTCGATTCGATTCCCGCTGATATTGGGGGCCGGATACGGGATCGAGCTCAGCGACAAGGTGCGGCTCGAGGCGAGCTTCGAGTGGCTGCAGTTCTCGCTGTTTCGGCAGCTCGCGGTGGATTTCTTGAACGCCCCGCCGGGGGCGCTCGCTCCGGGCGCCACTCGGCTCGAGATCGCCCAGAACTGGAAAGACACCTGGACGGCCGGCATCGGGGGGGATTGGCGATTTGCGCCGGCCTGGACCCTGCGCTGCGGCTATCAGTTCTATGAAAGCCCCGTTCCCGATTCCACGTTCAGCCCGACCATACCGGATGCAAACCAGCATGCGTTCACGGTGGGGATCCAGTACCGGCGGGGCCGGCATGCAGTCGAGGCCGCCTACGGCGGAATACTCTACGACGACCGGGACATCCGTGACAACATCGTGAATCCCGCCTACAACGGGCATTACGAAATGTGCGTCCACCTGATGGCGCTGTCGTATCAGATGGAGTTTTGACCGCCTGGATTTTTCGCAAGAAAATGAGAATCGCTGCTCTGAGGCAGCTCTCGGAAATGGCCCTCCGGAATGAATGGCTTTTACGTGCCGTGCGTACTCGGCGCGGCTGGTCGAAGGCGCCTGGTCGCAGGATTAAATGCGCGGGATCGCCCAAACGAAACCACGGAGCTCGCGGGCCACGGCGACCTTGGCCTTGTTGCGCTGCAGTCGCCGGGCCAGCAAGCGGGTGAAGCGCAGGTGCAACCGGTTCTGGGCCTTCCAGCTCAGCGCCCGGACCTCCTTGGGCTGGCCTTCCTGGCGTCGAAGTTCGCAGCCTACAATGGGGATTTTGGGGTTGTGGCGTGGCTCTGTCAGGGCGGCATGTGTTCCGACGACCGTTTTTCCGATTTCCGTTCATGGCTCATTTCACGCGGTCGCGCTTCTTACGAGGCGGCTCTTGCGTATGCCGATGCAATCCACGCGTCCCGCGCGCCGGGTCGCTGAGCTTAGGTCCTTGGGCCGATAGGACCAGATATGGACCGCGTGACCAAGGCGACCCGCAGCAAGATCATGGCAGCGGTTCATACGCGCGATACGGGAGCCGAAAGGACCGTCCGGTCACTGGTTCATCGCCTTGGCTTCCGCTACTCGCTGACCCGCGATGACCTGCCGGGAAAGCCCGACCTGGTCTTCGTCAACCGGAAGAAGATCATCTTTGTGCATGGTTGCTTCTGGCACGGCCATGCCTGCCGCTACGGACGGCTACCAAAGAGCCGTCGGGAATACTGGGAGCCGAAGATCGCGGTCAACAAGGCTCGTGACCGCAGGCAGGCAAATGCCTTGAGAAAGGCCGGGTGGTCTGTCATGGTTGTCTGGCAGTGCCAACTCAAGAAGAAAGGCGCCCTTGAGGGGCGAATCGAAGGTTTTCTGAATGGATGGACGGCCCATAGGAATCGACTTGTTCGCCGGTGCCGGCGGCATGTCGCTGGGTTTTGAGCAAGCCGGCTTCGACATCGCCGCCGCCGTCGAAATCGATCCGATTCATGCTGCCGTTCATCACTTCAATTTTCCCGAGACGGCCATCCTTGCTAGGTCGATCGTCGGCTTGACGGGCGACGATGTCCGCGAAGCCGCACGCATCGGGCGGAGGACCGTCGATGTGGTGTTTGGCGGACCTCCGTGTCAGGGGTTCTCGCTGATCGGACATCGGATGCTCGAGGATCCGCGGAACCAACTGGTCAGGGAATTCGTGCGGTTGGTTGACGAGCTTGGCGCCCGAGCTTTCGTCTTCGAAAACGTCAAGGGTCTCACTCTCGGAAAACACCGCGCCTTCCTCGAAACATTGGTCGAGGCCTTCGACGAGTTGGATTATCGCGTGCGAATGCCATGGAAAGTGCTGAACGCCAAGAACTACGGCGTTCCCCAAGACCGGCAGCGCCTGTTTATTTTGGGATCGAAGAAGGGACTCCCGATTCCTTCCTATCCTGAAGAAACATCGACGACCGAGAACGACCTGTTTGGCCGGAATGGGAAGGAGCCGACGCCCACTTGCACCGATGCGCTTGCCGACCTGCCGGATGCGGAAGAGTGGCACGAGCTCATGACGGCCGATTCCGTGGAGTACAGAGAGGGACAATGCGCATCCGAGTACGCAAGGAGGCTGCGTTGCATGGGCCGCGAAACCTGGCACTACGGATACGTCCGCAAATGGAATCCCAACATGCTCACGGCCAGTATGCGGACGGTACACACCGAAATCTCCCGCCGCCGCTTCGCCGAAACTCGCGAAGGGGAAGTGGAGCCGATCTCGCGCTTCTTCAAGCTGCCGCGAAACGGTGTCTGCAATACGCTCCGCGCTGGGACCGACTCTGCCAGAGGCGCTTTCACCAGTCCAAGACCGATTCACTATGGATTTCCCCGATGTGTCACGGTGCGCGAAATGGCTCGCTTGCATGGCTACCCGGACTGGTTCCGGTTTCATGTGACCAAGTGGCACGGGGCGAGACAGATCGGGAACTCAGTTCCCCCGCCGCTAGCCAGAGCCGTTGCCCAAGCGATCATAAGCGCCCTCGGTGTTACGCCCGAAAGACCCGTGCGCGAACTCGATCTCGGCCCCTCGGAACTGCTCTCGATGGACATGGGAGAGGCGGCGGAGTACTGGAAAGTACCGGTCCCCATCGCCAAACGCGACCGAAAGAACGGCCTGCACAAGCGAAAGCAATCGGAAATCGAGGCGACGAATCCCACGCGGTTGAGGAGTATCTAATGAAGACGAGGAGACCTGAGGCGAACAGGTATTCAGCACTCATCGAAACCATCTTCAGCAACCGGTACAAGGATGGTCTCACGGAAGTCCCATTCCACCGAGACGAACTCACGACAACGGCAAGGAAGCTCCGAATCAAGTTGCCGAAAAACCTTGGTGATGCCATCTACTCCATTCGCTACCGCATGGCGTTGCCCGACGCCATCGCAAGAACGCAGCCCCCAGGACAGGAGTGGGTGATCGAGGGACGGGGCAAGTCGCAATATGCGTTCCGCCTGGTGGCCATTAACCGGATTTTTCCCAATCCCCGGTTGGTGGCGATCAAGATTCCCGATTCCACGCCGGAAATCGTTGCTGCCTATGCCTTGTCGGACGAGCAAGCATTGCTGGCCAAAGTGCGGTACAACCGCCTACTCGACATCTTCCTTGGCGTGGCGGCGTACTCCCTGCAGAACCACCTGCGGACCACCGTGACGCGGCTGGGACAGGTCGAGATCGATGAGATCTACGTCGCCATCGACAAACGCGGGCGCCAGTACGTTCTCCCCGTCCAAGCAAAAGGCGGTAACGACCGGCTTTCAACGGTCCAGACGAGGCAAGACATCGCCTGCTGCGCAGAGAAGTTCCCCCAACTCCTCTGCCGGGCCATTTCGGCACAGTTCGTGGAGGCCGGCCTGATCGCCTTGTTCGAACTCGGCCAATCTGGCGACGACGTTCGCATTATAGAGGAACGCCATTACATGCTCGTGCCTGGCGACCAGATTTCTAGCGACGATCTTCGAGCGTATGACACATAGAAGGCCCAAAATCACTGGAGCGAACGCGGGCGGGCCACGTCAGTTGGCAATGCGGACGTGCACACAAATGGCTCAGATCGAAGTTTTCATACAATTGAATTGGTCTTTCGGCGTCCGGATGGGCATGACGAATGGCAACGGCTCGTCCATTACGGATCGAAATGCCCGGCGGTTGGCATCGCTTGACCGGCCGCGGGAACGGCCGCCAGCCGATCTTTCGTGACGATCAGGACCGCCGGCCTTTTCCAGAACTGCTGGCCGATTGGGCAAAGTGTTTCCATGTTCCGTCTTTTCGTATGGGAAAAGGGCAGGGCCAGGCGCGCCTCAATCCGTCGGCGGGAGCGCGGATTCGAGGAACCGCATCCACGAATCGCCATGCCGGAGGATCTTCAGCTCCCGCCAGGAGACGGGGACGGTGAGCTGGTCCCGCCGGGCATGGCCCAGGATGAACAGCCCGGCCGGAGAGAGAAGGCAGGGAAGCTGAAGGTTATCCAGGAGCTGCTGGGCAAAGGATGCCGAGGGCCTTCCGACGTTCTTCTCCCCAAAAGGAGGATCGGCAAAGACCAGGTCGAACCGCGCGGAGGCGGCATCGAGCTGGGCGATCGCGGCGAACGCGTCTTGGATCCGCAGATCCAGGCCGGATGAAGTGAGGCCCGCGTCGGCGCAGTTGCGTCGAATCATAGCGGCATGGCGCGCGTTCTTCTCCACCGCCGTCAGATGCGCAGCGGCGCGGCTGAGGCATTCGAGGCCGAGCGCGCCGGAGCCGGCAAAGAGGTCGAGCACGCGCGCCCCGATGACACGCGGGCCGAGGCTGTTGAAGACGGCGAGCTTGACCCGGTCGGGAGTGGGCCGAACGGCAGCGCCGGGGGGCGCCCGCAGCGTGCGGTTGGCGGCTTGGCCTCCGATGATGCGCATGGGAAATCGGGATGCCGAACACGGCGCTGCGCCGTGGAGCGGGGCCCCATCTACAGGCCCAGGTAGAGATTGCGGCCGCGGACCATGGCCTCCAGTTTGCGGTCCGCCACCGACCGGCGAAGCATCCAGAGGCCGCAGTCGGGATGGATCCAGCGAATCCGGCCGGGCCCGATCCTCTTCTCGGCGTCCTCGATGCGGCGGGCGACATCTTCGCCCGATTCGATGGGGTTGATCTTGACGTCGATCACCCCGATGCCGAGCTGGATCCGCTCGTCGATGCCGCGCAAGGTATCGAGCTCATCCACGGGGCGCCGGGCCATCTCGAGGATCACGTGGTGGGCATGGAGGGAATTGATGAAATCGATGAGAAGGCGCCAATGCCCTTTCTGGATGGTCTGGCCGCCATAATTGCCGAAGCAGAGGTGCACGGCGCGCTCGACCTGGACCTGGTCGAGCACGCGGTTGATGGCGCGAGCGCAGAGAGGGCCGGACTGGGGATTGCCGGTGATGTTGGCCTCGTCGATCTGGATGCAGGCGCAAGGCAGGCTGCGCACCTGATCGGCCAGGACATCCGCGATGGCCATGGTGAGGGCCTCGAAGTTGGCGTAGTGGTGGTCGACCAGGGTGCGGGCCAGCATGTAGGGGCTCGTGACGGTGAACTTGAGCGGCCCGGGGCTGGCGGAGACGGCGATCCAGCAGTCGGCCAGGAGGTTGAGCGAGCCCTCCGCCAGGGGGCCCGTCACCACCCCGGCTGGCTTGCGCCGGAAGGCCATCCGCTCCAGGCCGGCGAATTCCTCCCAGTCACTGCGCCCGACTCCCTTCCGAACGCCCGACATCGCGCCCACAAAATAATCGATCATCCCGTTCGTTTCGGGATGGTTCAGATCGAAGCGATACAGCTCGCCGTCGGTGGGCAGATCGACGCCCAGCTGGCGCTGAACGTTGATGACGACACGGGTGGCGTCGAGGCGGGCTTGCTCGCTGGGGGCGGCGATCAGCCACTCGGGGACCGGATAGGAGCCGACGGTCGTGGTCAGCAGGCGGGGAGATGCCGGCAATGCCTGGTGATCGTTCATGCGATCAGTTAACCCCATCCCCGCGAAGTTCGCAACGACGAAACCCCGGCGCCGCGCGCCGCTCTACAGGAGCTTGCGAAGGTGCTCGATCGAGCGGGCTGCCTCGTCGATCGTGCCGCACTCCACGCTGAACACCAGGTCCCGCGGGCACCGGCGGCAGAGGCCGATCACCCGCGCCCAATCGATGACGCCGTCGCCGCACGCGCAGCCGACGGCCGTTCCCGTCACGTGCCCGCGCTCGGCGTCGGACTGCGTCACGGAGATGTCTTTGGCGTGCAGGTGGACCAGGCGGTCCACCACCCGCTCCAGCCACGCATACGGGTCGTGACCGCAGAGATAGCTGTTGCCGGTGTCGAAATTGATGCCGATCGAGGGGCTCGAGACCAGGTGGTAGATCCGATCCAGGCCGGCCGGGGCGCCGCTGTACTGCTGATGCGGCTCCAGGCCGATGAGGATGCCCCGGGGCTCGGCCACGCTGGCCGCCTCGCGCAGCGTGTAGCGCATGAGCGTGAAATCCTCCGCCTCGGTCGTCCACACCTGCTTGGGACCCTCGTCGGTATTCACGACGGGGGCGCCGCATTCGCGGGCGAAGCGGATGGCCTGCTTGAGGTACTCGACCCCGATTTCCGGCTTCAGCAGAGGGGTGTGGGCCGAAAGCCCCGAGAGCTGGATCTGCGCACGCTCGCACGCCCGGCGGATGCGGAGCGGATCGTCCAGCATCGACACGCTGTGGAAGTAGCCGGCCTCGCTCAGGAGCTCACGCCCCCAGTGGACCATCGGCTCGACGTGGGTGTATCCCAGTTCCGCCGCCTTGGCGACCCCCCATTCGAACGGCTTGTCGTCGTGCCGCACGAACTCCATGTTCACGCCCAGATGGATCTTTCCCATAGATCAAGCAGGTTGTCGCCGGGCCTGGCGCCGCGCATGCGCAAGGCCCGCGGATTTGTGAGTGGCGGACTACTGGGTCTTGCCGGTGGCGGCCCATTCGCAGCCGCGGACAATGATCCGGGCGACGGAGGGGTGCTGGATGGCTGCGCGGTCGTGCCCGAATGTCTCGTGGAAGACGCGCCCTTGGCCGAAGGTCTTGACCCAGACCAGCGGCTCGGTCTTCTTGCTCCAATCCGAGTCGGCCTGGGCGAGGACCCGGATGGGGGCGTCCCCCTGGAGTTTGGCATAGAGCTCGTCATCGGTCTCGAAGTCGGCGATACCGCGGGTGATCGGGTGATCGGGATCGACGATCTTCGCCTTGAACGTGCCGCGGGGGCCGTGTCCGGATGTCCGCATCACCCAATAGCGGCCGCAGAGATCGCGGAACTCGTTCCATTCCGGAAACGAGGCGCTGGCGAGATGGGACACCGCGAAGCCTTTGCCGCTGGAGACAAATTCGAGGAGGTTCTTCTTCGCGGCGTCCGTGAGCGTGCCAACCCGGTTGTAGCGGGTCAGGAAGATCAAGTCGTAACGGGCGAGCGCGGTCGAGGACTCGAGGATGAACATGTCCTCGCAGACCTTGACGTCGAACCGGCCGGATTTGTCCAGCACGTCGCGGGTGGCATCGGCGATCTGCCGCCAGTCATGCGACGGCATGACATCATCGCCGGAGATGAGAAGCACCTTGATCTTGGCAGGCGCGTCCGCGGCAAGGGTCGAGGTCGGCAGAGCGGCCGCAATCCCGGCGGCCAGGGTCAGGATGAACAATGGTTTCATGGAGTCTTCACTCAAGCGATATGGTTGGCTTTGAATCGATGCTTTGCGCATGTTGGGCGGCGGTTTTCGATTGGTCAAGGCGCTTTTTCGCGATACGCTCGAGCCGGTATGAAATCCTCGCTGGTCGGAATCGAGATCGGTGGCACCAAGCTCCAGGTCGTGATGGGCGACGCCTCGCTGCGCATCGGCCGGCGCTGGCGGTTCCCGGTGGATGCGGCCCGCGGGCGCGAACAGATCTGCGAGCAGCTCGAGCCCTGCCTGCATGAGATCCGGTCCGCGGGCACGGTGGCCGGAGCCGGGATCGGGTTCGGAGGACCGGTGGATTGGTCGACAGGCGTGGTGGCGCGCTCTCATCAGGTCGAAGGATGGTCCGGATTCCCCCTGGGCGAATGGATCGCCCACGAGGGCGGCTGGCCGGTGCGCGTCGATAACGATGCCAATGTCGCCGCCCTCGGAGAGAGCCGGTCCGGGGCGGGCCAGGGCCGCAGCCCCGTGCTCTACGTCACCTTGGGCAGCGGCGTCGGCGGCGGATTGACCGTCGGTGGCCGCATCTACCATGGCGCCAAGCCCGGCGAGATGGAAATCGGCCACGTCCGGCTCGATCGAAAGGGAGCCACCGTCGAGTCGCGATGCTCCGGATGGGCCGTGGATGCGCGGGCGCGGGCAGCGCGGCAGGCGCACCCGGAGAGCGCCCTGGCCCGGCAGACGGCAGGCGCGCAGGGGGGCGAGGCGCGCCTTCTGCCGGCAGCGCTGGCGGCGGGCGACGCGGCCGCCCGCGAGATCTGGGCCCAACTGGTCGACGACCTGGCCTTTGGCTTGTCGCACGCAGTGCATCTGGCGCACCCGGAGCTGGTGGTGCTCGGGGGCGGGCTGGCGCTCATCGGCGAGCCGCTGCGCCTGGGCGTGGCGGAGAGATTGCAGGGCTATATCATGGATGTGTTCCGGCCAGGACCGAGGGTTGAGCTGGCTCGGCTGGGCGAGGACGCCGTGCCGGCGGGCGCGCTGGCGCTCGCGGCGGAGGCGGCCGGCCAGGCATAGCGCCACGCCTTCCTGGGCTTCAGGCCGCTGGCGCCGACGGGCGCCGCGCATAAATGCCTCTTTTCAACGGACAAAAATCGGTTACTTTCCCGCATGATGAAAACGTGGCTCGAGAATTACATCCGAGATCAACAGTCCGCCTTGCAGGCAATTCCGCTGGATGCCGTGGCCGGATTGATTGAGCGGCTCCGGCGGGCCCTGGAGGATGACCGGCAGATCTTCGTCTTCGGCAATGGCGGCAGCGCCGCCAACGCCTCCCACTTCGTCACCGATCTGGGCAAGGGCGCCTCCGACAAGGTCGGTCGGCGGTTCCGCTGCATGACGCTCAACGACAACGTCAGCTGGCTGACGGCCATCGGGAACGATTATTCCTACGAGGATGTCTTCCTGCGGCAGCTGGTCAATTTCGCCCGGCCCGGCGACCTGGCCATGGCGCTGAGCGTGAGCGGCAGCTCCCCCAACGTGGTCAAAGCCATCCATTGGGCTGCCAACAACGGCCTGCACACGATCGCCCTCGTGGGCCGCAAACGCGGGAAGGTGGCCGAATACGCCCAGGATGTGATCGCGATCGAGTCCGAGCATTACGGGCGTGTCGAGGATGCACAGATGGTCATCTGCCACCTGCTCTGCTACGCGTTCATGGAGGTCCCCGCGCTGGCCAAATAGCCCGGGCCCAAGCCGGCCATGAACAGCAAGGGCGGAGCGGTGATCGAGCGGCTGCGAGCCAAGCTCACCGAGCTGCCGCACCGGCCCGGGGTCTACCTGATGAAGGATCGGCTCGGGCGCGTCATCTACGTCGGCAAGGCGCGCGACCTGCGGCGCCGGGTCAGCCAGTATTTCCATCCGGGCCGGCGGCATGGATGGGACCTGAAGCTGCGGGCGCTGGTCGATGCCATTTGCGACTTCGAGGCGCATCCGGTCCGGAGCGAGCCGGAAGCCCTCCTGCTCGAGGGGCGGCTGATCAAGGAATGGCACCCCCGATACAATGTCAGCTTCCGGGACGATAAGCGCTTTCTCTCGATCAAGATCAACTGCCAGGATCCGATCCCGGGCTTTGCCCTGACACGGCTGCGAACCGAGGACGGCGCCCAGTATTTCGGCCCGTTCGCGCATTCGGCGGCGGCGCGCCGGACGCTGGCGCTGGTGCGACGGCAGTTCCGCCTGCGCGGCTGCCGGGTGCTCACCCCCGGCGAGGCGGACTACCGCCACTGCATCTACGCCAACCTCCGGTATTGCACCGCGCCTTGCATCGGCAACGTGACCCGCAGCGAGTACATGGAGCAGGTCCGGGCCGCGTGCGACTTTCTCGCCGGCCAGTGCGCCGAGATGGAGCATCAGCTCGAGTCAGAAATGCGCCGGGCCGCCGCCGCGCAGGAGTTCGAACAGGCGGCCCAGTGGCGGGACCTGCTCGATGACTTGCGCAGCACCACCCGAAAGATGCACCGTTTTGCCCGCCTGCCGCCCAACCTGCCCCACGCGCTCGATCCGGAGCACGACCTGGCCGAGCTGGCCCGCGCGCTGGACCTGCCCGGCCCGCCCCGGCGGATCGAAGGCTTCGATATCTCGAACATCAGCGACACCTTTCTGGTGGCCTCGATGGTCAGCTTCCTCGACGGGCGCGCCGACCGGCAGAATTATCGCCGCTACCGAATCCGATCGGTCAGCGCCCAGGATGATGTCGCCTGCATGGCAGAGACCATCCGGAGACGCTACTCCCGCCAGGTGCGCGAGGGCGCCCCGGCCCCCGACCTCATCCTGATCGACGGCGGTCCGAACCAGCTCGGCGCCGCCATGACCGAGCTGCGGCGGCTGGGCCTCGAGCGCACACCGGTGATCGGCCTGGCCAAGGAACACGAGGAAATCCACCGGCCCGGCGCAGCCGCCCCCCTCCGCCTGGAACCGGACTCGCCTGCGCTCAAGCTGCTCCAGCGGGTTCGGGACGAGTCGCATCGGTTCGCCAACACCTATAACGCCCAGCTGCGCCTCCGGCGGATCTCGGAGAGCGTGCTCGACGAATTCCCGGGGATCGGCGGCCAGCGGAAGCGGGCGCTGCTCAAGAGGTTCGGATCCGTGAGGCGGCTGCGCCTGGCGACCGCCGACGAGATCGCGCAGGTGCCCGGCTGCGGGGGCAAGGTCGCCGCGGAGCTCAAGGCGTTCCTCGAAGCCCGCCAGGGATCGCCCGGCCGGCGCTGACCCCTGCCCTCCGGGGCGATCCTCGAGGGGGGGGCGGCGCGTCACTCCCTGGCTGTCGCCCGCTCCTGGATCCAGATGAGATCCGGGTTGTTGGGCGAGGAGACGTTCAGCTTGAGATCCTGGCCGCGCACAAGCGGCGGCATGGTCCGCGGATCCAGCCAGCGGCGCGTTTCGGCATGCCCATCGGCAAACACCAGGCCCGCCGAGCCGCCATGGTATGCGGCCGGGTAATTCACCCAGATGATGGTTCGCGGCTGGTCCGGATATCCGGTCATGTTCACGGCGAAGTAGCCGTCGTCGATGCTGTCCTCCCGCTCGTCGATCAGCACGAACGTCTTCACCGGGCCCGGCGCCGTCAGATCCGACATCTTCTTGAACACGCGATAGCCGGGCGACTGCGACAGCCGCCCTTCCGCCAGCCAGGAGTTCATCGCAAACGTCCGCACGCGCGGGTAGCTCACCCCTCCGTGCACCGAGACCGACAGGTCGGCCGGGCATCGCCAGAACTTGGTGTTCCGGGTCTTGAAATAGGGATAGAGCAGGCTCTGCTCCAGCAGGTAGGTATTCGTGTTGTCGGTGCTGTTGTTCATGTTCAGGACGCCCGACACCCAGGTCCTGCCGATGCCCGATGTCCCCGACTGGCTCTGCTTGTTGAGCGCGAGCTTGTCGTTGTGGTCCAGCGCATACATGTACCACGCCAGCCCGAGCTGCTTGATGTTGCCCATGCAGGCGATCCCTTGGGCCTTGGCCTTCGCCTTGCCCAGCGCCGGCAGCAGCATCCCCGCCAGAATCGCGATGATCGCGATCACAACCAGCAGCTCGATCAGCGTGAACGCGCCTCGCGCGCGCGGCCGGCGCCGGCCCGCCTCGCCGGCCCTTCCCGGCCGCGCGCCGCGGGACGCATTGCCGGAGCCCTTGGATGGCCTCGACCCAATCATCATGGATACACCCCTCTCATTGGATCCGGACGCGGAAGAACCGCCGATCGCCGGCGATCGGGTACGATACGCTCTTCGCCGCCCCGTCACCCGGAATCGTCTCCACATCGCTCCAGGCCGCGTCCACCGCAAGGGCCGACTCCACGATGTAGGAGCGGCCCGCCTCGGTCTCGAATCCGAACACGATGCTCGAGCCCTCCCGAGCGATCGAGGTCAGCCGCACGGACGGCGCGACGCCGCCGATCGGGATGAACCAGCTCGGATCCAGCGCCGCCGCGGTGAACCGCACCATGTCGATGTCGCCCTCGAAGATCCGGCCGCCGTTCTGGAACTGGCCGATGAACAGGTCCTGGGTGTTGCCGATGGTGCTGGTCGCCGAGGTGAAGGGGGTTGCCACCGTGGTTCCGTCCTGGACGTAATCCACGTAGGCGCGCAGCTGTTTCGCCTCGCCGTCGTAGATCACGGCCAAGTGATGCCATTCGCCGTCGTTGAGGGCCTGGGCGCCCGTAACGCTCTTGGAACTGCTGCCGTCGTTCACGTTGAACTGCTGGAAGCCCGTGGCGTTGATCCGCCACCACCACTCGGAGTGCGACACCCACTGCTTGGCCAGAATCGATCCGACCGAGGCCAGGCCGATGTTCACGGTCCGCACCACGGCTTCGAGGGTGGCGCTCTGAGTGGGGTTCCAGTTGAACACGCCGTCCGGATCCGGCACCGCGACATGGTTCGTGTTGAGCACGGTGAAGCCCAGCGCAGAGGTGCTGCCGTGGCTCGGGCTGCCGGGGACATACGGGATGCCCGCCACGCTCGATGCCATGCCGTGGCGCCCGAAACCGCTCGAGTCCAGGATCGCCCCCGGCGCGCCGTCCGCGATCCCCGAAGCCTTCTCGTCGAACCGATAGAAGCCCGCCACCGGGATCGAGGAGACGACTCGGAAGCTCCACGAGTTGGTCCACGAATTCGCTGGCGATGCGGTGTCGTCGAAGACCGCGGCAGCTGCGTGCAATCCGTCGGCCAGCGGAGCCGACGGGACAAAGCGGATCCTCGCCCCGCTCTCGGTCGCCTCCCGGGTCGAGGCCGCGGTGACGTCGGCCCCATCCACGAACAGCCTCAGCGTGTTCAGCGCAACGGATGTGTCGCGGTTCTGGAGCTCGACCTCGATCGTTGCGGCGGGGGAGACGTTCTTCGCCCCCTCGGCCGGCCGCAGCGCTTTGACGACGGGCTCGAAGGCGACGGTGGTCTGGACAAACTGCGATGGCTCGAGCGCGCCATCGCTGATCCGGATGAAATCGATGTCCCCCTCGAACTCGCTCGTCGTGGTCCCGATGAAGCCGCCGATCTGCAGGTCGGCGGGCCGGCCGATGATCCGGTCCGTGACCACCCCATCCAGGACCGCGTCCGGCAAATAGTCCGCATAAAGCCGAATCTGGGCGGCGGCCTGATCGTACACCATCGCCACGTGATGCCAGGCGCCGTCGCTCAAGGGGGTCGTGCCCGTCAGGAAGAAGCCGTTCATGCCGGCGCGCTGCATGCCGCCCGCAGCCCCCGGCGCGCGCCACCAGAACTCCCCTTCACCGTCGCCCGTGCCGTTCTTCGCGAGAATCGCCGCCGCAGTCGCGCTGCTCGTGGTGCGGACGAATGCCTCGAACGTGAACGAGCCCGTGAAATTGAAGTTGCCGCTGGGATCGGGCACGACCACGCGATCGTCGCCGCTGGTGAATCGCAGCGCGGTCGTGTTGCCATAATGGAAGCTGCCCATGATGTATTCCATGGCGGCGCCGCTGACGGCGCCGTGGCGGGCGTTCCCGCTCGAGTCCAGGATCGCGCCCGCGTTCGTGCTCGTCCAGCCGCCGGCTGCCTGTTCGTCGAATCTCCAATAGCCCCGCACGGCTCGGTTTGCCACGTAGAACTGCCACGCGTTCGTCACAAAGGCCCCCCCGCTGTCCGCAAAGACCAGCGTCGCCGTGTGCAGGCCAGTCGTCATCCCTGAGGGCGCATAGGCGACATCCGCACCGATGCTGGTGGCCGCGATCGAGGGTGTCACGGCGGTTCCATCCAGCTGCAGCTGGATCCGGCCCGTGTCGACCGTCGTGTCCGCATTGCGGATCGAGACCCGAATCGCGGCGTCAGCCGGTTCATTGCCCGCGCCCGGCGCCGGAGCGGCGGACACCAGGAATGGAGCCTGGGCATGGCTGGTGGGGGCAAACAGCACGTAATTCAGGTTCACGTTCGCGCCGCCCGAGACGAATGTGAGCCGCAGCGTCCTCACCCCGCTCAGCCGGACGCCCACCTCGTTGCCGAGCACATCCGTCAGAGGAACGAATTCATACTGGCTATCGCCTCCCGTGGGGGCGCGGCGGAACGCGCCGATGGGCGCCAGCGTTTGCGCGATGCCGGTGCTGCCGCTGACCACCTCGTCCACCTGGATCACGACCGGCACCGTGCCGGGTTTGGCCAGCCGCGCGTAGACGCGATACGTGCCGGACGGGAAGGTGCGGGTGTAGTTGAGCCACTCGCTGTTGGCATTTTCGCGCAGCACGTAGTCCGCCACGCCCGGATCCAAGGCTTGCGCGTCCAGATAGGCCTGGCGCATGGCGTCCGAGCTCACCGCCGTGCCCGCAGCATCATAGATGCGATACTGAGCCAGCGCCGGGGGGATGTTCGTCTGGTGATAATCGATGCCTTCCACGCCCAGTTGGTCGAGGTAGTTGTCCGCAGCCGGCGCCGACGACAGCTGCGGGCTGTCGATGAACTGCCCGCCATTGAAATTGTAATCCTCGCCCTCGACGAACAGCGCGCCCGGCCCGAAGGTGTTGAACGTCCACTCCTGGCGGATCGTGAGGCCCTCGCGATCGGTCACGGCGATGCTCACGCGGTAGAGCACGTTCGCTTCGAGCGCGGGCAGGGTCACGGTTCGATCCCTGTCGTCCCCCGCCAGCGCAAGCTGGCCGGTCACATCAGCGCCATTGATCGCCACGAGGATGTTCGATGCCGCCACGCCCGCCAGAGGCGATCGCACAGCGAAGGCCGCGGTCGTGGACGACGTGAAGAAGCTGGCGTTGTTGGTGGGCGAGAAATCCGCCAGGTAGGTCTTCGGCAGCACGAACTGGCTCGGCTCGAGCGCGCCCATCGAGATCCGCACAAAATCCATCGCGCCATCGAACTGGCGCGTGCCCGCCTGAAAGGCGCCGATCCACAGGTTGTTCGTGTTGCCGATGGTGCCGGAGGTCGTGTAGACCGCCGGGCCCGTGCCATCGAGAACGTAATCCGCATAGACACGGATCTGCTGCGCCGCGCCATCGAACACCGCGGCCAGATGGTGCCACTGGCCGTCGTTGAGGACCTTGGCCCCGCTGGCGTTCTTCGATCCGCCCTCGCCGTCGTTGACCCAGAACTGTTGTTTGCCCGTGGCGTTGATCCTCCACCACCATTCGCCGGGGCTCGCGACCTGCTTGTTGACGATGGCGCCCACGCCGCTCTGGCCAATGGTGACGGTCCGGACCACCGCCTCGAAGGTCATGCTCTGCGCCGGCGTGAAATTGAAGACCCCCCACGGATCGGGCACGACGATCTTGTCCGCATTGTCCCTCGAAAACGCCAGGCCGGACGTGCCTCCGAAGGCCGGGCTGCCAGCCACGTAGACCATGCCCGTATCCGCGTTGCCATGGCCCGCGTTGCCGCTCGAGTCGAGAATCGCCCCCGGCGCCGTGTCCGCTGTGTTGCCCGGCGCCTTTTCGTCAAACTGCCAGTAGCCGATCACCTGCGCATCGAGGCAGCCGGCGCCAGCCAGAGCCGCTACCACCGAGAGGATCGTTCGGATCGAGTTCATTTTCGGTTTCATCGGGCTTGTTCGATTGAAGTTGAGTAAGCCATCCGATCAGATTCATCGGGGGTTCGAGACGTATTTAGAGCTTGTCCCAAAAGCCGGGTTTTCGGCCAACCTGTGTGAGCGGCCTCGGGCCAGTGTAAATTTTCCGATGGATGGATTAGAAATCGAGCCGGGAGCGTCTTTCCTGCGGCCTTTTCTTGAACT